>Ga0207691_10002362_pt1 | contig 18483 bp, 18 predicted proteins | sample KBSM13metaG_FD_184327 | JGI IMG/M metagenome (GOLD analysis project Ga0207691, IMG submission 184327) | Miscanthus rhizosphere microbial communities from Kellogg Biological Station, Michigan, USA - KBS M1-3 metaG (SPAdes) (version 2) | ecosystem: Host-associated > Plants > Roots > Rhizosphere >... | reverse complement strand
TCGCGCCCCCGTAGCGATCAGCGTGGACTACTCGCCTCCCGCTCTTTCCCAGAAGCGCGCGCCGCAGGGGAAACCGCCAGCAGCAGAGCAAGCGTTGCAGAGCGAAGTCAGCCGCATCATCTTCGACCGCTATGCGCCACCGGGCGTCGTGATCGACTCCGACCTGCAGATCGTTCAGTTCCGCGGGCAGACCGGCGCGTACCTCGAGCCCGCGCCGGGCGAAGCGAGTCTCAATTTGTTGAAGATGGCGCGCGAGGGATTGATGTACGGTCTGCGCACGGCGCTGCACTCGACTCGCAACAGCAAGATGCCCGTCCGGAAAGTTGGCCTTCGGGTCAAGTCCTCTCGCGGCTGGAAGCACGTCACGTTAGAGATCATTCCACTCACTTCGGCGGGTCGCCCACACTACCTGGTGCTGTTTCAGGACTCCCATCAGCGCCGCGGCGAACCAGACGAAACCTTGTCTCAGTCTGTGGCGGCGAAGCCCACGGCCCACCTGCGGCGGCGCGAACGGCAGTCGCAGGTGGAGATGCTCGAGCGCGAACTGGCCGCCAGCCGGGAATATCTCCAGTCCATCATCCAGGAACTCGAGGCGGCCAACGAGGAGCTCCAATCGGCGAACGAAGAGATTCTCTCCAGCAACGAGGAACTTCAGAGCACGAACGAGGAGCTCGACACCGCAAAGGAAGAGCTCCAGTCGACCAACGAAGAGCTCAACACGTTGAACGAAGAGCTCCGCGGACGAAACGACGAAATGAGCAGGGTCAATAGCGACCTCGTCAATCTTCTCGCCAGCGTCCAGATCGCCATCGTCATCATCTCGAGCGACTTGCGCATTCGTCGCTTTACGCCAATGGCGGAGAAGGTACTCAACCTCATTCCCGGTGATCTCGAACGACCGATTGGCCACATCAAGCCGAATATCGATTGCCCCGAACTCGAGCAGCTCATCTTCGCAGCGATCGAAACCGTAGCCCCCGTTGAACGCGAAGTACGGGACCACAACGGCCATTGGTACTCATTACGCATACGGCCCTATAAGGGCGTCGACAACAAGATCGACGGCGCCGTCCTGACGCTGTTCGATGTCGACGTTCCGAAGAAATCGGCTGAGCGCGTCCGGCTGGCGCAGGAGTTCACCGAGGCGTTGATGAACGTGATCGATCAACCATTGCTCGTGTTGGATGCAGGATTACGGGTGCAGGCAGCCAACGAGAGATTCGCGCCGACGCTGGGCGTGACATCGAACGCGATTGTCGGGCAGCGGTTGTCGGATCTTGACGGCGCGTGGAATCTCGATCGAGTGCATGAACGGTTGCTTGGCCTTGTCGGCCCTCGGTCCTCATTCGAGCGGCTCGAGCTGGAACTCGACGGCAGTGGCGCAGGGCAACGCACCGTCTGGTTGTCTGGCCGCTGGGTGTCACGGCATGAATCGCCCGAGACAGACGTGTTGTTGCTCGCCATCTCGGTGCCGGACGCGCTGGCACCCGCGGGCGAACCGTAGCATCGCCATGGCTTCCTCGAAAGGCGGTCGCCGTGACAATCCGCTCGATCGACTGAGGCACCTGCATCCCGATGAGATCGGTCAGGACGCGCTCGGCGAGCTGCTACACGATTTGCAGGTATCCCAGGAGGAACTCACCGCTCAGAACGCCCAATTGATTGAAACGCAGCACGCGCTCGAGGCGTCGCGCGATCGCTACGTCGATCTCTACGATTTCGCGCCGATCGGGTTCATGACGATCAACATCAGCGGCATGGTCCGCGAAATCAATCTCACGGGAGCCGCGTTGCTGCAGAGGGAGCGCAGCAAGATCATCGGCTTTCCGTTCAGCTCATTCGTCGCCGACTCGGACAAACCGCGCTTCTCCCAACACCTCCGAGAGTGCAGGGACATTGGCGGGACGAGTGCGACGGTGGAGCTGGCGCTCAAAGGGGCAGGGCCGGCAGCTTACCTTCAGCTCGTGACGCGGCGGCACGGTGGACACGATGACGAGCCCCGCGTCCTTCTCACCGCGCTCATCGACATCACCCAACGAAAACGGCTCGAACGGGAACGTCGCGAAGCCGAAGAGGCGCGCGACACACTCACTCGCGATCGCGAGATCGCCCGCGCCCGCGCCGATGCCAAGGACCGCTTCTTCGCCACCTTGAGCCACGAGCTGCGGACGCCGCTGACCCCCATCATGGCAACGATGTCCGACGACCGGCTGCTCTCGCTGGCGCCCGCGCCACTACTGGCCGCGCTGCAGACGGTGCGGCGGAATCTCGATCTCGAAGTGCGTCTCATCGACGATCTCCTCGACGTCACGCGGATCGCGAGAGATCGCCTCGTGCTGGCAAAGGAGCGTGTCAACGTCCACCTCGTTCTGCGCGAAGTCGTCGAGATGCTCGGTCACGAAATGGGTCACCGCGGGATTCAGGTCGAAACGTCGCTTGACGCCACGCATAGCTGGGTCGTCGGCGATCCGACGCGCCTGCGCCAGGTCTTCTGGAACCTTCTTGGAAACGCGATCAAGTTCTCGCTGCCCGGGGGACGAGTGACGCTGACGACGTCGGCAGGGCCCACGGGATTCATCCAGGTCAGGGTCAGCGACACCGGCGTGGGTATGGACGAAGCGGTCGTCAACTCGATTAACGAGCGCGGAGAAATCCCGGAGACCGCGCCGATTCAGCGATCGAGCGGCTTGGGCCTTGGCCTGGCCATCTGTCGCGGCATGATCAACGCTCACGGCGGAACCCTGCGGGCGCTGAGCGGCGGAAAAGGGCGCGGCAGCACGTTCATCGTGCAGATCCCGTTTGCGGCACATCTCGAGGAATGGGACGTGCCCGCGCCCCGCAGCGAGTCACCTCGTGACAGCGGGGCGCGGCCACTTCGCATTCTCCTCGTCGAGGATCATGTGGACAGCGCCGATACACTGGCGCAACTCCTCAGGCTTCACGAATACGAGGTCAGTGTCGCGCGCTCGGTGCAGGGAGCGATTGACATCGCCGATCAGGGGGCGTTCGATCTGCTGATCAGCGACATCCGCTTGCCCGATGGAAACGGCCTCGACCTGATGCGTCGGCTGCAGTCCAATCGCCCGATCCGCGGGATTGCGATCAGCGGGTTCGGCACCGAGCAGGACCTGCGCCGCAGCCGTGAAGCGGGGTATGAGAGACACCTCACCAAGCCAGTGGACTTCAATGTGCTGCTCGGCGTGATTGAAGGCGTCACCAATTGAGCGGGGTAAGAGCAAGACCCGGCCGACGGAGAACGCGTTAGCGAAGCGTGCCCAGTGGTCCCAGATCCAGGTTCAAATCAGCCGCATCGAGCCCGTGACGTTCGGCCAGCTCCTGAACCGTTGCCTCGAGCGTCATCAGGGCGGTGCCGAGACGCTCGATCTCTTCCGATGTCAGCGTCCGCTCGCGCACGCGCCGCACAGCCTGGCGTTCGAGCAGTTGGCGGACGAACTCGACGAGTGTCAGCACGAGCCGGATCACTGAGCGGCTGGCATCATGGGGAGCAGTCGCAACTGGACCGGGCACGGCGGATCCCACATTCGATTGGATCGGCACGGCGCTCACTCGCACCGGTCGCGCCGCAGGCGGCATCGAGTGATTGAGTGAGCGCGTTCCACTCGGCGCATTCGCACTCCGTCGGTTTCGTCGTCCTGTGGGAAACACTCGATCGGCTGCAGCGAGCAGCGCGCCGGCGCGCAGGTAGATCAGATCGATGTCGGCGAGGCCAAGCACAAGCTCCGTGTCGAGAGCCAATCCCTTGTCGATCAGATTGTCGACGACGTCGAGCAGCGACTGTCCTTGCGGGTCTGAAGACCCGCCGCTACACGACTGGACTGGAGCCGGGCTCGTCTTGCGCCGCAGACGACGCGGGTCAGCTCCGATCGTCCGAGGCACCGGAGCGCGCGTTCCAGCCTCACGAACGCGCGTCATCGAGACTCACGAAGCTGTAGGGAGGCCACGGACCTGTCAACGAGACCCGGCACCCCACAGGCGCGAGGCGTGGTGCCCATTGTCGAATGGCGTTCCCGAGATCGTGCTCACGCGCTCGACTGACGAGGAGCGCACCGTCGTAAAGAACGTGGGCCGCCTCTGACGGTCGCTGGACGATCTGATCGGCGTACTCTTTCAACTCCGCTACCAGCTTGCGTGCGACACGGCGAGCGTCCGGCGTCGCAGCCTCGCGGCGCGACGGCTGCGCCGCCCGCGCCATCAAGTACGACGTCCCGCTCCTGGCCGTCCGCGACCGCGCCGGCGTCGCGGCCCGCGACACAGCGGCCACACGGACCACCCACTCGCGCCGATCGTCGACCCGATCGAGCGCGCGTTCGATTCGCGATCGCAGCCGCGTGACTTCGGCAACCACCCTGTCGTCCGACCGGAACAGCGTGAGCAGGCGAAATGGGGCGACCGCGCGCCCCTGTGCGGCGCGCGCGATGACATCATGATGCGCGACGCCGCATGCTGCCACCCATTCGACGTCCGTGAGCCGTTCGGCCAAACCGCGCTGGTACTCGCTGGCGGGAACCGTCGACACGATCACCCACAGCCCATGACCCAGATCCAGGGCGCGCGGCACACTGGCTCGGGGCATCCGCGGCCATCGGGGCGTGACCGCGGGGCGCGACCGCGCACGTAAAGCGCAATGTGCGTAGATCAGTTCGCTCATCAGTCCTCAGTCGGGAGAGTCGCCGACGTCCGCTTCGACGTCGATGCCTTCCAGATCCTCAGTGGACAGCACGACGCCACTGCTATCGGGGTGCAATTCACGCAGCCGCGCGAGGATCTCGCGCTCGCGTACTGCGAGCTCTGCTTCCGTGATCTCTCCGTTCTCGTACGCAAGCTGCGACTCGAGCAGCATCGCTCGCCACCGTTCCGGATCGTGCATCTCACGCTCCGCGACGTCGGCGATCTTCTCGATCACAAACCGCAGCCCGCCAACGAAGAGCGAATCGAGGATGAACATCTCAGGCGCGCTCCAGCTTCAGTCGAATGTTGACGAAGTTGTAGGGCGGCCACGGCCCTGTGTATTTGTAAGTCAACTTGTCGTAGCGCGCGCCCAACGCCTTGACGCAGCGGTCGAACTCGCGCGCATCACGGCGATTGACGAGAAACGCGGCATTGAGAATCATGCGCTCGCCAATCAGCTTGTTCGAGCGCGCTGCGACCGACGCGCCCCGCAGCGCGGCGAACGTGTCGGCGACATACTGTTCCGACTTCGTCTGGAGAGCGGCATCGACCAGCCGCCCGTATTGCATGCGCGCGAAATACGTCGAGCCCTTGTGTGCCTGCAGCTCGGCTTTCACGCGGCGGATGTCGTCGTCCTCCTGCTCGATCTCGCGAATGATCGCATCGCGATCCCAGACGACTTTCAGACCGAACTCGAGCTTGGCTTCCATCTTGTTCAGCACGTCGGAGAACGCGTCCGAGGCCGACCGGAGCAGTTCGACGACATCGTCGTGCGTCTTGAACACCGTCCCGAACGACATTGGCAACACTGTCTGCTGCTTCATGACGGTCTCGTTGACGCGTTGATGAGCGAGTACGTTGTCGCGCGTCGGGTCGAGCACCTCGAGCGGGGCGTCAGAAACGACGGCCGCGAGGTCACCGCGCGCAATCGTGTAGACCTCGGGGGGATCGGCCCCCAGGCCGATCGGGCCGTACGCCATCGGCTCGGTCGCGCGAATGATGCAGTAGACGTACTTCCCCATCGCCCGGCGTCGCGCCTGATCGCAGGCGGCGTCGATGGTCGGCGCCGCCGGGCGCCGCAGGGGCTTGGTGGCAGTGTTCGTCTTCAACGATCGAGTGATCGCGGCTCGTCTGGCGACGCTCTGGTGCGAGCGGTTCTGCGTCTCTCTCGGCTTCACTCTCACGATTGCGCTCCCTCATTCACGACGCCAACCCCCGCGAGCGCGCGCGCCGTCGTACGCTCCGTGACGTCAGGCGGAATCAACCTCTGAGGCTCGAGCGGCAGCGTGAGGACGAAGGTCGAGCCCACACCCGGTGAGCTGTCGACATTGACGTCGCCGCCGAGAAGTCTGGCCAGGCGCCGGCAGATGGCGAGACCCAGGCCCGTGCCGGCCGACACCGTGCCCGCGGGCCCCGCCTGCTCGAACGCCTCGAACACTCGTTCGCGGTCGGCGGCCGCAATACCGATGCCTGTATCGTGCACGGCGATGCGCCACGATCCGCGCTCTTCCGCGACCGTCGCTTCGATGCGAATCGTGCCCGTGGCCGTGAACTTCAGTGCGTTCGACAGCAGGTTCACCAGAACCTGTTTGACTTTCTGCCGATCGCTCCTGACCGCTGGCAGTTGATCGGATACCTGCGAGAGCACTGGTACCGCCGATGCGTTGATCACGGTCTCGAGCTCGTCGAGCACCTCCCTCACGAGCGGCTCGACGGCAAACGTCGTCAACTCGACGACGATCTGGTCGGCTTCGATGCGGGAGATGTCGAGCACGTTGTTGATGAGGGCGGCAAGGTTCCGGCTGTTCGAATCGATCTTGCTCACCATACGCCGATGCTCAGGGCTCAACGTCCCGGCCATGTTCTGCAGCAGCATCCACGTGTAGCCGAGGATGGCGTTGAGCGGCGTGCGAAACTCGTGTGAGACGCTTGCCAGGAACCTCGACTTGGCCGCGGACGCGTGTTCCAGCGCCAGCGCCTGACGCCGCAACAGCTCATTCTGGGTTGCCAGCTCAGTGGTCGCGGCGCTGACGCGCATCTCGAGCTGACTGGAGGCGAGCTTCAACTCCGCAAACAGTCGCTCCCGCTCAACCGCCTCAGTCAAGTCGTGCAGGACGGTGACGACAGCGGCAAGCTCGGACCGACCGGCAAGGACTCTGCCGGCCACGGCTTCCATCGGAATCGGTCGATCGGTCTGCGGGTCGGTCAGCGTTATACGTTCTCGCACGAGGTCAGCGGTTCCGCTCATCAACAGCCCGACGAACGACGAGAATCGCGCAACATTGGCATGTGCTCGACGCAGCGCCTCCCCGTCGTGGTCGCCAGCCGTGAAGAGCAGCTCCGCCGGGCGATTCGTCATCAGGATCTTTCCGGCGGCGTTGCTGACGATGATTGGATCGACGACCGAGTGGATGACCTGCTCGATTCGCCGCCGTTCGGCGCGGGCTTGTGCCTCTGCCGCACGCAGCCGCTTGTAGTTGTCCTCGATTTCCCTCGTCGCGCGCCCCAAGTCGGTCACGTTGCGCAGGACGGACACAAAGGCACTCTGTCCTCGCTCCGCCTCCAGCGGTGTAGTGAGGAGCTCGAATAACAGGTCGGAGCCGTCCTCGGGATCGACGAGGATGACCTCCCGCGGACCAAAGCCGCCGACCGAAGCGCCGGCCAGCGCCGACGAGAAGTGGAGGTTGTTCAGCTCGAGCGCGTGGCGGCGCCCTTCGCTGGTGTCTTCGGACCACGCCAGCAACTGCTCTGCCCGCGTGTTGCCCATGAGCAGCTTGCCCTGCGCATTCGTCAACAGGATCGGGTCGCTGACGGCATTGATCACCGAGAAGAGCAATCGGCGTTCGCGATCGAGCCCTCGATCACTGAAGGCATGGCGCGATCGCAACCGCCCCAGCTTGGCACCGAAGACGCGCACGAACCAGGTAAGCGCGCCGTCGGGGCGTTCGTTGTTTCCCTCGACGAGCAAGAGACCGAGAGCCGGCCGCCTCCGGCCAGGTCGCATCGGGATCGCGTGAAACGGGAGGCCGCCCAATGGGGTGTCGGGACGGGGCCGACCGGGACCAAACCAGACCGGCCGGCCGTCTCGCGCCACGCGCGAGAGGCGATTGCGGCCCCTCACCAGGTCGATCTGGAACGCGCCCGTTCGCGCGGATGAAATGCCGATTCCGGCAACGCCCCACAGGTGCGGATCGGTGCCGACCGATGCCGCGCACAAGGCGCGAGTCACCCCGGCATGCGTTGCCAACCAGTCGAGACCGTACTGTGCGCATGCGGCGACATCCTCGGTGCCGAGGAGGAACTCCGTCAGCCCCAGCTTGGCGTCCGCAGTGATTCGCATGGGATATATCGCGACATCATTCGCGCGAGACTCTTTCTCGGGCCCGCGCCCGACGACGTGTGACATCAGTTGGGACACGGACGACCGTCTTCGCCGTCGTGACCTCCATGGCCGGCGACACGAACAGCGATCTCGATGCCGGCGGGACCTGCGAAACCACCTCCGCATATTTGAGATAGGTATCGATGGACGCCACCACGACCCGCGCCTCGACCGTGATCAGATCGATGCCGACCAGCGAGACGCGCACCCACGCGTCGATGACGATCCCCTTGTCGAGCACGCGGTCGAGGACGTCGACGAGGCTGGTTCCACTGGAGGCACGTTCGACGGGCATGTCTCTGCTCTCCCTTCAACAACTCACTTGGTGGCGCGGCTGCTGGCTTGACGACGTTCGCGGGTGCTTCGCAGTGACCGTGTCCCGTTGCCCTGCAGCAGCTGCCGCTCGAGCACCTGCACGCGCGCCTCGAGCGCCTCGTCGTTTGCCCGCGTCGTGCGGCCTGGCGACAGATGCCGGTCGTGAGTCCACCAGTCGAGCCCCATTTCACGGGCCTTATCGAGTGAGCAGACAATCAGCCGGATTCGAATCGTGAGGAGCTCGACTTCGGCAAGCGAGATCTTGATGTCGCCGCCAACGAACAGTCCCTTGTCCAGGACGCGGTCGAGCACTTCGACCAGTCCCGCCGACTGTGGTCGCGTGAGATCGGAGTGAATGGGCACGTCAGGTCGCTTCCGGTGGCGCCGTTGGCCGGCCCAGGATGCGGTCGACGGTGCGGATCAAGTCAGGTGGAAGGCACGGCTTCGCGAGAAACGCATCGCATCCCAGGCGGGCGATACGCTCGCGCTCGTCGCTGAGCGCGTGAGCCGTGAGGGCAACAATGGGCACGTGTCTGACACGAGGATCGCGTTTCAGTTCGGCGGTGGCTTGCCAGCCGTCCATACCCGGTAAGAGGAGATCCATGAGAATGAGATCGGGAGACGCCGAGCGCGCGAGCGCGACGGCCTCCATTCCCGTCGCGGCCTCGATCACTTCGTAGCCCGATGATCGCAGGCACGTCGAGTACAGCTCGCGAGCGTCGTCGAAGTCCTCGACGAGAAGAATCCTGAAGCGATCGAGATTGCTCATACCCTCAGAACCGTGTCGCTGTGAAAGAGTGCAGAAGTCCCCGCCTGCGCCATGCACGAGTCTCGCCAAGTGTGGCGGAGGGATTGGTCACTCCATCTCAACCTCTACCGTTTTAAACGCCGGCCTCGCCTGCAGCGCGCCGGTACGTTCTTCGCTTATGCGCTCCGGAATGAGCAGACAGCGCGTGTTGATCGTGGAAGATAACCAGGACGCCTGCGAGATGTACCGGATACTGCTCGAACTCAGTGGGCACGAAGTCTTCGTCGCCGAGAATGGCGTGCTCGGTCTCGAAATTCTGAAGACGGCCCGGCCGGACATCGCCCTCGTGGACATCGGCCTGCCGGGAATGGACGGCTACGAGGTCGCACGTCGATTCCGAGCTGAATCAGACGGTGATCGCATCTTCCTCGTCGCTCTGACTGGATACGGATCCTCGGCCGATCGAGACCGAAGCCGTCAGGCCGGATTCGATCTCCATCTCCTGAAGCCTGTCGATCCTGAGGCCCTGAAGTCGCTCCTGGACGAACGGGCATGAGTTCGCGGCCCGGCCTGCGCACGAGCTTCGCGAGTCTTTCGGTCCGGTTCGGCTCGCTGCTGGCTATCACCTTCACCGCAATTGCCGTTGCGATACGGTGGTTCATCGACCCCTGGCTGGGCGATGCCTATCCACTTGTGACGATTTACGGCGCGATAGCGGCCTCAGTCTGGCTCGGGGGGCATGGACCTGCAACCTTGGCTGCGATTTCCGGGTATCTCGCCAGTGATTACCTCTTCATCGAGCCGCGTGGGGTGTTCGGCTTCGCGGACGCAATGTCCTTCGTTGGGGCGCTCGCCTACTTTGCGACCTCCGCGCTCATCATCGCGCTCGGCAACGCCATGCGGACGGCGCGACGGCGAGTCCGCGGCCGCGAGGAACTGCTCCAGACAACGCTCAGCAGCATTGGCGATGGGGTTATCACGACCGACATGAGCGGCAGGATTACGTCGATGAATCCCGTCGCGCAGACGTTGCTTGGCTGGACCGAGCGTGACGCGCGGGGACAGTTGCTCAGCGACGTTTTCCAGGTGGTCCACCCGCACACCGGCGAGGTCGTCGAGAATCCAACGACGCAGGTACTACGCGAAGATGCCGCCGTGGAACTGCCTCATCGTTCCATCCTCATCGCCGGGGACGGGACCGAGCGCCCGATCGACAACACGACGGCACCGCTTCGCGACGAGGAAGGACGCATCATCGGTTTCGTCCTTGCGTTTCGCGACATCACAGAGCGGCGAAAAGCTGAAGTCGCGCTCGAGCGGAGCGAGCGGGAGCTCGCAGACTTTTTCGACAGCGCCAGCGTACCGCTCTTCTGGCTCGGACCGGATGGCGTGATTGTGCGGGCCAATCAGGCGCTGCTCGATCTCCTCGGTTACACGCGCGATGAGTACGTCGGCCGCCACGTCTCGCGCTTTCACGTCGACCGGGACGTCGTTGACGATGCGCTCGCGCGGCTGTTCCAGGGCGATTCGCTCAAGCGCTTTCCCGCTCGGATACGCTGCAAGAACGGATCGGTCAAGAAAGTCCTCATCGACTCCAGCAGCCTGTGGGAACGTGGTCGATTCGTTCACAGCCGCTGCTTCATGTTCGACGTCACCGAGCAACGGCGGGAGGAGGAAACGCGGTCGCTCCTGGCGGCCATCGTCGCGGCCTCCGACGACGCCATCGTCAGCAAGACCCTGGACGGCATCATCCTCTCGTGGAACGAGGCGGCGCAGCGTCTTTTCGGCTACTCGCCGGCGGAAGCGATTGGCCGGTCGATTGATTTGATCATTCCCCTGGAACTGCGTCAGGAAGAGCGCAAGATTCTGGAGAGAATCCGGCAGGGGGATCGGGTCGATCACTTCGAAACTGTTCGCGTGGCCAAGGACGGGCGGACGCTGGATGTCTCGTTGACGATGTCACCTGTCCGTGACGATTCGGGTCGCGTGATCGGAGCGTCCAAGGTCGCGCGGGACATCAGCGAGCGGAAGCAGGTGGACGCGGCGCTGCGCAACGCCGACCGGCGCAAGGATGAGTTCCTCGCCACGCTGGCCCACGAGCTACGCAACCCGCTGGCCCCGATCCGTCATTCGCTGGAGATTCTGCTCCGCTCAGAGGGCGATCCGAGGCTCTTCCGCCACGCAACCGAGATTCTGGGACGCCAGTTGTCGCACATGATTCGTCTCATCGACGACCTGCTCGATATCAGCCGCATCACACGCGACAAGCTGCAACTGCGAAGAATGCGAGTGGATCTCGCGTCCATCGTACGTCACGCCGTCGAAGCCAGCCGGCCGCTCGCGGAGCGCGATCAACAGACGATCGACGTCACACTTCCCGACCAGCCGATCTATCTCGACGGGGATCCTGTTCGCCTGACGCAGGTCTTCAGCAATCTGTTCAACAACGCCTCTCAATACACCGAGCCGGGGGGGCGCATCTGGCTGACCGCGGAGCGCCAAAAAGATGAGGTTGTCCTCCTGGTGAGAGACAGCGGCATCGGTATGCCTGCGGACCAACTCGACGGAATTTTCGAGATGTTCGCGCAGGTCGATGAAGACAGCGAGCGCCCGCGCCGTGGTCTGGGCATTGGTCTGACACTCGTGCGCCGCCTGGTTCAACTGCACGGCGGCACTGTCACCGCACGCAGCGAGGGTCGTGGATTGGGCAGTGAGTTCGAAGTGCGTCTGCCGATCCTCGAGGCCGAGCCCGAGCTCGACGAACCTGCACCGATCAATGCGCCGGACGGCGGCACACGGCATATTCTCGTCGTCGACGATAATCGCGATAGTGCCGAGTCAATAGCGACACTCCTGCAGATGAGCGGCCACCAGACATCGATCGTTCACGATGGGCTGGCCGCCGTCGAGGCCGCCGAGCGGATGCGACCGGATGTCGTACTCCTGGATGTGGGTCTGCCGAAAATCAGCGGGATAGACGCCTGCCGACGCATCCGCAGCCACCCGTGGGGCAAGTCCATTGTGATCGTGGCCTTGACGGGATGGGGACAAGAAAACGACCGCCGGAGCACGAAGGAGGCTGGATTCGACGCACACCTCGTAAAGCCGGTGAATTACGACGAACTCCTTCAGCTCCTTTCCGCGCTCTTGCCGATGTCCTGAAGGCCCAGCTCAGAATCTATCCTTGCCAAGACAACCGTGGCCAGCAACGTAACGCCCGCCGTGCGCTCGCGACCCTCGTGGATGAGCACCCGCGTCTCGCCATGGCTCGTGGTAGCCGCGATGGTCTTCATGGCGATACGGCTGGCCGACTTCGTCAATCGTTATGCGGTCAACATCGTGTATTGGGATCAGTGGGACTTCCTGCAAGGACTTTTCGACGGGTCGGGCCTGTGGACTCTGTTCCGCTGGCAGCACGGGCCACAGCGTCAGGGGCTGGGCAATCTGCTGATCGCGATCCTGTATCCCGCGACCGGATGGAATGGAAGAGTGGACGCGGCAGCCGCAGCAGTTGTGATGCTGCTCGCCACAGCTGCGGGTTTGTGGCTCATCAAACGCCTGTGCGGGCCGCTGCGTCCGTGGGACGTCGTGGTCCCGCTCATCTTTCTGACTACGTTGAGTTCCGAGACGTATGTCGTAGCCCCGAATCTGGCGCATGGCCCGTTGCCGGCCCTTCTCCTGACGGCGTACGCGCTGGCCCTCACGATCCCTGCTCCCGTCAAGCGATGTGTCGCTCTCGTCTTGCTGAACTTCTTCGCCGTCAACACCGGCTTCACGCTCTTCCTCGGGGGTATCACGCTTCTGCTGCTCTCGCTGATGGCATTCGAGCCGCACCGCACGGCCTTTGACCGCGTCATCTACGGAACGGGCGTCGCCGCGGCGATAGGCACATTGGTTCTCTTCTTTCACGGATTCGTCCCGTTATCGGCAACTCCCTGCTTCCAGTTCCCGCATCCGCGTCCGTGGGAGTACGTGCCCTACACAGGGTTTGTCCTTGCGCGGCCGTTCGGCTTCATTGCGGGAGGCACTGGCTCGCAACTCGTCGTGGGTACGGCGGTGGCCATCGGTGTGATGGGCTTCGTCGCGTATGCGGGAGTGCGCGTGATCCAATCACACGCCGAGTCCGCGTTCTGGACGGCGATATTCTCTCTTGCCGGGTTTGCGCTGCTCTTTGCCGCGGGCACGGCCATCGGCCGGATCTGCCTCGATTTCGTGTCAGCGAATGCGTCCCGTTACATTCCGTACATGCTCCCGGGGATGTTGGCGCTCTATATGGCGCTGCGGCGCGCGGCAGCGACGTCTTCTATTGCTTATGCGCTGCTCCCAGTGTTTCTGGTCGCGTGTATCGCAAAAGAGTCAGATGAGGGCAGTAGACGTGAAGCGGAAACGTACTTCAAGTACAAGCAACGATGGCGCGCATGCTATCTGGCCACGCACGATATCGGCGGATGCGACGTTTCGGCAGGGCATCCAGTGTACCCGTCGCCTGAAGTGACTCATCTTCAGCAGAAGCTCGATTGGCTCGAGCAGCATCGCTATAGCCTGTTTCAACGGCGCCAGCGTTCTGCGGAGACGCAGTAATGGCTCCCGTCGCCGCAGGCGGTGTGCCTGCCTGAGGCGACGGGGCCGGGGGGAACCTGATGGAGTGCGTTGATAGTTTCAAGGCCCTGACTGTTTCTTCGTCATGTGCAAGACGCGAGCCCCACGGCCAATCGCGGTCGCGCCGGGATGACGACTGATTCGCGGCCACGGCCGTCAAAATCGCTGCCAAAACTTGTACAAGCTGCAGCTCTGCCGTGCGTGCGTTGTAATTCTGGTTCGGGCACGCGTTCTCAAGCCACGGTTTGGAGGGCATGAAACGTGCTCTTTGCGTTGATTGAGTTAGTGGACCGGCTATATCCGGTCGTGTGTGAACCCGGCAAGACCCGCGTGAGTACCCAGTTGTATGAGTCAGGTAGTTCGGCAACGGCGGCGGTCGATAGAAGGGCCTCCAGCCTCTCATGCGCCACTCAGCCAGGGAAATCTGGCATCCCGAGAGTCGCTGACTCCGGTCGAGCACCCTTCTGTCGCACGACGGCGAAGAACGCACAGAACGCAACCGCGCGCGCGGATTCTGGTGATCGAGGACGATCCATACGCGCGTGAAGCGCTGTCGCTTCTGCTTGACTACTATGGCTACGACGTGGTCACCGCGAGCAATGGCGCCGATGGTCTGGCACTGGTAACTGACAGCGCGCCCGATCTCGTCGTGACGGATTGGCGGATGCCGGGATTATCCGGGTTGGCGTTGTGCCTTGCGCTGCGCGAGCGTCGCACCACGATGCCGATCATAGTGGTGACCTCGGCCGACGAGGTCTTCAGCCACGACCAGCCGGTCAACGCGCGCCTGCGCAAGCCGATCGATCCCCCGATGCTCAGTCAGGTGATCGACGACGAGTTGCGCTCTCAACGTCGAGAGTAGCGGCCGCTCCACGGAAGCGGGCCGCTCTACGGAACAACTTCCCATTCCTTCGTCGACGGAGATGGTGGCTGCTCGTCGGACTGGCCGCCGCTGCCAGACTCAGGGGTCTGGTAGTGGTTCAACCGGTTGTACAGCGTCTTCAAGCTGATCCCGAGAACGCTCGCCGATTTCGGCTTGTCGTCCTGATACTCGCGAAGCGTGGCGAGGATCAGACGCCGCTCGACCTCGGCGATCGTCGAACCGACGCGCACGGTCAATACACCACCGGTTTCGTTCTTCGCCTCGACCGACGGCTCCGTCTGTTTCCCTCCGCGCTGGACTTCGGCGGGAAGGCTGTCGACGTCGATCAGATCTTCCGAGAGGACGTAGGCAAAGTGCACCACGTTACGGAGCTCGCGGACGTTTCCAGGCCAGTGGTACTGTCCGAGCACGGTGAGTGCCTGATCGCTGAAGCGCTTGGTTCGCCCTTCGCTCTGAATCAGGTCTTCCAGGAACGCCTGCGCCAGCAGCGCGATGTCTTCGCGTCGGTCGCGCAGCGGCGCGAGATCGATCTGGAACACCTTTAGTCGATAGTACAAGTCGGGCCGCAGCTTTCCGTCGTCAATGGCCTGCTGCACGTTGCGATTGCTGGCGGCAAGGATCCGCACGTCGACTTGAATCGGCTGCTCGCCGCCGACGCGAGACATGGAATTTGTCTCGAGTACACGCAGCAGTTTGACCTGCAGCTCGATCGGCATCTCGGTGATCTCGTCGAGGAACAGCGTGCCGCGCGTCGCCTGCTCGAAGTAGCCCTTGTGCCGGCGTTCCGCGCCGGTGAAGCTGCCACGCTCGTGTCCGAACAACTCGCTCTCCATCAGCGAGGGAGAGATCGCGCCGCAGTTCACTGGGACCCACGGACCATGCCGACGGCGACTCAGCTCGTGAATCGCGCGAGCGACCACGTCCTTGCCCGACCCGCTCTCCCCCGTGATGAGCACGCTGGCGCTGCTCGGCGCGATGCGGCTGATCAATTCGCACGCGCGAACGATTGGCTCGGAGCGGCCGACGATCCCGACAAAACGGCCGGTCCGCTGCTGCTCGGAGCGGAGTTCGCGCAATTCATCGGGCAATCGCTTGGTTTGCGAAATGTCCTGGAGGATCTTGCGCAAGCGCTCGACGTCGAGCGGCTTGGTGAGGTAGTCGGATACTCCCCGTCGCAACGCTTCGACGGCCGAGTCGAGGCTCGCCTGCCCGGTGATGAGCACGACGGCAGGAGGCGTTTCGCTGAGGCCGTTGATCGAGTCGAACAGGTTGAGGCCGCTGCCATCGGGCAGATTGAGGTCCACGAGCACCACGTCAGGCAGTTGCTTCGCGAGTTCGGCGCGCGCCTGATCCATCGTGGCCGCTGTGGCCGTGGTGAAACCTTCCAGCTTGACCAGTTGCTCGAGGCTTTCGAGCGTGCTGGCGCTGTCATCAACGATGAGTGCGTGAGCCATGTCCGAGTCTTCCTGTCGAAGCCGCTGATGGAAAGGTGATTTCAATGGACGTCCCGTGGGGGACGTTCGATGTGCACTCGATGCGACCGCCGTGTGACTCGACGATCGAATGGGTCACATGCAAGCCTATCCCAGTCTGACGCCCACCATTGACAAATTGTGGTCGCCACTGCCGCGTTCGTAGCAGAGGTTGCATTCCCCCGCCGCTATCGGCTACGCGAACGGTTACCGCCGATGCGCCACCTTCCGCGCTGATGACCAAACGACCTTCTTCGGGCATCGCCTCGAGCGCGTTGATGATCACGTTCAGGAGCGCGCCCTGCACGACGTCCTCGAATCCAAAAATCTCTTTCGAGCCACCGCTCAACTCGAGAACCACCTCGACTCGCTGTCGAATGGCGCGCGCGGCAATCAACTGCTTGAGACGCTCGCACATCGACCCGAGATCGAACGACTTTGGCTGTTCGCTCGGCTTCGCGCCGAATATCAATTCGAACGAGCGATCGAGACGCTCCACTTCACGCGGGATTGCATCGAGGCATCGCGTCACCGCCGCCTGATCGATCGAGGGTGAGGCCCGTTGCACCAGCCGCCCGATCAGCGCGCAGTTGATCCGGATGATGTGCAGCATGCCCTTGAGGTCGTGCACCCAGTCGCGCGAGAGAAATGTCGCCGACCGGTGCTGCGCCGCCTGCTGCAAAAGACTCGTGGTGCTCGTCAGCGCACGTGCGTCACGAAGCAGCAACACTCGTCCGTTGTTGTTCATGCCCGCGACAGAACAGCTTCGAACGCTGATCGGGCCCACGCCGGCGACGTCCACGGACGCCTCATCCGTGGACCCATTGAGGAATTGTGCCTCTCTAAGCGCCTGATGCAGATCTCCTATCCGCTGATCCAGATCGGCCTGTGATTCAGCTTGCAGCAGTCGGCGAGCGCGGTCGTTGGTCGAGGCGGCCTGGCCATCGGCGTCCAGTACGACAATACCCAGGTCGCAAAGGTCGAGCTCGACCGTCCCCGCATTCACGGGGGTCTGCACCAAGTCCTGATCAATCCACACGAGCTTTGCCTCTGCCGTTGATCAACGCCGGTGGAACGGGAGACCCGTACATTACCTTAACTCTTGGACCCGGCGCTTCGGACTCCTGCCCGGACCTTCGGGCCTCCGCTTCCCGCTTCCGGCGCCTCAGGTAGTCCACGCCGAAGGCCGCGACCACGGCCCCAACTACGTTGAGCAGGATGTCCTGCGTGGTCGGAAAGCGGTAGCGGCTGTAGATCTGGGACCACTCGCCGAAGAGAGAAAGAGCAAACGCCGCGGTCGCCGTCCGACGCAAGGCTGGCCGACCCGCGAACAGCGTGATCGAAGCTCCCAGAGGGACGAACAACACCAGGTTGCCGACTATGTCGAACGCGCCAATCGGGCGGGAAACAAACGGAATCCAGCCGACCCTGTGCCAGTGAGCTTCGGGATCGAACCCGCGCCAGGGAAGAATGGCGAACAGGATAAAGGCGGTCGAACACGCAATCGCCAGGAGATACAGGTGGCGTCGTTCCATGTCGTTCAACTGCGAGCGCGTCCACGTGCGAACTCATAGCGCCATCAACCGTCCCACGCGCGCGAGCCCGGGAACATGATCCGCCGTCGACTTCAAAATGACCAGCGTCGGTACTGCGAGGATCGTACCCCATGCACCCCACAATCACGTCCACAGCATCAATCCGATGAACACCGTCAGCGCGCTCATGTTCTCAACTTTGCCCAGCAGCAGCGGCGTGAGCAACCAGCCCTCGAGTGACGTAATCAGGAGCGCGACGCCCGACATTAGCAACGCTTGGGCCAGCTCGCCTCGCTGAACGAGGCCGACGACAAGCAGGCCGCCCGAGACGATGACCGGGCCGAAGTACGGAATGGAATTGAACACACCGGCCAGAATTCCCCACACGGCCGCGTGCTGCACGCCGATCCATAGCAGCGCTGCTCACGTGGCCACCCGACTGCCGAGCACGTCTCGTGCCGACGATGCCGGGCCGTGATGCGCGGCGGCGTTTCGATCAGGAGGACGCGCGACGCCGGCGGGTTGCCGCCGCACGTTTAGCGGCGGCGCGACGCCCGGTGGCGCCCTTGGTTCTCGCCGCCTGGCGAGCAGAAGCGCTGCGCGCCTCTCGAGAACGTTTTCGAGCTGCCGTCCGTGCCTGCTTCGATAACTGCGCCGTTGATCCTGCCGCGTGACCCTCATGCTTCAGTGCACGCCGGGCCGCGCGGGAACGCGTGGCAGACGCTGTCCGCTTTCGTCCGCTGCGGCCCTGGCTCAACTCCCGTTCGGCGGCTCGGCGCGTCCGAGCCGACGTCGTTCCTTTCTTCGGCGGGGGAAGATCGACACCCGCCCGTCGAGCCTTGGAGAGTCCGATGGCGATC
>Ga0207691_10002361_pt1 | contig 18487 bp, 20 predicted proteins | sample KBSM13metaG_FD_184327 | JGI IMG/M metagenome (GOLD analysis project Ga0207691, IMG submission 184327) | Miscanthus rhizosphere microbial communities from Kellogg Biological Station, Michigan, USA - KBS M1-3 metaG (SPAdes) (version 2) | ecosystem: Host-associated > Plants > Roots > Rhizosphere >... | reverse complement strand
GCCGCGGCGCGCCAGCAACGGCCCCAGCAGGAGGACCGATCCCCGCAGCCTCCCGACCAGCGTCGGATCCGGACGATCGCCGGTCACGTCGCTGCACTGGATGCGCAGCGTGCCGGTACCGCGGCCGTCGACCTTCGCTCCGAGGTCGGCAATCAGGTCGAGCAGCACGTCCACGTCGCGGATCCGCGGCACGTTGGTCAACTCGCACGGCTGCTGCGTCAGCATGCACGCCGCGATCAGCGGCAGCGCCGAGTTCTTGTTGCCTTCGACCGCGACGCGCCCCGAGAGCGATCGCCCGCCTTCGATCTTCAGTGAAGCCATCGAACCTCATGGTCAGCCCATAAAGGGCTGACCCACACACTACAGCCTCTGGTCAGGGCAAAGAAACAAGGGCCTGGGGATAGCGCCGAGTACAGGGCAAAGGAATCAGGGCCTGGGGATAGGGCCTAGTCCAGGGCAAAGGAATCAGGGCCTGGGGATAGGGCCTAGTCCAGGGCAAAGGAATCAGGGCCTGGGCCTCATGCCCTGACCGGTGGCATTCAGACAACGGCTGACTCACCCGCTCCAACCTGTGGGCCACGGCTTCATACCCTGTGGGTCAGGGCTTTATGCCCTGACCGGTGCCATTCAAAATCCGAGGTACACGATCTCATCCCGCAGCGCCACTCCGAAACGGGCCCGCACCTGCTCGCGGCAGCGGTCGATGAGCCGCTTGATGTCGGCGGCCGTCGCGCTGCCGTCGTTGACGATGAAGTTGCCGTGGGTGGGCGACACGCGCGCGCCTCCCTCGGCACTGCCCTTCAGGCCCGCACGATCCACCAGCGCGCCGGCCGACGGCGGAATGCCGTCCGGCACGCGATCCACCGCAGCATCGGGGTTCTGAAAAATGCAGCCGGCGCTCGCCGACTCGAGCGGCTGCGTCCGCTTCCTGAACGCCAGCGACTCCCGCGCAACCGCGCGCAGCGCCGACGGCTCGCCGCGCCCGACGCGGAAGTCGGCGGTCAGCAGGATCTCGCCGGTGTGCTGCAGGCGGCTGCGGTCGTAGCCGAACTCCATGTCGGCGGCGGCGATCCGCGTCGCCGCCCCGGCCAGGTCCACGACCTCGACGCCGTCGATCAGCTCGCCGATCAGGCGTCCCTTGAAATGCGCGTTGCCATGGACGGCGCCCCCCACCGTGCCCGGCGTGCCGGCCCACGCCTCGAGCCCCGCGACGCCCCGGTTGATCGTCCATCGCACCAGCCCGTTGATGGTGAGCCCGGCGTCGGCGCGGATGCGATCGTCGGAAATGGCCGTCACCTCTCCGCCGTGTACGCGGATGACCAGGCCACGGACCCCGCCGTCGGCGATCAGCACATTCGATCCGCCGCCGAGAATCGTCACCGGCAGACCATCCACCCGCGCGGCAGCGAGGGCATCCTTCAAGTTCGACGAACGCGAGACCTCGAGCAGGTAGTCCGCCGGACCACCGACGCGAAACGTCGTGAACGGTGCGAGCGACGCGTTCCGCCGCACCCCCAGCAGCGTGGCGACTCTTAATCCGTGTTTATCCGTGTTCATCTGTGGCGTTAGGTCTTGTCCCGTGTTCGTCCGCGGCCTCATACGCGGGCTCCCGCCAGCTGCGCTTCGCGCGCGCGCAGCGCGCTCAGCGCCTCGGCGTGCGTGACGACGTCGAACTGGATCCAGTCGCCTGGCGCGAGCTGCCCCGCGACCGGCAGATCCGCGGAGATCACGTTGGCAATCGTCGCATAGCCGCCCGTCGTCGCGCGCTCCGCCAGCAGCAGGATCGGCTGCCCGGACGCGGGCACCTGGATGACGCCGGGCGGCATCCCTTCCGACAGGATGTCGGCGCCGTGCACGTGCGCCAGCAAAGGTCCGTCGAGCCGATATCCCATCCGGTTCGACTGCGGGCTGACGATGAAGCGCGCCCGCTGCAGCAATCCCCACGCGTCGTCCGTGAAGCGGTCGCGATGGACGGCGGGAACGATGCGCACGTGAGCGCCGCCGTCCGGAAGATCCAGCGCCATGCCGCCGCCCCGCGATCGCGACGCCGCAGCGCCGATCGGCAGCACGTCGCCGGCGCGCAGCGCGCGCCCGCCGAACGGCCCCATGTGGCTGACCAGGTGCGTCGCGCGGCTGCCGAGCGTCGGCGGCACGTCGAAACCGCCGGCGGCCGCGAGCGTCATCCGCGCCCCCTTGAGTCGCTGGCCGCAGCGCAGGCGTGAGCCGGACCGGACGCGGAACGGTTCGTCGAACGGCACGGGAGAACCGTCGAGCGTCGTCTCGATGCGCGCGCCGGTAATCGCGCAGGTCACGTCGCCGTCGGCGACGAGCTCCGGCCCCATGATCGTGATTTCGAGCGCCGCCGCCATCGGATCGTTGCCGAGCAGCTGGTTGGCGAGGCGATGCGAGTAGGTGTCCATCGGCCCGGCGACGGGGACGCCGAGCCCCTGGTAGCCGCGCCGCCCGAGATCCTGCACCGTCGTCAGCATGCCCGGCTTCACCACCGTCAGCGCCGCGCTCACGCGTCACCCCACTGAGTGGCGGCGCGGTACTCGGCTTCGCTGATGCGTGTGAACCGGACGCGATCGCCCGGGTGGAAGAGGAAGGGGGCGGCGCGATCCGGATCGTACGGCTTCACCGGGCAGCGGCCGATCAGGCTCCAGCCACCCGGAGTTTCCGCTGGATACACACCCGTCTGTCCCGCGGCGACGGCAACCGAGCCGGCGGGCACCTTCAGCCGCGGTGAACTGCGGCGCGGCGCCGCGATGCGCGGGTCCACGGACGCCATGTAGGCGAACCCCGGCACGAACCCGACCACGAACACCCGGTATTCCAGCGCGAGGTGACGCTCGATCACTTCGTCGATCGAACACTTGCCGAAGGCCGCGACGTCGGCCAGGTCCGGCCCGTACGGGCCGTCGTAACAGACCGGCACGTCGACGCGCGCGCCCGCGGCTTCTCCCTCCGACGGCGCGGTCACGGCGAGCTGCTGCAGCCGCGTCTCGACGTCCGCGGCGCGATCCGACAGCGGATCGACGAACACCATCACGGAACGATAGCCGACGACGAGATCGCTGACGGGGAGATCGCTGGCCTCGATCGCGCGCGCGATCTCGATGGCGCGGCCGTTCACGGCGGAATCGATGCGTTCCGGCAGCTCGATCAGCCAGGCGGCGTCCCCCGCGGGCAGGATGCGCGTGTCCAGCTGGCTCACCGCGCGGCGCGGGCCTCGATCGCCGAGAGCAGCTTCTGATGGATGTTCTCGAAGCCGCCGTTCGACATGACCACCACGAGATCGCCGTTCCTGGCCTCCTTGGCGACGGCGGTGACGATGTCGTCCACCTTCGGGATGTAGCGCGCGTCCTTGCCGCTCTCGCGCAGGTCGGCGACCAGCTGTTCGGCCGAGAGCCGCTGCTCGTCGGGAAGATTCGATCGGAAGACGGCCGGCAGGACGATGCGATCGGCGGCGGCGAAGGCGCGCGCGAAATCCTCCTGGAAGACGCGCCGGCAGGACGTCGCCGATCGCGGCTCGAAGATCGCCCAGATGCGGCGATCGGGATACGCCGATCGCACCCCCGCGAGCGTCTCGGCGATCGCCGTCGGATGGTGCGCGAAGTCGTCGTAGACGCTGACGCCTGCGGCGGTGCCGCGCAGCTGCATCCGGCGCCGCACGCCCTTGAATGCGCGCAGGCCGGCCGCCATCGTGTCGGGGCTCAGCCCGACGGCGGCACCCACGGCGATGGCCGCCAGCGCGTTCCGGACGTTGTAGGCGCCAAGCAGCGGCACCTCGAACGCGCCGGACGGCTCTCCCTTGCGGCGCACGCTGAACGCGGTCGACCCGGCGCGGATCTGCAGGTCGTGCGCCTGCCAGTCGGCGCCATCCGCCAGGCCGAACGTCTCGACACGGCAGCGCGCGCCGGCGGTCAGCGCCCGCGCTTCCGCATCGTCGGCGCACGCCAGCAGCAGTCCGCGCCGCGGGATGAGGTTCACGAAACGGCGGAACGCCAGGCGGATCGCGTCCAGGTCCGGGTAGATGTCGGCGTGGTCGAACTCGACGTTGTTGATCACCGCGATGTCGGGCAGGTACTTCAGGAACTTCGCCGTCTTGTCGAAGAAGGCGCTGTCGTACTCGTCCCCCTCGATGACGAACTCGCGGCCGCCGCCGACACGGTAGCTGCCGCCGAAGTTGTCGGCGATGCCGCCGATCAGCACGCTGGGGTCGGCGCCGCCGTGCGTCAGCAGCCAGCCGGTCAGCGACGTGGTGGTCGTCTTGCCGTGCGTGCCGGCAATGACGACCGACCGCGCGCCCCACAGGAAGTGATCGCGGATCGCCTCGGGCAGCGAGCAGTAGCGGATCTTGCGGTCGAGCACTTCCTCGAGCTCGGGGTTGCCGCGGGAGATCGCGTTGCCGACCACGACCAGGTCCAGGTCGGCCGTGATGTTCTCCGGGCTGTAGCCCTGCAGCGTCGTGATCTGCTGCTCCGCCAGGAAGTCGCTCATCGGCGGGTAGACGTTCTGATCCGATCCGCGCACGTCGAAGCCGCGGCTCTTGAGCATGGCCGCCAGCGTCGCCATCGCGGTGCCGCAGACGCCAATCAGATGGATGCGCTTAATACTCATTTTTGGCGCTCGGGCCTCCGGCCCTCGCTTAAAGCTCGCTCCATTGCGCGGCCGCTCACGCCGGCCGCTCCATTCCGCTCGCCACCACCGCCCGCCCCCGGCCCTCGCTTACAACTCCACTGCTGCCTCTTCGATGATCAACGCTGGTTGTGGGCCGGTGACGACGCGCGCGCGGACGCCGAAGGGCAGCGTCATGCAGGCGCCGTCGGTGTGACCGGAGGGCAGCCCGAAGAGCACCGGTCCGGGAAAGTCCGCCAGCAGCTCCTTGAGCACCGCCTTGATCGCCGGGCCGCCGTCGCCGGGCTCGTCGCAGCGCGGCATCTCGTTGAAGACGATCGCCGACGCCCGGGCGAGCAGCCCCGACAGCCGCAGCTGCGTCAGCATGCGATCGATGCGGTACGGGCGCTCGGCGACTTCGTCGATGAAGAGCACGTGCCCCGGCGGGGGATCGAACGCGTAGGGGGTGCCGAGCGACGCCATCAGCTGCGTCAGCGTGCCGCCGACCAGCACACCGGCGGCTTCTCCGCCGCGCAGCGCCTCGAGCTGCGGCGGCTTCAGGCACCCGGCCGGCGACGGCTGCGTCAGCACGCGCGCGAACGAGTCGCGATCGTAGGCCTGCTCCCCTTTCGCCAGCCGCCCGTCGATCATCGGCCCGTGGAACGAGACGACGCCGCAGCGCCCGGTGAGGAAGTCGAGCAGCGAGGTGTTGTCGCTGTAGCCGATGAAGGCTTTCGGCGTGCGGGCGATCTCCTGCGCGTCGAGGCGCGGCAGCAGGTGGACGCTGCCGTAGCCGCCGCGGACGGCCATCAGCGCCGCGATCGAGGGATCGGTCCAGGCCCGGCGGAAGCTGTCGGCACGCAGGGCCGCGTCGCCGGCGAGGTAGCGATGGCGCGCAAAGACGGAGTCGTCGTAGACCGGCTCGTAGCCGAGGCGCCGCAGCTCGGCGACGCCGGCGTCGAACGATTCCCGCGAGAACGGGCTGGCGGGGGCGACGAGCGCGATGCGGTCGCCGGAGCGCAGCGCGCGCGGCTTATGCATAGTGTTGATCCGCGGGGATTCGCGGCCGGCGCATCGACTAGGCGAACCTGGCCATTTCGGCGGCCACCGCCTGGTGCTCGTCGCGGCCGAGAATCGCGCGCAGCCCGGCGCCGGTCTGAGGCTTGGGACGAGGCGGCGCGAGGAAGCGCTCCTTCACGCGGCGATGCCGCGCCAGCGCATCCTCGATGCGCTTTGCCGGGATGCGCCCCTTCTCGACGGCGTAGATCACCGCCTCGAGCGCTTCCATCTGTTTCTCTGGAGCCGGCTCGCACATCAGCACCGCGTCGCAGCCGGCGGCGATGGCCTGCACCGTCGCCTCGCTGTGCCCGTAGCGGCCGCTGATGGCCTTCATCTCGAGATCGTCGCTGAGCACGAGGCCCTTGTAGCCGAGCCGCTGCTTCAGCAGCCCGTCGACGATCGTCGGGGAGAGGGTGCCGGGACGCTCGTCGTCGAGCGCAGGGATCAGGATGTGCGCCGTCATGATCGAGGCGACGTCGGCGGCGATCGCCGCCTTGAAGGGCACGAGCTCCACCGCCTCCAAGCGATCGGGCGGGTGCTCAATCAGCGGCATCTCGAAGTGCGAGTCGGTGCTGGTGTCGCCGTGCCCGGGGAAATGCTTGCCGCACGCCGCGATCCCTTCCCCCTGGAGCGTGCGGATGATGGCGGTGCCGAGGCGCGCGACGTCCTCGGCGCGCTCGGCCAGCGCGCGGTCGCCGATCACGGGGTTCTTCGGGTTGGTGTGCACGTCGAGGACCGGCGTGTAGTCGAGCGAGATGCCGACCGCGTGCAGTTCGGCCGCGAGCGCCCTGGCGAACCGCTCGGCCAGCTTCTCATCGTCGGGCTTGCCGACCCGGCCGAGCGTGGCCATCGGCGGCCACTCCGTGAACGGGCGGCGGAGCCGCGCGACACGGCCGCCTTCCTGATCGACGCTGACCCAGAGCGGAAGCTCGCCGGCGAGCGCCTGCGACTCGCGCGACAGATCGGCGACCTGCTCCGGCGACTCGACGTTGCGCGCGAAGAAGATCACCCCGCCGAGATCGAACTCGCGGGCCAGGGCGCGCACCTCGGGCGGCACCGAATGCCCCTTGAATCCCACGATCGCGAGCTGGCCAATGTGACGTCGGATGTCACGCATGCATCCCTATTATTGCCGATTGACGACTGCGGATTGGAGATTAACGGATTGAGGATTGAGGATTGCCGATTGCGGATTGCGGATTGCCGATTGCCGATTGCGGATTGACGACTGGGTGGCCGATTGCGGATTGACGACTGGGTGGCCAATTGAATTGCAGAGTGCGGCCGTCAATCGTCAGTCGTCAGTCGTCAGTCGTCAATCGTCAATCCGCAATCAACAATCCGCAATCTACAATCCGTCAAATCGCCAATCGGCAATCGCCAATCGGCAATGTATGATTCCGCCCGTGCACATCCATGCTTCCGCGCCGACGCGGATCGATCTCGCGGGCGGCACGCTCGACATCTGGCCGCTCTATCTCTTCCATGAAGGGGCCCAGACGCTCAACGCCGCCATCAGCCTGCGCGCGAGCTGCGACGTGCGCTCGCGCACCGATCGGCGGATCGTCATCGTCTCCGAGGACTCGAAAGAGCGCGTCGAGGCCGAGCACTGGTCGCACCTGCGCGACTCGCACGATCTGCGGCTGCTCGGCCGCCTGCTGCACTTCTTCCGCGCCGAGGGGCTGGAGCTGACGACGCGCTCGGAGTCACCGGTCGGCGCCGGGATCGCGGGATCGTCGGCGCTCAACATCGCCGTGTGCGGCGCGCTGAACGCCTGGAGCGGCGGGCACCGCACCGCCGACGAGATCTTCCAGATCGCGATGAACGTCGAGGCGCAGGCGATCGACGTGCCCACCGGCGTGCAGGACTACCGTCCGGCGTACTACGGCGGCATCTCCGCCGTCGAGCTGGGCGTCAGCGGCATCCGCCGCGTGGCCATCGACGTGAAGCCGGACGAGCTGCAGTCGCGCATCGCGCTGGCCTATACCAACGCGTCACGCAATTCGGGGATCAACAACTGGGACGTGACCAAGCGGCACATCGACGGCGACAGCGGCGTCCGGCGCAGTTTCGCGCGCATCCGCGACATCGCCGCCGCCATGCGCACCGCCCTGGAGCGGCGCGACTGGCCGGAGGTGGGCCGCCAGATCGGCGCCGAGTGGGACAACCGCAAGCAGCTCGCCCCCGGCGTGACGACCCCGGAGATCGACACCATGCTGGACGCGGCGCGCAAGGCCGGCGCGGCGAGCGGCAAGGTCTGCGGCGCTGGCGGCGGCGGCTGCCTCTTCTGCTTCGGCGACCCCGCCGACATTCCCGCGATCCGCCAGGCGCTGCACGAAGCCGGCGCCCGCGTGCTCGACTTCACGATCGAAGCGCGCGGCCTGTTGATCGACACGTTCTGACGCGTGCCGGTGCTAAGGGTGCCAAGGGTGCAGGAGGGTGCTAAAGGTGCAGGTGCTACGGGTGCTACGGGTGCTCGAGGTGCCAGAGGTGCAGCACCCTTGGCACCTTTAGCACTCTTGGCACCTTTAGCACCCCTGGCACCTTTAGCACCTTTAGCACCAGCACCCCTAGCACCCGCCCGCACCTTTAGCACCCTTAGCACCGGCGAGTATTGACAGTTGGACAATCTCGCGATGGCGCGCGTGCTTGCCGAGATCGGCGATCTCCTGGAGATCAAGGGCGAGAACCCCTTCAAGATCCGCGCGTATCGCAACGCCAGCGAGACGGTCGCGCACGAGACGCGGCGCGTCGCGTCGCTGACGCCGGCCGAGCGGCTCGATCTGCCGGGGATCGGCAAGGACATCGCGGCCAAGATCGGCGAGTTGGCCGACACCGGGACCATCCGCTACCACCAGGAGCTGCTGCAGGAGTTCCCGCCGACGATCCTCGACTTGCTCAACCTGCAGGGCGTGGGCCCGAAGACCGTGGCGCGGCTCTACGGCGACCTCGGGATCCGCACGCTCGAGGAGCTCGAACAGGCGGCGCGGGACGGACGCGTCCGTGACATGAAGGGGATGGGCGCGAAGAAGGAAGCCCTGATCCTGAAGGCGCTGGAGGAACAGCGGCGTTTCGTGGGACGGCGGCTCACCGCGGAAGCGCACGACACGGCGGCCGGGCTCGTCGCGGCGCTGCGCGAGCACGCGCCGGAGGCGGAGATCCACATGGTCGGCAGCCTGCGCCGCGGCTGCGAGACCTGCGGCGATCTCGACATCCTGGCGGCGGGCGCGCCGCCGTCAATCATGGACACCTTCACCGGCTACCCGCTGGTCGAGCGGATCCTGGCGCACGGCGACACCAAGTCGAGCGTGCGCCTGTGGGGCGGGTTCCAGGCCGACCTGCGCACGGTGCCGCGCGAGAGCCTGGGGGCGGCGCAGCAGTACTTCACCGGCTCCAAGGCGCACAACATCGTCCTGCGCGACCGCGCCATCCAGCGCGGCATGAAGCTGAACGAGTACGGCCTCTACAAGGTGGATGACGACACGCGGATCGCCGGCGAGGACGAAGCCGGCATCTACGAAGCGCTCGGCCTCGCCTACGTGCCGCCGGAGCTTCGCGAGAACCGCGGCGAGATCGAGGCGGCCGCGGGCCGCGCGCTGCCGGATCTCGTGCAGCTGGCCGACCTGCAGGGAGACCTGCACTGCCATACGACCACGACCGACGGGCGTGACGACATCGAGGCCATGGCGCGCGCGGCGCAGGCCGCGGGCCTGAAGTACCTGGCCATCACCGATCACAGCCAGGCGCTGGCGATGGCCAACGGGCTGGACGAAGCGCGGGCGCTGGCCCACGCCCGCGCCATCCGCGAGGTCAACGCGCGCCTCGACGGCATCACGCTGCTTGCCGGCATCGAGTGCGACATCCGCGCCGACGGCTCGATGGATCTCGCCGACGACTGCCTCGCCCAGCTCGACATCGTGATCGCGTCGCTCCATTCCGCGCTCAACCAGGAGCCGCAGCAGATGACCGACCGGCTGCTGCGGGCGATCGCCTGCCCCTGGGTCGACGTGCTCGGCCACCCGACCGGGCGTCTCATCCTGAAGCGGGAGGGGCACAAGGCCGATATGACACGCGTGATCGAGGCCGCGGCAGCCGCCGGCGTCGCCCTGGAAATCAACTCGCAGGTGGATCGGCTCGACCTCGACGATCTGCACGCGCGCCGCGCGCGCGACGCCGGGGCGCGGATCGTGATCGACTCCGACGCGCACAGCACCACCGCGCTCGGCCAGGTCCGCTGGGGGGTCACCGTCGCCCGCCGCGCCTGGCTGACCGCCGCCGACGTGCTCAACACGCGCCCGGTCGAGGCGCTGACCCGCGCGCTGCGCAGGAACCGTCCATGAGCGCCGACAAGATCGCCGAGATCCGCCGCATGTACTTCGCGGCCACGCCGAAGACGATTCAACGCGACCTCGATCGCGCGATCGACATCCTGAAATCGCTGAAGACCGACGAAGAACGCAGCAAGGCCGCCGTCTACATGGAAGGCCTGAACGAGCTGCGCAAGGAATGGAAGGTCAAGCGTTGAAGGCGGGCAGCGACAACTGGCGGTCAGATTTTGCCCTTGCTGATTAACTTCTTGGCGAGCAGGCGCAGGCCTTCCTTGGCGTTGCGGTCCATGGCGATCATCTTCAGATCTTTTTCATTGAGGCGCTGCACCAGCGACATCGCGATCGCCGGGGGCGTCTTCGGGTGTTTGCAGAGGCCCATCATCACGCCGTAGTTCTTCACCCAGGCCCGGTTCATGCCGATGATGCGCAGGACGTCCTCGGAGACGTTGCCCATCTTCGTGAACGCCTCGATCTCCGCGTCGTTGACCTTGGGGCTGGCGAGGACCGCGGCCGAAACCAGCTTGTTGGAGTCGCGAATGAGCTGCGCGCGCTGCTCGCGCGTGCCCTTCATGGCCAGCTTCATGCGCTCGAGCACCGACAGCGACGACAGCACCTTGCGCTCGGCATCCCCTTCCACTTCGGGCACGTCGGGGATCTCGGTCAGCGTGTCGAGCAGGGGCTCCTCGAGATCCATCGGCGCCGGCGTGTCGGACGGCTGCACCCCGCGCGCCTGGAAGAACGCCCGCATCTCCTCGGGCGTGTCCGATCGCGCCAGGAACGCCCGCAAAGGCTCGACCGGCAGCGCGTCGAGCGTGGCGGCGGCGGCGCGCGTCACCTCGGGATCGGGATCGTCGGAGAGCAGGATCAGCAGCGCCAGCTGCTCCTGCGCGCGCGGGGCCAGCGCCCCCTGCGCCGCGAGCAGGCGGACGTCGCGCGCGACCTCGCCGCGGCGGAAGAAATCGATGAGCGGAGAGCGGAAGCCTGGATCCATCAGCGAAGGTGCTGCGCCGCCGTCGCCGGCGTGAGCTTGAGCGACCTGACCTGTCCCTCGGCGCCGAGCGGCTTGCCCTCGCGCCCGTTCACCGAGTAGGCGAAGGCGCCCGCGTCGCCGACTTCGATCACCGCCTCGGCGGCGACGTCGCGCGAGTCGCGCTCCCCCGCCTGCATGATCCGCGCGAACACTTTCTTGCCGTCCACGGTGAGCGACACCCAGCAGGCCTTGACCGGGTGGAGCTCCAGTTTCATCTGGCCGGCCGGCGGTTCCTGCGGCGGCAGCGCCACATCGGACGGCGGCGCCGCGGCCTGGGCGGTCGTCGACGCCGGTGGCAGCGCCGGCGCCGGTGCGGCGCTCGCGGATGCCGCCGGCGGCGCGTGCGCGGCCGCGCGTGCGCGCAGCGCGAAATAGAGCACCAGCGCGATCACCGGGATGCTGATGACCACGCCGGCCAGGAGCATCGCCGCCTTGCGCCGCTGTTCCTCGAACTCGCGCTCGTGCTCGGGGACCTCGGTCGTGGAGACGGCGGCGGCCGGCGGCGTGTCCTGGTTGAAGCGATCGAGGAACTCGCGGACCGTGTCGTCGGGATCGAGGCCGACTTCGACCGCGTAGGATCGCACGAAGGCGCGGCTGAAGATGCCGCCGGGCAGTTTCGAGATGTCGTTGCGCTCGAGCGCTTCGAGCGCGGCCGCCGAGATCTTGGTGCTCGCGGCGATCTGCCGCAGCGAGATCCCGCGCCGCTCGCGTGCCTGGCGCAGTTTCCCGCCGAAATCCTCCATGTGCGCCGCCACTTTAGACAACCTCGGGAAATGGTGTCAAACCCATGAACAGCTCGATCGCCGCGTATCCCGCGGCGCCGGCCCCGGCAACCGCCTGCAGCCGCGATCGATCGACGCCGCCGATCGCGACGACCGGCAGCGGCGAGCGCGCGCACGCCGCGCGCAGCGCCTCGAGCCCGGCCACCGGATGTCCGGCAGGTTTGCCCGTGGAGGGAAAGACGGTCCCGAACAGCAGATAGTTGCACCCGCCGTCGGCGATCGCCTGGTCGATCTCCGCGATCGAGTGCACCGATCGCCCGATGACGAACGCCGAGGGGACGAAGGCCCGGATGCGCGAGGCCGGCGGCGCGTCGGATCGCAGGTGCACGCCGGCAGCGCCGGCGGCGACCGCGACGTCGGCGCGATCGTTGACGAGGACCCGCGCCGGCGTGCCGGCGCACGCCTGGCCGATCCGCCGCACCAGCGCGACCAGATCGCGGTCGGGCAGGTCGCGCTCGCGCACCTGGATCGCGTCCACGCCGCTCCGCGCGGCGCGGGCGACGCGATCGACGAGCGCGTCGAGCGACAGGTTGAAGCGAAGCCGTCCGGTGACGCAGTGGACGAGGAGCGGGGATGAAGAGGTGCCGCCGCGCGGCGCGATCATGGCGCCTGCTCGGGACCCGGATCCGGGCGCCGCCCGCGCGCGAGGAACACCGAGCCGAGCTCGGCGAAGCCCGCCAGCGCGGTGATCACGCCGACTCCGGTGACGCCGCCGCGCGCGTACGGGCTCATCACGATCGCCTCGAACCCCGGCCGCGCCTGCGCGAAGCGGTTGTGCTCCCAGAAGACCGACCAGGGCGCGATCGCGAGAATGAACCCAGCCTCGAGAAAATACGCGGCGAACAGCAGGCGGCTGACGGTGCGGATGTCAGCCTCCCGTCTGGACCTTGGAGAGCCGCTCCACGCGCGCCGCGACGTCGCGGTATTCGCCGGCGTCGGCCTGCAGTTCGAGGAAGACGGCCAGGGCGCGCGAGGTCTCGCCGGTGGCCTCGAGCAGCGCGCCCAGCTCGTAGAGCAGCTGCCGCGCGTCGTTGGCGCTCGGCGCCGGCGCTTCCGCGGCGCGCTCCAGCCATTCGATGGCGTGCGGCAGATCCTTCTTCTTCAGGTAGAGCCGTCCGAGCATCGACGAGGCCTCGAAGCGGTGCCCCGGCGCGCGCGCCGCCGTGCGCAGCGCCGTCATCGCCTCGTCGCTCATCCCCATCTCCAAGTAGGTCTTGGCCAGCCCGAGCTGCTCGGCGGCTTCGTGCGTGCCGGTCTGCTTCGAGATCTCCGAGCGGAAGTCGTTGAAGACCTCGTCGAGGTTCTGGGTCGGCCCCGGCGCGGCGTTCCCCATCTGGTCCAGTACCTGGTTGAGATCGATGTCCGACGCCGGCGGGTGCGCCGGTGGCGTCGGCGCCGCCGTCGCCCTCGGCCGCAGCGGGATGTCGGGCTCTCCCGGCGGCGGCGTGCGCCCCTCGCGCGCCTGTCCCGCCTCCGGCGCGGGCGGCGGCGGCGCGTCCTCCGTCACCGGCGCCTCCATCGCCGCCGGCGGCGCCTCGTCGTGCGGCTCCGCGGCGGGTGCGTGCAGGCGATCCTCGGCGCGCTTGAGGATCGGCTCCGCCGGCTCCTCGCCGAACGATTCCGGCGCCATGAACGGATCGGTCGCCACGAACGGCCCCTGCCCCGCGAGACGGTCGGCGATGATCGCGTCGGGGTCGGGCACGTCGAGCATCTCGAGCGCGCGGCGGAACCGCTCGATGTGGGCGTGCTCCCACGGCTCGCGCGCGACGAGATCTTCGGCGATGACGCGCGCCTCGAGCCCCTGGCCGCGCTCCAGGTAGGCGTCGGCCAGCTGCGCCTGCGTCTCGTACATCGTCGCTTCGAGGCCGCCGTCGACGCAGATCTCGACCAGGCGCAGCAGCGCGTCGATCTGGCCCGACACCCGCGTCACGAACTCCTGCAGGATCGCCGCGGCGTCCATGTAGTTGCCGGCCGCGAGCTCGGCGTCCACCGCCGTGTTGATGCAGACGAACGCCCCTTCGGGAGAGGCCGCCGCCACCGTCCAGGCGAGATCGACGATCCGCGTCCTGATCGAAGGGTCGCTCTGCAGCAGCTCCGCGATGATCTCGCGGGCGGTGTCGAGCCCGCCCGAGCGCAGCTCGATCTCCATCACCGCGAACAGCAGCGCCGGATCGCTGCCGGCGACGGCGCGATCGAGATACTGCTTCGCCGCCTCGGTGTTCCCCTCCGCGATCGCCGCCTTGCCCAGCTCGACGCGCCCGGCGGTGTCGTCCGGGTTCAGCCGCACCGCCTCGCGCAGCGCCCCCATCGCGTCCGCCGCCCGCCCCTTTTCGAGCAGGTCGGCGTGCATCGACCGGTACTGCATCGCCGCGGCGACCGTGTCGCCGGCCCGCTCGAGCGTCTGCGCCGCCGCGGCGCGGGCGTCGAAATCACCGGGATCGAGCGATCCGAGGCGGACCACGATCTCGTCGGCGCCGGCCTTGTCGCCGCGCGCGCGGCGCCGGCTGGCGACGCCGACGAAATACGCCTTGGCGTCGGCCAGCAGCCCCTGCTTCGCGCTGATGTCCCCCAGGTGCAGCTGCGCCGACTCGAGGTCCGGCTTGATCTTCAGGATCTTCTTGTAGAGCGCCCCCGCCTTCGGGAAGAACCCTTCGGTGTAGAGATGGTCGGCGATCTGCTCGTACTGGGCGACGGCCTTGTCCGGCTGGTTGGCGCGGACGTAGAGGTCGCCGAGGATGTTGCGGGTGTTCCAGTCGCGCGGCTGGTCCTCGATCATCTTCGCGTATTCCGCGATGGCGAGGTCCAGCTTGCCCGTCCGGAGCAGCTTTTCCGCTTTCTTGAGTGCTTCTTCGCGCGCGCTGGCCAAGGGAGACCCTAGATCCTATCAAACAGGGTGGGCGGCCGGAACGAACGCCGGTGGACCCCGGAATAGCCGAACCGCGACACCGCGTCGAGATGGTCCTGCGTGGCGTAGCCCTTGTGGCGATCGAAGCCGTAGCGCGGATCCTGCGCGTGCAGCTCGATCATCGCGCGGTCGCGCGTGACCTTGGCGACGATCGACGCGGCGGCGATCGCCGTGCAGCGCGTGTCGCCGTGGACGACCCGGCGCTGCGCCACCGGCAGCTCGGGGATGCGGAACGCGTCCACCAGCACCATGTCGGGCACCGGCACGCACGACAGCACCGCCCGCTGCATCGCGCGCAGCGACGCCTGGTGGATATTGATGCGGTCGATTTCCTCGGGCTCGACGCCGACGACCGACCAGCAGACCGCCTCGCGGGTGATGCGGCGGTACAGCGTCTCGCGCTCGAGCGCGGTGACGGTCTTGGAGTCGCAGATGCGGGGGATGTAACGGTCGGGATCGAGCACGACCGCGGCCGCGACGACGGGCCCGGCCAGGCAGCCGCGCCCGACTTCGTCGCACCCGGCGACGTACACGAACCCCATGCGCCGGAGCGCGTTCTCCAGGGTTCTGTACGCCCGGGTCTTCACAGACTCGATTTTACGCCGAGGTCTGCTTCTTGCCGGTCTCTTTCATGCGCGCCGCCTTGCCCTTCAGCTCGCGCAGGAAGTACAGCTTGGCGCGGCGGACTTTCGCCGTGCGCAGCACCTCGATCTTGTCGATGATCGGCGAGTGCAGCGGGAAGATGCGCTCCACGCCCTGGCCGAACGACACCTTGCGAACGGTAAAGGTCGCGCGCGCGCCGCCGCGGTGCATCCCGATCACCATGCCCTCGAACACCTGGATGCGCTCCTTGTCCCCCTCGCGCACCTTCACGTGCACTTTCACGGTGTCCCCGGGCTTGATCGCCGGGCGCTTGGTGAGCTGGCCGCGCTCGACGGTCTCAACGGCATTCATCGCTATTCTCCTTTTATTGAGCGGCGGGGACCCCTGCACCCCGCCAAGCTCACTGCATTCCGCGGCCGCTTCGCCGGCCGCTCCATTCCGCTCGCGTCCCTCTCACTCGTCGGGCATCAGGTCAGGTCGATGCCTCCGAGTCCGCGCGATCGCCTGCTCGCGCCGCCACTTCTCGATCTCGGCGTGGTGCCCGGACAGCAGCACCGGCGGCACCTTCAGCCCGCGAAACTCCGCGGGGCGCGTGTACTGCGGGAAGTCCAGCAGCCCGTCGCGCGCGAAGGTGTCCCCCGCCACTGACGCCTCGTCTCCGACCACGCCCGGGATCAGCCGCGCCACCGCGTCGACGATCACCAGCGCGGGCAGCTCGCCGCCCGACAGCACGTAGTCGCCGATCGAGATCGCCTCGGTCGCCAGGTGCTCGCGCACCCGTTCGTCAACCCCTTCGTACCGGCCGCACAGGATCACCAGGTGATCCAGCCTGCTCAGCCGCGTTGCGACCTCGTGCGTCAGCCGCTCGCCGTCGGGCGACGTCAGGATCACCGCACTCGGCGCCCCGCGCTCCTCCCGAATCCGATCGAGCGCGGTGAACAGCGGCTCCGGCTTCAACACCATCCCGGGACCGCCGCCGAACGGCATGTCGTCCACGACGCGGTGCCGGTCGGTCGTGTAATCCCGCAGGTCGTGCACGCGGAGGTCGATCACCCCGCGCGCAATCGCCCTGGCCACGATCCCTTCCGCGAGTGGCGCTTCCACCATCTTCGGAAAGATCGTGACAACGTCGATCTTCACCCGTTAATCGCCCCTGGCCCGGCTTCCGCCTTCGCCAAGGCTACGGCGGACCCGCCGTAGCGGCTTCGCCGTGGAGGCGGGCCGTTCGCGTGGCTCGCTCGCTCCGCTCGCTCGCTCATTCACGTCAATCAGTCCATCGATCGGATTGATGACAATCAACCGCTTCCCGGGATCAACCCGCGTGCAAATCTCGTCGACGAGCGGAATCAACACTTCTCCGCGAGGACCATCCACCACCAGGTGGCTGCGTTCCAGAGGTCCTTGAACTCCGCTCACCGCCCCGACCAGACGGCCGGCCGTGTCCTGCACCTCGCACCCGACCAGGTCGTGCCGGTAGAACGTGCCGCCCGGCAGCGGGCCCAGCGCCGTCGCCGGCATCTTCAGCTCCGCCCCGGCCAGCGCCTCGGCGTCGTCCATCGACTCGATGCCTTCGAGCGCGATCACCGGGCGTCCCTGGTGGAACCGCACCGACGCGATCCGCCGCGGGGTGCTGGTGCCGCCATGCTCGACGATCAGCGTGTTGCCTTCGGCGAAGCGCTCTTCCGGAAAGTCGGTGTCCAGGTTGACGATCACCTGGCCCTTGTTTCCGTGCGCGCGGGCGACACGGCCGATCAGCAGGAGTTCGCTCATGCCGTTACGCCCCGACCTGCCCGCCTACTGGTCCCGGAAGTCGACCGAGACCTTCGTGCCGTCCATCTCCGCCGCGAGGTTGGCCAGCGTCCGCACCGCCTGCGCGGTGCGTCCCTGCCGGCCGATCACGCGGCCCATGTCTCCCGGGGCCATCGTCAGATCGAGCCAGGTCTGGCCGCGCCCTTCCCGCTCGGTGACGCTGACCGCGTCCGGCTTGTCGGCGAGCGCCTTCGCGATCGCCTCGACGACAGCCCGCGCGCGGCTCATCAGGCGGTGGCCGGCGCCGCAGCGTCGGCCGCGGCCGCGTCAGCGGGCGGAGCCGGGTTGCGGACGATCAGCGTCCGCACCGTGTCGGACGCCACTGCGCCCAGCTTCAGCCAGTGATCGACGCGCTCGCGGTCGAGCTTCAGCGTCTCCGGCTTGGTGCGCGGGTTGTAGTGCCCGAGCACTTCGACGAACGAGCTGTCGCGCGCCGCGCGCGAGTCGGTGACGACCACGCGGTAGAACGGACGCTTCTTGGATCCTGCGCGCCGCAAACGAATGACCAGCATTACCTCATCAACCCTTTCAGCGCCGAGAGATTCGGCCGCTTTCCCTTCGCAAGTCCTGCCATCCCGCCCATCGCCTTCAGCATCTTCTTCATCTGGATGAACTGCTTCAGCAGGCGGTTCACTTCCTCGACCGACGTTCCCGACCCCTTCGCGATCCGCTTGCGGCGCTGGCCGTTGATCAGCTGATGGTTGCGCCGCTCCTTGGCGGTCATCGAGTTGATGATCGCCTCGACGCGCAGCATCTGCTTCTCGTCGACCTGCTCGCGCGCCTGCTTCATTTCCTTCAGCGCGCCCATGCCCGGCAGCATCCCGATGATCTGCTCGAGCGGCCCCATCTTGCGAATCGTCCGCAGCTGGTCGCGGAAGTCCTCGAGCGTGAAGTCGTCACGCCGGATCTTCTCTTCCAGCTTGGCCGCGTCCTCCACCGAGACGGCTTCTTCCGCCTTCTCGATGAGCGACAGCACGTCGCCCATGCCGAGCACGCGCGACACCACGCGGTCGGCGTGGAACGGCTCCAGGTCCTGCAGCCGCTCGCCGCTGCCGACAAACGCGATCGGCACGCCGACGACCGACACCACCGACAGCGCCGCGCCGCCGCGCGCGTCGCCGTCCATCTTCGACAGCACCACTCCGGTGACGCCGATGCGCCGGTTGAACTCGCCGGCGCTCTTGATCGCGTCCTGGCCGGTCATCGCGTCGGCGACGAACAGCTGGTCGACCGGCTTCACCGCGGCCTTGATCGCCTGCAGCTCGTCCATCAACTGGTCGTCGATGTGAAGCCGGCCGGCGGTGTCGACGATGACGACGTCGAAGCCTGCGTTCTTCGCCGCGGCCAGCGCTCC
>Ga0207691_10002358_pt1 | contig 18494 bp, 17 predicted proteins | sample KBSM13metaG_FD_184327 | JGI IMG/M metagenome (GOLD analysis project Ga0207691, IMG submission 184327) | Miscanthus rhizosphere microbial communities from Kellogg Biological Station, Michigan, USA - KBS M1-3 metaG (SPAdes) (version 2) | ecosystem: Host-associated > Plants > Roots > Rhizosphere >... | reverse complement strand
GGGTGCGACAACCCGTGCACGTTCTGCACGATTCCCCAGATGCGCGGCATGCAGCGGAGCCGGACGATCGATTCGCTGGTCGCGGAGGCCTCGTCGCTGGAAGCGCAGGGCGTCTCGGAGCTGGTGCTCATCTCGCAGGACACGACGCGCTACGGCGAAGACCTCGGGATGGACCGCGGCGGGCTGGCGCGTCTCGTCGAGGCGCTCGCGGCGCAGACTGGGTTCCCCTGGATCCGCTTCCTGTACGCGTATCCCCGGACGCTCGACGACTCGGTGCTCGACCTGATGGCCCGCGAGTCCCGCTTCCTCCCGTACGTCGACATTCCGCTCCAGCACGTCTCGCGGCCGATCCTGTCGGCGATGCGCCGGGGCGGCGACTCGGCGGCCTACCTGCGGATGCTCGCCCGGATGCGCGAGCGCGCTCCGGGAATCGCCGTGCGCACGACGTTCATCGTGGGCTTTCCCGGAGAGGGCGAGGCCGAATTCCAGGAGCTGTGCGAGTTCGTCCGCGAGGCCGAGCTCGACAACATGGGTGCCTTCACATACTCCCCGGAGCCGGGATCCGGCTCCGAGCCGCTGGGCGATCCGATCCCGGCCGACGAGAAGGAGCGACGCAAGGAGTTTCTGCTCTCTCTCCAGCAGCCCATCGCGAGGAGGAAACTCCGGGCGATCCGCGGCCGCACCGTCGAGGCCATCGTGGAGGGCCCGTCCGAAGAGCACGAGTACCTGCTCGAGGGCCGGATGCGTTCTCAGGCTCCCGAGATCGACGGCCGGCTTCTCATCACCGACGCCGGCGGCCGGGACCTCGCTCCCGGAACGATCGTGTCGGTGAAGATCGAGAAGACCTTCGACTACGACGTGACGGGATCCGTCGTCGGCTGACCTTGCGCAGCCCGCTGACCGACTTGCAGCCTGCGGAGGCGAGGTCCATCCTCCTGGTCTGGGCGGTGTGGAGCCTCGGCATCGTGTGTATGGCGTCGGCGGCGATGGCCTTGCCCGTCAACCACGGGAGTCCGTGGACAGCCGTCTTCCACGCACCGCCTCTCGCGCGGTGGGACTCAAGCTGGTACCACAGCGTCGAGGTTGAGGGTTATCGCTTCGACCCCTCTCGGCCCGAGAACAACGTGGGGTTCTATCCTCTTTACCCGAAGGCCGCGGGTCTCCTCGCGCGAGCGCTCCACACGCCTCTGCTCGCGACTGGCATCGCGCTCTCGATCGCGTGCCTCGGCGCCGCGCTCCTGCTGATGGGGGATCTCTTCGCCGGGTGGGGCGGCGCCGGGTCAGGGGTTGCGGGGGCGGCCGCCCTGCTCGCGTTTCCGACCGCGTTCTTCCTGGCCGCGTTCTACACAGAGTCGTTGTTCCTCCTCTGCCTCGTCGCAGCCTTCTGGGCCGCCCGTCGGGAGCGCTGGCTGGTCGCAGGCGTCGCGGGCTTCGCCGCCGGCTTGACCCGGTTCAACGGGTTTCTGATCGTCCCCGCGCTCGCCCTCCAGGCGTGGCTCTCGGTGCGGACCCGCCGGGAAAGGTCTCGGCTTCGTCCCGCGCTCGCCGTTCTGCTGGCCGCCGCCGGCGCCTGCGCGTACCCGCTCTATCTCTGGAACCGATTCGGCGACCCGCTCCTGTACGTGCGGAGCAAGATGATGGGCTGGCCGGTGAAGCCCACGGCGCCGTGGACGCTCCTCGGGAGCGTCGGGAGCGGGCTCTGGACGGACCTCGCGGCCCGGCGCGTGGGATCGCTCGTCGAGCTCCTCTCGGTCGGGCTGTTCACCGTGCTCACGGTGGCGCTGTTCCGCCGGGGCCTGAAGCCGGAGGGTGTCTTTGCCGGCAGCACGCTCCTCCTCCTTCTGACCAGCGGGACGCTGGCGGGCGTCCAGCGCTACGTGCTCGTCCTCTTCCCGTGTTATTTCCCGCTCGCGCAGTACCTCCGCGCGCGGCCGGCGGTCGCGGTGGCGTACGGTTTCCTTGGGATCGGGGGCGGCGTCGTCTTACTCCACCGCTTCGTCCACTGGTACTTCGTGGGCTGACCGCGCCATGCACGTCATCCGGGATCCCTTTCGAACGACCGACCTGCCGCGCGGCGGGGTGGGGACGATCGGCAACTTCGACAGCGTGCATCTCGGCCACCGCAGGATCCTCGAGACCGTCGTCGAGCGGGCCCGGGAGATCGGCCGGCCCTCTTTCGCGATCACGTTCGAGCCCCACCCGATGGCGGTGCTCCGTCCGGACCGCGCGCCTCGCCGCGTTCAGACACTGCGCCAGAAAGAGGAGGCGATCGAGGCGATCGGCATCGAGACGCTCCTCGTCATCCCGTTCACCCGGGACTTCTCGCTGACGGAACCGGAAGACTTCGTCCGGACGCTTCTCGCCGGACGGCTCGCAGCCTCCGAGCTCTACATCGGGGCGCACTTCGCCTTCGGCCGGGGCAAGCGTGGCGACCTCGCGCTCCTCTCCCGTCTCGGCGCCGAGTGCGGCTTCGTCGCCTCCGCCGTTCCCGAAGTCCTCTACGAGGGAGAGCCGGTCTCCTCGACGCGGATCCGCCGGGCGCTGGAGCGGGGTGCGATCGGAGAAGCGAACGCGATGCTCGGCCGCAGCTACGAGATCGACGGCCTGGTCTCGCGAGGCGATCGCGTGGGCCACCAGATCGGCGTGCCGACGATCAACCTCGAGCCGGAGAACGAGCTCCCGCCGGCCGACGGGGTCTACGTGACCGAGATCGAGATCCGGTCGTTCGGCCGGCGATTCGCGAGCGTGACGAACATCGGGCGCAGGCCCACCCTCTACGAGGAATACCGGACCACGATCGAGACGTACGTTCTCGACTTCTCTTCCGACGTCTATGGCGAGAGGGTCCGGCTCTTCTTCCTGGACCGTCTCCGTGAGGAGCGGAAGTTCCCATCGGTGATGGAGCTGAAGGCCCAGATCCAGCGCGACATCACGGCGACGCGCGAGTATTTCGCGGCGCGCCCGCGGCCGGAATCGCCGACGACGCCGTGACGGAGGCCCCGGCCCCTCCGGCGCCCGCGCCTCCAAGGGGGATTCGCCGGCTCTTCTCGGTCCTCGGCCCGGGGGTCGTGACGGGCGCGGCGGACGACGACCCCTCGGGAATCGCGACGTATTCGGTCGTCGGCGCGCGTTTCGGGACGGGTCTGCTCTGGACCGCGTGGGTCAGCTGGCCGCTGATGGCCGCCGTGCAGATGGCCTGCGCGCGGATCGGCATGGTCACCGGCCGCGGCCTCGCCGGAGCCCTGCGTCAGAAGTTCCCGCGCGGGCTCGTCGCCGCGGCGGCCGTCGCGCTGTTTCTCGCCAATACGCTGAACGTCGGTGCGGACCTGGCCGGAATGGCCGATGCGGCCGAGATGCTGACCGGCTGGGACTCGCACCTTTTCGTCGTGGCCTTCGGCGCCGGCATCGCCTGGGCGATCATCCGCTTCCGCTACCACCAGATCGCCTCGGTACTGAAGTGGCTCGCCCTCGTCCTGTTCGCCTACATCGTCGCGGCCTTCGACACGCGCCCGGACTGGGGAGAGGTCCTGCGCGCGGCGGTCGCGCCCGGATGGCCGACCCGCGACGGTTGGGGAGCTCTGGTGGCGATCCTCGGAACGACGATCTCCCCGTACCTCTTTTTCTGGCAGGCCTCGCAGGAGGTCGAGGAGGAGAAGGCCATGGGCCGGAGGATTCTCGTCCGCCGCGAGGGGGCGTCGCAGCGCGACCTGGCCGACCGGCGCCTGGACGTCGGGATCGGAACCTTCTTCTCCAACCTGGTGATGTTCTTCGTCATCCTCACGACCGCGCGCACGCTGCACCTTCACGGCCTGACGCAGCTGGAGACCTCGCGGGAGGTGGCTCAGGCGCTGCGGCCCCTGGCGGGGCGCTTCGCGGAAGTCCTGTACACCGTCGGCATCGTGGGTGTCGGGCTGCTGGCGATTCCGACGCTCGCCGGCTCGGCGGCCTATGCGTTCGCCGAGACGTTCGGCTGGCGGCAGGGCCTGGACCGGAAGTTCGCGCGGGCGCGCTACTTTTACGGAGTGATCGTCCTCGCGACAGCGGCGGGCGTGGTCCTCGACTTCGCCGACGTGAACCCCGTCCGGATCCTCTACGGCACGGCCGTCGTCAACGGCCTGCTCGCGCCGTTTCTGTTGCTCGGGATCCTCGCGGTGGCCGCCGACCGCCGCGTGATGAGGGGACAGCCGATCCCCCGACTGTCCGTCGCGCTGCTGGCTGCGACGACGGTGCTGCTTTTCGGGGCGGCGGCCGGCATGTTCTTCCTCTAGCCCGCCGGCGGCCGCCGGGCGCCCCCGCCCTCGAGCTAGGCCGCCACGCGGCCCCGGCCCGTCGCCCATCGAACGCACGCCAGCAGCACGAGGCCGGCTCCCAGAGTCGTGACGATCGTGGCGCCGGTCGGCAGGTCCCAGAGATACGACAGGTAGACGCCGATGGCCGAGGTGATCGCGCCCATGCTCCAGCCGATCGCGAGCCGCACGCCGAGGCGCTGCGAGAACAGCATCGCCGAGACGGCGGGAACGATCAGGTAGGAGAAAACGAGAAGGACTCCGGCGATGGGGACGGAAGAGGTCACGACGACGCCGAAGGAGCCGTAGAAGAGAAAATCCCAGAAGCGCACCGAGAGGCCCTGCCTCTCGGCTTCGGGCTCGTCCATCGAAATCAGGAGGAACTTCTTCCGCAGGGCGAAGTGGAACGCTCCCACGAGCACGAAGAGGCCGGCCGTCTTCGCCAGCTCCCTCCAGGAAACGGAAAGGATGTTGCCGACGAGCATCTCCTTGAGGTGCTCGGTCTCGCCCGTGGCCTTGGACATCGCCAGGATCGCCGCGGCCGCCGCGACCGCATAGGCGATCCCGATGATGGCCTCCTGAGGAATCCGGGTGCTGCGATGCACGCGGGAAAGCGCGAACACGGCGGCGCCGATCAGCGCGAAGCCGAGCGAGAAAACGCGTCCCATTTCCGAGTGCATGTCGTAACCCGCGAGAATGCCGACCGTCGTGCCCAGCGCGGCGATCTGCGCGAGCGACAGGTCCACGAAGATGACGCCCCGCTCGACGACGTGGACGCCGAGGTACGCGAGCATTCCGGTGACGATGAGCCCGGCCACGAACGCCGGCAGGAGGACCTGGAAGACGCTCATGGCCGGGTTCCCTTCTTGGCGGCGAGCGCCCCGGCGAGCAGCTTGACGTCGTAGTCGAAGAGCGAAATGTAGTCCTTCGCCTCCGGAACGCCGCCCACGGAGGGGATGAAAGTCAGGAGCGTGGCGCCCGTCTTCTCGGCCACCGACTTCGGCGTCTTCTGGTCGAAATAGGGTTCGATCAGGATGACCGGGATCTTCTTCTCGATCATCAGGTTGATCAGTTCCACGACGTGCGCGGGCGAGGGCGGCACGCCGGGCTTGGGCTCGACGTAGCCCGCCGCCACGAGCTTGAAGTGCTTGAGAAAGTTGGGCCAGGAGTTGTGGTACGTGACGACCTCGGCCCCTGCGTAGGGGCCCAGTGCCGCGTCCCAGCGCTTCTGGCCCTCGGTCAGCTTCGCTTCGAACGCGGCGAGATTGGCGGCGTAGGAGGAGGCCCCGGGCGGGTCGAGCTGCGTCAGCCGCGCCGCGATCGCCCGCGCGATGACGCGGCCGTTGTCGGGATCGAGCCAGTAGTGCGGGTTGCCGAAGGGGTGGACGTCGCCCATCGCCCGCGTCACGGTGCCCGTGGGACGCTCGAGGATGTCGCACCCCGCCGAGGCGTCGAGGTAGCCTGGGCCGCCCGGCCGGATCTTCTCGTTGCGGCTCTGGTCGATCAGCGGCGGCAAATATCCGATCTCGAGCTCGAGGCCGGCGACGATGAGCAGGTCCGCCTTCGAGAGCTTGAGGATGAAGGACGGCTTGGGCTCGACGAAGTGTGGGTCCTGATACCCCTTCGCGAGCGCGAAGACTTCCACGCGCGGGCCCCCGACGGCCTCGGCGATCGAAGAGAAATCCTGAAGGCTGGTGACGACCTTCATCGTCGCGAAGGCCGGAGAGGCGGCCAGGGTCAGAAGCGTGGCGAGAGCGACAGCGATGCGTTTCATGTGTGTCCTCAAAATGGATGGGCGCCGTGGGCGCCGATGGCGAACTGGATCTGCAGAAAGCCCTCGTTGGCCCTTATGCCAGGGGCATATTCGCGATATCGGTATTCGGCGCGGAGCATCGAGAATTCGCTGGGCATGAACGTGAACGTGGCCGCGACGCCCTTGTCCCGGAGAGAGGCGTTGGTGGCCCGGTCCGAGAACTCGTAGCGCGCTCCCGTGTACCACCGCCGGCCGAGCTGGTAGTCCCCGCCGACGAAGAACCCCTGCGCGTCCTGGCGGCCGTCGGGCTGCTCGCGCTGGCTCCAGAAGTACTCGCTCCGGAGGATGAAGGAGCGGTAGGGCTTCCCCTGGAGCGGTTTCCAGCGATAGACGAAATGCGCGTTCTGCAAACTCGTCGTGTTCGTCGGCGAGGTCCCGTTGTGGCCGTAGACGTAGGAGAACCCGACCTCGACGTTGTGGTCGTCGCCGAAGTCGCGAAAAATCCGATACTGCCCGTCGTAAGTCAGGTCGCCCTTGGTCGGCGCGATGAACAGCCCTCCTCCCGAAGACCCGTCGATGACCTGGAAATAGGCCTCCGAGAACGTGTCGCCGGGCAACTCGATCAACTTCGAAACCGACACCCCTTCTCCTGCCCAGGACTCGCCCTGCGGCTGCAGGAGGATGTCCTGCATCGGCAGAGGCTCGTCGACCCAGGGCAGGGTGTGGAGGTGCATCGTGTTGATCTTCCCGAACTGCATCTTGAACTTGCCGCCTTTGGCCTGCAGCTGCCAGGGCAGCGTCAGAAACGTGGCGTAGGCCTCTTCGACCTCGACGCCCTCGTTGCTGAAGGACAGAAACAGGTCGGCGCGCGCATAGGGGTCGACGATGGCCTGGAACGAGACCTCGGACTCCTCGACCTGGAAGGCGGGGGAGGGCTGCACCGGGTTGTGGCCTACGGAGGCGAGGAAGTTGCCGATCACGGCGATCGCGGGATTGAAGAAGGTGGGATTGACGGCCGGAGCGGCCGCCGGTTCCGGAGCCGGCGTCGGCTCGGGAGCGGGAGCAGGAGTCGCCACGGGGGCGGGGGTCGGCACGGGAGTCGCCACGGGCTCGGGTGTCGGCGAGGGAGTGGGCGTCGGCGCGGGGGCGTCCTGCGCTTGGACGCCGAGCGCGCACGCCAGCCCGCCCGCGGCGAAAAACAGAAATGTTCGGAGTCGCAAGGGTCCTCCTTCTTCGGCTTCGGTTCGTAGGGACGCGAGGGCGCGACGCGCGCCCTCCGGGCGCTACGAGCGCGAAGGAGGAGACCGGCCGGAGAGATCGCGGCCGGAGAACCGGCCGACGAGGGGCAAGTCTGCGGAGAGACCCTGACAAGAAACGAGGGGAACCGCCGTCGGAAGACCGGCGGCCGGAAATACCAGGGCCGCGGCGTGCGTCAGGCATGCGGGACAGGCGTGCACGCCCTCGTCGGTGTGGGCGCTCGCGAGACCGCGGTGCGCCGATCCGCGCTCGGAGCCGAGAGGCTCCGGGTGGAGCCCGAACGAGGCGATGACCGCCAGAATGCCTGCCGCCAGCAGGGCGGCCCGCGCCAGCGGAGCTTTTCTCAGTCGTTCGTACACTTCGGCCTCACAAGCGGGAGACGGGGGAATTGTATTCCTCTTCGTCTTCCTCATAGGGACCTGAAGCCTGCATAGAATGCCCCGGTGCGCTCCGAACTCGGCCCCTTCGAGGCCCCCGAAGCGGCCCGGGCGCAAGCGCCCGAGGCCCTGCGCCGCCGGATGCACTGGCTGCTCGGCCTCACCTTCGTCCACGTCTTCGGCGAAGGCGGCCTGGCGCTCTTCGAGGCCGCGCGGACGGGCAGCCTGGCGCTGCTCGCCTTCGGCCTCGAGAGCGTGATCGAAGGGGGCGCCGCGTTTCTCGCCGTGCGGCACCTGAGGCACCTCGCCGACGAAGAGGAGGACCACGCTCGCCGCGACCAGATGCTGGCTCGCTGGATCGGCGTGTCGTTTCTCCTTCTGGCGGCCTACACGCTGTCGCGCGGGGTCTTCGAGCTGATTCGGGGCAGCCACGTGGAGCCGAGCATCCTCGGCCTGCTCCTGACGGTGTTCGCGACGTTCGGCATGCCCGTCGTCGGATACTTCAAATGGAAAACGAGCCGCAGCCTGGGGAGCAAGGGCCTGGCCGCCGAAGCGAAAGAGTCGATCGCGTGCTCGATCGACTCCGGCCTGACGATGCTGGCGATGATCGGCGGGCTCCTGTCCGCGCCGCACTGGGTCGATCCGGCCCTCTCGCTGCTGATGGTTCCGTGGTTCCTCCGGGAAGGCCTCGCGCACGTGCGCGGGCGTGTCCACGCCCACGTCCACTGACGCCCGCCCGGGTTTGCTAAGATGCCGGCTCTGCCGGCCTGAATCCTTCGGAGCCTCTCCGGCATATATCTGCGTGAAGGAGCATTTTTGATGTCGAATCCCAACGTGGCCCAGGTCTCCGACGCCAGTTTCGACGGGGACATTCTGAAGAGTCAGGTCCCGGTCCTCGTCGACTTCTGGGCGCCCTGGTGCGGTCCCTGCCGCTCCGTGGCTCCGATCGTCGACGATCTCGCGACCGCATATGCCGGCAAGATCAAGGTCGCCAAGGTGAACGTCGACGAGTCGACGGAGATCGCCATGCGCTACCAGATCACTTCGATCCCCACCTTCATCCTCTTCAAGAACGGCGAGGTCGCGGATCGCGCCCTCGGGGCCCTGCCCCGGAGCGAGTTCGTCAAGCTCATCGACCGCAATCTCTGAGCTTCCGCCTCGAAAACCACAAAGGGCCCGGCGACGGGCCCTTTTCCTTTTCGGGAGCGTAAGATTCGCTTCGCCGTGGCGGTCCAGGCCTTTCCGGAAGTTCCGTCGCTCTCCCTCGACACCCTCTGGTTCCAGGTCGCGGGCACCCTGTGCAATCTGGCCTGCACGCACTGCTTCATCGCGTGCTCGCCGACGAACCAGTCTCACGCCATGATGACCCGCGCCGACGTCCGCGGTTTCCTCGAGGAGGCCCGCGGGCTCGGCGTCCGGGAGTACTACTTCACGGGCGGCGAGCCGTTCATGAACCCCGAGATGCTGGCGATCGCCGGCGATGCGCTGGCGCAGGGCCCGGTCACGATCCTCACCAACGGCGTCCTCCTGACGCCCGAGCGGTCGCGGCGCCTGCGCGATCTCTTCGAGCGGAGCGAGTACTCGCTTGACCTCCGCGTCTCGATCGACGGCTGGGACGCGGCCACGAACGATCCGATCCGGGGGGAGGGGACCTACGCCCGGATTCTCTCGGGCCTGCAGAATCTCGCCGCCGAGGGTGTGAACCCGGTCGTGACGGTGACCGAGGCCTGCGAGGGGGCCGCCGCGGCCGCGGGACGCGAGCGGTTCCTCGACTGGGCTCGCTCCATCGGGCTCTCCCGGCCCCGCCTGAAGGTGCTCTCGCTCTTCCGCATCGGCGCGGAGGCCGAGAGGCTGCGCGGCTACGCGCCGCGCGAGACCCTCGCCGGGCGGACGCTCTCGCCCGAGGAGCTGGAGGCCCTCCAGTGCTCGACGGCCCGCATGGTGACCGCGCGCGGCGTCTACGTATGCCCGATCCTGATCGATCTCCCGTCGGCGCGCATGGGGGCGACGCTCGCGGAGACACTGCGCCCGTTCCCGCTCTCGACCGGCGCCTGCTTCACGTGCCACGAATATGGTGTGACGTGCCGGACGTGACTCGCCTCGCCTTCTTCGGCGGCGTCTACTCGAACTCCCGCGCGCTCGCGGCCGCGATCGCCGACGCCCGCCGGTGGGGCGCCGAGGGCCTCTACGCTCTCGGCGACTTCGGGGCATTCGGTCCGTACCCCGACCGCGTGTTCCCGATCCTGCTCTCGGCGGGCGTCGAGGCGATCCAGGGTAACTACGAAGAGTCGCTCTCGACCGACGCCTCCGATTGCCACTGCGGCTACACCGACCCGCGCGACAATCACTTCGCGGCTCTCTCCTACGGCTACACCGCGGAGAAGACGTCTTCGGAATGGAAGAGGTGGATGGCGACGCTGCCGAAGACGCGGCGGCTCGACGTGGGCGGCCGGCGGATCCTGCTGGTGCACGGGTCGCCGCGGAAGATCAACGAGTTCCTCTGGGAGTCGACGAGTCCGGAACCGTTTCTCGAGAAGCTCCTCTCGGACCACGACGCCGACGTCATGGTCTGCACCCATACGGGGCTCCACTGGCAGCGGCGGCTTCCCTCGGGCCGGCTGGTGGTGAACAGCGGCGCGCTCGGCCGCCCGGCCAACGATGGTCGGACGGAGGTCTGGTACGCCCGGCTGGAGGTCGGGGTCGCCACAAGGGCTCGCGCCGAGCTCTCGCCCGTCGAGTACGACTTCGAGGCCATGGCGCGGGACATGGAGCAGGAAAAGCTGCCGGGCGAATTCGTCGAGACGATTCGGACCGGGTGGTGGACGACCTGCCTCGAGGTCCTTCCATCGAAAGAGAGATCCCGCGGGCGATATTGAAACCCGCGTCCCGCGAGCCTCACCCGGCGGATGTAATCTGGTCTCCGGCCGTCCTCTCGAGGGAACAAGGCTCCGGGGCGGCCGGTTATTGGAGCGTGATGCGTAAGAAGTCGTTTGTCTGGATCGGCGCCGCCGTCGCCGTGGTGGTCGGAGCGTTCCTCGTGCTCGGCGGGCGAACGAAGTCCGAGCCGAAGTACCGGACGGCGAAGGTCGAGAAGGGCGACATCACGCAGACCGTGGCCGCGACCGGCACGCTCTCGGCGGTGACGACCGTCAAGGTCGGCTCGGTCGTCTCCGGCAACGTCGCCGCGCTCCACGCCGACTTCAACAAGGAAGTGAAGAAGGGCGATCTGCTGGCCGAGCTCGATCCGGTGCCCTTCCAGGAACGCGTGGCTCAGGCCCGGGCCACGCTCGAGAAGTCCGAGGTGGACGTGCGCAACACCGAGATCGGTCTGCGCCGCCAGAAGGCGCTCTGGGACGAAAAGCTCGCGGCCCAGGCCGACCTCGATCAGGCTCAGGCCAACTTCGACTCCGCGCGGGCGGCCGTCAACCAGTCGAAGGCCTCGCTCGCCCAGGCGGAGACAGACCTCCGGAACAGCCGGATCATGGCGCCGATCGACGGCGTCGTGGTCGATCGCCAGTACGACGTCGGGCAGCCGGTCGCCGCGTCCTTCACCGCGCCAACGATCTTCACGATCGCACAGGACCTCACGAAGATGCAGGTCTCGGCGGACGTCTCCGAATCCGACATCGGGATGTGCAAGGTCGGCCAGCCGGTGCGTTTCACCGTGGACGCGTACCCCGATCAGACGTTCCGCGGAAAGATCGCGCAGATCCGCCTCAACGCCACGGTCAACCAGAACGTCGTGACGTATCCGGTCATCATCGAGGTCTCGAACCCCGAGCTGGCGCTTCGGCCGAGCATGACGGCGAACGTGTCGATCGACGTCGCCACGGTGCACGACGTGCTGCGGATCCCGAACGCCGCGCTCCGTTTCCGTCCCGAGGAGAAAGAGGGGGCGTCGACGGCTTCGGCTTCGTCCTCCTCCTCATCGTCGTCCGGCGCGTCCCCCGAGGAGCGCGCCGCGCGGGGCACGGGGACGGGCTCCACCGGAGCCGCCCGGCAGCTCGATCGCTCCGCGGGCGGCGGCAAGGGGCGCCGGCCCGGCCAGACCGTCTACACGCTCCCGTCGCCCCAGGTCGGAGATCCCGCGCCCGTCGAGATCAAGGCCGGCATCACCGACGGCCGCTTCACGCAAGTCGCCGGAGGCGAGCTGAAGGAGGGGGCCCTCGTCGTCGTCGGTCTCGTGACGGCGAAGGCGGACGCCTCCGCGGGCCGCAACCCGATGGCGCCCGCGGGCCCTGGAGCGCCGGGCGGCGCCCGGAGATTCTGAGGGCGTGTCCGACGCCGACGTCATTCGGATCGAGAACCTCGTCCGGGTCTACAAGATGGGCGAGGTCGAGGTCCGGGCGCTCGACGGCGTCAGCCTTTCGATCGGTCCCGGCGAATTCGTGGCGGTGATGGGGCCTTCCGGTTCCGGCAAGAGCACGTTCATGAACATCGTCGGCTGTCTCGACCGGCCCACGGAGGGGCGCTACTTTCTCGACGGTGTCGACGTGTCCGGCCTGGATCGGGACGAGCGCGCCGAGATTCGCAACGGAAAGATCGGCTTCGTGTTCCAGTCGTTCAACCTGCTTCCCCGGACGTCGGCCCTCGAGAACGTCGAGCTGCCGCTGATCTACTCGGCGAACGGCCACGCCGCGAAAGGCCGGGTGGAGAAGGCTCGCCGGTGTCTGGCGATCGTGGGCCTCGCCGGGCGCGAGGACCACCAGCCGAGCCAGCTCTCGGGCGGCCAGCAGCAGCGCGTGGCGATCGCGCGGGCCCTGATCAACGATCCCAAGCTCATCCTGGCCGACGAGCCGACGGGAAATCTGGACACGAAGACGTCCGAAGAAGTCATGGGGGTCTTCCAGAAGCTCAACGACGAGGGCAAGACCGTCGTGCTGATCACGCACGAGAGCGACATCGCGGAGCACGCGCGCCGGATCGTGGTGTTTCGCGACGGGCACCTGGTCGAGGACCGGCCGGTCGAGAAGCGGCGCCTGGCGGCGCCGCCGGTGGAGGTCTGAGATGCTGAAGTTCCTGACGATCCTGAAGGTGGGGCTGAAGGCGATCGCGCGGAACAAGATGCGCTCGATGCTGACGGCGCTCGGGATCATCATCGGCGTCGCATGCGTCATCGCCATGATCGGCGTCGGGCAGGGGTCGCAGGCCGCCATCCAGGCCCAGATCTCTTCGCTGGGCGCCAACTTCCTCATGGTGTTTCCGGGCGTCGCGACGCAGTCGGGCGCCCGCATCTTCACGGGTCAGTCGACGATCACCGACGACGACGTCGCGGCGGTGCGCGCCGAATGCCCGGCGGTCGCCTACGTGACACCGGTCTCGCGCTCGGCCGCGCAGATCGTCGCGAGCGGGCTGAACTGGGGCACGCAGGTGCAGGGGGTCGGGGTGGAGTGGCCGTTCGTCAAGTCGTGGAACGTCGAGAAGGGCGGATTCTTCGGCGAGTCCGACGTGCGGGCCGCGGCCAAGGTCTGCCTGCTCGGCACGACGGTGGCGACGGCGCTCTTCGAAGGGCAGGACCCCGTCGGGCAGACCGTGCGGATCAAGAACTTTCCCTTCCGCGTGGTCGGCGTCCTCGAGGCCAAGGGCGGCAACTCGATGGGCCAGGACCAGGACGACGTGGTCATCGCGCCGTACACGACCGTGATGCGTCTGCTCAAGAAGACAACGAAGATCGACATGTTCATGGCTTCGGCGGTCTCGCGGGATTCGGTGGAGGAGGCCCAGAGAGAGATCGAGGCGCTGCTGCGGCAGAAGCACCGGATCGGACCCGGCCAGGACGCGGACTTCATGATCCGCTCGCAGCAGGAGATCGCGCAGACCGCGGATCAGACCTCGAAGACGCTCTCGACGCTCCTCGCGTCGGCCGCGTCCATCTCGCTTCTCGTCGGCGGGATCGGGATCATGAACATCATGCTCGTGTCGGTCACCGAGCGGACGCGCGAGATCGGCATCCGGATGGCCATCGGCGCCAAGGGCCGGGACGTGCTGACGCAGTTCCTCATCGAGGCGCTGACGCTCTCGATCGCCGGCGGCGCCGTCGGCGTCACACTCGGCATCGCCGCCTCGCGCATCCTGGCCTGGAAGGCCGGCTGGCCGATCCTGCTGTCGCCGGGAGCCGTGGCGCTCGCCTTCGGCTTTTCGGCCGCGATCGGCGTCTTCTTCGGCTTCTATCCCGCGCGCAAGGCGGCAAGGCTGGACCCGATCGAGGCGCTGCGCTACGAATAGGCGGTAGGCAGTAGGCAGTCGGCAGGAAGCGGGAGGCAGGAACAAAGGCCGCTTCGGACCCGCCTCCTGCCTCCCGACGCCTGCCTCCCCTCGTCTCCGGGTCCCCGTTACAATTTCGCCAGTGAAGCCCCCTCCCTTCGAGCGGCTCCGGCGCCATTTCGATCCGCGCGCGAGCTTGGCAGCGCGCCTGCTGCTCGCGTCGTTTCTGGCGTTCCTGCTTCCGGCGGTGGTCTTCATCTTCCTCATCCAGCGGCGGCTGGCGGGAATGCAGACGGAGGCAGGACGTGAGGTCGCGGCGGTGCGGGTGACCGAGGCCTCGATCCGCATGGCCCAGGACGCGACGTACCGCGCCGAGTGGATCGAGCGTCGCGCCCAGGTCGCCGAGGAGGCCGGCTGGTCGATCGCGGCCGCGGTGGCGAGCGCCCTCGCCAGGGATGTTCGGCCCGGCGCGGCTGCTCCCGGGCCGCACCCGGAAGGGGACGCGGTGGCCCTGATTTCGCTTCGCAGCCCGGACGCCGCCGCGGCTCGCGCCGACCTCGAGCGGACGCGTGACGTTGTCGCTCTGATGGAGGAGGTCCGCCGGCGCCGTCCGAGCATTCGCGTCGTCAGCGTTTGGACGGCGTCGGGGTCGATGCGCAGGTCGCCGTGGATCGACGTCCATCGGGCCAACCGCGAATCCGGCGGCGAGCTCGAGAGGTTCGTATTCCAGCGGTTGGCGTGGTTCCCGGAGGCGCGTCCGGCCGCCGGCGACGTCGCGGTCTGGGTGGAGCGCCACGCCGGGCCGAATCTCGGACTCGACGGGTTGTCCGGTCTTCCGACGCTCTTCGTTCCCGTGCGGGACGACCGGGGCAGCCTCCGCGGCGCCGTCTCGATCGAGGTCGACGCGCGGCGATACGTCGCCGAGGCCATGGAGACGTGGCAGCCGCCTGGCGACTTCTGGTTCGCAACGGACCTGGAAGGTCACGCGGTCTTCATGACGCCTCGGGCCGCAGCCGTTCTCGGATGGAGCGGGGCCGGCGGGGCCCCGCTGTCCTCCGCGCCTTCTCCGGAGCTCAAGCAGCTCGCGGCGCGGGGCCGCGGCGCCGCACGCTCGAGCGAAGAGTACCTGGTCGACGGCAACCGCATCCGGATTGCCTCGGCGCGCGTCGGCACGACCGGTTGGGTCTTCTACGAGGGCATGTCCCGGGAGGCCCTGGACACGATTCGCGGGGAAGCCGCGACCGCCTTTCCGCCGTCTCTCTCGATGCTCCGGCGCGACGTGCTCCTCCTCTCGGTGCTGCTGCTTCCCGCGGTCTTCGTGGTCATCGGCATCGTCTCGCGCCGCGTCTCGGCGCCCGTCTCGCAGCTGGTCCGCGCCGCCGAGGACATCGGGCGCGGGCGACCCGTCGAGGTCCCGGGCGGCGAGCAGGTGGACGAGCTCGGCCGCCTCGCCGCCGCGATCGACACGATGGGCAAGCGCGTGTCCCGACGGGTGGAGACGCTCCGCCGGCTGCACCAGTTCTCTCGATCGGCGTACCGCATGACGGACCCGAAAGAGGTCCTGGCGCGCTCGACGCAGGCGATCGAGGCGTTCACCAACGCCGAGCGGGTGTTCTTCTACCTCTACGACCGCAACACCCATCGCCTGGAAGCGGCCCTGCCGGCCTTCAACCTGACCGAGGAGCTCGCGTCCAGGATCCGGGTCTCGGTCGACGCGCGGTCCATCGCCGGCATGGTGTTCCGAACCGGCGAGGCGTACTGCACCAACGATCTCGAGCATGACCCCCACGCCAACCGCGATCTCACGCCGCTGCTTCAGGCGGTCAACGGCGTGTTCGCACCACTGAAGACCGAGGAAGAGACGCTGGGCGTGGCCGTGGCGCTCAACCGCGCGGAAGGCTTCGGGCAGGAAGAGGTTGACGCGCTGACGTCTTTCGCGGACCTCGCGTCGCTCCTGCTTCGGAACGCCCGGCTCTACGGGACGCTCTCGGGCACCGTGGACGAGCTCCGGCGGGCGAGCCGCCTCAAGGACCACTTCCTCCAGAACGTCAACCACGAGCTCCGCACGCCGCTGACCGCCATCGTGGGCTGGACGGACCTCTTCGAGGAGGGCGACATCGACGAGCCGACGCTCCGCCGCGGCGTTCGCCAGATCCGGCAGTCGGCGAGGGTCCTGCTGGCCCTGATCGACGATCTCCTGGACCTCGCCCGACTGGATCGCGGGGCGCTGACCCTGGACCTGAAGCCCGTGTTCCTCTCGGAAATCGTCCAGCGCTCGATCGACACGGTCCGGATGATGGCCGAAGCCCGCGGCGTGGTCCTCATGATGGCGCCCCTGCCGGAGCCGATGGCGCCCGTGCGCGCCGACGCCCTCCGTCTGCAGCAGGTGCTCTGGAACCTGCTGGCGAACGCCATCCACTTCACGCCGCAGCACGGCCGCATCGTCGTGCGCGTCGAGCGGGAACCGGAGCGTTACCTCGTGAGCGTGGAGGACGACGGCATCGGCATTCCGGAAAGCGAGCTCGCCCACGTCTTCGAGCGTTTCCGCCAGGTGGACGGCTCGGCGACGCGAGGGCACGCCGGCATGGGCATCGGTCTCGCGCTCGCGCGCTCGCTCGTGGAGCTCCACGGCGGCTCGATCTGGGTCACGAGCGTCGTCGGACAGGGGAGCCGCTTCACCTTCGCGATCCCGATCCGGGGAGCCGAGAAGCGAGCAACGGATTCCGGCGTCTTCGCCGCGGCGAGCGGCCGGGTGGGCCCGGGCGAGAGCGAGTGAGCGAGACGCTCAGCCTGAGGCGGCCGGGAGTCCCGTGCCCTTGAGGAGATCCTTGACGACCTTCAGCGTCTCGTCCTTGCCGGGCACGCAGAGGTTCGGGTCTTTCTCCTTGCCGCTGGCGAGCGCCGCCGCGTAACCCTCGCAGTCGTAGCCGCAGGCGGTGCAGTCCGTCTGCGCCATGGCCGCGTAGAGCTTCAGGGCGAGATTGCCGTCTTTGGCCATCTCCATGCGCTTGGGCAGAGGGATCGTCTCGTCGTGGAAGGCCGGCGCCTCTTTCTTGACCTTGGGCGCCGCGAGGACTTCTTCCTCTTCCCGGCCGGTCTCGATCCATTCCCCGTAGGAGAGGCAGTTCGGGCAGATGAAGCTGTAGTCCCAGCCCTGGGGGAGAAAGACCGCCGGCGTGCGGTAGATGACGAGGGGCTCGAAGTCCTGGGGGCAGGTCGGCAGCTCGCGCTCCTGGGCGTCGCGGACCATCGTCTTGAGGTGCGGCCTCGAGAACTCGATCTGCTTCGGCTTCTGGGCGAAGCGGTGCAGCTCCTTGCCGCGCGGGCAGACCATGACGACCTGGGGCTTGTAGACACGGTCCACGAAGAAGGTCCGCATCGGCACGTCGTGCGCGGGGCAGACCGACGCGGCGTCTTTCCAGAACGAGGCGACGAGCTGGGACTTCTCTGAAAGCGACAGTCTCATCGCGCGCGATTATAGCCGGGCGAGCGGATCGGCACTACACCCTGCGCGATCGACGCCGACCGTTAGACCGCCGCGAACGGATTGCCCTTCTTCTCTTCTTCAATCGTCGTGTCCGGGCCATGGCCGCACACGACCGGCGTATCGCCCGCCAGCGTGAAGAGCCGCCCGCGGATGGACGCGAGGATGGCGTCGGTGTCGCCGCCCCAGAGGTCGGTCCGTCCGATCGAGCGGCGGAACAGCGTGTCGCCGGAGAAAAGGACCGGCAAGTCGCCTTCGAGCGCGAAGCAGGTCGAGCCGGGCGTGTGGCCCGGCGTGTGGATGGCTCTCAGCGCGTACGACCCGAAGCGGATGACCTCGCCGTCGGCCAGGGGCGTGTCCGGCTCGGCCGGCGCATCGGCCCGGAACCCGAAGAAGGCCGCCTGCTCGGGCAGAGCGTCGTAGAGGGGACGGTCGCCGGGATGCAGACGAATGGGGGCGCCCGTGGCCTCCTTCACGGCCCGGGAGGCCGTGATGTGGTCGAGGTGCGCGTGCGTGTGCAGCAGTGCCACGGCGGAGAGTTTCTCGGATTCGAGAGCCCGGAGAATGCGTTCGGCCTCGTCACCGGGATCGATCACGATCGCTTCGCGCGTGCGCGGGTCGGCCAGGATCGTGCAGTTGCACTGGAGCGGCCCGACTGGAAACGTGTCGATCAGCGGCCCGGCCGTCATGGATGGACCGCGACGACGGTGTCGACGTCGTGCTTTTCCCGCGCCTCCGGGTTCGCCCAGACCGTTTCCGGAGAGGCGAGGTTGAGCTGGACGGCCCACTCCTGGTTGTCCGGCCTTCGGTACTCGGACGCGAACAGCTTGCGCCGGCTGCGCGGCGTGAAGATCTCCCAGCGGATGTAGCCGAAGTCGACGATCTCCCGTGCGACGTCGAGATGGAAGGCCGGGATCTTCTCTCCGGGCTCGATCACCGCGTCGCGAACGGTCGTCTTCGCGAAGCCGTTGGCCGCGAGTCTCTCCTCGAGCTCCGCGCCGACGAGCCGCCCCTTCCACCGCAGACTGTGCCGTCCGCGCGCCACGCCGCGCCCGAGGATCAAGTCGTCCAACGCCTCCGACAGCTCCGACAGCTCGCCCACTGCGAATACCCCGTCGCGATCTTAGCGCGGC
>Ga0207691_10002357_pt1 | contig 18495 bp, 14 predicted proteins | sample KBSM13metaG_FD_184327 | JGI IMG/M metagenome (GOLD analysis project Ga0207691, IMG submission 184327) | Miscanthus rhizosphere microbial communities from Kellogg Biological Station, Michigan, USA - KBS M1-3 metaG (SPAdes) (version 2) | ecosystem: Host-associated > Plants > Roots > Rhizosphere >... | reverse complement strand
ATCTGGAGACACTGATCCGAACCAGTGGACTGCAAGGTCTACAGGACAAGCCCGGCGGTGTCTATTTGCGTCGCGCAGATCAAATGTCGGAGTCAGACCGGATCCTCCTGCATGCCGTTGCGCGCGTGGTGATTGTTACTGAGCGCGGCCCACTTGAAGATCAACTCGAACGCAACCAACGAGAGTCGCCGTTACCGCCTCAATTGATTGCTCGAGCGGCACCGCAAAATTATCCGGAGCCCTTGGTGCCACCTGCCGATCTTTCTTTCTTCAACGGACTCGGAGGATTCCAACAGGGTGGTCGCGAGTATGTGACAGTGCTTGGCGCTGAGCAGTGGACTCCACTGCCATGGTCAAACGTTATCGGAAATCGAGTCGGATTTGGTTTCCAGGTAACTGAGACTGGTGGCGGGTATACATGGTCCGTCAACAGTCGTGAGAATCGTTTGACGCCATGGTCAAACGACGCGATCAGCGATCCCTCAAGCGAAGCAATCTATCTTCGGGACGAGGACTCAGGCACTGTTTGGACAACAACCGCCTTACCAATTCGCGAGAGCGAGCCATACATTGTTCGTCATGGCCAGGGCTACAGTGTTTTCGAGCACACCAGTCATGGATTATCCCAGGAGCTGCTGGTGTTTTCACCACTCGATTCTGAAGTAAAGATCTCACTGCTCAGAATACGAAATCGGATGGCCAGAAAAAGAAGAATCTCCGTGACTTCTTACAATGAACTCGTTCTGGGTAGCCAGCGTTCATCGTCCGCGCCATATGTGATTACTGAGATCGAGGAACAATCATCGACGATTTTCGCTCATAACCCTTTCAACAATGAATTTGCCGAGCGGGTTGCGTTTGTTTCCACTAGTGAAAGCCTTTCGAGTGCCACTTGCGATCGCAGGGAGTTCATTGGTCGCAATGGTTCTCTAGACAAACCGGCCGCCCTGCGGCGAATCGGTCTGGCAAATCGCGACGGAGCTGGACTCGATCCGTGCGCCGCATTGCAGGTACAGATCGAACTGGCACCGAACGAAGCACGCGAAGTCATCTTCATTATTGGTCAAGCAGAATCGCGAGCAGCCGCCAGCAAGATCGTTGCTTCATTTCGACAACCAGGTGTTGTGAACGAGTCGTTTGAGAAAGTGCTGTCACACTGGGATGAGGTACTCGGAACCGTTGAAGTAAAAACGCCCGACGCGGCACTCGACACAATGCTTAACCGCTGGTTGCTGTACCAGAGTCTGTCTTGTCGCGTTTGGGCGCGCACGGCGTTCTATCAATCCGGCGGTGCTTATGGCTTTCGAGATCAACTGCAAGACGTGATGTCGCTGGTCTACAGCAAGCCGGAAGTGGCTCGCGAGCAAATTGTTCTTGCGAGTCATCACCAGTTCAAGGAAGGCGATGTTCAGCATTGGTGGCACCCGCCAAGTGGACGCGGTGTTCGCACACGAATTTCCGACGACCTCTTGTGGCTTCCGTTCGTCGTCAGTTTCTACATCGATGTTACCGGCGATTCGTCTGTGCTCAATGAAGTGGTGCCCTTTCTCGAACAGCCGCTCCTCCAGGACGGAGAACAAGACCGGTACATGCAGCCTGCTGTTTCCAATGAATCCGCTGACATCTTCGACCACTGTATCCGGGCAATCGATCGCAGTCTTGGTGTTGGACTACATGGATTGCCGTTGATGGGTGGTGGCGATTGGAACGATGGAATGAATCGCGTGGGTCAATTAGGAAAGGGTGAAAGCGTTTGGCTGGGCTGGTTTTTGTACACGACTCTCGCGGCTTTCCTCCCCGTAGTTGATGCGCGACAACAACCAGACCGAGCTGAGCGCTATCGACGCCACATGACCAAGTTGAAGAAAACACTCGAGGAACACGCATGGGATGGCGACTGGTATAGACGCGGATACTTCGATGATGGAACACCGCTCGGCTCGTCGCAGAACGAAGAGTGTCGCATCGACTCAATCGCACAATCGTGGTCTGTCATCTCGGGAGCATCAGACAACTACCGAATGAGTCGGGCGATGGCCGCCGTGGAGGAGTACTTAATTCGACGCGGTGACGGATTGGTAATTCTGTTCACTCCACCGTTCGACAAAGGCCATCTCGATCCGGGTTACATAAAAGGCTACGTCCCGGGTGTGCGCGAAAATGGCGGACAATACACACACGCTGCGATTTGGACTTTGATTGCGTTTTCAATGCTGGGCGATGGTGAGCGAGCAGGTGAACTGTTTTCGTTGCTGAATCCAATCAATCACTCATCAACGCGTGCCGGATTACACAAGTACAAAGTCGAGCCCTATGTTGCAGTCGGCGACGTTTATGCAGTACCGCCACATACTGGACGCGGCGGCTGGACCTGGTACACAGGCTCAGCGGGTTGGATGTATCGAGCGGGATTGGAATCGATTCTCGGATTCAAACTACACGGTGACAAGTTGACGATCGATCCGTGCGTACCGCGTTGGTGGCGCGACTTTGGAATTACATATCGCCGCGGTCGTGCGGTCTATGACATCAAGGTCGAGAATCCTCTGGGGATCAGCAAGGGAGTTGCGAGTGTTGAACTAGATGGTGAAGTTCTGAAGGGCATCGAAATTCATCTGACGGACGACGCAGGCCAGCATACGGTTAGAATCGTGATGGGCGAACCCGTGAAAACTCCCGAACCGGAAGGCAAACAAGCCGAACACCAAACCTCCAACTAAACCTTTGTCAGACGCGCGCCTCACCTACGCGCTTTAACTAAACCCTTAATTACTATTTTGAATTCAGGCTCGTGTAGAGCACGTCATTCAGAGCACAAAGCGTCACCTTCTTCGGTGCTTGAGGAAGCGGTGCCGGGATATCAACCGTCGAATTTCCAACCATACGCGCCGCTCCCAAACGCGTCCAGCCCTTTCCGAAATCCACGTAGATTGGAACGAGCATCTTGAAATTGTCTGAAACGCCCGACTGTGTAACGTGGACGGTTAGTAATGACTTGCCGTCGGGCGTAGTACCGTTTTGGTAGTCGAGTTTATACGCCGGAATCTCCGTGCCATAAACCCAGGCATCGAAAAACCAATCCATCCGACCATTCTTGTCAAGGTCCATTTGCGGCGTCATAAACTTTTCAACGGCCCGCTTGAAATCTTCAGTCGATACGTTCTTGTTGAAGTTGGTCTTCACAAAGTCAGTCATCATTTCGCGAAACTTCGCATCACCGCCTCCGCGATGATCAAACATCATCATGCGCAACATATGAAGAATATAGGCGCCTTTCGGATAGATCATCGCCCGCGTGATGTTCGGGGTTTTCCCGCTGTCTAGGCGATAACCTTGTGTAACTGGACCCACAGTGTAAGGTTTATGGCCCTTGGTGAACGGTGTAGCTTCTGTAATTAACTTTCTTTGGTTGTCCCAGAAGTCGTTGAACTTCGCCATGTCCTTTCGCACATATTGCACGAAGAGCGAAGTTGAGAATTCAGCGAATCCTTCGCTCATCCACTGATCGCGATAACTGTCCCAGCCAAGAATGTGTCCCCACCATTGATGAGCAGTTTCGTGCGGACCGACATAGCGCCAAAAACTATCTGAGCCTCCTTGCGCTCCCATCAGTTGCGTACGTTGAGTGGTATCGATGAATGCCGTGTAAGGCATGTAGATAAGCGTTGGCCATGCCTGACCGAAGTTAAAAGCCGGTTGCTGAGTGATAGCGATGCGTGAATAAGGGAGCTTGCCGAAGTACGCTGAGTAAATACGAGTCGCGTTTTGTGTGTCCGTCAGGGCCGCGTCCGCCATCGAAGCGGTCGTAATGTTTCCCGTGACTCCGGTCATATGCCATTTGTCGCGCCCAAGTTCTTCGAGCATCAACTGAAAATCTTTTATCTCGTTGGGCACTTCCTTGTTGGCAAAAAACTCGAGACCCATTCCGGTCTCCTTGTCCATCAGTTCCTTTTTGATAAATTTTCCATAGTTGAAACCGGTCACAGCTAGCTCCGTTGATCCGCTTGTCCATTTTGCAACTTTCAAATCCCCCTCGATTTGTTCAGGACCCGCCAGAGCACCAGTGCCCACAAAGATGTAGTCTTTGGGATAGTGAAACGTCAGGTCGACAATAGCGCGATCGCCAAAATCCTGGGTGCCGTTGTTTGGATACCAGGAAGTACGTGGTATCAGAATGAAGTTCCCACCACCAGAGTCTTTGATCGCATCTTCACCTTCGTAATCAATCGTGAGCTTGATCGATTTTCCCGTTTCAATTGGCTCAGGGAGAATCACACCGAAGTCTGCGTCGTCATCCTTCCCTTCTTGAACAAAGCTGAGCTCTCGCCCTTGATCATCTTTAACGTGGGCAACACGCAACGTTCGATAGAGCTCGAACGGAAGAACCCGGGTAGGCATCAGCGTCGTCAGCGTTACGCGATCTGCAGCGATTAGTCGAGTACCGCGAATCGTGCCGTCGATTTCGTGTCGAGTGATATCGAAAACACGATGATCCTGGGCATTCAGATCACCACCTCGCTTATAGTCGTCCGCAAGATGGAACGAGGTCCAAATGCCACCTTCAGTTTCACTGAAGCTATACAGGGCCACCTGCTCGGGAGCGATATCTGATCTGCTAAGCGGATCAACGACAAAGGCCAGTTTGTCGTAACGCCCCCCTCCGGGAAACGCCCAGAAGAAGCCTTCTCGTTTCGGCATGTATAGATCGGCCAAGGTTCGCAGGTCGAGATTGTAATGAACGTCTTTTCGGAAAAGGGTTGAGATTTCTTTGTAGGCATCTCGAGCTCGGGCAGCTTGACTCCCAGATGTGCCCATTTTGACTCCAGCTGCCTGCTTGATCTCTTCAAAGGTCTTATCAGTAAAGCGCATTACGAGGCGGGTGAAGTGATCGGGTGCCTCCTTTGTTCCAGTAAATGAGTCCAGGCTTCGCTTCTCAACATCAGTCGGAGGCACGATCCTCATTTCCACATCACCGAGAAAGACGCCGCCGACAACTCGCCCATCGAGAGCATTAAGGAAATAGATTTCGCCGCTATTGAATCTGAAATACGCAGCGTCACGCTGCAGCGTCAGCCCATTTACGGTGGCAACAGCGCCGTTGAAATCCTCTGGAGTTGAACCCTGATGGCGGATCCGCTGATACAAGGCGTCGCCTGTTGTTTTGGACTCTAGGGTTTGTGGCGCAGCACTTTGAGTCAAGCCTATCTGAATCGAGCAAAGTAGGAAGATGACAAACGTCAGGACGAGGAGGAGGTAAAGTCGAGGTTTCATTTTTCGATCCTTAGTTGTGGATTTAAGTGACGCAGGCAGCGTGGATAACAGCTGCGACGCCTAGTTACGGTTGAGGAAAGCAGTAAATCGTTCCAACTAAGATTAGTTGAGGCCGTTCACTTCGAACGACCTTAACTGATCAGTACTAAACACAGCTACTAACTGAAGGGTGAGAGTTAGTCGATAATCCAACTAAGCTTAAGAGTCACGCGGCAGCCATGTCGGCTTCGCTGATATCGAAGTTGGCTGACACCTTTTGCACGTCGTCGTGATCCTCAAGCGCTTCCATCAATTTCAACATCTGCCTCGCATCGGCGCCTTCAAGCTTGATGTAGTTTTGGGGAATCATTCCGACCTCGGCCGCCTGCGGTTCGATACCCGCATCTTTGACGGCGGTTAGCACCGAGTCGAATGCATCGGGTGCCGTAAGAATTTCAAAGTTGTCGTCATCACTACGAAGATCATCGGCGCCGGCCTCAATCGCTAATTCAAACAACTCATCTTCTGACTTCGCTGCTTTTTCGACAACGATGTAGCCCTTCTTTTCAAACAGCCATCCGACTGATCCACTTTCGCCGAGGTTTCCGCCGTTCTTCGAGAAGATGTGACGAATCTCAGCAACGGTCCGGTTGCGATTGTCCGTCATCGACTCAATCAGCAGAGCAACGCCATTGGGACCATATCCTTCGTAGGTTATCTCTTCGTAGTTAACGCCGTCTTCTTCGCCCGTTCCACGGCGAATGGCTCGGTCGATTGTGTCGTTTGGCATGTTGCCGGCCTTCGCATCAAGTATTGCTTTGCGCAGACGAGCGTTACCTTCGGGGTCGCCGCCACCGGTTCGAGCCGCAACCGTTATTTCCTTAATGAACTTCGTGAATAGTTTGCCGCGCTTGGCATCGAGCGCGCCCTTCTTGTGCTTAATACTATGCCACTTAGAATGTCCCGACATTGGAGTTCGTTCCTTCTGGAGTATTGCTGTGGGCTGTTAGATTTTGGAAATATACCACAAGAATGTGCGCGATGGTGCGAGCGGGATGAAGGCAGACGGGAGAGTGGGCATGTCCGATATGCTTTAGCTTGTCGTTCTCTCAGCTAAGTGCGCCCAGTGCTGATCGCTGCGACAAGACAGACGCATATCGAACAGGATCTTAAAGTGTTTCGATGAAGGTGAGCACTTCCCCGTTCACGGCCGTTATTCGCACTTGCTTGACTCGCCCGCTCTGTCCACTAATTATGCTCACCTCACGTCTCGGCACTCTAAAAGTCTTAGCCAACACACGCACCAACTCTTCATTGGCAGCGCCATCGACTGGAGGTGCAGCGATACGCACTCTCAAAGAACCGTTGTGCTCCCCAACCACTTCACTCTTCGAAGCTCGCGGGACGACTAGAACGCGGAAGATAAGTTCTCGATCCTTAAATGTGTAGTCGATCACTTCAAGAAAGTGGGGGCAAACCACCGCGCAATAGCGTTCCCTGGATAGCTTTTTGAAATAACCAAATGATGATGAAGGCAAAGATGGGAGAGATGTCCATCATCCCTAACGGCGGAATGATTCTTCTGAGTGGCCCAAGCAACGGCTCAGTCACGTTCACCAGGAAGCGCATGAGCCTGTTTGAATAGCTCACCATGCCCCAAGAGAAAACGATTCGGATAAATATCAGGACCGAATAGACTGAAAGCGCTCCGTAAATAATGAAGCCAATAGCAGAAACAGGGCTCGCGGCTTTGATACTGAGAAATACACCAAGAATTGTTTGGGCAAATTCCTCGGTGAGCCAGAGAAAAAACCAACCCAGCAGGATTGCCAGCAGGATGACAGCCAATGGCGCAAATTTTGGATCGACGCCAAAGCCCATCAACGATCTGCGCACTGACCCAACGAAGAAGTCGGTGAGCCGGCGAATTGTTCGCGACGCCCAACTAAACGGATTTAAGTCTGCGGCGTCGGCAATCATTCGGAGGACCATCAGCACGATGACCGCAATGATGACCGCTTCAATTGCCCATGTCACAAATAAGAAAGAGCGGCTAATAATCTGCATATTTGGGTTCTAAAATAATCTAGACTTGACGAACTCGTTCTCCAAAAATCGCAGTACCAATCCTGACCATCGTCGCGCCTTCTTCGATGGCTACTTCAAAGTCGTGCGTCATTCCCATTGAGAGTTCACCTCGCACGGTTTCAAACAACCCCTGTTTTCCGAGTTCATCTCTTAGTTGGGCCAGCGTTCTGAAAAAGGGACGTGCATCTTCAGGATCATCAAAAAATGGCGGCAGCGTCATTAACCCTGCCAGCTTCAAGTGATCGCAACGTTTCACTTCCTGGGCCAGCTCAAACAGACCATCTTCCCTAACACCGGACTTTGTCTCTTCCATTCCAAGATCAACTTGTAACAGGACTGACAACTGTTCAGTGCCTTCCTCTTTACACAAACGATCCAAACGTTGCACGAGTTCTACGGAGTCGAGTGAATGTATCACGTCGAAAAGCTTAACGGCGCGGCGCGCTTTGTTTGCTTGCAGATGTCCAACCAGGTGCCATCGAGCTTTATCTCGTCCTACTTCTGGGATCTTCGTTTCCGCTTCTTGAACACGATTCTCCCCGAGATCGGTGGCTCCAAGCTCGATTACTTCCCTGATTACGCTTGCGGGATGGGTTTTGCTGATGGCGATCAGCGTTAGGTCATCCGAAGAACGATGGCTACGTTTTAAGGCTTCGTTGATGCGAGTCTTGATGTTCGCGAACCGTGCACCAAGACTCTCCGGGACCGTGCGGGATTCTGCCATTCGTATCTGCCGTTATCTCCTTCGTACATCGTATAACAAGAGTAAGACACGCGACAGTCGCGAGCTTGCGTTGGGTTTTCCACAGCGCGGCGTCAGCCGCAACCAAGTGCTGCGTTCCCTCATCACCGCGAGCCAGTCCCGTAAAATTACGGTGACGCTCGGAGAAACTTGTCGGCCTCTGCTTGTAATTTTTCCTTCACTAGTGCGACTGCTTGGTGAGGATAGTTTGAAAGACAACTGAGAGTTTCCATTCGAACATCAACAAAACTGCCCTTCTTGACACCCTACAACCCCATTCGCATAATGGCCGCGCCATTATTTGCGGATGTGGCGGAACTGGCAGACGCGCAGGTCTCAGAAGCCTGTGATGGTGACATCGTGGAGGTTCAAGTCCTCTCATCCGCACCAGACAAAGAAATTCGGCGAAGCCCCAAAGAGGGCTTCGCCGTTTTTATTTTTGTTAAGGCAGATCATTCGCAAAAGAGATCGAAGTGCTGGCAACAAAAAAAGTTGCCACGGAATCTACTACTTCGGTGTTTTCGTACTAAGAGGTTGGTTCGAAAGGGAAGCATTCATGAGCATAGATCAAGCCATACTAAAAGACTCAGATAATCCGAGACCCTCTGCCGCCCAAACCCAAATGGTTCACCTGAAACTGGCAGAGCGACCTGACCGTGATCGCATCCAGCGGGTTGTAGACCTGGCTGATGCCTTACTAAGCGAAGCCGAGACCCTGGCCCGCGATAAGGCATTTACAGACGAAGCTAACAAACTTCGACCGTTGGACATCGTCGGGGGCATCGATTTCTATGACGAGGTCCAGAGATTTGAGACCCACTTGATCAAGATGGCGTTGGCTGAAACGGGCGGGAATCAAGCAAGAGCAGCTCGACTGCTCGGGATCAAAGCGACGACTCTCAATTCTAAAATCAAGCTGTTCAGCATCGAAGTTTCTCAGTAAGTCGCGGGCTCGTTAATTGATTGCTTCTGATGAACCGAGCGTCTCCGTTTCGGTTGCATCGGAAATTGTCAGCACTTGTTCCTCGAATAAACTCGAGTTTACTAGTGTCTGGACGAGATACTGCCCGGGCTTAGGGAAAGTCACGTTTACAAAGAAGCTGATATTGTCGGCGAACCCTCCTGAAGCGACTTCAAAACTAGTAGGCTGCGAAACCACGACGGCTTGCTGACGATCCGGTGTGAGGATCCGTACTTCCGAAAGATAACTTCCCTTCCCTCGCCAGTGATTCACCACGGCAAACTTAATCAACGAGGCCGGAAGTTGTTGGACCATTATGTTTTGAAACACTCCCATGAACGACAACTTATTACCTGCTTCAAGTCGGACGTCATCGCAAAAGATTGTGTAAATTAATTCGAGTTCAGTTTTCTGTTCAGTAGACATTTGTTCTCCATCTTGTGGCACAGACTTCAGTCTGTGTCGTTCCTCTTAAAGACGTTCGTGTTGTTTAGTGTGATTTCGTGGATCGTTTCCTCCGTCGCAAAAGAACGATCCACGAAGTCACACGAACAAACACGAATGAAATCTTTGTTTCTTCAGAGCTTCCTGAAGTCTGTGCCTCATCTAGTCGGACATCAACTTTTTAAACCCCGCTTCATCCATCACGGTTACGCCTAGTTCAGTTGCCTTGTCCAACTTCGATCCCGCTTCTTCGCCGGCAATCACGTAGTCAGTCTTCTTGCTCACAGACGAATTGACACGGCCGCCACGTGCTTCAATCAACGCACGTGCTTCGTCACGAGTAAAACCTTCCATCTTCCCGGTCAGTACAAATTGCTTACCGGCGAAGCGCTCATCCAACTCATTCGCGCTCGTTTTTTCGAGTTCCGTCTTTACCCCGACTCCTCGCAGCCTATCACAGAGCTCACGGTTACCATCATCATCAAACCAATCACGAACGCTCTGAGCCACCGTCAATCCGATCTCAGGTATCTCGTCCAACTCTTCAGTTGTTGCCTTTGCCAGCTTCTCCAAAGAGCCAAAGTGATGCGCGAGAATCCCTGCTGTTCGTTCTCCTACGTGACGCAGCCCAAGCGCGTAGATCAGTTGTCCGAGATCGCGTGACTTGCTAGCCTCGATCTGTTCCAACAGATTCGTCGCCGACTTCTTCGCCATTCGCGGAAGACCCGAAACCTGTTCAAGCGTCAGTGAATAAAGGTCGCCGACGTCCTTCACTAACTTCGCTTCAACGAGTTGAACTACCAGTACTTCACCGAGCCCCTCGATACGCATCGCGCGTCGCGACGCAAAATGGAGCAGGCGACCCATCAACTGCGCAGCGCAATCGGCAGCGACACAACGAGCAACAACCTCGCCTTCGACTCTCGAAATCTCGCCACCGCAAACCGGGCAATGCGTGGGCGGCTTGAATGACTTTTCCTTGCCGGTTCGTTTCGACTTGATGACATTCAGCACCTTGGGAATGATTTCGCCGCTCTTCTCAATCATTACCCAGTCGCCAATCTTGAGTCCCAACCTCTTGATCTCGTCTTCATTGTGAAGCGTCGCCCTTGAGACCGTGGTTCCTGCAAGAAAAACGGGTTCGAGATTCGCCACCGGCGTTAAAGCGCCGGTCCGCCCAACCTGAACTACGATAGACAGAACCTGGGTGGAAGCTTGTCGAGCTGGATACTTGTAGGCGATGGCCCAACGAGGTGCTTTTGCAGTCGCGCCGAAATCGTCCTGAAGAGCAGTTGAGTTCACCTTAACGACGAGACCATCGATCTCGTATCCGAGTTCATCACGAAGTTTTTCTTTCTCGTTCGCAAAATCGATTACCTGATCGATCGACTTGCAAAGCTCCTTGTTTGGATTCACCCGAAACCCGGCTGCGGCCAACCAATTCAACGACTCCCAATGCGTAGCAAATGGTTTGCGGCCGTTCACCAGCAGGTCGTAAGCAAACATATCCAACTTACGTCGCGCCACCAGCTTGGAATCCAGCTGTCGAATTGCGCCCGCCGCCGCATTTCGTGGATTCGCGAAACGAGGCTCACCTTGTTCTTCTCGCTCCGCATTCGTCTTCTGAAACACATCCAGCGGAATGAAGACTTCGCCACGCACCTCAATCTCACCGTCAATCGCCTTTGCTTCAGACTTCACGCGCAATGGAACACTGCGAATCGTGCGTGCATTCTGTGTTACTTCCTCGCCAATGCGACCGTCTCCGCGAGTAACGCCCCTGGCCAGCACGTTATTCACATATTGCAGCGATAACGAAAGCCCATCGATCTTCAGCTCAGCAACGTATTCGAGTGGACGACCGTCAGCTAACTTCTGACAGCGTTCGTCGAAAGCACGTAGTTCGTCGATGTTGTAGCTGTTATCGAGCGACAACATGGGGAGCCGATGAACAACTTCGGCAAAGCCCTCCGCTGGACGGCCACCAACTCTTTGCGTTGGGCTATCGGGCGTGACCAGTTCCGGATGGTCTTGTTCGAGCTGTTGGAGTTTTTCGAGAAGTTGATCGTATTCGCGATCGGAGATTTCAGGTGAGTCCAAGACGTAGTAAAGGTCTTCGTGTCGGCGGATCTCGTTCCTTAGTTTCTCGATCTCATTTGCGGGTGACTTGGCGACGGCCAAACGTTATTCCTTCCTTTCGGCGTGTTTGAGCTTGGGAAGCGGCGCCGTCGGTTTCTGGTCATCGCTAATCGATGAATGGGTGTTCGGCTTGTTCTTTCCTTCAGCTAATTTGTGAATCACTCGCCCGATTAACTTGATGCTCAAAAGAAAATCGTCGATGCGAATGTTTTCATCCGGTCCATGTGGATTCGATCCGGAATAGCTTGTACCAAAAGAGGCTACGGGCGTCGGCGGTTGACCAACTCCACAAACCGCTCCCACGGGACCGCTCGATGGATCCATCGGGTAAATGAGTGGGGCAGTGTTGTAAATTTCCTTGGACGCACTGATCACCGCCCGCGCGACAGGAGACTTTGCCGAAGACTTCGCCAGTGGCGCACTTCCCAATTCAATAATTTCGATGTCTTTGAATCCACGCACATCCAAATGTTCGCGCAGAAGACTACTGACGATCTTTCCCGTCAGATCCGGCACGAGTCGAAAATCGAGGCGGGCCATTGCTGAACTGGGTAAGACAGTTTTAGCGCCGGCGTCAGTATGTCCGGTTTGAATTCCGCAGATCGTGCAGGTCGCACCAAAGATGTGTTCTTTGACCAACGACTGCCCCTTCATCGATCTCACCCAGCCACCAATCCGAAACTCTCGTTTCAACCCCACCTCGTCGAGTTCGATCGTTTTCAGAACCTCAACGTCTTCTTCGCTGATCGGGGCGATGTACGACGAAAAGCCATCAATTGTGATCACGCCCTTTGGAGAAGTAATCGTTGCTAAGGCTTGAACCAATCTCCAGGCGGGGTTCGGAACAATGGCTCCCCACTTGGAATGGAGATCAGTACGCGCGCCAAACGCTCTTAACTCCAGAAATGTGATCCCCTTGAAGCCGAGACTGACAACCGGTGTCTCTTTCGTGTCGCGATAGCCTTCATCCCACAAACAGCCGTCGGCCTGTAAGAGATCTGCATGATCGTTTGTAAACCGGTACAGGCTCGGACTTCCCAACCCATCTTCGCCTTCTACCAGGAAACGTAACGACACCGGCAACTTGCCAAACGATTTCTGATACGCCTCGACGGCAGCCAGGCGGGCAACCAGATCTGCTTTACTGTTTGCAGCACCTCGCGCGTACAGTTTTCCGTCCTGGATGGTCGCGGCAAATGGTCCAAACGACCACTCGTTCAAATGACCGACCGGCTGCACGTCGTAGTGACCGTAAATGACGAAACTCTTCGGGCCACTCCCACATTCACCGTAGATGATTGGATAACCGCTTCCCATGCGAAAGGATCGTGTTCCAATTCCAATTCTCTGCATCGACTGTTCGACCGCTTCCGCGATTGCGCGCATGCCAGTACCTCGAGCCGCAACCGATGGCATTCTGCAAAGCGCTTGCAGGCGTTCGGTGAAGACCCGCGAATGACGATCTACGTATTTGTCGAACTTGGTGAAGACCATATATCACCAGTACTCAGACTGCTTCTCAGCGATCCACTTTAGTGACGCCCCTAATTAACAGGGGCGCGCTCTTCTGGGACCGCAGGCGTCCTCGCCTGCACTCGTGCCACTAATAGATCCTCTGGGCCAAGGTTGGCAGGCGAGGACGCCTGCGGTCCCAGAAGAGCGCGCCCATTAAATCAAGGGCGCCACTAAAGTGGATCGGAGGATTCACGTTTGTACAACAGGTAACTTGATTGCTCCTGACCACGTTCAAAACCCGCACAAACAAGGCCGTCGTTAAAGGCGTTCTTAAACTCGGTGCGAACCCGCTTCTGTTCAGATCGGGCCTTCTCTACATCGTTGCGAACAAGCGTCGACCATTCGGCCGGAATCTTAACCACTGACGCTGGACTGGCGCCTAAAACCGGCGCCTCACCTTTCGACAACGCCTCGACGCGTGGCGAGGACAGATACCAGTTGCCAAAGAGACGGTCGCTCTGGAGACCGGGTAGATCGGCGATTGATTGGGTCGGGTCTGCGTTGTAATCCGTTCCATAAAAGTTATCGCCAAAAGTATCAACGATGACTCCGAGTCGATTGAGATTGAAGTGGGCGTTGCGTGCTTGCATTGGATCCCAGGTCCATTTGATATAGCTACGACCCTCAGCGAGCGCCTTCCCACGTTGTGCCCATTTGAGTTGTGCGCCAACACCTTTGTTCTGATAGTCCTTCGCCACAGCCATCATGTGCGAGTAACCGAAGATCTCATTGTCAGATCGAATCGCAGCAAGATGATGAACAAACCCGACCATTCTCGCTCCGACAAACGCAGCGAGCGTCCAACCACCGGCCTGGCGGGAAACTATCAAGTGTCTGCGCGGTGTTATCTCTATATCCGGAAGTCCGAAGGCCTCTCGCTGCAAGTCAACACAGCTGTCAAACTCCTCAATCGTCGTACACTCCCGAATTATCGTCTCTTCCATCCTCCGTGTTTATCCCTTCAGTGGTCGCGCCGGTAATTGAATGATAGCTTCCAGGCCAACACCATCACGATTCTGCAAAGTAATGTCTCCGGCCATCAGCTCAATCAACTTCCTGCCGATTATGATTCCCAGTTCATTGATGTTTGGCTCACGTGAAGGCGTGTTCTCTTCGGGATCAAAAACGTGAGCAGGTTCCGCGATTGGCGTGCCTGTATCGGCGATCTTGATTCTCAACAGGTTTGGGTCGGTTGTTGTAACTGAGATATTCACCGTGTCGCCCGAGGGGCTGCGACTGACTGCCCACGCGATAAAGTTAAAAAGAACCTGCCGAAACTTCCCTTGATCAGTAACTATCGTAGTAAGCTCCGGCGCAACTTCGTACTCAACGTGCACTTGCTGCTTCTGGGCCATGCGAGCCACCGCCGCACAGGATTCGCGCAAGGCTTCCCGAAGTGAAAACTCCTGTAGAAAGACTTCAGTTTCACCCGCTTCGATTCTCGACAGGTCGACGAGTTGATTCAGACTCGCCTGCAACTGAAAGCCGGAGTCCTGAACCTTTTGACAGAACCGGCGCTGCGTGTCGGTCAGTTGCTCATGGTCTAACAGGATCTCACTAAAACCAAGAATAGACGTCAGCGGTGTCCGCAGTTCATGTGACATTCGCGTCAGAAACAAAGATCTGTAGTGCGAGACGCGACGCAGCTCACGATTTGCTTCCTCGAGTTCAGCAGTTCGTTTTGTTAATTCATCAATGAGAGCTTCCACTCGTTCATGAGCGCTCCCCTCGTCACTGTTCATATCTGGCCCCTGAAGATCAGCGCTCTTGAGCAGCTTGCTTGTATCAAATACGCCTTCACCCATAAAGATCTCACCATGTTGGAAAGTCTTTCTTTGTGGGGGATTCGTTAGAGTCTATTTAAGAGTCAATATAGGATTCAGGTTAGCCGCTGTCAAAAGTCTCTGACTGCGCTATCATGGTAGCTCATCAGAATGAACGGTCAACTCAGAGAGAATCCAGTAGCAGAACTCATTCGCGAAATCTCCCTCAAGAAGTTCTCGGGACGACTTCAACTTCAATTCGAAAAGGTCAAGGTCGCTGTCTACTTTAAGTCAGGCGCCCTCGTTTACGCTGCGACCAACCTCAAATCACTTCGGTTAAGTGAGTATCTCCTGAAAAGCAATCTCATAACCGCCGAAGAACTTAAGTACCTCGGTAGTCAAACTAAAGACATCGACCTGGGAAAAACCCTGGTTGCGGAAAAACGAATTTCAGCAGCTCAAGCGGAGCAACTTCAGGTCAGGCTAATTGTCGACGTTCTTCGCGTCGCGATGCTGTGGACTGACGGCACCTGGGAATTCGACAACCGTTCAAATCTTGGCGATGCCGTTGCTTTCAACGTCGACGTCGCAAATATCTTGTTGGAGACCGGAAGAAGATTTCCTCCGGCCGTCACGCTGACGCGCTTTCGAAATCCGAATGAAAGGTTTTCTCCCGTAACAAATCCTCCCGAAATAAGCGGTCTTTTACCTGGCGAGGCTTTCCTGCTATCGCGCTTGGACGCTCCGATGTCGCTCGACGATCTAAAGGCTTTGAGCGGCCAGGGAGAAAGCGAGACTCTCCAAATGATCTATTCTTTAGCGCTCGTCGAATTGATTCATCGCGAGAACTGGAAGAGGGCATTTCGAGATGGGCAAACCGAAACCGATGACGCCAGAAAGACATCTTCGGCCGCACCTGAGACTCCTCCAGAAGTTCCGGCGGTTGTTGCTCCCGATCCCGTAGAGGCTTTTCTTGATCGCATGTCCAGGGCCGAGTCACACTATGAAGTGCTTGATGTCGACGCAAACTCCCCGATGTCGGATCTCAAAAGGGCGTATTACGACATTGCCCGAAAGCATCATCCGGATCGATACAGATCGAACACATCGATTCTCTCGAGAGTTGAATCCGCATTTGCACGCGTTACACTCGCGTACGACACCCTGAGAGAACCCGGGCCTCGAGCCACCTACGACTCCAAGCTTGAGGCACAGAGACGAGCGGCTCGGTTAGCGCAATCTGCGCCAAAGGGTACGTCATCAGGCACCGGAGCTGAGCAACCAAGTTCCGCCTCAAAAAGTGACGAGAGCGCCAATATCGATCCAGCTCAACTGGCAGAGAAGCAATTCAAAGACGGATTCGCAGCACTCGGTCTAGGCCAGCGGAATGTTGCTCTCGGCCTCCTGGGCGCTGCCGCGCGAACGATGCCAAATGAAGCCAGGTATCGCGCCTATTACGGACGCGCTCTCGCGATTCATGAAAGCACCCGACGCCTCGCAGAAGTCGAGCTTCAAGCAGCACAGAAACTAGACCCCGGAAACTCTGAATATAGGATTATGTTGGCGGAACTCTATCGAGATCTTGGCTTCACCGTTAGAGCAAAGGGTGAGGTTGAGCGTGCTCTGGCGATGGACGCCAACAATAATAAAGCTCGTGAGCTACTGAAGTCCCTGGGTTAGCAGGGACACAGTCTTCAGGCTGTGTTCTTGCTGACATTTGCGACAGTCGAGCTCGTGTGATGAAATGCCAGTAAGGTTTTTGAAAGTGGCACAGACTTCAATCTGCTTTAGGAAGATCAGGCAGCACAACAACTATGACGGCTCAAGGTAATGAGTTAATCGACAAGGCCGCCGCTGAGGCCTTTACGCAGCTGGCAAACACTGGCGATAGATTCGAACGATATGACAACGCACATGCGTCGCGTATCGCCACGATTTCTGATGAGATCGCAAAGATCTTCCATTTGGCACGTCACGATCGAGGTTCGTTGCGAGTTGCAGCTCTTCTGCATGACCTCGGTGAAGTCGCGATGGAAAGGGATTACATACAGCGTGCAGGATCACTGACTGATGAAGATCTCCTCGACCTGGCACGTCATCCCGTGATTGGCGAGCGCGAAGCGTCTCGCGTCGGAGCTGATCGAGCAGCACAACTCCTCGTACGCTGGCATCACGAGTGGTGGAACGGTCAGGGCTATCCTGACGCACTTCGCCGTGAAGAAATTCCATTGGCCGCACGGATTCTTCGGGTGGCCGACTCGTATGCCGCTCTCACCGATGCCCGGCCATTTCGTCCGGCCCTCTCTGTTGAAAAAGCGAAAAGAGAAATCGCTGATCATGCCGGAATTGAATTTGATCCGGCAGTTGTAAACGCATTCTTATCACTCGAGTTCTTACCGGAACTCGAGTCGTTTGCGATCGAAAACGAACTGTTATCAGCGGAAGAAAAACCCGTAAGCAAAAACGACAAGTGGGAAATGTTCTCGTCGTTCATGAGGTAGATCTGAAATTATGCACTTCGCGAATGGTTGGCTAAGTTTTGAGTTGGGCGTACTACGACGACTGACTTTCTCGTCGGTTGCTTTTCCTTTTACGGGAGAACCAGAGCTGGCCCTGCAGCTAAAACGCTGGAAAATTCGCGTCGCAACCAACGACCCAATGCTATGGTCCTACACGAAGGGTATAGCCCTCATCGAGAATCACGGCGAACGTCTGAGCGACGAGGATCTCGACACGCTACTCGACGAAGCTTACGTTCCTCGCGAGAAACTCGACAATCCGACACTCCTTAAATGGTTCAACGAAGCTGACGCCTGGTGGTTTGACAACGTTCGCTTCAATGCCGAGCACCTCGAGCCGTTCAAAAGAGCACTCGCATTGACAGCCGGAATGATGGTTGGAGACTACGTGCTGTCGTTTAATGAACAAACGCGATCGCTTCGTGAACCGCTCTCGCTATCAAAAACCTTTCGCTTGATGCTCGATTGCCTTCCCGCAGTCCACGACAACACTCTCAGAAACAGAAGTACTAACCAGGATGTGCGTGAATTTGTCGCTGAAAGAGTTCACACCGATCTGATGTTCTTAAGACTGCCGGTTCCCGTGACCCAAACTTCCACCGCCAGAGATCCTCTAATCTCATGGCGCGAAGAGTGGCTACGTGGTGCTGACGACTTCTGGGTGGAGTTGGAGAGGGAACGCGGCGCTAAGCTGGGCTCTCGCGTACAAAGTAAACAGCAGTATCTCGGCTTCGTGGAAGACCTGTTAAGAACTGCCTCACATATTGAAACATGGGCAATTGCTCACACCGAAAATGGTTTTATCTCAAACGAAGAGCTCGTTGAGAAAATCAGTAGAGTGAGAAAAGTCGAAGCGGTCTACACTAAGGACTTCTCTGACCTGCTGGGTGTACGCGCTTCGTTAGTCGTCGCGACAAGTTGACCTCACACCTCAGCCGGCAACCTGCGAAACAAACTTATAGCCAACGCCTCTTACCGTTAGTAGATGTTTGGGACGAGAAGGCTCGTCTTCAATATATTTCCGCAAGCGCACAATAAAATTGTCGATCGCCCTGGTATCTGTGTCTTCGCGCA
>Ga0207691_10002355_pt1 | contig 18498 bp, 18 predicted proteins | sample KBSM13metaG_FD_184327 | JGI IMG/M metagenome (GOLD analysis project Ga0207691, IMG submission 184327) | Miscanthus rhizosphere microbial communities from Kellogg Biological Station, Michigan, USA - KBS M1-3 metaG (SPAdes) (version 2) | ecosystem: Host-associated > Plants > Roots > Rhizosphere >... | reverse complement strand
CGTGCACCAGATCGACCATTCGCCGCTCATGCCCAATGCGGCGCTGGGATCGGCGATCGAAAATCTTCCGGGCCGCAAGCTGATCCTGACCAACGGCACCCGCCGTCACGCCGACGCCGTGCTCGCACGGCTTGCGCTCGACAATCACTTCGAGGACGTGTTCGACATCGTCGCCGCCGAGCTCGACCCCAAGCCGTCGCCACAGACCTATGATCGCTTTCTCAAGGCGCATGACGTCGACGCCGGCCGGGCCGCGATGTTCGAGGATCTCGCGCGCAACTTAGCGGTACCGCACACGCTCGGCATGACCACGGTGCTGGTGGTGCCGGAACACACCCGCGAGGTGTTTCGCGAGGGCTGGGAGCTCGAGGGACGCGACGCACCCCATGTCGACCACGTGACCGACGATCTCGCCGGGTTTCTGGAGCGAATCAAGGCGCACTGACCGGACGTTATGTGCATGCGGACGGCAATGCCGGCGTCCTTGACTCGCCGCGCTCTATTCCCGACAAACCCGGACCCGGCTCAAGGCATTTTCGCCAAGGTTCTCACCCCATGTCGCAGACCGAGCTAGCCAAGATCATCGACGACGCGTTCGAGCAGCGCGATGCCATCGGAGCGTCGACCAAAGGCCCGGTGCGGGACGCGGTCGAGGCTACGCTCGACCTGCTCGACCGTGGCGCCGCGCGCGTCGCCGAGCGAGGAGCGAACGGCCACTGGCAGGTGAATCAGTGGCTCAAGAAGGCGGTTCTGCTCTCGTTCCGTCTCAACGACATGAGCGTCATCGCCGGCGGTCCCGGCAAAGCGGCATGGTGGGACAAGGTTGCCTCCAAGTTCGACGGCTGGAACGACGCGCATTTCCGTGAAGCCGGCTTTCGGGCGGTGCCGAACTGCGTGGTACGGCGCTCAGCCTATATCGCGCCCGGAGTGGTGTTGATGCCGAGCTTCGTCAATCTCGGCGCCTATGTGGATGCCGGCACCATGATCGACACCTGGGCTACGGTCGGCTCCTGCGCGCAGATCGGCAAGAGATGCCACATCTCCGGCGGTGCCGGCATCGGCGGCGTGCTCGAGCCGCTGCAGGCGGGACCCGTGATCGTCGAGGACAACTGCTTCATCGGCGCGCGCTCGGAGGTGGCCGAAGGCGTGATCGTGCGCGAAGGTTCGGTGCTGTCCATGGGGGTCTTCATCGGCGCCTCGACTCGGATCGTCGATCGCGAGACCGGCGAAACGTACCAAGGCGAGGTGCCCGCGTACTCGGTCGTCGTTCCAGGCTCGCTGCCCGGCAAGCCGACGAAGGCCGGCACGCCGGCTCCAAGTCTCTACTGCGCGGTGATCGTCAAGCGCGTCGACGAGAAGACGCGCGCGAAAACCTCGATCAACGAATTGTTGCGGGACTGAACCGGTCGGCGTGCGAGGGCGTCTCGCCGTCGAGCCACCCGGCGGGCGCTGCCGGGCCACGTTGACGCGGGCATGCCGCACCGCTAAAGCCACCGCGATGAGTGTGAGGACGGCCGATCCTACTGCGCTCGCGCGCGACCTGCTGCGTTGCCCGTCGGTCACGCCGGCGGAAGGCGGCGCGCTCGGCCTGATCGAGGGGATTCTCAAGCCGGTTGGCTTCGACATCCATCGGGTCACCTTTACCGAGCCGGGCACGGCGCCGGTCGAGAACCTCTACGCCCGCATCGGCGGCACCGGCCCGCATCTCGTTTTCGCGGGCCACACCGACGTGGTGCCGCCGGGCGAGCAGGCGAAATGGACCCATCCCCCGTTTGCCGGCGAGGTCGTCGGAGGCACGCTCTATGGCCGCGGCGCGGTTGACATGAAGGGTGCGGTCGCCTGTGCACTGGCCGCCACTCTCGATCACCTTGCTGTGCGCGGAGGCAAACCCAAGGGGTCAATCTCATTTTTGATCACGGGCGATGAGGAAAGCATCGCCGTGAATGGAACGGTGAAGCTGCTCAAATGGGCGGCCGAGCGCGGCGAAGCTTTCGATCATTGCATCCTGGGCGAGCCGAGCAATGTGGCGGCGCTCGGCGACACCATCAAGATCGGTCGGCGCGGATCCCTCAACGGCACACTGGTCATTACCGGCAAACAGGGCCACGTCGCCTATCCGGAACGCGCTGACAATCCGGTGCGCGGACTGGTCGCGCTCATGAGCGCGCTGATGGACGCCCCGCTCGACCAAGGCAACGCGCGGTTCGACCCTTCGAACCTCGAATTCACCTCGATCGACATCGGCAATCCCGTCGTCAATCTCATTCCCGGCGAGGCGCGCGCACGCTTCAACATCCGCTTCAACGATCATCACAGCCACGCTTCGCTCAGGATGCTGATTGAGAAGCGTGCCGCCGCCGCGGCCGGGCGGATCCGCTGGCACATCGACTGGGAGCCGTCGAACGCCAGTTCATTCGTGGCCGATCCCGGTCCGTTCATCGATCTCGTTTCCGGCGCAATCAAGGACGTGACCGGGCGCGCGCCCAAGCTCTCGACCACTGGCGGCACGTCGGACGCGCGCTTCATCAAGGACTATTGTCCGGTGCTCGAATTCGGCCTGGTTGGGCAGACCATGCATCAGGTGGACGAGTGCACGCCGGTCGCCGACCTGACCACGCTCACCGCGGTGTATCGCGACATCCTCGATCGCTATTTCAAATAGCGAGTCGGCGCGCGCGCCACGACACAAAAACCGGTCTCTCACGGCGTGAGCTTGATACCCGCCTTGTGCGCGAGTTCGAGCCACTTGGCGATATCGGCGTTGACGAAGGCCGCAAAGTCATCGGGCGCGCTCGGCTCGGGCTCGGCCCCCTGCTCGGCGAGCCGCTGCCTGGCCTCGGCGAGTGTTAGTACGGTCTTGGTGTCAGCACTGACCTTGGCAACGATGTCGCGCGGCGTGTTCACCGGCGCGAACAGGCCGAACCAGCCTAGCGATGAATAGCCCGGCAATCCAGTCTCGGCCACGGTCGCAAAATCCGGAAACAGCGCCGAGCGCGCCGCTCGGGTGGTGCCGATCACGCGCAGCGTCCCGGCGGCGATGTGCGGGGTGACGGTCAGCGCCGGCGAGAACATCACGTCGATACGCCCGCCGAGGAGATCGGTGACCGCCGGGCCGGTGCCGCGATAGGGCACATGCAGCATGTCAACGCCGGCCATCTGCTGGAACAGGGCACCGGACAGGTGCGAGGCCGAGCCCACGCCGGAGGAGCCGAACGAAACCTTGCCGGGGTTCTGTCTGGCATGGGCGATCAACTCGGCGGTGGTCTTCACCGGCACCGATGGATTGGCCACCAGGATGTAGGGCGGCGCTGCGATGAGTGAGACCGGCGCCAGCTCGCGGGCAATATCGAACGATCCAGTGCCGGGACGGTCGCCGGCGAGCGCAAGGATGGCGCCGGTCGAGGCCATCAGCAGCGTGTATCCATCGGCGGGCGAGCTCGCCACCTGACGCGTCCCAAGGAGGCCGGCGGCACCCGGCCGATATTCCGACACGACCGGCGGGCCCCAGAGGTTCTGCAAATGGACGCTGAGCACGCGCCCGAGAACGTCGGTGGCTCCGCCCGCCGGAAACGGAACGATGATGCGTACCGTTCCGCTGGGGAAGGTCTGCGCATGAGCCGGCGACGCAACTGCACAGAGGCCAAGCGCCAGAACGAACAACAACGATCTCGGCACGATGCGGTTCTCCTTGCTGCGATTTGCCATTTCTAGTCTGCTCGCAAGATATGGGTAAGACCAAGCTGAAGCGTGCCTTCGGCGTGCCGTCAGGAATAATCGACCCGCGCCAGATAAAGTCCGTCGGGCGGCGCAACCGGAGCGCAGACGGTGCGGTCACGCTTGCGAAGCGCCGTCGCGACGTCAGCGGGCGTCCACCTGCCCTCGCCCACGAGCGCGAGCGCACCGACCATCGAGCGCACCTGGCTGTGCAGGAACGAGCGCGCCGAGGCGAGCACCTGGATGTCGTCCGCGGTCCGCTGCACGTCGAGCTGGTCGAGCGTCTTCACCGGTGATTTTGCCTGGCATTCGACATTGCGGAAAGTGGTGAAATCATGCTGGCCGACGAGGCCTTGTGCGGCGACATGCATCGCCGCACTGTCGAGGGGCTTGGCGATACGCCAGGCGCAGCCCCGCTGAAAGGTGAGACCAGCGCGGCGATTGACGATGCGATAGAGATAGTGCCGCTTGATCGCGGAGAAGCGGGCGTCGAAGTCATCCTGCGCCCGCTCCGCCTTGATGATGGCGACCGGATGCGGCCGCAAATGCGCATTCAAGGCGTCGCGCACCGTGTCCTCGTCCCACGCCTTGGCCAGATCGAGGTGACCGACCTGGCCGAGCGCATGAACGCCAGCGTCGGTGCGCCCGGCGCCATGCACGCTCACCTTTTGGCCGCAGAACGCCTCGACCGCGGCGGCCAGCACGCCTTGCACCGAGGTACCGTTGTCCTGGATCTGCCAGCCGACGAACGGCCTGCCGTCGTACTCGATCGTGAGCTTGTAACGGGGCATGCCGGGACCTAGCCGAGCCGCGTCCCGGCGGCAATGGTCGTACCGCGCAGGAACTCGTCGGCTTTCATCGCCTGACGGCCCGCACGCTGCAATTCGAGGATACGCACCGCACCATCCGCGCAGGCCACCGTCAGTTGATCGTCCAGCACTGTGCCGGGCATGCCGGTACCCTCACCTCGGGTCGAACGCAGCACCTTTACGCGGGCACCCTCCCCCGCGATCTCGAACCAAGCCCCGGGAAACGGCGACAAGCCGCGGATGTGGTCGTGCACCTCCTGCCACGGCCGCTCCCAACTGATCCGGGTCTCGTCCTTGCCGATCTTGCGCGCATAGGTCACGCCGGCTTCGGGCTGCGGCGTGAGCGTGAGCGTGCCGCGCTCGATCGCCCCGAGCGCCCGCACCATGAGATCGGCACCGAGGCGGGCTAGCCGGTCGTGCAGATCGCCTGCGGTCGCATCGGCGGGAATGGGCATGCGCTCAGCCATGGCAACAGCCCCGGTGTCGAGCCCTTCCTCCATCTTCATCACCATCACGCCGGTCTCGGCATCGCCCGCCATGATCGCGCGGTTGATCGGCGCGGCACCCCGCCAACGCGGCAGCAGCGAGGCGTGCAGATTGAATGCGCCGAGCGGCCACGCCTCGAGAATGGGCTTGGGCAGGATGAGCCCATAGGCGACGATGACCGCCACGTCAGCGCCGTGACCGTGCGCGATGACTTCCGCATCCGCGCTGCGCAATGTCGTCGGCGTGAGCACCGGCAAGGCGAAACGGCGCGCCTCGCGCTCGACCGGGCTCGGTGTGAGATCGAGCCCGCGTCGCCCGGCGGGCTTGGCAGCACGCGTATAGACCGCGACGATCTCATGACCGCGGCCGACGATCTCGATCAGCGTCGGTACCGCGAAATCCGGCGTGCCCATGAAAACGATTCGCAGCGACATTTTATACCGCCGCGTCAGCCAGCCAGTTCGCGCCCCGGCGGCGAAGGTTGCCTTCGCCTTCGGTGTCCCGGATCACGACTGATTCCGGAATGGTTCGGCCCCGCTTGGATTGGCGCAGCTTCATGAATGCAAACCCGCTTTCCGCCCCTTCCAGCACGGCTTGCGCCTGCACGCAGACCGCGTCTCCTACAGGCGCGACCGGATCCAACCGGTCCTTGTCGTAGATGCAATTCCATTCAGCGATACGCCAGGCGCCCGCCCGCTTCTCGAACAAATCGTAGAACCGCGCGTAGGATGTGTAGTCGAACAGACTGCCGTCGATGAATTCCCGGATCAGGACCAGAACGTCGGTTTCCAGCACCGCGCGCGTCCCCCTGATCTCGCTCCGCATATTGCCGAGCCAATGCTTGCGATGCTCCTCGGGTTTTCGGGTGGCCACCATCGCCTTGGAACGATCGATGAAGCCATCCAGAGGCCCGCAATACCACGAAACCGTGATGCTGGCGTTGGGATGAAAACACGCCCGCAGCTGTTCCCATTCCCCGAGATCGAGGCTGAACGCCCAGGTTCGCCGGACATTACAGATTTGGATCTGGTCCAGCGCTTGCGCCCATTCCAAAGACTTGTCCACCATCCCTGCTCCTTCAACTCGGGTACCGCCGCACGCGCTTACATCGCATCGCAACCTCCGTTCAGATTGACACATTTGCGAGTGAAGGCCAGTGTCGGCGGCTTCCAAGGGAAAACGCGCATGCCGCACCGCCGCCGAGTTGCCAAGGCGATTCTTCTCTTGGGCCTGGTCGCGCAGTTGCCACTCGCAAGCAATGCCTCGGCCGAAGTCGTGCGCTTCGGCAAGCCGGTCGCGGGTGCGTTCACTTTCGCCCTGCTTGATGTCGGCGTGCGCGCGGGCATCTTCAAACGCCACGGCCTCGATATCGAGATCAGCGCTTTCACCGGCGGCACGCGGCTGGTGCAGGCCGAGACCGCCGGCAGTATCGACATCGCGTTCAACACCGGCCCGGATATGGCCATGATCTTCAAGGGCGCGCCCGTGCGCGCCGTGGCCCTGGTGTCCGACTCCCCGCTTGACCTCTGCCTGCTGGTGCGACCCGACCTGGCGGTGACGGCACCGGCCGATCTGAAAGGCAAGCGCATTACGGTGTCGAGCCCCTTTGCCATGACCGCATGGATGACCAGGGAGCTCGCGCGTCAAGAAGGCTGGGGCTCGGAGGGAATTCAGCTCGTTGCGTCTGCCAGCGGCCCCGCTTTTGCGCTGCTCAAGACCAAGGACATCGACGGCATCACGACTGATCTCGGAAGCGGGCTGCAGGCGCAGAAACGCGGCGACGCCAAGGTCATCGTGCGCTTCAGCGAGCGCGTAAAGAATCTCACAATGTACGTGATCTTCGCGTCCGAAAAGATGATCGCCGAGCAGCCCGACACGGTGCGCCGCTTCCTCGCGGCCTGGTTCGAGACGCTCGACTATGTCAGCGCCCGCAAGGGTGAAACTCTGCAAGTGGCGCGCGAGGTCACCAACCACGATGAGGACATTGTGTCCGAGCTCTACGACCTCGTCCTCCCGCTCATCTCGCGCACCGGACGCTTCGAGCAGAAATCGCTCGACACGCTCGCAGGGTCCTATGTCGACCTCAAGCTGCTGCCGGTGAAGCCGGACATGGGCAAGACCTATACCGAGCAGTTTCTAGCCCTGAAATAGCGCTCGGGGCGCCGCCCGCAGCGGTCCGACGACGCAACCAGCCCGCTGCTCACTCCGCAGCGCGCTTGGCCGCCTTGGTGAACTTCTTGAGCACGCGGTCACGCTTGAGCTTGGACAGGTGGTCGATGAACAGGACCCCGTTCAAGTGGTCGATCTCGTGCTGCAGGCAGGTGGCGAGAAGCCCATCGGCCTCGATCTCTCGCGGCTGACCCTCGATATCCAGATATTTCACCTTCACCTGCGCCGCGCGCTCCACGTCGCCGTAGTATTCCGGGATCGACAGGCAGCCCTCCTCGTAGACCTTCTTTTCCTCCGAAGCCCAAAGCACTTCCGGATTGATGAAGACCTGCGGGTTCTTCGGGTCCTCCTTCTTGGCGAGATCCGCGGTGACCACACGCTTGGGGGTGCCGATCTGGATAGCGGCGAGCCCGATCCCCGGCGCGTCGTACATGGTCTCAAACATGTCCTCGATGAGCTTGCGAATCCCGGCGTCGATTTTCTTCACCGGTTCGGAAACCTGCCGCAATCGCTTGTCCGGCAGAATGAGAATGTCGCGCAGCGCCATGGCGGCGATGTAAGCGGTCGACCGAAATCGGTCAATCCGGTGCGACCCCGACCTGGCGACTGGGACCGTGCCAGGGAATTGATTTATTGTTCTCTTTTTGTTCTGTTCGGGCGAATCAATGTAGGGTACGGACATGATGGAGAACCTCGCTCCCCTCGCCGCCGCGGCCGTGATCGTGCTGGCCGGGCTCGCGTTGCTGGCCTCCCTGGTCGTGATCGCCGTGCGCGCGTTGCGCCGGCACGATGCGGAAGCAGCCGACAAACAGCTGGTCGAGCTCGCACGGCTGCAGGCGGAGACGGCGGTGCGCATCGAAGGCATGCGCGACCTGCTCGCCGGACGACAAGCTGAGCTTCATCGCGCGGTCAACGAGCGGCTCGATTCGGTTTCGCATCATCTCAACCAGTCCATGACCACGAGCCGGCAGCACACCGTCGAGAGCCTGCAAAAGCTCAATGAGCGGCTGGTGGTCATCGACAACGCGCAGCGGAACATCACCGACCTCGCTTCGCAGGTGACCTCGCTGCAAGGCGTTCTTACCAACAAACAGCAGCGCGGCGCCTTCGGCCAAGGACGCATGGAGCTTATCGTTCAGGATGCATTGCCGAAAGGCTGCTACGAATTCCAGCTCACGCTGTCCAATAAGAGTCGGCCCGACTGCGCCGTATTTCTCCCGGACCGGCGCCCGCTTGTGATCGATGCCAAATTTCCGCTCGAAGCCATCACGGCGTTTCGTGAAGCCAAGAGCGACGAGGAGCGCAAGCAGGCGGCGGCGCGGTTGCGCCAGGATCTCGGCAGGCACGTCGGCACCATCGCCGATAAGTACCTCATTCCGGGCGAGACGCAGGATTTGGCGCTGATGTTCGTGCCGTCGGAGTCGATCTATGCCGACTTGCACGATGGCTTCGAGGACATCGTGCAGAAAGCCTTCCGCAGCAAGGTGGTGATCGTCTCACCGTCCCTGCTGATGCTCGCCATCCAGGTGGTCCAGCAGATTCAACGAGATGCCCGGATGCGAGAAGCCGCCGACCAGATTCATGCCGAGGTCGGACATCTCGTAGACGATCTCAAGCGCCTGCACGAGCGCGTCGCGAAGCTGCAGCAGCATTTCGGCCAGGCCAACGAAGACGTGCGGCAAATCCTGATCTCGGCGGAGAAGATCGAACGACGCGGAACGCGCATCCAGGAGGTCGAGTTCGAAGGCGGGGATCGGCCCGTCGCCGAGGCGGTGGTCATCCCCGCCCCAATGCAGCGCCGGCTGCATGCTGGCGAGTAGCGACTGTTCGAAGCGGTGCTTATTCCTGCTTCGGACCGAGCCCGAGTTCTGCGATAAAGCGCCTGGCCTCGTCGATCTGCTGCGTCGCAAATTTCTGATAGTCCGCGCTGCTCAGATAGAACGACTCCTGGTCCAGGTTCGCGATCGCGGCTGCATAGGAAGGCTCGCCCAGTCCCTTCTTGAAGGCGTCATGCAGAACCCCGACGACCTTGGGGTCCATGCCCTTGGGGCCGGCGATGCCGAACGGCGAGTTCGAGATCATGTCGATCCCAATTTCGCGCAAGGTCGGCACATCGGGCCAGTTCTTTGTGCGCGCGACGCCCCAGGTCACCAGCAGACGGAAGCGGCCGGCATTGACCAGTTGTGCCCATCCGCTCGAATCCGCGACGGCGTGAATGTGGCCACCCAGCAGCGCGTTCATGGAATCGGCATTGCCCTTGAACGGGACGTGCGTCCACTTGATGCCCTGCTGTTTGGCGATCTGCTCCATCGTGATGTGCAGGCTGGTCCCGGCGCCAGGCGTGCCATAGTTGATCCTGGTGGGATTGGCCCGGGCATCGGCGATGAGATCCCGGAACGTCTTCCAAGACGCGTCGTCCCTGACCACCACGCCGAACGTGTAGCCGCTCACGCCGATGATGTAGGTGAAATCGGTGGCGGGATCGAAACTGGTCTTGGTCATGAAGGGAAAGCGAAACACTGTGATCGGAATCTGCGCGATCGTGTAGCCGTCGGGTTTTGCCGTCGCGGCCATTTGGCCCGGGCTTAGCGTGCCGGAACCGCCGGGCCGGTTCTCGACCACGATCGATTGCCCGAGATGCTTTTCGGCGGCGCCGGCGAGTGCACGCATGCCGACGTCGGTGCTGCCGCCGGCCGGCCAGGGGACGATGAGGGTCACGGGCCGCGCCGGAAAATTTTCCGCCCTAGCGCCGACTGACATCGCCAGCACAAATCCGGCCGCCGCCAGCGCCGCCCCCAAGACGTTGCGTTTCATGGCGTTTGCCTCCGTCATCGGCGATATCTGTAATCGGGCTGACGATGCATCGCAGACTACGCTCGATGCCTTTTCGCCGCAATCGCAGGCTTGTGTGCGCATGGCGATTCAATCATAGCTGCAGCGATGACCGCGACGCCTGACACCGTACCCGCCCGGCCGCGTTTCGCCGACACGCTTGCGGTCTATCTCAAACCGCGCGTGCTGATCGTGCTGTTCCTCGGTTTCTCGGCCGGGCTGCCGCTGGCGCTGTCGGGCTCGACGCTGCTGATCTGGATGCGGGAAGCCGGCGTCGACCTGGGCATCATCGGACTGTTTGCGCTGGTCGGCACCCCCTACACCATCAAGTTCCTGTGGGCGCCCATCGTCGACGCGCTCGATGTGCCGGTGCTCGCCCGACTGCTCGGGCGGCGGCGAGGCTGGCTCGTCTTCTCCCAGCTTCTTCTGATCGCGGCGATCGCATTCCTCGCGTTCTGCGATCCGGTGGCTTCGCCCTATTGGGTGGCAGTCGGCGCGTTGCTCGTGGCAGCCGCATCCGCCACGCAGGACATCGTGATTGATGCCTTCCGGATTGAAAGCCTGGACGAGAGCGAGCAGGCCGCCGGCATGGCCGCTTATGTGGCCGCGTATCGCATCGGCATGCTGGCCTCCACGGCCGGCGCGCTGTTCCTGGTCAGCGGCTTCGAGGGCCTCGGGTTCGGCAAGGACGGGGCCTGGAGCGCCGGCTATCTCGCCATGGCGGCGCTGGTCGTCATCGGCATCGCAACGACGCTCATCGCGACCGAGCCAGCGAAATCCGCCACCGCCGCGATCGAGCACGCCGCACAGGCGCGGGAGAACCCGCTGGTGCGAGTGGCAAAGGCCGCCTACGCCAGTTTTGCCGACTTCCTCACCCGCGACTCGGCGATCGTCATCCTCGTGTTCGTCGTGCTTTACAAGTTTTGCGATGCATTCGCCGGTGCCATGACGGCGCCCTTCGTGATCGATCTCGGTTTCTCCCGCAACGACTACGCCGCCATCGTCAAAGGTGTCGGACTCGCGGCCACCCTGATCGGGGGGTTTGCCGGCGGCGCGCTCGCCCGCGCCTATCCCCTGGTCACCAGCCTTTGGATCGGCGCCTTTCTACAGATGGCTTCGAACCTGGTGTTCACCTGGCAGGCGCTCGTCGGCGTCAACCTCTGGGCATTGACGGTTACGATCATCGTCGAGAACTTTACCGGCGCCATCGGCACCGTGATCTTCGTCGCGTATCTTTCAGCCTTGTGCAACAACCCGCTGCACACGGCAACGCAATACGCGCTCCTCACGGCGCTCGCCGCCGTTGGACGCACCTACCTTTCGGCCGGAGCGGGCTTCGTCGCCGAGCGCGCGGGCTGGCCGATGTTCTTCGTCATCAGCGCGCTGACCGCCCTGCCGAGCCTCGTGCTACTGGTCTGGCTGCAGCGCCGCGGAAATTTCAAGAATTTGGTCAAGCCGACGCGCATCGTCATGGACGACTGAAGCCAAATTCCTCAGTGAACCGCGATTCTCGCTCCTCGTATTTGTTCGGCGCATGATCTCACTCGCGAGGTCTGCGAACCTTTCGGGAGTATGCGCTAAAACGTCGTGCGTTGCCGGATGGCGGCCGAAAGCGTGCCCTCGTCTAGATAATCAAGCTCGCCGCCGACCGGCACGCCATGCGCAAGCCGAGTCACCTTCACATTGGCATCTTGCAGCAAGTCGGTGATGTAGTGCGCCGTCGTCTGGCCATCGACGGTGGCATTGAGCGCAAGGATTACCTCCGTCACCGCCGGCGTATGCGCGCGCGAGACAAGCGCGTCGATCGAAAGTTCCTCCGGACCCACGCCATCGAGGGGCGAGAGCGTGCCGCCCAGCACGTGGTAGCGCGCGTTCACCGCATGTGCGCGCTCGAGCGCCCAGAGGTCCGCGACATCGGCTACCACCACGATGATCGCAGGATCGCGCCGCACGTCGGTGCAGACCGTGCACGGATTCTGGCTGTCGATGTTTCCGCACACCCGGCAGACCTCGATTTTCTCCAGCGCGGTGTGCATCGCCGCAGCAAGCGGCGCCATGATCTGCTCGCGCTTCTTGATGAGAAAGAGCGCGGCACGGCGCGCCGAACGGGGGCCCAGCCCGGGCAGGCGGGCGAGCAACTGGATCAGACGCTCGATCTCGGGTCCGGCGGCGGCGGGCATGGTGGGTGAAGTTATCGGTACGAGTGGTTGGCTATTGCACAGGCTTTGATGTCACCGGCGCACGCAGCGCGGTGATCAACTGACGCAGGCTGAACAAGGTCCGCTTGTCCTCGATGCCGGGCGCCATCTCCGCCATCGCAGTTTCCAGATAAGACGAGAAACGATCCTGATCGACCACGCCCTCCTGCACCAGGAAGCGGCAGGTCAGGATATGACACGCCAGGAATCCCGCGATCGCGGCCGACAGAGCCTGCACGTCGACGTCCTTTTCCACTGGCGACCTCCATCCGACGGTGTTCCGCCGGGTCTGCCAGCGGTCGGCTAACTTCAAAACAATTTCATGCCAGGCGGTAGCGGCAGTCCGCCGGTGACGTCCTTCATTTTCTCCTGCAGCAGCGCCTCGGCCTTGCGCCGCGCATCGGCGTGGGCGGCAACGATGAGATCCTCCACGATCTCCTTTTCCGACGGCTTGATCAGACTATCGTCGATCTTGACACTCTTCATCTCACCCTTGCCGGAAAGCTTGACGCTCACGAGGCCGCCGCCTGACGTGCCCTCGACCTCGATCTGGTCGAGCTGCGCCTGCATCGTTTCCATCTTGGATTTGAGTTCAGCGGCCTGTTTCATCAGGCCTAGGAAATCCGCCATCGCTCATCTCTCCTGTGCCGAAAGCCTTCCTGCCTAAGTCGGCGTCGAAGCCGCGGCCTTAATGATCGTCTTCGGCATCTGCTGGACGCCCATCGTCATCAAAGCCAGAATGGCCGTCATCGGGCGCGAGTTCCGGTCCATCACCGGCATCGTCCGGCGGCGGCGCCAGCGGCATCTCGCCCTTGCGCACGTCCACAATCTCGGCCCCGGGAAAGCGCGCGAGCACGGCCTGCACCAGGGGATCAGCGCGTACGCCGGTCTTGAGTTCGGCCTGGCGTGCCTCGTTCTGCGATCTAACCGTTGCCTCACCCTGTTCGGCCGACACCACGACCATCCAGCGCCGGTTGGTCCATTGCGAGAACTTTCGCGCCAGGTCGTTCACCAATGTCTTCGCGGCGCTTTGTTGCAGTCCGATCTCCAGCCGGCCGTCCTCGCAGCGCACCAGCCGGACGTCGCGCTCGAGCGCCAGCTTGACGCCGAGGTCGCGCTTCTGCGCGGCGAGCGCGATCAGATCCTCGAAACGCCCGACCACCAGGGCTGGCGCGGTTGGCTCCGGCGCAGACATGCGCGCGCTCGGGTCGCTGGAGGGGGCCAGCGCGGCACGTGGCCCCCCGCGCGTGGTCTCGACCCGCGAAGGCTCCACGCTCGGCATCTCGAAGCGCGGCGCCGACGCAGTCCCTGCAGGCGAGGCCGCCGGCGCGGAACCCTGCGCCCGCGCCGCCTGCCCGTTGTCGTCGAGCGAGCGGATCACGTCCTCGGGTGTCGGCAGATCGGCCGCATAGGCGATGCGCACGAGCACCATCTCGGCGGCGGCGAGTGGGCGGCCCGCAGCAGCGACTTCGGCGATCCCCTTGAGAAGCATCTGCCACGTCCGCGAGAGCACGCGCATGGAGAGCTTTTCGGCACATGCGCGGCCGCGGGCGCGCTCGATCTCGATCAGCGAGGGGTCGTCGGCAACCGCCGGCACCACCTTCACGCGGGTGACAAAATGAGTGAACTCGGCAAGATCGCTGAGAACCACCGCCGGTTCTGCGCCTATGTCGTACTGCGCGCGCAGCTCCGTGAGCGCCGCAGCGATATCGCCGCGCATCAACGCTTCGAACAGGTCAATCACCCGCGCGCGGTCGGCGAGACCCAACATCTGCCGCACATGCTCGGCCTGCACCGATCCCGCCGCATGCGCGATGGCCTGATCCAACAGCGAAAGCGCGTCCCGCACCGACCCTTCCGCGGCGCGCGCGATCAGCGCGAGGGCCGCGGGCTCGACCTCAATAGCCTCCTTGCCCGCGATCGCCTGCAGATGCGTCACCAGAAGCCCGGCATCGACTCGACGGAGATCGAAGCGCTGACAGCGCGAGAGAATAGTGATCGGGACCTTGCGAATCTCCGTCGTGGCAAAGATGAACTTGGCATGTGGCGGCGGCTCTTCAAGGGTCTTGAGCAGCGCATTGAATGCCTGCGTCGAGAGCATGTGCACTTCGTCGAGAATATAGACCTTGTAGCGCGCGCTGACCGGAGCGTAGCGGATCGCGTCGTTGATCTGGCGTACGTCATCGACACCATTATGCGAGGCGGCGTCCATTTCGATGACATCGATATGCCGGCTCTCCATGATTGCCTGGCAATGCAGGCCGATGGCCGGCATCCTGATCGCGGGGCCGGCGATGGAACCGTCGGGCAGTTCGTAGTTGAGAGCGCGCGCGAGAATACGCGCGGTCGTCGTCTTGCCGACGCCTCGCACCCCCGTGAGGATCCAGGCTTGCGGGATGCGGGCGGCCTCGAATCCGTTCGAGACCGTACGCACCATGGCGTCCTGGCCGATCAGGTCATCGAAGGTCGCGGGACGATACTTGCGGGCAAGCACACGGTAGGAGCCGTTGCTCGACGCCTCGGCGCCGAGGCCCGGATCGGGCTGATTCGTACCGTCGCTCATAATGCCATCCGGTCCGCCGCCCCGACGCGGGTCCTCGCTGTTCGCCTGAGGGAATAGTGGGAGGCTGACGAGCGACCCGAACCGCGCTCGTTAGGGCTGCTTCCTTCCGGACCTGACCCGGTTGGCGAGTGGCTCGTCCACCGCCAACCTCCCGCCTCTATATCGTCGGAACGCAACGAGAATGCAAGCCGTCAGCCGGCGTGGTCCACCGCTCGCAAACCTCGGAAATCTGGCGCAAACGGCGATCCGTCAAGCCAGACCTGTGCGCTTGAGAAATGCCGCGATCGCCGCAAAAGCTTGGTCGCCCTGCTTGAACATTCCGGGAAAGAAATAGAAACCGTGCGGCATCCCATCGCGGACGAGATGCTCCACTTCCGTTCCACCCGCCGCGCGCAGCTTTTCCGCGAAGGCGCGGTTGTCGTCGACGAGCGGATCAGCCGTGCCGGTGGCGATGAACGTGGCAGGATATCCGTGCAGATCGGCACGCGTCGGGCTGGCGTGTGGATGCCCCCAATTCCTGCCGTGGACCAGATAGGCGCCGCGGATGAACCCGATGAAGGCCGTATCGTAGACGATCCCAAGCGGGGCCAGCTGTTCAAACGATTCGTATTGCTCAAAGAAGAAGTCAGTGATCGGGGCGAGCAGCACGGCGGCCTGCGGCACCGGCAGGCCGGCGTCTCGCGCCTTGAGCGGGAGTGCCGCGGCGATATTGCCGCCGGCTGAATCTCCCCCCACCGCGATGCGCGCTCCGTCGCCACCGACCGTCGATCCGTTCCTCTGCATCCATTGCAATACGACGATGCAATCATCGAGACACGCCGGGAACGGCCACTCGGGTGCGAGGCGGTAGTTGACGCTGACCACCACCATCCCGTTTTCCGCCGCAATCCTGCTCGTGATGTAGGCGGTGTCCTCCGACTGCCCGAGCGTGAATCCGCCGCCGTGCGCGTACAGCATCATCGCCCGTCGCGCAGCTGCGCCCGGCGGACTGAATACCTGACAGCGAATGCGGCCCAATGGCGATGGAACATCCAGCTCGGACACGCGGATGTCGGGAATAGAGCTCGGCGGCGCCCTTCGGGAGCTCAGCAGGATCGATCGGCTTCTCCTGGCCGATATAGCCGGTGCGCACCGGCTGCAGCATGAGGTCGCGCAACGCCACCGGCGAGCGCATCAAGGCGAGAAGCCGATACATCGGTGCCGCCGGATCGGTCGGATCTATTCGGGAGACGCCCGGTCCGTCGGCAAGCTGGTCGACGAACGGCGATGCATTCTCGCCCACATTCGCGCTCATGAGGGGGCCCTCCTGTCGTTCCGCAGCGCGCCGGGGACGCTGAACTGGTCCAGCTGGCCCCTTGTGAGTCCCGACGAGCGGGCTGCCGGACGAGCTTGCGCTGTGAACCAGCGACATGGCACAGCACATCCCGCTGTGCGAGCGTCAACGCCCCGCCGGAGCCCTTGCATGTCCCCTCGCCCCGATCTTGGGCCTAAACCACGTCTTGGTTATACCGCAAGTCCGATCGAACGCGCGGCCGAGCGGCGTGTCGACGCGACCGCGGTCGAGGCGATGGAAAATGACAGCCGTGCCCGGACCTACGTGATCGGCGGCGAACTGGTCGTGCTGAAGCGAGCGGCCGACGTTGGCGATCCCTTGTTCACCTTGGCAGAAGCGCGCGAACTGGGACGAGCGGCGGAAATCGTCTTTCTTGGCCTGCTGGAGAGCGCGCCGAGATTCGCTTTCGGACTGGCCCCCGCGATCGCGGAAGCGCTCAAGACGCGCGACGAATTCATGGTGACCGACCTGCGCTCGATCGCCGTGCGTGGTCTGGTCGAAGCCGATCACCTGCCGCCGCTCGCCGAAGGCAAGGCGCTCCTCAACTGGCACGGTCGTCATCACTTCTGTTCGAATTGCGGCGCCGCCACCAACATCGTCGAAGCCGGGTGGCGGCGCGATTGCCCGTCCTGCCATGTCCAGCATTTTCCCCGCACCGATCCAGTCGCGATCATGCTTCCGGTTGCGGGCGAGCGTTGCGTGCTCGGCCGTTCGCATCGTTTTCAGCCCGGCATGTGGTCGTGCCTGGCGGGCTTCGTGGAACCGGGCGAAGCAATCGAGGACGCCGTGCGGCGGGAAACCCGCGAAGAGGCCGGCATCATCTGCGGCCGCGTGAGCTATTTCGCCTCGCAGCCATGGCCGTTTCCCACCTCGCTGATGATCGGCTGTCATGCCGAGGCGCTGTCGCGGGAGATCGTGATCGATCGCGTGGAGCTCGACGACGCCCGCTGGTTCGATCGCGAGGAGGTCGCGGCAATGCTGTTGCGGACTCATCCCGATGGCTTGACCACGCCGCCCACGGTGGCGATTGCCTATCACATCGTCCGTGCCTGGGTGGAGGAAGAGATTTCCTTTGAGTCCTAGTCCATCTCGACCAGGGCTCGCTCTGCTCCAGTCGATTGTTTCTTGGCCAAATCGGCCGCCGGGCTATCCGACGGAAATCTGTACGACCCGAATCGGAGCACCAGCACGGCGAATGACAGCAGCAGTATTGCACCCGCGATGACCAGGATATCCCTTCCGGTCTGATGCTCGGCTCCCACAATTTCGATCAGCACGCGCCCGAGCGCAGTGATCGCGATATACATCAGATAGCGTACCGGAAGCCGCGTGGTCTTGAAGTAGATGCCGACCATTGCTCCGATTTCCAAATAGATGAATAGCAGGAGGATGTCTCCCAGGCTTGCGTGTCCTTGGGCGATCATTCCAATGAATGCCGCGGCCGCTGACCAGACGGTCGTGGCGCCGATCAGAAACAACGCCAGAAGATGAAACGCGTCGACCAGAAGCGTGCCGACCGCGTCAGCAGTGCCTTTCAGGTCGCGATGTATGTGACTAGCGGCAGCAACGACCCGGCGCGTTGTCTCCAACATCGGCCCCTCCGACTCGGTCGGCGGAGAATCCGCTTTGATCGCCCGATGCGCATCCAAATGCTCGCTCATCACTTTTGCTCGATCGGACAATGGCGATCGATTTCCAAGAGAGCTGAGGAAAGCGCGAGACGACCTCGCCGTCCCTCCTGAAGAAGGCAGCGCTCGATCTGCCAGAGCCCAATTCCGAACGGACGACTCAGTCGTCCGACGGGTTGGCACGTGTCGCCGAAGCGCCCGTCGCCGGCGCCGGTTCCCGATAGCGCGACCGCGGCCACAATCGTGGTGATCCTGCTCAAGCGACGAGCCAGCTGATAACGAGGCATTGGACGCCGTGGGCGGTGTTTGTCGTCCCGCTCACGTCCCCGGCTTGAAACGCGATATGCTACGCAATTGCGCAGCGGCTCTCGGGAACGGAATCCTCACCTTGCAGATTGCCGTTTCCAGTACCTGCCATACGCCGGCTGGGTCAGGGCGGCTCGGCCGCTCTTGCTGGCGTTGTGGTTAAACTGCGCCAAAAGACGCTGGCTCGCTGAAAACAAGAGTGGAGGAAGGGGTTGATTCCGGCCAGCGCGTGCACCGATGCCCACGCCCCCCTCATCCTGTGCGCCGGCATCATCGTGCTCGACGAAGTGTTCCGGGTCGATCGCTTTCCGGAGCCCGACACCAAAGCGGCCGCGCAGAGCTTTTTCGTGGTCAATGGCGGCTGCGCCGCCAACGCCGCAGTCGCGGTTGCGCGACTCGGCGGGCGGGCGGCGCTCGCCGGTCCGCTCGGCGGCCCCGCGGGCCAAGATTCAAACGGTGA
>Ga0207691_10002354_pt1 | contig 18504 bp, 18 predicted proteins | sample KBSM13metaG_FD_184327 | JGI IMG/M metagenome (GOLD analysis project Ga0207691, IMG submission 184327) | Miscanthus rhizosphere microbial communities from Kellogg Biological Station, Michigan, USA - KBS M1-3 metaG (SPAdes) (version 2) | ecosystem: Host-associated > Plants > Roots > Rhizosphere >... | reverse complement strand
TCGTGGAGGGCCGCCCGGACAGGCGGCCCTCTGTCGTCTCCGTACAGGGCGCGGCGGGATACTGGTATGGTCGACCAAAACACGTCGGGCTGCATTGGGGGAGGCGGTTGGGTGGTCCCGTGGCGCATATTACCCGGCTTCGCACCCTCCTCGCGGGCGCCGCTACCGGTGGCCGCGGGCCGACGATTTCACCCCACGCATCGCATGCGCGCCATCGCAGCACTGCTTGCCGTCACGAACGTCACTGGTCCAGGCAATACCTACAGCGGTCGGGAAAAGAAGCTCGATGTTCCGCCGCCACGCATCGAAGCCGATGTCATAGTCGACGGCGCGCTGACTGAGCCGGCCTGGAGTCAGGCCGCCGTGCTCACTGGGTTCTCGCAATTCCAGCCCGTGGACGGTCGCCCGGCCACCGACTCCACCCAGGTGCTCGTGTGGTACTCGGCGACCGCGATCCACTTCGGGATTCGCGCGTACGAGGCACATGGCGTCGTGAGCGCGAACCTGCTCGATCGCGACAAGATCTTCACGGACGACAACATTCAGATCCTGCTCGGCACGTTCAACGATGGGCGTCAGGCGATGGTGTTCTCGGTGAACCCGCTGGGCATCCAGGCGGACGGCACGCTGAACGAAGGCACCGGTAGCCGAGGCGGTGGCGCGTTCGGCAGCGCGCAACAGGCGCGGGAGCAGGCGGACCTGAGCGCGAACTTCGTGTTCGAATCCAAGGGTCACATCACCGATTTCGGGTATCAGGTCGAGATCCGGATCCCGTTCAAGAGCCTCCGCTACCAGTCGAAGGATTCGCAGGACTGGGGAATCAACGTCGTTAGGCAGGTGCAGCACCTCGGCCAGGAGGACAGCTGGGTGCCGGCGAGCCGAGCGGGCGCGTCGTTCCTGAATCAGTCAGGGCGCCTGATCGGACTGAATGGTTTGCGCCGAGGACTCGTGGTTGACGTCATTCCGGAAGTCGTGACGCGCAGTCTCGGGGCGGAGGATGCCACGACGGGGCAGTGGGACTACACGCGCGATGGGCCCCAGGTCGGCGGCAACGTGCGGTGGGGTATCACGAACAACCTGACGTTCAACGGTACCGTCAACCCGGACTTCGCTCAGGTCGAGGCGGACGTCGCGGCAATTCAATACGACCCGCGCGCCGCTGTGTCGTATCCGGAGCGGCGACCGTTCTTTCTCGAGGGCATCGAGAATTTTTCATCGCCGAGCAATCTGATATACACGCGCCGCATCGTGAAACCGGACGGCGCGGCGAAGCTGACGGGGAAGATCGCCGGGACGAATATCGCGTTCCTGTCGGCGCTGGACGATCGCACGACGTCACTCGACTGGGCGGATCCGGCCACGCGGGCTGACGCGAACCGGCCGGCGTACAACATCCTGCGTGCCACCCGGGATCTTGGCGGCCAGTCGCGCGTGGGTCTCGTCTACACCGACAAGGTCGATGGGAGCTACTACAATCGCGTCGCGGCAGTCGATGGGCGCTTCGTGTTCAAGAAGATCTACACGGTGCGCGGGCAGGTCGCGGGTAGCACCACACATCGCGGCCCGGTGACGGCGAACGCACCGCTCTGGAACGCGTCGTTCGATCGACAGGCCCGCAGCCTTCAACTCACGTATTCGATCAACGCGAGCGATCCGGATTTCCGCGCGGCGTCGGGCTTCCTGTCCCGCATCGGCATCGTGAATGCGGGCTTCAATCATCGCTACACGATCTTCGGCAAGAAGGACGGGCCCGTGCAGTCGATGCAGTTCTCGGTGAATCCTCAGTTCACGTGGCAATACGACCGGTTCACCGCTGGGAAGGCATGGCAGGACGGGAAACTGCACTTCAACGAGAACACGACGTTTCGCGGTGGGTGGCGTGCTGGCCTGTCGCTGCTGCTCGAGCGGTTCGGGTACGATGACAATCTGTATCGCGACTATCGCCTGCTGAAGCCAGCCGCGGTGGGGTTCGACACGATTCCGTTCACGGGCTCCGGTCGCCTCAACAACCTGGACTGGGTGCTCTCGCTCGGCACGCCGCAATTCAAGCGATTCTCCGCCGACCTGCTGACCATTTGGGGGCAGGACGAGAACTTCTACGAGTGGTCTTCGGCGAACATCGTGACGATCACGGCGAACGTGAGCTGGCGCCCGATCGACAAGATCCGGATCGACGCGCAGTACCAGCACCTCGAGTACAACCGGAAGACGGACGGGTCGACGGTCGGCATCAGGAAGATCCCACGTCTCAAGATGGAGTATCAGATCGCGCGGCCGATGTTCTTCCGGGTCGTAGGGCAGTATGACGCGGAGCAGCAGGCGGCGCTGTACGATGACTCGCGCACCTTCTACCCCATCGTTAGGCCGCTGCCATATCAGCCCGGCGTCGTCGCGCAGGACCTGGGTTTCTCGCGGAACGATCTGCGCGTGGACTGGCTATTCTCCTACCAGCCGACACCGGGTACGGTGATGTTCGCGGGGTACGGCGGATCGTACGAGGGTCCGGAACACCTGCGCTTCAGTGGCATGGAGCGCACGGATGATGGCTTCTTCGTGAAGCTGAGCTACCTGTTCCGGATGTAGATCTCGTTTCCGAGCGGCAACCCGCTTCGACCACCACTCAGACAAGCATCTCAGACGAATGGCGCGAACGGATTCGTCTGATCAGGCGGATTGATTCCTCGTCATCCCGAGCGGCAGCGAGGGACCTTCTCGACCGTCATCATAGTCAATCCTGCTACGATGACATCACAGAAGGTCCCTCCCTTCGTCGCTGCGCTCCTCAGGGCAGGCTCCGGCGCTCCTCGGGATGACACATGACGCATGGAGTCAATCCGTCCGATCCGATGCATCCGTTGGCGCCCCTCTTCTGAGATGCCAGCTCAGGCTGTCGCGGGGCGGGACTCGCGGTGCGTGAACGTCGCGTAGCCGACGATGATGCCGAGGATCGCGCCAGGCGTCATGATCTGCCAGTAGTACGCTGGCTGGCCCGCCGCGACCTGCATTCGTGAGACGCCGAACGCGAGTAGCGTCCCGATCGCGAAGCCGAACAGGACGCCGAGAGGGAGGGAGTTGACCTTTCGCGCGAACCAGCCGATCAGGACGCCGGCAACGAGTCCCTTGAACACAGACCCGGCAACGATGCCGGCAATCCCGGCGCGGACGTTCGGGTCATCGCCCGCGGAGACGAGCGCGGACAGTCCGTCGGGGATCCCGAGGGCGCCGCCCAGGAGCATGCCAAAGAGGGGTTTTTTCATTGGATGGTTAGGCGATAGGAGGGAACAGGGCACCGGGAACGGGGAACAGAGAGCTGCTCATATCCTCTTCAACGTCCACGCGTTGTCCTTTAGCGATGGACTGCTACCGCCCGACGATGGCGAGGAACGCGACGCGCATGATCAGGTACGCCAGCACGAGCAGGATGGGCGTACTGTGGCGCACCGCGAAGCGTCGGACGCGCTCGAACACGGTCTCCCGGTAGGCGGTGACCGGTTCGCCGGCGCGAAGTGCGGCGACGTCACGCGAGAGCGCCATCACGTCCGCATACCGATGCTCCGGTTGCGCGGCCATTGCCCTGTCGATGATCGCCTGGAGCGGACGAGAGGGGGCGCGTGCACTCTTACCGCTGTCCGGCGTGTCGGTATGATCGCCGGTGCATCGGACGAGATCGCGCAGGATGCCGCCGATGGCGTAGACGTCCGCGCGTGCATCGATGAGGTGGTGATCACCGGTCGCCTGTTCGGGTGCCATGTAGCCGGGTGTCCCGAGCACTACGCCGTGGCCGGTCGTTGGCGATATGCCGTCCGCCACGACGACGGCGGCGTCCACGCCTAACGATTTCGGGGCGGCGGTCAGCTTCGCCACCCCCCAATCCATCACCAGCACCTCGCCGAATGGGCCGACCATCACGTTCTGCGGCTTGAGGTCGCGATGGATCACGCCGTGCGCGTGCGCGAACGCGACCGCCTCACAGATTCGCTCCACGATCGCCAGTCGCTCGATCAGCGGTGATGCGGGCAGCGCGTCCAGCGGGCTCCCGCGCACGAGCTTCATCGCGTAGAACGCTCGTCCGTCGCCGAGCGTGCCGACGTCGTGGACGGGCACGATCCCCGGATGTTCCAGCTGCGCGAGCGTGCGAGCCTCGCGGAGCATCCGCGATGCGACATCGTGAGACATTTCCGGCAGACGGATGACCTTGAGCGCCACGTCACGCGCCAGCTCGCGATCGCGCGCGCGATACACGGTGCCCATGCCGCCTTGCCCGACGCGCTCGATGATCTCGTACTTCGTGCCGCTCAGGTCCGGCGCATCCGCCGCGTCGCGCAGCCGACGGATGGCGGCATCGGAAAGCCCGCTCATCCGGGCTCCATGCCAAGCAGCTCGCGGGCTTCGAGGCGAAACTCGTCGTCCGTCGCGCACACGTTTCGCAGTCGCTCCAGCACGAATCGACGCAGCTCTCGCCGCGCGAACGCCAGATGGTTCGTGACTTGGGTTGTCGGAATCCCAAGCTCCGTTCCGAGCTGTGCGTACGTTGGTCGGGCATCGTCGCCGTTATCGAGGTCATAGCGCTGAAAGACCTCGAACTGCGCGAGCTTGCCGGTCGCCGCGCACGACTCGCGAAGCGCGGTGACGGCGTCGGCGAACAACGCGCGCACCCATTCCTGACGGAACAGGGCGTCATCGTCGGCACTCGGCGCGAGCGCCGCGTCGGTGAGTCCGGACCCAATTGGCAGCGTGCCCATCTCCCGCTCGGCGGCCGCGAAATCCAGTGGAACGAATGATACGCCACCGCCACGTTTGATCCGACTTGCCGCCTTGTGCTCGTTCGCGACGAAGCCGTCGAGACACACGCGCAGGAACGTACGAAACCTCGCCCGTGCCGGATCGAAACGGCCGAGTGACCCCTTCTCGAATGCGCGGGAGAAGAACTCCTGCGTCAGGTCGGCAGCGTCATCGCGGTCGGCGCGCCACTTGATGCGCACGTACTTGTACACGGGCCGCCAGTACGCCGACACGAGCGCATCGAACGCGACGCGCCGGATCTCGAGATTGGCGCTCGCGATACCGGCGACGACGGAATGGCGCGTGGCGGGGAACGATCCCACGACGAGAGACGGCGACGGGAGGGGGACGGGGAGGCGACCAAGGCGGGCAGGGCGACATCGTAGGCCGCAACGCTGAGCGGGTCAATACGACGGGCCCGCGTTGCTGTCACCGGCTTGGGCGCGGCGCAACAGGCGGCTGATCTCCGCGACGAATACCTCGCGGCTGAGCGCCGTAGCCAGAACCGCCGGCGAACGCCCGGTGAGGGCTTGTAGCTCCCGCGCGAGGGATCGTGGCGACGCGTAGCCGACGAGTGCCGCGGCCTGCGACCGGCCTACCCGCCCGGACGCGAGCAGGTGGAACGCTGCGTTCGCCCGAGCGCACGCCAGCAGGGTGCGCGCAGGTGCGAGCCCCGCCCGCGCGAGCCAGCGATCGAGCGACCTGCGCGTCGTATTCGCGGCAGCCGCGAGATCGGACACGGAGCGCAACCGGTCTGGCCTTCGAAAGAGCAGTTCGAGCGCCCCTGACACGCCGACCGGGAGCATCCCGAACGCGCCGCCGACGCCGCTCACCAGGCGATCGGCGGAATGCGCGGTGATGGCGCGATTCACCGCCGCCGCAAGCGCGCTCGGTGTGTCGTCCACCCCGCGGATGATGATTTCGCGCGCGCCAAGCCGAGAGAGTTCTTGCGCGGTGCGTATGCCGGTTGCTGTGACGGCCACGTAGCCTATGAGCGCCCCCGGAGGCGCGGTTCCGAGTGCGTCGGCCAGCGCGCGCAGTCGATGAGCGGCTCCGCGTTCGTCTGCGACGCAGGGGTCGACGATGACGATGTCGTGCGCAGGTTGGTCCGCTCGTCGAGCCAGTCGCGTGAGCAGGACGTCCCAGGACGTCGTGTTGGCGACGACGTGGGGTGACGGGAATGCGCGTTGGAGATGCGCGAGCGAGAGTGACGAGAGATGGCAGAGGGCAAACACACGCGGTCATGGGCGGCGACCGGACGACGTTAGCGTAACCGTCTCACTCCACCGTCATCATTCGAACGCGCGCGCCACCGATTTCGCGCAGTCTCGAGTGTCCGCCTCTACCAGCGTCGGTGAGGGTCGCTCTCGTCGTCCTCTTCGTCGTCGCGATCGCTCTCGGGCGTCCAGTCGGTGCCGAAGTCGTGCGGCTCATCGATCTTCTCGCCACCACCATCCTGGGCCGGCAGTGGAGCCTCGGTATCCAGGATGCGGCGGGCCTCGTCGGCGTCCTCGCGGCGAACGGCCAGGCGCACCGGGTACAGGATCGCCATGGAGGGGATCATTCCGCCGGCCGTGTCCCGCATGATCGCGGACGGAATGTTGTGCGCCTCGAGCACGAGGTGGGCCATCGTCGCCTCCACCTCGCTGACGTACTTCCGCAGGACGATCACTTCATCGTCGCTCACGGTCGAGTCATCCGCGGGGAGCGGTGGTGTTCCAGTCCGCTTCGGGGCGGAGCTTCCGGTACGCCTCGACCGCGTGTTGCAGCGCCAGGAGCGAGGAGGCTTCCAACTCGTACTCCACCCCGAGCGACGCGAGCTTGGTCGCGTTGTGCGCGCGGAACTCGCCGGAGGCGCGATCGCTGAGCGAATGGCGTCGGGCGTACTCGCGGCAGGCCTGCCAGAGGTTGTTCGCCCGGTGCCACCAGTCGTCGCCCCGCTCGCCATTCATCTTCATGCAGGACGTCTCGTACGCGGCGGCGGCCTCGGAGAGGCTCTCGTCGCTCGCGGCGACCAGGCGGAGGGCAGCGGTCTGCTCGATCTCGCTGGTCTCCATCTCGATCAGTCGGGCGTACCGCCGGTGCTGGCGACAGCACTCGGCCGCGGACCGAAAGAGGAGGTCGGCTTTCTCGCAGATGGTTGGTTCAGGGGCGGCCGCGGCTGCCTTGGAGGCGGGGCGGCGCTGCTTCGTCTTCGGCATCGGAGGCAACGGAAAGGAGACTCAGTACGACGGGTGGGCGCGGCGCTCGAGCGGTTCGGCGAGAATAAGACGAAGGCGCCGGCCCCCTCATGATAACTAGACGACGCACCATCGCGCCGGGTCATGTGGCCGTGTCGGCGATCGGGCAATTGGGGCACTGGCGGCCGGAGCTTTTTGCAGGGCCGAGCCGCGGCCGGCGGCGACTCTCCGCTACTTCAGCTCGAGATTGTGCTTGCTGACCAGGTCCATGTACGTCGCGTAGCCACCCTTCGCGGACTCGGACACGAACGAATCGACCGTCTGCAGCAGCTGTGTGCTGAAGTAGCCAGGTACGCTCTGCGGATGGGAGCCGTAGAAGCCGCCGCCGAAGTAGCTGCGGATAATGACGCTGCGCGAATCATGAGGCAGCGTTCGGACGCTCGCCGAGAAGGCGTCGAACGAGCCTTCACGCATGAGGTAGAACTCCACGTTCGACACGTACAATGCCGACAGCGTCTCTCCCCGCTCTGTCATCACCTTGCCGATCTCGCGGAGTGCGTGGTCCCCGGCGAGGTTGCCGACGACCGGCACGATGAGGTTGCGGCCCTCGAGCGACTTCACGAACTGGAAGGCGTCTTCTGTGGCGAGGTACGACAGCTGCTTCCCAGCCAGGTCATGCTCGAGCAGGAGCGAGCGCAGCGTCGGGTAGTAGGGGCGCGGGGCTCGGCCCAGACTGGTGAACTGCAGTCCCAGTCCGGCCTCGAAGAATGCCTGGTGGATGTGATCGATAGTCTCGAGCTCCGCCGGCGTCAGCGGAATCCCGTAGCGTTTCACCTTCGTGCGAATCATCGCTCGCGACGTCTCGTACTGGTCGGCGTCCGCGGGCGTCTTGTCGATGAGCTCGACGACGTCGGCGATACTCTTGCGCTTCCACTGCGCGGCGTCGTTAGGTATCGCCCGGCCGGTGAGCAACGCCAGGTACTCCACGCGGTCGTGCGCCATCTCGAACAGCGCCTTGAACAGCAGATGCTGCAGCAGATTGTCGCGACGAATGTCGACGATGAACGCGATGCGTGGCCGAATCTGCGCGATGTACGAGAAGCTCTGATCCGGACCAACGCCGATGTACGCACCGCCGGTGACCCCAAGGCGTCTCATGGCGCCGAGCACGTGAAGGTACGACGACTCGTTGGAAATGAGGTTGTCGGAGTCGAAAAATCCGCCGGGCTCCGAGATGCGCGCGCTGAGTGCCGCGAATGCCGAGTCGCTGAGTGCGGGCGCCAGCTGTTGCGTGGGGTACGCCGTCGCGTGCGCCGCGTCCTGCTGGTACGCGGAGACCGGCAGCGCCGCGAGCAGCAGAGCACCCACGACCGATTTCGTCAGCATCTGGCTGGCTTCCGTGCGTCGAGGAGCAGATGAGGGGCGTTCATGACGGTATGGGCTGTCAGGCCGGCTGTTGGAGCGCGCGACGGTATGCCTGGAGCACCGCCGTCCCGAAGCACGTGAGCGTCACGCGCTCGATCCGCTCGTCGGCATCGAGGAACCGCCGCACTTCGCTCACGGCGATCGCTGCAGCCTTGTCCACGGGGTATCCATATACGCCACAGCTGATCGCGGGGAATGCTACAGTCCGCGCGTCATGCTCGGCCGCCAGGCGAAGGGATTCACGATACGCTGACGCGAGCAGCTCAGGCTCTCCGTGCGATCCGTCGCGCCAGACCGGACCAACGGCGTGGATGACCCAGCGTGCCGGCAGTCGATAGCCGCGCGTGATCTTCGCGCGACCGGTTTCACAGCCGCCCAGCGTACGGCATTCGGCGAGAAGCTCAGGGCCGGCGGCGCGGTGAATCGCGCCGTCCACTCCACCGCCGCCGAGCAGCGACGTGTTCGCCGCGTTCACGATCGCGTCGACGGCGAGCGTCGTGATGTCCGCTGCGACGATCTCGATGCGATTCACACCGCTCCCACCGCTCATGCGATACCGGCCGGCGCGTTAGGCGTCCACGGGTGTCTGGGCCGGCGCGTCGGCGCCGCCGCGCCGGAGCAACAACAGTGCGAGCAGGATCGCGCCGCACGTCACGCCGACGTCCGCGAGGTTGAACGTGTAGAATCGCCAGCCGCCGACGCCGATGTCGATGAAGTCGACGACACCCCGATACGTGCCGCCTGGTGACCGGAACCGGTCCATCACATTGCCGATCGCGCCACCGGCGACGAGCGCGAGCGCCGTGGCCTGGACGCGGTCCTTCGGCGGCGTCGTGCGATAGATACTGGCGAGGACGGCGAGCACGCCTAACGCCAGTAACGAGAACCCGACGCGGGAATGCTCGCCGAGGGACACGGAGAACGCGGCGCCGGTATTGTACGCGAGCGTGAAGCGAACGACGTCCCCCACTACGGGGTGCGGGACGTGCTCGGGGGCGAGATGCTGCTCCGCCAGCCGTTTGGTCGTGCAGTCGGCGAGGACGAGCAGAAACAGGAGCGGCCAGAAGGCCTTGGCTTTGCTGGTCAGCATCGAGAGGACTCCATGGCCGGAAAGCTAATGACGGCGGGCAAGGTCACCGCCGTTCATTGTCGGGAAAATGCGGGGATTCTGAGGACCTGGAGGTGCGCGGTCCCGTTCGCGCTGGCTCGCACGAGGATGCCACGAATAGTTGCCCGGACCTCGAGCACGTCACCGGTAGCCACCTTGGCTACAAGCGACGCGTTTTTCCCGAGCGGCCGATTCATACCCCGCTCCAGGCGGTCGCGTGCCCGCTCGACCAAATCGGCGACGGGAAAACGGGCTCGCGTCCGCAGCATGGTCTGCACATCCCCTCGGCGCATGAACTCGAGCCCGCGGACGAGCAGGTCGGCACTACTGACGTCGTACGCGAGGTCGGGGACGAAGAGCTGCCGCGTTTCGGCGTCGAAGCGCGGCGTGCCGACGAGGTACACGAGGCCGCTGGCCGCACCGTCGAACCTCACGGCGAGCGCTACGCGGCCCCCTCCGATGCCGGACAGGAGCGCTTCGCGGATGGTGATCCATCGGGCGCCCCGGCGAATGCGCTTGCCGACGAGGTTCTTCTGGAGAATCGCGTTGGCAATGTCGTAGCTCATTTCCCCCTCGAGCAGCACATGCAGCGCCTGCTCGTGCTTCCCGGTTTCTCGGGTCAGCGGAGGAAGGCCGTCGGTGCCGTCCGCGGGGCGCGGGCCGGTGACGACTCGCGGTTCACCCGTAAGTCCGACGTCGAGGGCCACGACCCGACCCGAGCCGGCAATGGGCCCGAGGTGGATGGCCCGTGGCTGGATGAGCAGCCAGACGCTATCGGACAGCCGGATGGGACGCTGCAGCACCAGCCACCACCGTTCGATCGGCGCCCGCACGTCCACGGTGGCGATCTTTTCGTCGAGTTGGACGACGCGCTTCTCGAGCTCCGCTCGGGCCGCGGTCACGACGCGATCGGTGACGTCGATCTTGAACACGGTGACCTTACACTGGTCGCGGCGATCATCGCTGAACGGAGCGACGCGCGTGATCTCGCTCTTGCCGCGGAGTCGCCAGTCAGACGTTATGCGGAGCGTGGTCGCCATCTCGACGACAGCGCGTGGTCGCGCGGCGCCGAGGCCGCAGGATCCGAACAGGTCGCCACCGAGTGGCGTGTTGTACCACCCCTTGCCTTGGTACTCGAGCACCGTTTTCAGCCGAACGGTATTCCTCTCGAGTCGCACGTCGAACGGCGAACGCTCGGCTGCGAACGCCGTGTTGACGCGACGGTTCTTTTCGCTGCGGCGGCGTGCTTCGAGGTCACCGAACGTTTTCGGCACGGCTGCCTCGAGCCGCTCGAATGCGGGGGAGAGGTCGTACGTGATCGGTGCGTCGAGCAGCGACGGCGGGAGCGGCGGGAGGGAGTCAGCGGCGGTATCGGCGACGCGAACTGGAGGCGGTGCGTCCACCGGCGCGGACGGGCCGCAGCCGATCAACACCGTGACGACTGCCGCGGGGAGCGCCATGTATCGCATGGCTATCCCTGTCGGTGCTTGCGCATCCAGTCCTCGACGAACGTCGGCAGAAACATGTTGTCTGCGATCGCCGCGACTTCCTCTGCCTCCTTCCACGCCTGCTCGAGCAGTGCGAGCTCGCCCTCGAGGGCGCGTCGTTCACTGTCTTCGTGCGCGGCCATCTCCAGCGCGAGGCGCAGCGACTCCGGCAGTGCCGAGATCTTCGCTTTCGCGCGGCTCATTGCCATGCGAGCGGCGACGTCGAAGAAGCGCGTCGGGTCTGGTACGCGCTCGATTAGTGAGACGGCCTCCGTCACGCGATCACGCGAGCCGCCGAATCGATTGAGCTGCGGCAGGAGCTTCCCGAGCGCCTGAATGGCGGGGTCTCCCTCGAGTGTCACGATCTGTTTGCGATAGGGAAGGCCGAGTCGCCAGCCGGTCTCGTCGCTCGTCATGAGCTGCAGTCGGCTCAGGTGCTTCCCCTTCACGGTGAGCTCGCCTACTTCGGGCACGGGAAGTCGTGCGACCACCCGCTCGGGTGAGCCTTTGACGATGCGCTCTCCCATCTGGCCGATGAGCCATCCGAAACCGCCGATGCCGACGCCCGCCGCGGCGCCGCCGACGACGAGCGCGCCTAACGCGCCCAGCCCGATGCCGGCGCGAATCAGGGCGGTGCGGCGTCGGCGGCCGAGCTGATCGCCATACCGCCAGGCGGCAAATTCGGGGCGTTCGGGGCGACCGATGCGCACGAGCTCCAGCCCGGACGGGAGCCGGGCGAGACCGATCTGGTCGGTGGAGACGCGGAGTCGGGTGTCACGAAAGAACCGCTCGCACTCCTCGATGGCTTCCCATCGTTCTTCGGTCGGCGTCAGGTTCCACTGACGGCAACGACGGCAAACGACCCAGAGCCGGCCGCGTTCGGGATCGAAGGCGAGACGCCGGCCAATGGGAAAATGCTCGATGGTGTCGTTTCCTTCGAGCGCGCTGTGGCAGAAGATGCAGGTAGAATACATCTCTCTTCGAATATGGCCGACGGCGCAGGCAGCGGCGAGGCGACCACCACGGGGGACGGCATGCAATATCGGCGGCTCGGGCAGACGGGGATGACGGTGTCACGCATCTGTCTCGGGTGCATGAGCTATGGCAGCTCGAAGTGGCGCCCGTGGGTGCTGAACGAGGATGCGGCGCGGCCGTTCTTCCGTCAGGCGCTCGAGCGTGGGATCAACTTCTTCGACACCGCCGACATGTACTCGCTCGGCGCCAGTGAAGAGGTGACGGGACGGGCACTGCGGGCGATGGCGAAGCTCGAAGAGATCGTCATCGCGACCAAGGTCTTCTGGCCGATGGGTGAAGGGCAGAACATGGCTGGCCTCTCGCGGAAACACATCATGCAAGCGTGCGAGGCGAGTCTCAGTCGACTCGGTATCGAGACGATCGATCTGTACCAGATCCATCGGTTCGATCCGGCGACGCCGATCGACGAGACGCTGCGCGCCCTGGAGGATCTCGTCAGGCAGGGGAAGGTCCGCTATATCGGCGCGAGCTCGGGGTACGCGTGGCTAATGATGAAGGCGCTCAGCCTCTCTGAACGAAACGGGTGGGCGCGTTTCGTCACGATGCAGAATCACTACAACCTCCTCTATCGTGAAGAGGAGCGCGAGATGATTCCGCTGTGTGAGGCCGAGGGCATCGGCGTGATTCCGTGGTCGCCGCTCGCTCGCGGGCTGCTTGCCCGGGGCGAGTCTCGCTTTGGTGGTGACGCGGGAACGTCGCGTGGTGCGACGGACACGATTGGCCCCAAGCTGTACGACACGCCGGGGGACGCGGACGTCGTCGCGGCGGTGCGTCGCGTGGCGCAGGGCCGGGGGATCACGCCGGCGGAAGTGTCGCTCGCGTGGTTGCTGTCGCGCCGCGCGGTGGTGGCGCCGATCGTCGGAGCGACGAAACCGGAGCATCTCGATGCGGCGGTTCGGGCGGTGGACATCACGCTGACGGCGGACGAGATCGGGATGCTCGAGGCGCCGTATAGGCCGCATGGGGTGAAGGGTCACTGACGGGCCCAAGGACCGAGGCCTTAGGAAGGAGGAAACAGCGGGACCGGGGACCCGGGAACGGGGAACTGCGGCTGGTTGCTGGGTGGTCGTGCTGGTGGCTGGGTGACGCTGGGTGCTGTTGCGAGCAGCACGTAGGATGCTGGGCGATAATAGCAGCAGCGGGCGGCGTGCGGCCGCAGCATGCAGCCGTCGGCAGACGTTCCCAGCGTGCAGCTGCGTGCAACAGGCAGCTGCACGCTAGGGCTACCTAACAAGATAGAACGCCATTCCAAGTATGGCGTACAACGCAAGCAGCAGCAGACCCTCGAACCAGGTCGTCTCTCCGTCATGCGCGATGGCGTTCACGCCGAACGCCACTGCCGCGATCGCGATCAGCTCGATGGGATTCCCGAACACCAGGTTCATTGGGTGCCCCATGAAGTACGACGCGATCACGAGGATCGGCGCCGTCAGTAGCGCTACCTGCACCGTCGCGCCGACCGTGATCGTGAACACGAGCCCCATCCGATCGCGGCGCGCGAAGTAGACCGCCGACACGTACTCGGCCGCGTTGCCCACGACCGCGAGGACCGTCACGCCAAGGAAGAATGGTGACAGCCCGAGGCTCTTCGATGTCTCCTCGAGCGCACCCGACACGAGCTCCGCCTCGAGCGCAATGAAGGCAGTCGCGCCGAGCAGCACGCCGATCGACTTCCACACCGGCCACGCTTCGCCGTGCATCTCGTCGGCGTCCTCCTCGCGGGAGAAGACGTTCTTATGCGTGACGAGCGTGTACGCGATGTTCGCGAAGTACATGATGATCAGCACGACGGACACGCCGAGGCTCAGGAGCTCGTCGAGGCGTGTGCGTTCGATGACCGTCTGATTGAGTCCGCGCTCGGTGTAGTCGAACAGCGCCGGAACGAGCAGCGCGATGACCGAGAGGATGAGTAGGCTCGACTGAAGTCCGGCCCGTTCACGCGGGAAGGTCTGCGTGTGTCGCTTCCATCCGCCAACGACGATGGCGAGGCCGAGGCCGAGCAGCGCGTTGCCGATGATCGAGCCGGTGATCTGCGCCTTCACCACCTCCGTGTTCCCGGCAGCCAGGATGAACAGCGCGATGATCAGCTCGGCCATATTGCCGAACGTGACGTTCACGAGCCCGCCGATCTCGGAGCCGGCACGGACGGCGAGATGCTCGGTCGCGCGTCGGATCCACTCGGCGAGCGGAACGATGGCGAGCACGCCGATCGCGAACACCCACACTGGCGATGCGTGGAACACGTACTCCAGCAGCACCGACAGCGGAACGAGGAGCAGAAACAGGTTGACGATCATGCGCGGAATTTGTGTGACACAGGCCAGCGCCGGGAGCCGATGTCGCGAATCGGTCGGCTCCGGCCCGCAGCGATAGCACTGGAGCTAACCCTGAGAGGGCTGGCATCTCGATCAGCACCCTCGGTCAGCCCAAGCCAGCGGATACGGGGACTGAAAGCTGAAAACTATGACTGAGTGACTGACTCACTTGGAACTGGCCATGCCGCCGCCGGACTGCCAGCCATTTCCGGGCCCTAGGAACGTCCTTCGACCCCGGTGACCGCGCGGAAGGTATCACGCGCGATGAGGAGCTCCTCGTCCGTCGGGATCACCCAGACCGGCAGCCGGGAGGCCGCACTCGTTATGCGGCCCTCCTTTCCTCTGATCATCTCGCCGTTGGCGGCTTCATCCAGCTCTACGCCAGCCCAGCCCAGTCCTCGGCAGATTTCCGCGCGGACCTCTGGTGCATTCTCGCCGATGCCGCCGGCGAACACGATCGCGTTCGAGTCGCCGAGCGCGGCCAGGTAGGAGCCGATGTACTTGCGGGCGCGATAGCAGAAGATGTCGATCGCGAGACGAGCGCGGCGGTCGTTGTTCTCGTGTGCCTCGGCCAGCAGCTCGCGCATGTCGTGCGTGAGGCCGGACAGACCCAGCAAGCCAGACTGCTTGTTCAGCAGGTTGTCGACCTCGCTCGGTGAGAGTCCTTCCTTCGTGCCGAGGTACTCGAGCACAGCGGGGTCGATGTCGCCGGACCGTGTGCCCATCACCAGGCCTTCGAGCGGTGTGAATCCCATCGACGTGTCGACCGAATTGCCGGCGTCGATCGCGCACGCCGAGCATCCATTGCCCAGGTGCAGCGTGATGATGCGCGTCTGATCACGCGAGACTCCGGTCAGCTCGCGCCAGCGATACGCCACGTAGCGATGCGACGTCCCGTGGAACCCGTATCGTCGCACCTTGTGGCGTCGATAGAGCTGATACGGGATCGCGTAGAGGAACGCGCGCTCGGGAATCGTATGGTGAAATGCCGTGTCGAACACGGCGACGTGCGGCACGTTTGCGCCGAGGACCGCGCGGGCGCCCGCGTACCCCTTGAGGTTGTGCGGATTGTGCAGTGGCGCGAGGTCGATCATGTCCTCGATGCCGCGCAACACGTCGTCATCGATGCGGACCGATCGCTGAAAGCGCTCGCCGCCGTGGACCACACGGTGTCCTACGGCGTCGATCTCACCGACAGCGCCGATGACCGGTCCCGACTCCTTCGACGCGAGCCACGCCACGATGTACTCGACGGCGCCGCGGAGGTCGCGGATCGGCGCAGTGTCGCGCGTGGGAACGCCGTCGGCGGCACGGAGCGTGATGATCGCTTCGCCGCCGATGCGCTCGATCTGCCCGCGGGCGAGCTTCTCATCCGTGTGCGCCTTGATGCGCTCGGAGTCCGTGCGCACGAGCTGGAACTTGACTGTCGACGAGCCGGCGTTGATGACGAGGACGTTCACGTCGGTACGCCGCCATCGAGAATCGTGGCCAACTTGGCGGCGTCGATGTTGCCGCCCGATACCACGCACACCACCTTGCCGCCGATGTGATGACGCAACGCCGCCGCGAGGGCGGCGCCTCCCGCGCCCTCTGTCACGACGCGAGCGCGCTCCGCGAGCAGGCGAACCGCCGCAGCCACGTCTTCGACGCTCGAGACGAGCGCGCCAGTCAGGAGTGTGCTGACGAGTGGCCACATCTCCGCAAGTACGCCCATCCCACCGATGCCGTCGACGAAGCTGGGCGTACGCTCCACCCGAATTGGAGCGCCGGCCGCGAGCGCTGACGTGAGCGGCGTGGCGGTGTCGACTTCGCATCCGAAGACTCGCGCGTTAGGCGACAGCGCCCGAACGGCCGTCGCGATGCCGCTGCTCAGACCTCCGCCACCGAACGGGACGAGGACGGTGTCCACGTCCGGCAGGTCTTCGACGATCTCGAGGCCGATCGTTCCATTGCCGGCGACGACTGCGGGATCGGATACCGGATGCACGAACAGGCCGTCGATGCCGGGATACGAATGGTCCACGAGCGTCTGCCACCAACGGTCGTAGGACACCTTCACGACGCGTCCGCCCAGCCGTTCTATGGCGTCGATCTTCGTGTGTGGCGCGTGGTCCGGCACGACGACGGCGCAGGGCACGCCGAAATGCCGAGCGGCCCACGCGACGCCCTGCGCCATGTTGCCGGCGCTCGCTGTGTACGCGCCTTGCGCGAGACGCTCGGATCCGGCGAGCAACATGGCATTCGCGGCGCCGCGGAGCTTGAACGAGCCGATAGGCTGGAGGTTCTCGAGCTTGAGCCAGATCTCACCCGCCGCGCCCGGAACGTCGAGCCTAACGAGCGGCGTGCGCACCGTGACGCCAGACAGTCGCTCGCGCGCAGCTCGGACGTCGGCGATCGTGATCTGGTCAGGCGTCGGCATCGCGGAGACCGCCCAGGTCCACCCAGCTGCCGGCACCCGTGGCGACGGCGCGATCATAGATCCGTCGTGCGGCCGCGACGTCCTCGATCGCGAGGCCTAACGACTTGAAGACCGTGAGCTCGTCCGCCGACTGTCGGCCGACGATGCGCGGTGGGGCGACGAGCAATTCACCGATCTCGCCCACGATGTGCTCGTCGCCGACGAGCCCCTCATGCTTCGGCACCAGGAAGTCGCCCGCTTCATTGATGGCGGACTCGCGGCGATCGACGTAAAAACGCGCCGCGGCGACCGTCGCCGAGTCGAGCTCACGGGCGGTCGCGAGGCTCGCGCCGACGGCGTTCACGTGTGCGCCCGGCGCGAGCCACTCTCGCGAGAGTACCGGCTCGCGCGAAGACGTGACAGTGCAGACGACGTCGGCACCTTCGACTGCCTGACGAGCGGTGGCGCAGACGACGATGTTCACTCCGTTCGTGCCATTGGCTTTCGTCCGTTCGGCGAAGTGGCGCGCGCGTTCGCCCGATCGGCTCCAGACGCGAACGTCGCGGAATGGACGAACGAGGCTCAGCGACTCGAGGTGGGTCGCCGCCTGCACCCCGGCGCCGAGTAGGGCGAGCGTGCTCGATTCAGGACGCGAGAGCAGACGCGTCGCGACGGCGGTGACCGCCGCGGTGCGGAGTCCGGTAATGGTGCTTGCGTCGATGATCGCGATGAGGCGCCCGTGTTCGGTGTCGAACAGCAGCACGGCGCCCTGATGCGAGTCGTAAGGCGTGGCGTCGTTGCCGGGGAAGACCGTGATGACCTTCGCGCCCAACGCCGATGGTTGGTCGAGCGCCGCGGGCATGACCGCGAACGCGTTGCGCCCGTCGTGCAGTCGCACGACCTGGCGAAGCGGCAGGATGGCGCCGCCCTGCGCGAGCGTGCGCAGCGCGTCGGTCATCGCCTCGATGCATTCGGACATCGGGAGCAGCGCGATGACGTCGCGGTGCCCGACGAGCAGCGTACCTGTGTGAGCCGGTGGGGTCGACACGCGATTCTCTAGAGTTGGCGGACGCCGGACATGAGCACGCCGCGGAGCACTTCGATGGCTTCACCGGCGCTCGCCGACGCGCGCACTACGTCGGGATCGAGGATGCGGAAGAACTTCGCGGTGGTTTCGTCAGGGCGGAGCAGCACGACGGGCTTCTTGGCACGGATCGCGAGCGCGACCTCGGATGCGGTCCCGGCATTCATGCCGCACACGACACAGGCATTCGCGGACAGCGCGATGACGGCGTTGCGCGCTTCGCCGAGGCCGGTCGCGAGTACGACGTCGATGGCGGGCGATGCGCCGAGCGTATCAGGCGTTGGCAGGAGTCCGACGGTGAGACCGCCGGCTGCGCGCGCGCCCTTGGCGGCGGCGCCCATCACGCCGGCCACACGACCTCCGGTCAGCACGCCCCAGCCGGCCTTCGCGACCAACTCGCCGATGAGCGTCGCGTCGTCCATCTCTTTCTGCCCGGCGCCTTCGCCCGGTCCGAGCACACCGATCAGGATCCGTCGCATATCACGGATGCTAACGATACGAGAACGGTCACGGGACCACTTGTCATTCCGAGCGAGCGAAGCCGGGTGCCCACCGCAGGTGGGCGCATGAGGAATCGCGATCGTACAGGTAGAGAGCCCTCTACCCGGATCCGCACGATTCCTCATGCGCCCAGAGGGTACCCGCGGCCTGCGGCCTCCGCTCGGAATGACAGCCGCCTCGACCCATTTG
>Ga0207691_10002353_pt1 | contig 18504 bp, 10 predicted proteins | sample KBSM13metaG_FD_184327 | JGI IMG/M metagenome (GOLD analysis project Ga0207691, IMG submission 184327) | Miscanthus rhizosphere microbial communities from Kellogg Biological Station, Michigan, USA - KBS M1-3 metaG (SPAdes) (version 2) | ecosystem: Host-associated > Plants > Roots > Rhizosphere >... | reverse complement strand
AGGACGTTCTCGCGGAACGGGTCCTGAACGATCGAATACACGGCGCCCCCGAGGTCGTCGGGCGTCTTCGTGAAGTTTGCGCCGTGATCGACGCTGACGAAGATCGAGCCGCCCTGCGGGTAGCTGTAGTAGCCGTAGTAGCTGTACGAGAAGTCGTAGTAGGAACCCGCATAGACCTTGCCGGGCTGTCTCTGGTCGAAGAGGAGGCTGTACACGCTCTGGGCGAGGGACCGCGTCGTACCCCAGGTGAGGCCGCCGTCTTCGCTGATCTTGAGCCCTTCCCCGAGTGCGGCAAAGACACGGTTAGGCGATTCCGGTTCGATCGCCAGCGCGTAGATGCTGTACTGGCTGGCTCTCGACGAGCTCCAGGTCGCGCCGCCGTCCCCGGACCGGAAGACCGTGCCGGCAACCCCCGCCAGGATCGTGTGGGAGTCCGAGGGATGGACGGCGATGGTTTCGACCATCGGCGGACCTCCCGCTCCTGCCGGCGACCAGGAGAGGCCCGAGTCGATCGAGTGAAACAGCCCGGGCGATCCGGCGCCGTAGCCTGACGCGCCGGCCCACAGGTTCGACGGGTCGCCGGGATCCAGAGCCAGGGCCCGAATCCAGGTCGACTGCAATCCGGTGTTGGCCGGCGACCAGGAAACTCCGAGGTTCTGGCTACGGAACATCCGCCGGTCGTTTCCGGCCAGGATCAACCCCGAGGCCTGGTCTACGACGAGGCCCTGGATCCAGGCTGTGGTTCCGATCTCGCCGCCGAGCGGCGCCCACGTCACGCCGGAATCCCCGCTCAAGAGCAGCCCCCGATCCGAAGACGCCAGGAGGCGCGGGGGCGCGCCGGCAACGTCGGACGGGATCTCGACGACGCGGATGAAGCCTCCCGCGCCAAGAGTGCTGCACGTCCAGGTTTCCGCCGAGTCCGAGGTCCTGCAAAAGCGATTGCCCGTGAGTCCGTATAAGGTGCCCGCCCCCCCCGAGATCGACCCCGGGGTCTGCTGGTTGATAACCCAGGAGACGCCGCCGTCCTGACTGCGGAAGAGTCCCTGGTAGGTGACCACGTAGATGGCCCGCGTGTCGGACGCGATGGACTGGATGTAGCGGTCGGCGAACTGCCTCGAGAGCACGTTCCAGCTGGACCCGGAGTCGGCCGACTTCACGATCACTCCGTCAGCAAGTGCGGCATAGACGGTCGACGCTTCGACAGGATCGACGGCCGCGAAGTTCACGTCCGACAGAACGTGCGTCCACGTCTCCCCATCGTCCCGGGTCGCGTAGAGGTCCGCGGTGATGTTGAAATCACCGCTCGCGCGGGCGTATACGGCGCTGGCCCCCGAACGTCCGACGACCTGGCTGATCCACTGGCCTTTCAGGCCGGAGGACTGCCAGGTCGTTGCCCCATCGACGGAGCGGAAGACGCCATTCAACGTCCCGGCGTAGGCCGTTCCGTCGGCGATGGCCGCATCCGTCACCCACGCGACATCCGTCGGCCCGCGAGACGTCCAGAGGTGCTCCTCGGCGAGGGCGCCTGTCGTCAAGGTGGCCCAGACGACAAAGGCGGCGGCGGCGCGAAGACGCATCGGCCCGGGAAGAGCGACTCGCATGATGACTCCTTGCTGTTCGTTCACGCTGGCTCCGATCCTCCGGTTTCAGAATCGGAGGAACTCACCCCGCTCAGTTCCCGCTGGAGGGCCGTCGTTACGGGGATTTCTTGCGGAGGCCGTCCGGGGCCGGTTTCGATAACATGGGGTCGCATTGGGGAACGAAGCAGGCCGAGGTCCGTCCCCCCGGGCCGAGGGCGAAGCCGGCCGAACGGCAGAGGACGTCGAGGCATTTCGGGAACGCCTTCTCTATTTTGCCGCCCGCCGTGTCCGAAACTTCGCTGACGCCGAAGACGTGGCTCAGGAGACGATTCGCCGCGGGATCGAAGCCTTGCAGGCCGGCCGCATCGAGAAGTTCGAGTCGTTGCCGTCGTTTCTTTTCCAGACCGCCGTCCACGTCTGCCAGCGGCGGTATCGCTCGGCGGGCCGGGAGTCCAAGGCCCTCCGCCGCTTCGGCGCCACGTCCCCGGAAGCCCCGGACGACCCCCTGGGCTCCCTGATTTCGGAGGAGCGGCGTGACCAGGTCCGGCAGGCGCTCGAACGACTGGACCCGGAGGATCGCGAGGTCCTCTCCCTGACCTATGCGGACGCGCTCCGGGCCTCGGACATCGCCGGGCGCCTCGGGATCTCGGAGGGCAACGTGCGGGTCCGCCGGCATCGGGCGCTCGGCCGACTGGCCGGACTTCTTGGTGTAACGCGAGGAACCCGTCGGGAACCCTAATGACGATGAGCGAGAAGGACTGTACGCGAGCGGATGGGGTCGAGCTGGCCCCCCTGTATCTGGCGGGGAAACTGACGGAGAGCGAAGCGGAACGGTTCGAGGCGCACTACCTGGGGTGTGCGTCATGCTCCGCCGCGCTCCGGGAGGCCGGTGAAATCCGGGCGGCCCTCGGAAAGCCGGTCCTCGTCCCGCGAGTCGAGGTGTCCCGCGGCTCGTACCGCGAGGTCGCCACCCTTCTCGCCGCAGCCGCGACCGTCGCGATGCTCTTCTTCGGCCTCCGCCAGCTCGCAGAGCGCCAGGCCACGGTTTCGGATTCCGTCGTCTATCGCAGCGCGCGCACGGATCGGGTCGCGCTGACCATCACGAAAGAATCGAGCGGCCAGCTCGTGCTCGCCTGGACATCACATCCGGACGCGCAGACCTACCGCCTCGAGATCGTGCGTTCCGACGGCGTCCCGGTGCTCGAGACCGAAACGCCGGGCCGCGAGATGGTCGTCGCGATCGACGATCTCCCGCCGCGTCCCGCGGGCGTGCAGCTGCTCGCGCGGATCGAGGCGCTCGATGGGCTCCACGAGGTCGTCGCGCGGAGCGAGCGGACGCTCCTGCCCACTCAGTAAGACCGCGCCTCCGTCCGACAAGGAGGCTCAGGCGCATCACCGCTCGAGAGCAGCGGTCCCGCGAGCCCTTGTCTACTCTCTACCGCCCCCGAGGGGCTGCCTGTGCCTTCGCCGCGGTGAGCGCATGGTTGGTCGCGGTGCTCGGCTGCAGGACGTTCTTTCCAGCCCCCCGCCTCGTGACGTAATGCACGTCGACCTTCGGATAGGGAATGCCCCGCGGGAGCTGCTCGAGCTCGTACTGCCACACCTCGAGGAATTCTTCGTCCGTGGAGAGGGCCCGATGCTCCGGACCCGCGTAGCGAGCCCAGAGTGATGACACGGCTCCCGTCCCCGACGACGACGACCCTTTCTGCGGGTTGGCTTTCACCGCAAGTTTGGCCTCCTGGGTCTCGACGCGAGACATTCCCGAGGGCTCGCTCGGATCCTCCCCGCTCCGCAGAGCCTTGCGCGAGGCGGTCCGGGGCGGGCCCAGCAGAATGAAGACCATGCCGCGGTCGGTGAGACTCCCCCGTTCCGCGCCGTCGTAGGCGAGGTAGGTATCCGCGAAAGCGACGCGACGCTCGAATTCCTGGCGATAGCTCCGGCTTCCCGCGCCGGGCAGCGCCGCGCGCTCTGCCCAGAAGCGCTCGACGAACGCGATCCTCACGTTGGGATCCGTGAGGCTCGCCCATTCCCTCTTTTCCTGGTCCGTGAGGATCCAGCGCACTGGACCGTCCGCCCAGAACTTGTCGGCCGGATCGGCCACGGCCGCGTCCGCCGACGGCGCGAAGGCCGCGTACGCACCGGTCAACGAAGGATGCCGATCCGCGACCGCTTTGCGGGCCTGGTCGAACGCGGCCACGGCCTGCCTGGAATGCACGGTCGAATCGATGGTGGCGTTCGGTTGCATCTTCAGGAACATGGTGAAGTCCGCAACCGCTTCATCTGACTGGCCGAGGTTCGCCTCGCAGACGCCGCGATAGAACGCGATCGGCGCCTCGAGCTTTTCGCGCGTCGCTTCGTTGCCGGGTTTCGCCGCTTCTGTTTGCAGTGTGGCCATCGTGCGCAGCGCCGCATCCCAGGAACGTGCGTTCACCTCGGATTTCATCTGCTGGAACAGATCGGGGAGTGATTGCGCCGCGGCGGCGGACGAAAGGCACAGAACGCCAACCAACGACAGCACGATTGCGAGTTTCGCCACCGGACGGTGCATCGACGACATCGCCTTCTCCTCCCAGCTTACATCCACCGGTCACTCCGGGAATCGCAAGTAATCCTTGTTTTTCGGCCCTGTAACGAAGGGCGTCGACCGGGAACTTTGCCCCGGAGGGCATCCGTGCGCCGCGGGTCTATGATGCCGAGGAGCCAGTGACTAGAAGCCGCACGATTCTGTCTTCGTGCTGCCTCGCGGCCCTCGTCGCCCTCGCCCCTTCCACGCCGTCGGCGCGGGACGCGTCCGTGGGCGGAGCCGGTGTCATCGTCGAACGCGTCGAGACCGGCGGGGCGGCTGCGCTCGCCGGCGTCCGGCGCGGTGACGTTCTGCTGTCCTGGCAGCGTCCCGCCCCACCGACGTCGACGGACTCCGCCCGAGGCGAGCTGCGATCCCCCTTCGAGCTTTCGCTCGTCGAGACCGAGCAGGGCCCTCGGGGAGTGGTCCGTCTTTCCGCGCTCCGGGAGGGGCGAGCCGTGCGCTTCGAGCTCCGACCGCGGGCCTGGGAACTGAAGACGCGGCCACGCCTTTCGGCTCCCGCTCTTGCGGCCTACGTCGAGGGAGAACGGGAGATCCGCGAGGGTCGTTTGCCCCGGGGAATCGCGGTCTGGCGGAACGCGGCGGCGCGATTTTCGAACGCGCGGCCCGCGGAGGGCGCCTGGTGGGAATTGCGGATCGCCGAGGTCTTCGCCCGCGCCGGGAACTTTCGAGAGTCCAACGAAGCCTGGGAGGCCGCGAACCGCAAGGCGTCCGACGGCGACTGGTGGACGCGCGTGAGCCTGCGCGCGTCCTATGCGGACGCGCTTCTGCGCGGCGGCCAGCCTGCCCGCGCGGCGTCCGAATACCGGAAGGCTCTCGACGTCGCCGGCCTCGCCGCGCCGGATAGTCTGGCCTTCGCGCTCCTGCTCGAAGGGCTGGGAGAGGTCGAGGAGTCGGTCGAGAACCTGACCGAAGCGCGCGATCTGTATGCGCGCGCCCTCGTCCTCCGACAGCGGCTGGCGCCGGACAGCGTAGCCGTGGCTTCGAGCCTGAACGCCCTCGGACGGGTCGCGGCCGAAAGAGAGTCGGCCGAAGAGCTTTGCATCCGGTCCCTGTCTCTGTGGGAAAGTCTCGCGCCCGAGAGCCTGGAAGCGGCGCGCGCTCTCAACGATCTCGGAGCGCTCTACTTTCAACGGGGCGATGTGGTCGCCGCGAAGCGCCTGCATGAACGTGCGCTGGCGATCTGCAGGCGCAACGAGCCCGAGGGACTCGACTTCGCGACGAGCCTCTATCGCCTTGGGAACGTCGCGTGGAGACGCGGAGACCTCGCCACCGCCGAAGAGCTCCATCGCCGCGCGCTCGCGATTCGGCAGACGCTCGCTCCCGGGAGCGCCGCCGTCGAGTCGAGCCTGAACTCCCTCGGCAACGTGGCCGGCACGCGCAAGGACCTCGCGTCCGCCGAGCGCTTTCATCGCGAAGCGCTCGCCATCGGCGAACAGCGCGCGCCTCAGACCGTCGACGCCATGATCCACAACCTCGGAGAGGACGCCCGATTGCTCGGCAACTACGCGGCCGCCGAAGCTCTCTTCCGGCGAGCGCTCGCCATGTACGACCGGCTTCCTCCGGGCAGTGCCCGCGACGCGGCGGTCGCGAACACTCTGGTCAGTCTGGCGGCTGTCGCTCGCGACCGCGGAAATCTGCCCGAAGCGGAGGACCTCGTTCGGCGCGCCCTCGCGATCCGAGAAATCCACGAGCCCGACAGTCTCCATCTCGCCGAGGATCGAGAGGTTCTCGCCGACATCCTTCGCGCGAGCGGCCGATACGCTGAAGCGCGCGAGTCGTACGGCCAGATTCTCCGAGTGGCGTCGCGCACGGTTCCGGGAAGCGAGCTCGAGGCGCGCGCGCTGCATGCCCTCGGGTCGCTCGACCGGAAAGAAGGCCGCGCGGACCAGGCCGCCGCCATGTTCCGCCGGGCCGTCGACGCGCTCGACTCGCAGAAGGGAAAGCTCGGCGGACCGATGGAGGCCCGGGAAGTCTTCTCGGCCGTCTATGCCGATTACTACCGGGATCTCATCGAAGCTCTGGTCGATCGCCAGCGAGCCGCGGAGGCCTTCGCGGTGCTGGAACGATCGCATGCGCGGCTTCTCCTGACGATGCTCGCGGAGCGCGATCTGGTTCTGCCCTCCGGCCTTCCCCCGGCGCTCGAGGAGAAGCGGGATCGCGAGGACGCCGATTACGATGCAACGCTCCGCCAGCTCCGGGAGCTCGAACCGAACCAGCAGAAGAAGAGACAGGAACTTTGGGAGCGGCGCGCGGCCCTCCGCGACGGGCGCGCGGAGACTCTCGAGAAGATCAAGAGAGCGTCGCCGCAGTGGGCGTCCCTCCGCTATCCGCAGCCGCTGGACCTCGATGGCGCGCGCGCCGCCCTCGACCCGGGAACGCTTCTTCTCGCCTTCTCGGTCGGCAAGGAGCGCACGCTTCTCTTCGCCGTGGAACCGGCGGGAGCCAGGGGGGCCGGCTTGACGGTTTACCCTCTTTCGGGCAACGACCGGTCTCTCCGAGAGGCCGTCGCAGCGCAGCGCAATCTCCTCGACTTCCGCGCTCCTGCGGGAACGGATGCCGGACGCCAGCTCTCCTCCCGCTCTCGCGCGCTCTACGAAGCGCTCCTGCAGCCGGCCGAGTCCCTGATCGCCGGTTACGAGCGTCTCCTGATCCTCCCCGACGGCCCGCTGCACACGCTCCCGTGGGCCGCGCTCGCCCTCGGCGCAAGAAGGGGGTTGCCGGGCTTCCTCGTCGAATGGAAGCCCATCCACACCGCCATTTCGGCAACCGTCTACGCCGAGCGGAGGAAGGGTGGCCCCCAGCGGCTCCGGGATACTGCGATCACGGTCGTGGCGTTCGGAGACCCGAAGTATCCGAAGCTCCCCGGGAAGAAACTCGCAGCGCAAATCGACGGCGACGCCGAAGCGGAACTCGACCTGCCCGCCGATGACGCCGCCCGCGTGGAAGCCGAGGACGAGGATGTGCAGTCGCCCTCGGCCGCGCGCGGAGGCTTCCGCTTCGAACCGCTGCCGGAGACCCGCCGCGAGGTCCGGGAGATCGCGGCGCTCTTCGCCCCGAAGTCCACTGCCTACCTCGGCCTCGAAGCGACGGAAGAGCGAGCCAAGGCGATCGGCCGCGACGTGCCCCTGATCCACTACGCCTGCCACGCCGTCGTGAACGAGCGGTTCCCGCTCGACTCCGCTCTGGCGTTCACGATTCCGGACAAGCCCCGGGAAGGTCAGGACAACGGCCTGCTCCAGGCCTGGGAGATCTTCGAGAGGGTGCGCATCGACGCGGATCTCGTGACGCTCTCGGCTTGCGAGTCCGGGCTCGGCCGGGAGATGGGCGGCGAAGGGTTGATCGGGCTGACCCGCGCGTTCCAGTACGCCGGCGCGCGCTCGGTCCTGGCCTCCCTGTGGAAGGTCGAGGACAAGTCCACGGCGGAGCTGATGAAACGGTTCTACGGGTACCTGAAAGCCGGACGCGCGAAAGACGACGCGCTGCGACTCGCGCAGATCGATCTGATCCGCTCCGCGGATTTCTCGCAACCCAGAGACTGGGCCGCGTTCCAGCTCAACGGGGACTGGAAGTGACAGCGGCGGCGCGAACCGGCGCATGCGGCACCTTGTCTGGCGGGGTGGCGCCCCCGCCTGGCGGCAGACCCGAATTCGGCGCGAGGTGCAGGGGCGACCATGTCGCGCCCGAGTCCACGCTCTTCAAGACGCCCAGATGCGTGCCGGCATACAAGACCGCGGGAGCGCTCGGATCCAGGGAGAGCGCGGTGACGAAGAGGTCGGAGTTCAACATCGCCCACGAGCTTCCCGCGTCCAGAGACTTGTAGATGCCGATGGCCGTCGCGGCGTAAAGCGTCCTCGGAGTCTCCGGATCGATCGCGAGGGCGAGCACGTTCCCGCTTCTCAGGCTCTTGTGCAGCCCCTTCCACGTCGTTCCCGCATCGTCGCTGCGGAACAGCCCGTCGTGCGTCGCCGCATACACCGTCGATGATTTCGTCGGATCAATCACCAGGCCCCAGACCGTCCCCCGGCTCAATGGGGGCGCCGCGTGGACCCACGTCGATCCGGCGTCCGAGCTCCGAAAGACCCCCTCGCTGTTGGTGCCGGCGTAGATGACCCCGTTCGAAGGATCGACCGCAATCGCCGTCACGGCGACACGAGTGGTCGGCGGCGTCAACTCCGCCCACGTCGTTGCCGCATCCACGCTGCGGAAGATCCGGCCGGCTTCGGTTCCCGCATAGACGGCGCGGCCCTGCACCGCGACGACGCCGACGTAGCGCGAGGGCAACCCCTGGTTCGCCTCGGTCCAGCGGTTTCCCCCGTCCGGGCTCTTGTACACGCCCCCCGTGTCCGTCGTCGCGTACAGCGTGCCGTGCGCCGCCGGGTCCACGGCCAGGGCCAGAACCGAGTGGTCCTCGAGGCCCCGATTGCGCGACTCCCAGTGCGCTCCCGAGTCCGCCGACCGGTAGATCCCGCGCGCCGTGGACGCGAAGACCGTGGACGGCGACGACGGATCGAGAACGAGCACGGTGACCAGGCCCCCTTCGCCCTGAAGCACAAAACCGGGACCGGAATCCTGGGCCTGCGAGACGGCGCGGCAGAGCGCGAGCGCGAACGCAGTCAGGATCACGGCGGTGCGAGGAGAGAACCGCGGCATGTCAGCCTCCGTAGAGCAGAAGCTCCGACGTTCGGGGATTGTTGTTCATGGATCCTCCTGCCTGCAACGATCTCGGCGTCACTCCGAAGGCACCGAGTGCTGGTCGCGGAGCGTGTTGTCGGAATTCAGCCTCAGCAGCTCACCCTGGCCGTCGCTATTCAGGCAAAGAAGGCGGGTCTGGCCATCCGCACCCGCGGCGATGCGTCGCGGAGCAAATCCCGGAATGCTGTAGCGCTGGTCCGCCGTGAGACGTCCTTCGGCATCGATCGTCGCGATGGACGCCAGACCTCCGGGACTGGTCCGCAGAAGCCGTGGGCGACCGTCCGTCGCCACGGCCAGGTCCTCGACAGACCATTCCGGCTCTGCGGCGTACTTATACGAGGCCACCATCGTGCCCTCGCGGTGAACCGAGAGCGCCGATCTCCCATCGGTCGAGCGCCAGAGCGCCCACGTGTCATCGCCGGAACCATCGGCAATCGCGACGGCGGACCAGCCCGGGGCCGGTCCGTAAACGAGACCGCCTGTCGTGACGCCGGTCGAGCTCACGTTCGCAATCGACATTCGCCCGTCGGTGCTCGACCAGAGGATGTCGGTCGTTCCATCGTCCCGCGCCGCGAGATCGCTCGCGATCCAGCCCGGACGCTTTTCGAGCACTGTGACCGCCTCCCTGCCGGAGGCCCCGACGACCTCGAGCGCGGCGCGGCCGTCGCCGTTCTGCCAGAGGACGTGTGTCCGCTCGCCTCCGGTCGTCGTGATCGCGATGGCCGTCCAAGTCGCGGAAGCACCACCCGGAGAACTGGTCGTCCAGTGTCCCGACGCGTCGAGCGCGCCGAGAGAGAGTCGATCCTCGTCCCATACGAGCACGCGACTTTCGCCGGCCGGGCCAGCGGCCACATCCACGGGGCCGCGGGCGATCTCCAGGTCGAACACACCCTCCGACGTTCCCGCGTGGAGACGGTGCCCCGAGCCGTCGATCGCCAGCGAAGTCATCGGCATTCCCGCCAGCCGCTGGCTGAACGGAGTCCAGCTCAGGCCGCCGTCGCGGCTGCGGTAGACACCCGCCTCCGTTCCGGCGTAGAGCACTCCCGAGACATGCGGATCGACGGCCAGGCTTAGGGCACCGCCCGGGGGCAGGCCCAGGCCAGCAGACGTCCACGTCACCCCGGAGTCGTCCGAGCGCAGCACGTCCGGAGTGGTGCCATGTCCCTCACCCCACAGGTAGTGGCCGGTCGCGATGTAGACGGTCGAGCTCGCGCCGGGATCGACGGCGACCGCAATCACGCTGTCGACTGCCTCGGGGCTCGCTTTCTGCCAGCTCACACCCCCGTTGACCGTCTTGCCCAGCGAGCCGGGGTAATCGCCCCAGTACTGAAAGCCCTCCGCGGCGGCATAGGAAATCGTCGGGTGGCGCGGATCGATAATCAGGCTGGCGATGATGCCCGTGTACCCGTCGGTGGACCATGTGGCGCCGGCGTTCGTGGTTTTGTGGATCCGGTTCCACGACCCGGCGTATACGGTGGACGCATCGGTCGGACTGCCCGCAAGGGAGTTGACGTACCCGAGCAACATCGCGGACCACGTCTCTCCCCCGTCGGTGCTCTTGAAGACGTCCTCGGCCGCGACGTAGATGGTCGATGGCGACGCCGGATGAACGAGCACCGCCGCCTGGACGGAGTAGAACGAACGCAGATGGCGCCAGGTGCGGCCGCCGTCGTTGCTGCGATAAAGCGCGGGTCCGAAAGCTCCGTAGACCACGTCGGGACTGTCGGGATGCGCGGCGACGATGGCAGGGGCACCCTCGGCCGTTTCGACCGGGCGGCCCCCCGTCCAGGTGTTCGCGTCCGCCGTGAGAGTCCCGGCAGCGACCACCAGGACGCCGACAGCCGCGATGAGTGCCTTCCGTATCATCTGGCCTCCCTGCCTTGGACTCCGTTTCCCGGTTCTGAGCACATTCGCCTCCGTTGCTATGACGTGTGAGCCCGATGCAGGCATGGCATTACGCGAGCGCCCAACGGGACTGCCTGCCTCGCCGGGCGGGATCGGGTCGAAACCGTCGTTGCCCTCGACAAGAGCCCGACGAGCCGTTGCGTCCATGGCGTCACCTCCGATGCGGACGCTACGGGTTCGGAGCACGCCGAGTCGTTGGGAGAACCCTTGAAAAGGACTGGCTTTGGGCTGGTTGCGGGATAATCGCGATCTCGATTCCGGGAACGCGATGCGAATTCGATTCGGCGAGTGTGTGCTCGATTCTGCGACGCGGGAGTTGTTCGTCCGCGGCGCGCCGGTCCACGTGCAGCCCAAGGCCTTCCAGTTCCTGGAGCTTCTCCTGGAGAATCGCCCGAGGGCCGTCTCGAAGCTCGAGATCCACGAGAGGCTCTGGCCGGGAACTTTCGTTTCGGATGGCACGCTGACGAGCCTGCTGGTCGAAGTCCGCAACGTGATCGGCGACGAGGCCAGGCAGCCTCGCTATGTGCGGACGGTCCACCGCTTCGGCTACGCCTTCTGCGGTAACGCCGAGGAAGCGCGTCAAACGGCCACGGCGGGTCCCGCCCGCAGGAGGGCCTGCTGGATCCTGCACGCCGGCAAACGAATCCCCCTGGACCCCGGCGAGACCGTGATCGGCCGAGACCCGGGCGCAGGGGTCTTCATCGACGATCCGAGCGTTTCCCGGCGCCACGCCAAGATCGTCGTGACGGAGGAGGACGCCACGCTCGAGGATCTCGGCAGCAAGAACGGGACTCATCTGGCGGACCGGAAAGTCGAAGGTCAGGCGGCCCTGGAAGACGGCGCTCGGATCCGCGTCGGCACCATCGCGTTGACTTTCCGGATGTTTCTGCTGCCCGACTCGACACAGACCGCCGTCGATCCCTAGCCGCCGGTTCTCCGCAGATCCTGGGCCCTGTGATGTCCGAGTCTTCCCATCAGCCTCCGTAGAGCACGAGCCCGAACGTCCGTGTCAGGAAGGCCGCCATCTGGCCGCGGTTGCTGGGACTGATCGGGCAATAGAGCGCGGGCGTGGCCGAGCAACCGCCGGTGACGCCGCGGTGGTTGAGCTCCTCTATCCAGTCGGAGAACCCGGTCGCCGGCGTGCAGGGGACATCGTCGAAGACCCCCGTGCAGGCTGGGGGAACGTAGCCGGAGCCCTCGAGAGTCTTGAGCAGGAGTACAGCCATCTGTTCGCGCGTCACACTGTTGCCGGGGCAGTAGAGGTTGCCGCCGCAGCCGGCGGTCACGTTGAGGGCGGCGAGCTCCTCGATCCAGGGATCGAAGGGCGAGCCCGTGCAAGTCACGTCTGCGAAGACGGTGCCGGTGCACGGCGGCGGGACGTGGGCCGAGCCGAACTTTGATTTCAGCAGGAACGCGGCCATCTGCGCGCGAGTGATGGGATCCGCCGGGCAGTAGCCGCCTCCGAAGCAGCCCGCGGTCACGCCGTTATGGAAGACCGTCTCGATGGACTTGTAGAAAAGGCTGTCGGTCGGCACGTCCGGAAAGCTCTCGCCGATGTGCACGTTCCAGGTCTTGGGCACACCGATACTGAGCGCCTCCTGGAGTCGGGCGTCCCAGTGCTGCACGGGGCGCACGGCCGGTGCCGATACGCTCACGCCGTAGCAGTTGCCGGAGGCGCTGCAGTTCCTGCCCTGCCCGGGCGGAATCGTGCCGTACTGGGCGGTCGCATCGCCGAGGGTGTATGTCGCGCCCGGCGGCCCCGAAAATGCCGACGCCGTTCCGGCCAGCGGGACGACGTCCGAGGAGTCATTGTTCCAGGCCGTGCCGACGACCACGCTCTCCCCGGGCTCGAGCACGCCGTTTCCCGTGGGGATCCACACGCCAATAGCCTGCACGCCGCTCCTGCGCGCCTTGGCATTGAACAGGAGCCCGCAGGGGTAGCCTTGGCAACGGACCCTCGACCAGGCCACGACGAACGAACCATTGGCCGCCACGGACGCGCGGGCGCCTTCCGACCACTGATAGTAGTCATAGCCCTGGGCAACCTGGAACTCGGGGCCGACCGCGGCTCCCGAAGGATCGTAGAAGCGCGCAGCGATTTCTGGGGATCCCCAGGTGACCAGAAAATTGCCAGCAGAGTTCGATGCTACCCGCGGGTTGGAAGCGGCACCGCTGATGGGAAACACCGGGCCCGACGGCACGCCCGTGGGGTCGAGGCGCCGACCGACAACGTTCTGCTCAAGCCAGACGACGACTATCTGGCCTGCGGAATCGATCGACACGTCGGGTTGGGAAACGACGGGGACGGTGTTGAGCTGGACGTCTCCGGTGATCGCCGCTCCTGCGGAATCAAATATCCGTACGAAGACTCCCTTGCCCAGCGTGCCGTCGCCTCCCCACGACAAAGCGAAGTGTCCGTCCGGAGCCATGGCCGCGCCGCTGGCGACCTGGTCGCCGGAGGTGAAGGCGTTGACCGGGAACTCGTCTCCACGCGGCGCGCCGTGACTGTCAAACAAACGAGCCATTACGTCGCCCCCGGCCGCGCCGCTGGTGGCCCACGCCACGACGATGTTGCCCGCCGGGTCCGAGGCGACGTGCGGAGAGGAAATTGGGGTCGAAGACGTATTCACCTGGAAGTCGTCGCCGATAGGCGCGCCGTCGGAGTCGAAACGGCGACCCCAGATCTTGTCGTCGCCGCCCATCCAGACGATCACGTATCGGCCCGACGCGTCGCGGGCCACATCGGACAACCAGCCGCTGCCGGCGCTCGAGACCGGAGCTGGAAGGCTCTCTGCATTGCCGAACGGGTTGTAGGACCTTTGGAGACACCCGGAGTTCGCGCCGTAGGGATTCGACCATGTCACGATGAAGCGTCCGTCGTCGCCGATCGCTACGCTGTCGGCGCTGTCGACGCCGTAGTCAAAGCCTGGGGGTGTTGTGCTCACCTGGAACTCAGGCAGCATGACTGGAACCTGCCCGAGCGCGGTTGACGCACTCAGGGCGACGTAAAGGATCGGGAGAGCGAATACCTTCATAAGTCCTCCGTGCGCGTCATCGACTTGAACGCAGCAGTGGCGTGACCGGCGAAATGAGAATGGCGTGCTCATCGCTACTTCGTGAAGAACTCGGCCGGGGGGATCGGGTCGAAGTCGTCGTTGGTCTGGACGAAAGCGTTCTGGCTGCCGACGATCTCGAGCAGGTTTCCGGGTCCAAGGCTCCCGGAGGGCGTGCTCAAGGCATCCGCGTACTGGTTCGCCCGCGCACCGCTGCCGTTCGCCTGACGGACGACCAGGTGCAAGGTGTTTCCCTCATCCGGATAGACGCCAGCGACGAACGACCTCGCCCCGAACAGCGTGAGGTCCGCCGCCGTCGTCTGCAGCTGCGTGCCATGGAGGTTCATGTCGACGCTGTTCGACGAGATGGGCGCCGAAAGCGGGCCGAACCGCCGGCCCCCGGCGGCCGCGATGCCGGTCGCAAAACCTTCGATCCTGTCGCCGTCGGAGTGAATGCGAAGCGCGTTGAAGGTCGAGGCTCCGGACACGAAGATGGGCGAAGGCGCATCCGCCCCACCAAACAGAGTCCAGCCGATCGCCGTCGGCACGGGACTGTCGGACCGATACAGGTTGTTTTTCGATTGAACGATCATGGCGGCTCCGGTCACGGCATCGGGCCTGCCGACGCCAGCGCTCGCGCTCAGTCCACCGCCCACCACGTTGCCTTCCAGGTCGAGGCGGATCTCGGCGTGAGACGCGAAGTTGATCGCGAAAACCCCGACCCCCGTTCCCGGGGACCGGACAATCGATCGCGTCATCTTCGCCCAGAGCACGGCGCCCTCGTGCGCCGGCGGATCCAGGCTCAGATTCGGGTTGAGTGTGACGACCGCCAGCCCTCGCCCCGTGGAACCCTGCGGCGCGACGAGCGGCGGATTGGGGTTGATGAGCTCGCACTCCACGATCGTCGCGGAGATGAAGTCGCCGGCCGCTCTCGAATACACGGCGACCAGGTTCCCCGCCACCAGCCGCCCCACGACGTCCTCGATCACGAGACCCTGGATCGTGGCGCCATCGCCGAGCGTCAGCAGATCGCCGGCCAGAGCCGTCGTGGCCCGCAGAAGCGTTCTTCCGGACGCCTCCATTCCGGCCGGCAGCCCGGATGCGTCGAAGCTCATGACGCCCTCCCCGACGAGAGTCGCGTCATCCGGGACGGTCAGAGCATGACTGAGGTCGTAATCCCCAGCCCTGACGAGAATGTGTGCTCCCGCGTTGGCAGGCGCGAGAGCGGCTTCCAGCTCGGCGGTCGTCGTGACGATGATCGTGTCCGGTCGCATGGGGGCGGCCGCTCCAAGCAGGGTCAGCGTGAGCAGGGCGCCAAAGAGTCTCCGGTGCGTCGTTGCAATCATGTGTGACCTCCGAAACCGACGCTAAGGTTTCGGAGGCGGCCGAGTCGTTGCGAGGATCCTTGAAAAAGCCTCTCTTTGCGCTGGTTGCGCGATAATCCAGGTTGGACTCCCCGCGGGGGCTTCGATGCGGATTCGATTCGGCGAATGCCTGCTCGACTCAGAGACGCGGCAGTTGTACGTCCGCGGGGAGCCGGTCCACGTACAGCCGAGGGCGTTCCAGTTCCTCGAGCTCCTCCTCGAGAATCGTCCCAAGGCGGTATCGAAGCGGCAGATCCACGAACGACTCTGGCCCGGCACCTTCGTTGCGGACGCCACGCTGACGAGCCTGCTCGTCGAAGTGCGCGACGTGATCGGCGACGAAGCGCGGCGGCCTCTCTACGTGCGAACCGTCCATGGGTTCGGCTATGCGTTCTCGGGGAGCGCCGAGGAGCTCCCAGGATCGGTGTCTTTCGGCCCGGCCCGCAAGAGGTCGTTCTGGATCCTGGGCGCCGGGAAGCGCACGGCCCTCGAGGAGGGCGAAAACGTCATCGGAAGGGATCCGGGCGCTGGCCTTTTCATTGACGACCCCAGCGTCTCTCGCCGCCACGCGCGGATCGTCGTGACGGAGAACAGCGCCACGCTCGAGGATCTCGCCAGCAAGAATGGCACTCACCTCGAGGACCGGAGGATCGAAGCCCCGGTGCCGCTGGACGATGGTGCCCGAATCCGCATCGGCACGATCGCCCTGACGTTCCGGATGCTTTCGCTCCCCTACTCGACCCAATCCGCCGTCGATCCGTAACGTCACACCTCGTTCGGGAACTTGGCAGCTTGCCGACCGGACCGATGATTTGCTCAGACCCTGCGCAAGTGACACGGACCTTCGTCCTACTAGGGTCCCCCGGCGGCGGCGGTAAGATCAATTGGACTCCATGTCTCTGCAATCGGGCATCCGCCTCGGCCCCTACGAGATCCTCGCGCCGCTCGGTGCCGGGGGGATGGGCGAGGTGTACCGGGCGCGCGACACGCGTCTGGGCCGCGAAGTGGCGATCAAGGTGCTGCCGACCTCTCTCGCCGCCGTTCCCGAGCGGGTGACGCGATTCGAGAGGGAGGCGCGCTCGGTTTCGGCGCTCAATCATCCGAATATCGTCACGATCTACGAGGTCGGCTCCTCCGACTCCGTGTCCTACATCGCCATGGAGCTGGTCCACGGGGAGTCGTTGCGCGCACTGCTTCTGGAGGGGGCTTTGCCGGTTCGGCGGCTTCTGCAGGTCGCCGCCCAGGTGGCCGAAGGGCTCGCCAAGGCGCACGGCTCGGGCATCGTGCATCGGGACCTGAAGCCCGAGAACGTGATGGTGACGGAGGAAGGCCACGTCAAGATCCTCGACTTCGGCCTCGCCAAGCTCATGCAGACCGACTCGAGCGGCGATGGCGGGGCGCAGGCGCCGACGATCTCGGGCGCGACGCAGGAGGGAGTCATCGTCGGCACGGTCGGCTACATGTCTCCCGAGCAGGCGACGGGGGCTCCGGTCGATTTCCGGTCGGATCAGTTCTCGTTCGGGTCGATCCTCTACGAGATGGCCACCGGGCGGCGGGCGTTCCAGCGCGCTTCGGCGCCGCAGACGCAGGCCGCCATCATCCAGGACGAACCGGAGGCGATCGGCGCGCTGAATCCCCGGATCCCGGCGCCGTTGCGATTGACCGTGCTGCGATGCCTCGCCAAGGAGTCCCGGAACCGCTACGCCTCGACCGAGGACCTTGCCCGGGAGCTCGCGACGATCCGCGACAACCTCTCCGAGGTCTCGAGCGGATCCGCGGTGCTCGCGGCGGAGCCGGCGCCGGCGGAGAGGCCCCGCTGGTGGATTCCCGCGGCGATCGTCGCAGCGGCGCTCCTGGGTCTGGGTGTCGCTGCATGGCGGCTTCGCGACCGCGACTATTTCTGGAAGAACCCGCTCGCCGGCGCCCGGTTTACGCGCATGACGGACTGGGAAGGATCCGAGTATGACGCGGCGATTTCGAGCGACGGCAAGTTCGTCGCGTTCATCTCCGACCAGGCCGGTCCTTTCGACGCCTGGGTCATGCAGGTCGGCAGCAACGAGGTCCTCAATCTCTCAAAGGGCCTTCCGGTGACTTACGGCGACCGAAACTACAACCTGGGGTTCGCTGGCGACGACTCCCATGTTTGGATCAACGTGTTCACCAAGGGCGATCGGGCGGGGAACGACGTGTGGCTCGTTCCGACGATCGGCGGCAACCCCCGTCCTTTCCTGCCGAACGCAATCTCGATCGCATTCTCTCCGGATGGCGAGCGGCTCGTCTACAACACGGGCGATCGTGCGGAGGAACTGTTCGTAGCCGACCGAAACGGCACCAACAAGAAGCAGATCTTCAGAGGCGACAGTGGGGTTGCCAACACATACCCGGTTTGGTCCCCCGACGGGCGCTTCATCTACTTTGCCCACGGACTCACCAACCCGTACGACATGGACATCTGGCGGATCCCGTCGGGTGGCGGCACGATCGAGCGCCTGACGAACTACCGCTCGCGGGTGGCATACCCGGCGTTTCTGGACGAGCACACGCTGATCTACGTCGCCCCGCGGCCGGACGGCTCGGGATCGGGGCTGTACGCCATGGACATCGACCGGCGAATTCCCCATGCCGTGAGTTTCGGCTTCGAAGAGTACATTTCTGTCGCAGCGAGTGCCGATCGGCGCCGCCTCGTTGCGACCGTTGCGAATCCGAGCTCGCACCTGTGGACGGTGCCGATCACCGATGAAGTCGTGGAAGAAGGAGCCGTGAGTCGCTTTTCCCTTCCCGCGGTGCGGGCGGCGGCCCCGCGATTCGGGCCGGATCGCCTTTTGTTTTTGTCGTCCAAAGGAGACGCCGACGGCCTCTGGAGCTTCAAGGACGGCGCCGCGACCGAGCTGTGGCGCGGCAGCGAGGGTGCGGTGGCTGCCGCGCCGGCGATCTCGCCCGACGGTGGCCGGATTTGTTTCGTGGTTCGGCACGAGGATCGAGGGCATCTCTACGTCATGGCGGCGGATGGCACCGGATCTCGTCGCATTGCGGAGTCGCTCGACGTCCGCGATGCCCCGTCCTGGTCTCCGGATGGAAAGTGGATCGTCGTCGCCGCTTCCCAGGTCAAGGAGCAGCCGCTGTTCAAGGTCCCCGTGAACGGCGGTGCTCCGGTGCGCCTCGTCGGAGGGCTCAACACCAGCCCGGTCTGGTCGCCCGATGGGAAGTTCATCGTCTATTCCGAGCGGGGCTTTCGCGGTTATAGCCGACTGAGGGCAATCGCTTCAGAAGGCCAGCCGTTCGTCCTTCCGGACATCCGCATCGACATGGCCGGTGACCGTTAT
>Ga0207691_10002352_pt1 | contig 18510 bp, 20 predicted proteins | sample KBSM13metaG_FD_184327 | JGI IMG/M metagenome (GOLD analysis project Ga0207691, IMG submission 184327) | Miscanthus rhizosphere microbial communities from Kellogg Biological Station, Michigan, USA - KBS M1-3 metaG (SPAdes) (version 2) | ecosystem: Host-associated > Plants > Roots > Rhizosphere >... | reverse complement strand
TACCCGCCTATATCTTGCTGGCGGTTGCCGGCGTCCAGCTGGCCCGGATCGACCTGCAGCACCACCTCTTGCCCAACCGGATGGTCCTGCCCCTGCTAGGGGCCGGAATTGTGTTACTTGGGGCCGCCGCCGGAGTGTCCGGCGAGGCAGGTAGCCTCCTGCGCGGGGTCGCGGGCGCCTCAATAATGTTCGTTTTGTACCTTTTTCTTGCCCTGACCAGCCGAAACGGCCTCGGAATGGGCGATGTGAAGCTCGCAGCACCACTTGGCCTGTACTTGGGCTACCTAGGCTGGTCCCACTTGTTCTACGGCGGCGCCCTGGGGTTCGTCGCCGGCGGCGTCGCTTCCGCGCTCCTGGTCCTCAAAAACCGCGGAAACAAGCCGAAGGAAGTGGCTTATGGGCCCTCAATGCTTGCGGCCGGCCTGGCAATCATCCTGCTGCTTCCCTAGGTGGTCTCCGCCTTCACCTGGACTGCGGATTAAGTAAGACGGCTTATCAAACCAAGTAACTGGGGCCCGTCCTTACTTGGAAACTGAGTACACCCCCCGTTTGAGGGCAGGTGATACCCGTTTTTCCTTCCAAAAAGTCGAGTATCGAACAGCATTGCCGTGCCGTTTGCGCCCGTGCAAATGTTGTCCCAACGAAGCTCCAGCAAATAGGCAATCGGGGATTTGCTGGAGATTCGTTCACTACTCAATCTCTGGAAAAGGAAAAACTAAAATGACTGGTCTCATGGTCTCAATGCTCGCTTTTGTTGCCGGCGTCAAGGAAAAGCTCACCTCCGAAAAGGGTGCGACCGCGACGGAATACTCGCTGCTCGTGGCCTTTATCGCCTTCGCGGTAATCGTCGGCGTCACGTTCTTCGGCAACCAGCTGAGCACCTGGTTCAACGATCTCGGCACCACCGTCAGCGGCTGGAAGAACTAAGTTCCGCGCAAGCACCAAGCAACAGGTCTCAGCAACACCCATGTGCCGCGTCCGCCCAGCGCGGACGCGGCACATTTCTTTCCCCATTAGCTGCATCTATCCCTGGGGGGATCCTATGAAGTGCAGAAGTTCGCGAGCGCCCCGGTCTCGGGCGAAGGGCAGGGAGCGTGGCGCGGCTGTCGTCGAGTTCGCTCTCGTGGTGCCCGTCCTTCTCGTCCTGGTGGGCGGGATCATTGAGTTCTCGTACTCGTACAACCTGCAGATTTCTGTCACCCAGGCGGCCCGCGAGGCCGCCAGAACGATGGCCATCTTCAACGATCAAGGCCGCGCCCGGGCCGCCGCGGTGGCAGGAGCACCCGGGCTAAGCCCGAGCGGCTTCACGTACACCTTCACGGGCGCCTGCCCGTCGGGCGGCACCGGCAACGCCCAGGTCACCGTCGGCTACACTGCCAACTCGCTGACCGGAATGTTCGGCAGTTCCATCGCCCTCACAGGAACGGGGGCCATGCGATGCCACGGCTAAAGGCTCTCCTCCCTCGAAAGCGGGACAAAGAGCGCGGGGCCGCCGGCGTCCTCGTTGCCGCGATGATGCTGGTGCTGATCGGGGCCGGGGCCTTGGCAGTGGACACGGGGCAGATCTACGCCGAACGGGCGCAGCTCCAAAACGCCGCAGATGCCGGCGCCATGGCCGCAGCACAGCGGTGCCACAAGGCTGGCGCCTGCACGGTCACGCAGGCAAAGCTCTGGGCAGAGGAGCTCAGCGGACCCAATTCCAATGACGGTGCCACCACTGTGGACTCCGTGGATCTGTCCGTTCCAAAGCAGGTCACGGTGGTCACGTCGACGCGCAGCGGCAGCAACGGATTCCTTACCAAGATGTTCGCCAACGCGCTGAACGCCTCGCCAGTCACGGTCCGCGCCGCCGCCACGGCGTCAATGTCGCCTCCAGGAGCCGGATCCGGATTCCCGCTGGCGATCTCAAATCACTGCTACAACCTCTCCAGCGCAGTCGCCACTGGCCAGGTCCAGAAGATCTCTTACAAACCAGGCGGCACCTGCACCGGCCCGTCGGGGACGCAGATTCCCGGCGGCTGGGGCTGGCTGGACCAGGACTCACCGTGCGTGGCGGAGACGCAAACCGGAAGCAACCAGATGGGCTCCGACCCCGGCAACAACCCGCCGTCCGGCTGCTCCACGATCCTGAACGGCTGGAAGACCACGCTCGAAGCCGGCGGGGAGGTCAAAGTTGCGTTCCCGATCTTCGATGACGCCACCAACCAGGGACAAAACGGCAGCTTCCACATCATCGGCTACGCCACCTTCAAGATCTGGGGCTGGAAGTTCGGCAATAACCACGAGTACGAATTTCGCAACACGAAGGACGATCCCGGAATGACGGTCGACCTGGCCTGCAACGCCGGCAATGACCGCTGCATTATCGGCCAATTCGTCAAGTTTGAAACCATCGATTCCCTCGGGGACTCTTCGGGCTCGGACTTCGGAACCGACGAAATAAAATTAGTCAAATAAGCAATTTCTAAGGGGATATCATGAAAACACGCCTGCTGGGGGGCATCGCCGCATTGCTGGTGGCAATTGTTGGAACTGTATTGCTGGTCACTTACGTTCAAAATGCTGATAAACGCGCGCTGGCCAGTACCGAAACTGAAAACGTCTATATTGTCGAGAAGGCCATTCCGGCCGGCGCCTCCGCGGATGCGATTGCTGGCTCAGTGGTCAGGAAGGCCGTTCCGAAACTCGCCGTCGCCGAGAACGGCGTCACGGATCTCTCGTCTTTGAACTCCAAGGTCTCCGCCGTAGCGCTCATGCCCGGCGAGCAGTTGCTGGCCTCCCGGATGGTGGAGCAGAACGCATTCTTGGGCCCAGCCCGGGTCCAGGTACCCAACGGACTTCAGGAGCTTACCCTGAAGCTTCCCATCGAGCGTGTTGCGGGCGGCGTATTGAAGGCCGGCGATACGGTCGGCGTCTTCATCTCAATCGAAGACTCCGGTGCCCAAGGCGGCGGCAAGGCAAGCAGGACGCAGCTGAGCTTCCACAAAGTCCTGGTGACGGGGGCTCAGTTCAGCAATGGCACGGCAACCCAGACGGGCGGCTCGGACTCCTCAACCGGGGCCACACAGGCGTCCTCGACATCCAGCAGCAAGGAACAGACGGACGACACGTACCTGGTGACGCTGGCACGAAACTCCGCCGACGCCGAGCGCATCGTGTTTGCTGCAGAGTTCGGCAAAATCTATCTGTCCAAGGAGCCCGGCGACGCACTCGAGGCGAGCAGCGGCGTGGTTGATAAGGCAGGGCTGTTCCGATGAGCCGCTTCATTCTGATCACTCCGAACAGCGACTTCGAACGCTTGGTTCGTCTGGCAGTCACCGGGCTGCACGGCACGTTGCACGTCTTCCAAGCCGACTACTTGCCGGAAGGGCCGGCGGACATCCTGCGACAGCTGCAGGGCGAACCGCCAGAGGTCCTCATCCTCGGCCCCGGGCTGCCGGTGGAGGATTCCCTGAAGCTTGCCTCGGTTGTTGACCTCCAGTACCCGGAAATCAGCGTGGTGCTGGCGGCCACCGCCACTCCGGAGACTGTATTGCAGGCCATGCGGGCCGGCGTCAGGGACTTCCTTGATCCCGGCGCTGCTTCCGACGCCATCCGCGTCATGCTGGAGCGGGCAAGCCTCGCTGCAGCCGGCCGGCGGCGTGGCCTCGCACCTCAGACCTCCGAACACGCCGACCACGGCGCAGGCGGCAAGGTCATCGCCGTGATGTCACCCAAAGGCGGCGTTGGCAAGACCACCGTGGCGACCAACCTCGCCGTCGGGCTGGGCAAAATCTCCCCGATGGGCGTGGTGATCGTGGATCTCGACCTCCAGTTCGGCGACGTGGCCAGCGGTTTGATGCTCGAGCCGGAGTTCACCATCACCGACGCCGTGCTCGGTGCTGCAAGCCAGGATTCCATGGTGCTGAAGACCTACCTGACGGTTCATCCAGCCGGCATCTACGCACTGTGTGCACCCCGCAGTCCGATCGAAATGGATCGGATCACGGCCGGGCATGTGTCGCACCTGTTGGAACAGCTCCGGCAGGAATTCCGCTACATCGTGGTGGACACGGCACCCGGCCTGGGAGAGCATGTCCTGGCCACCCTCGAGCAGGCTACGGACGCGGTCTGGATCTGCGGCATGGATGTGCCCAGCATCAGGGGCATGCGGACGGGCTTCCAGATCCTGGAGGAACTCAACCTGGTCCCAGAGCAACGGCACATTGTATTGAACATGGCCGACCGGAGGGCCGGCTTAACGCTTAAAGACGTCGAAGCGACGGTCGGAGCACCTGTGGACGTAGTACTGCCGCGCTCCAAGAACCTGCCATTCTCCACCAACAAGGGAGTTCCCGTCCTTCAGGACGGCAGCAGGGATCCCGCATCCAAGGGCCTTCGCCAGTTGGTGGAGCGGTTCCAGCCCGAGTGGGAAGCAAGACCTCACAAGCAACTGCACAGAAGGGCGGTATTCCAGTGAGCCTCACAGACCGATTCCTGCAATTGCGCGGGGATGCCCCGGCCGCAAAGTCGACAGATACGCCAGAGGCGCCCGTTGACATCTTCCAGGCCCCCTCGACTCTGGGCCGGATCCATGAGGCAAAGGCGGCCGCGGAAACCCACTCCGACGCAGTTGAGCTGACGCAGACGGCATCCGTCGCCAGCGAAGCCCTCAACGCTCTGAAGGAACGGGCCAGCCAGGCGCTCTTCGAGCGGCTCGGCTCGCGGATCACGGACTCCTCGATCGGGGAGGAGGAACTCCGCCAGTCCGTCAAGGACGAACTGAAGGCCGTCGTCGATGCGGAGCAGATTCCCCTCACTGGCCAGGAACGCCAGCGGCTGATTCGCGAAATCTCCGACGACGTCCTCGGCCATGGGCCCATCCAGCGGTTCCTGGATGACCCCGCCGTCACGGAAGTCATGGTGAACCGTTTTGACCAGATCTATGTGGAACGCCAGGGTCAGCTCTTCCTTACCGACACCAAGTTCACGTCGGATGAGGCTCTCCGCCGGGTCATTGAGAGGATCGTCTCCCACGTCGGACGGCGAATTGATGAGTCGTCGCCCTTGGTTGACGCGAGGCTCTCCGACGGCTCCCGTGTCAATGCGATCATTCCGCCCCTGGCGGTCAACGGACCCGCCTTGACCATCCGGAAATTCGGGCGGGATCCGCTCACCGTCGACAACCTGATCTCCATGGGCAGCCTTTCGCCGGAAATGGCCGAACTGCTCCAGGCCTGTGTGTTGGCGAGGATGAACATCATCGTGTCCGGCGGCACAGGAACGGGCAAGACGACTCTGCTGAACGTGCTTTCTTCGTTCATTCCGGCGTCGGACCGGATTGTCACGATCGAGGACGCGGTGGAACTGCAGTTGCAGCAGGACCACGTGGTGCGGCTGGAAAGCCGGCCGCAGAACATCGAGGGGAAAGGTGAAATCTCCATTCGGGACCTCGTCCGGAACTCCTTGCGCATGCGCCCGGACAGAATTGTCGTCGGCGAAGTCCGCGGCGGGGAGTGCCTGGACATGCTGCAGGCCATGAACACCGGCCACGATGGGTCCATCTCTACTGTTCACGCCAACTCTCCCCGGGATGCCATCGCCAGGCTTGAAACCCTGGTCCTCATGGCTGGCATGGACCTGCCGCTGCGTGCCGTGCGCGAGCAAGTGGCCTCGGCTGTGAACCTCATTGTCCATATTTCCAGGCTCCGTGACGGTTCGCGCCGCGTCACCCACATCACCGAAGTCCAGGGCATGGAGGGCGACATCGTTACGCTCCAGGACGCGTTCGTTTTCGACTATGCGGCCGGGGTCGACAGCAGTGGGAGGTTCCTCGGCAAACCCATACCGACCGGCGTTCGGCCGCGCTTCACGGACCGGTTCGCAGAACTTGGAATTTCGGTCTCACCGGCTGTCTTCGGCGTGCAGCCTGCAAGGGGGCGGTAGTCATGGTCCCGGAACTGTCCCCCCTCGCCTTCGTGGCCGGCCTACTCCTGGTGTACGGTGCGCTGGCGATCATGTTCACCGTCGTGTTCAAGTCCAGGTCCGCCGTCGCACTTTCCCGGCGCCGGCCGGACGCCGCGCCCCCTACCTCCATCTTCACCCGCCTGACGGATCAAACCGTGAAGGCTTTGAACAAGGGCGTTCGGCGCGGACGCACCGGAATCCTCAACCGGGACAAGCTTGACGCGGCCGGCCTGAAAAAAGAGCCCGGCGACTACGTGCTGATCGCCGGCGCCGTGACGTTCGTGGCGGTGGTCCTGGGCTTCTTGCTCGGCGGCCTGGCTCCCGCTGTTCTGATGCTGGTCCTCACCCCGGTGGGACTCGTCATGTTCTTGAACGTCCTGGTCTCACGGCGGCGGAAGAAATTCGACGACCAAGTGCCGGACACGCTGCAGATGTTCTCGGGCGGCCTCCGCGCCGGGCACAGTCTGCTGCGCGCCATCGACGCCGCCGCCCAGGAAAGTGACGCGCCCATGACCGAGGAACTGAACCGGGTGGTGAACGAGACCAGGATCGGACGGGATCTCGGTGAGTCCCTTGACGAGGTGGCACGTAGGACCGACAACGAGGACTTCGGGTGGATCGCCCGGTCCGTAGAGATCCACCGCGAGGTCGGCGGCGATTTGGCCGAAGTCTTGGACCATGTGGGGGAAACAATCCGGGACCGGAACCAGATCCGCGGCCAAGTGCGGGCCCTCAGCGCGGAGGGCAGGATATCGGCCCTCGTGCTGATCGCCCTGCCAGTGGTGATGTTCATCGGCCTGACGCTGTTCAATCCGCTGTACTCGAAGGTCTTCATGAGCACACTGCCCGGCTACCTTATGATCGCCGCTGTGGTTGTCCTCCTCTCGGTCGGCAGTTTCTGGCTGAGCCGGCTCATCAAACCGAAGTTCTAGGGAAGCAGGGAGAGAACCGTGCAAGCTATCGCCTACGCCGCCATCCTGGCCGTTGTCGCCCCCGTGGCCATCATGACCTGGCTGGCCCTGACCGCCGACCATGCCGGCCTGCGAAACATCCAATCCAATTTGGGTCACCGCCCCCGTTCCGGCGGAGCCGCCTTCGACGCCAATGACCAGCTAGCGTCCCTTGCGAAGAAGGCCATGCCGCAGGGCTATGCAGCGTGGCTGGACAAGCAGCTCGCAGGAGCGGGCCGGCCGAAGGCGTGGCCCCTGGGACGGGTCATCATGGTCAAGCCCCTGCTGGCCCTGGCTGGAGCCGTACTCGGCGTCCTGCTCTACATTGCTGATCCGAAGCCCATGAAGCTTGGTCTTGCACTCGGGGTAATGGCGCTGTGCTATTTCGTCCCGGACATCCTCCTGCGGAACTACGCCGAAAAGCGCCGGACAGCTATCAAGTTGGAACTGCCCAACGCTCTGGACCAGATGCTTATCTCCGTCCAGGCCGGACTCGGTTTCGAGACCGCCATGGCCCGCGCCGCCGAAACCGGCAAGGGGCCCTTGGCCGACGAGCTCGTCCGGACACTCCAGGATATCCAGGTGGGTAGGTCCCGCAAGGAGGCGTATGTGGCTCTGGCCCAGCGCGTCGATGTCCCGGATCTCCGCTCGTTCGTCAGGGCCGTCGTCCAGGCCGACACCTACGGAATTGCCATCGCCAAGGTCCTCCACTCCCAGGCGCAGGTGATGCGTGTGAAGAGGCGCCAACAGGCCGAGGAGCACGCCATGAAGATGCCGGTCAAGATGTTGTTTCCGCTCATCTTCTCGATCCTTCCCGCCCTGTTCATCGTGGTGCTCGGACCGACCGTGATGAGCATCATGGACATGTTCGCCAAGCGTTAGGCAGGCGCCCGGCGTGGCTGCCCTTCGGCGGCCATCCACAGACCGGACCCCCTCGGACCCCAGAGCCGAGGGGGTCCTCCTGTGTGTGCGGACAGAGACCCGACTCCCAGCGCAGTACGAGCGCAGGGAATGTACAGGAAACGTGCAGTTTGGGAAGCCTTAGCACAGGATGCGTCAAAGGCGAATCGTCGGCGTGTCGGCGGTTGCTAAGTTCCTCTCAGTGCTGGTGCAGGGCCAGCCGCCCAACTCGCTCAGGAGTCCCCAATGCGTTCCTTTCTCTCCGCTTTCGCAAACCGTCTTCGCCGCGATCAGCGCGGCGCCACCGCCGTCGAATACGGCATCATGGTCTCCCTCATCGCCGTCGTCATCATCGTCGCAGTGACACTCCTCGGTGGCACGTTGAAAGAAACGTTCAACTCCGTACAGTGCAGCGTCAAGGGCGGCGCCTACACCGCTGCCACGACCGTCGGCACGGTGACCACACCCGGTAGCTGCTCCAAGTAGTTCTCTCCACCATCGCACCTTGCTGGCACCGTCCAGCCGTCCCGCTTCGTCCAGGAGTTAACTCATGCGTACTTTTCTCTCCGCCTTCGCATCCCGCCTTCGTCGCGACCAACGCGGCGCCACTGCCGTCGAGTACGGCATCATGGTCTCCCTCATCGCCGTCGTGATCATCGTCGCCGTTACGCTCCTCGGCGGCACTTTGAAAGAGACCTTCAATTCGGTCCAGTGCAGTGTCAAGGGGGGCGCTTACACGGCAGCCACCACTACCGGCGGCGTGACCACGGACGGCAGCTGCTCGAAGTAACACGCCAGCACGACCAACCGGACAGGGTTGGGGATGGCTTCGGCCCTCCCAGCCCTGTCCGCATCAGGCGCCAGCGGCCATTGAGATCCAGGAAGGCGGTCCCCATGTCCAAAGCGTCTGAACGGGGCGCCGTCGCCGTGGAGTTCGCCATCGTGGCCCCGCTTCTCGTGATGCTGGTTTTGGGAATCATGGAGTTCGGCCGCGCCTACAACGCCCAGGTCACCCTCTCGAGCGCTGCCCGCGAGGGCGTCAGGGTCATGGCCATCGGCAACAACGCCACCGCCGCCCGGACCGCGGTCAAGAATGCGGCCACCGGGCTGCAGCCGGCCCTGGCGGACGGGAACATCACCATCACCCCAACCAGTTGCACGTCAGGAGTCCAGACGACCGTCAAGATCACATACACACTCACGACAATGACGGGAATCGCGGGGCCCTTCCCGATGGAAGGCAAAGGAGTCATGCTGTGCGGCGGCTAGGCAAGAGGGCACCGGTAGCCCAGGACGGCGAGCGTGGAGCAATCAGTGTCCTCGTAGCGATCCTCATGGTGACGCTCCTGGGCTTCGCCGCCCTGGCTGTCGACGTAGGAATGCTCTACGCCGAGCGAACCCAGCTTCGCAACGGATCCGACGCGGCCGCCATCGCCGTTGCGCAAAAATGCGCCAAGGACGTCAACGACGTCGAGTGTGCCGCTGCTTCGCTGCTGGCACGGAGTCTGACCAGTAGCAATGCCGGCGATGGATTGAGCAACGTCGCGTCCCTGGCCCTCGACAAGACGGCCCGCACCGTCACTGTCACCGCCGGATCGCAGGAGGCCGGCAAGGCGCCCAACCAGGTTTCGCTGTTCTTCGCCCGCGCCCTGGGCATCAACACCACGGAAGTCACGGCCGCTTCGACGGTCCAGTGGGGAAGTCCAGTCGCCGGTCCGACGGTCTTCCCCGTTACCTTCTCGATCTGCCAAGTCAAGAACCATGTGGACGGCACGCTCCAACTGCTCCAGAACCACGGCAGCAACGCCAACCCGGACTGCCTATACGGGCCATCGGGGGCTGCGGTGGAAGGCGGCTTCGGCTGGCTTCCAAACGATCCGGGGATCTGCGGAGCACTGATCGACCTAGCCGTTGCCGAAGGCGGAAGCGACCCCGGTAACAGCGCCCCCGGGTCCTGCCAGGCAACCTTGACCAACTGGGCCGCCGAGATCACCGCGGGCCGCGACGTAGTGGTCTTCCTGCCGGTCTTCGACAGGGTGACGGGTACTGGAGCCGGCGCCGTCTATGGTCTGAAGACGTTTGCCGCCTTCAAGGTCAAGGGCTGGAGTTTCAGCGGCGATAACAAGCTGCCGAACTCGTTCCAAAACACAACCGCCTATGTTTCCAGCTCTGTGGCCTGCGACGGGAACTGCAGAGGCATCATCGGTAGCTTCATCAAATACGTGTCTCTGGCGGATGGCTTCACGCTTGGGCCCGTCGATGACAACGGAGCCACGATCGTCAAACTCATGCGATAGCACCCGACGTCGTTACACAGTCCATCAACCAGTTCAGGAGCAGTTTTTGAAGTCACGCTTATTGGCAGGAATCGCGGCCCTGGTGCTGGCCGTCGTCGGAGCCATCCTGGTGGTCAGCTACGCGCAGGGAGCCGATGCCCGGGCAGTGCAGGGACTGGAGCCGGTACCTGTGCTGGTGATAAAGAAGGCTGTGCCCGCCGGAACGCCAGTAGCCGCGCTGACCCCTTACCTGGCGAGCGAGGAACTGCCCGGCCGCGCTGTCACGACGTCAGCCCTGAAGAACCTCGACGGTCTGGCCGGCAAAGTCACCGCGGTCGACCTCCTGCCTGGAGAACAGCTCGTGGCCGAGCGGCTAATTGAACCGGAAGCACTCAAAACCAGCGGTTCCGTTGACGTGCCAAAGGGGTTGCAGGAGGTCTCTTTCCAACTGGAGCCGCAGCGCGTTGTCGGTGGCCGGATCGCGGCGGGTGACCACATCGGCGTTTTCATATCGCTGAAGAGCGGCGGCATCGAGACCAAACCGGAGAAGGAAGCCACCCAGCTGACCATCCACAAGGTCCTGGTGACCGCCGTACAACGCGCCCCCGTCGCTACTCCTCCTGCCCAGCCCTCAGCAGATGGCGCCACCGCACCGCCCGAAGATACCTCGCTCCCCACCGGCCTGCTGATGCTGACCGTCGCGGTGAACGATGTGGATGCCACGAAAATCGTCTACGCATCGGAATACGCAAGCATCTGGCTGAGCAAGGAACCGCTCAACGCCACGGACAGCGGCCGGCCAGGAATCATGACGAAACCAGAGGTATACAAATGAGCCGCTTTGTCCTGATTTCGCCGAACACGGATTTCGATGCCCGCGTCCGCCAAGCCCTCGCCGGCGGCCTCCCGGGCGGCCTGCAGACCTTCGCGTTCGTCAATCCCGCGAACCCGGCGGAACTCTTCGCCAGCCTCAACCAGGAACGCCCCGAGGTCCTGATCCTGGGACCGGACGTGCCGGTGGAGGACGCCCTGCGCCTGGCGACGGTATTCGACGTCCAGCTTCCCGAGCTCAGCGTCATCCTGGTCGGCGAGCCCGATCCGAACTTCGTCCTGCTGGCCATGCGGGCCGGCATCCGCGACATCCTCAGCCCGGCGGCGGACCCCGCCCAGATCCGGGTGCTGCTGGAGCGGGCCTGCCAGTCGTTCGCCACGCGCAACCGGACCACGGCGGCCAGCCAGCCGGACAGCCCCAAGGGATTGGTGATCGGCGTGTTCTCCCCCAAGGGCGGCGTCGGCAAAACCACGATTGCCACCAACATCGCCATCGGGCTGGGCAAGGTAGCACCGATGAGCGTGGTGATAGTGGACCTGGACCTGCAGTTCGGGGACGTGGCCTCGGGCCTGTACCTGAACCCGGAGCACACCGTGACCGACGCCGTCTCGTCCGCGGCCAGCCAGGATTCCCTCGTGCTCAAAGCCTTCCTCACCGTCCACCCCGGGAGCATCTACGCCCTCTGCGCCCCCCGGACGCCCGAGGAGGCTGACGACATCACACCGCAGCAGGTCACGCGCCTGCTCGAACAACTGGCCGAACAGTTCCAGTACGTCGTGGTCGACACCGCGCCCGGGCTCCCGGAGGTCGGGCTGGCCGCCCTCGAGCAGTGCACCGACGCCGTCTGGGTGACTGCCATGGACGTGCCGAGTATCCGCGGGCTGCGCTCCGGCCTGGATATCCTCCGGCGCCTGGACCTGCTGCCCGAGACCCGCCACGTGGTGCTGAACATGGCGGACTCGAAGTCCGGGTTGAGCGTCCAGGACGTCGAGGCGACCATCGGCGCGCCCGTGGACGTCAGCATCCCGCGGTCCAAGGCAGTGGCGTTCTCCACCAACCGCGGCATCCCGGTCCTTCAAGACGGACGCAAAGATCCTGCCATCAAAGGACTGAAACAGCTCGTCCACCGGTTCGATCCCGCCTGGCGCGCCACCGCCCAGAAGAAACTGCACCGCCGGGTGGTGGTCTGATGAAACTGTCCGAACGACTCCGCTCCGCCGAGGGAACGACTATGTCCGCCCCACGGGCCGAATCCCCGCAGGCCGCATCTCCGGTGGCCATGTCCCCCACCGGAGGAAGCGCGACGACGGCGGCAGCCCCAGCCGCCATCGTGCTCCAGAAGACCGGCCGCCCACCGCTGCCGACTTTCCCGGAGCACCAGGACTCCCGCGCCCGGGGCCAGCAACCCGTCGACGCTTTCGCGGCCCTCAAGCAGCGGGCCGCCACTGCGTTGTTCGAGCGCATGGGAACCCGCTTCAACGATTCGGCAACCACGGAAGAGGACCTCCGCACCTCCGCGCGGGAGGAGCTGACGCGCATCATCGACGCCGAGCAGGTCCCCCTGTCCGCCGAAGAGCGCTCCCGGCTGGTCCGCGACGTGGCCGACGACGTCCTGGGCTACGGCCCGTTGCAGCGCCTCCTGGACGATCCCGCCGTCACGGAAATCATGGTCAACCGAATGGACCAGATCTACGTGGAACGCAACGGCAAACTGACCTTGACGGAGTCGCGGTTCAGCTCCGAGGACCATCTCCGCAAGGTGATCGAGCGCATCGTTTCCAAAGTGGGCCGGCGCATCGATGAGTCCTCGCCCCTCGTGGATGCGCGGCTCGAAGACGGGTCACGCGTCAACGCCGTCATCCCGCCGCTCGCCGTCGGCGGTTCGTCGCTGACCATCCGAAAGTTCAGCAAGGTGCCGCTGACTGTCCGGAACCTCATCGAGTTCGGCACGTTGACGCCGGAAATGGCGGAACTGCTGAACGCCTGCGTGAAGGCCAAGCTCAACATCATCGTCTCGGGCGGCACCGGCACGGGCAAAACGACACTGCTGAACGTCCTTTCCTCGTTCCTGCCCCACGACGAGCGGATCGTGACGATCGAGGACGCCGTCGAACTCCAGATCCAGCAGGAACACGTGGTGCGGCTGGAAAGCCGGCCGTCCAACACCGAGGGCAAGGGCGAGGTGACCATCCGCGAACTGCTGCGGAACTCCCTGCGCATGCGACCGGACCGGATCGTGGTGGGCGAGGTCCGCGGCGGCGAATCACTGGACATGCTCCAGGCCATGAACACCGGCCACGACGGGTCGCTCTCGACCGTGCACTCCAACTCGCCCCGGGATGCCGTGGCCCGTCTGGAGACGCTGGTGCTCATGGCCGGCATGGACCTGCCGCTGCGCGCCATCCGGGAACAGATCGCCTCGGCCGTCAACCTGATTATCCAGATCTCCCGGCTGCGGGACGGCACCCGGCGGATCACCCACGTCACGGAGGTCCAGGGCATGGAGGGCGACATCGTCACGCTCCAGGACGCCTTCGTGTTCGACTACGCCGCCGGCGTCGACGCCCACGGCCGGTTCCTCGGCAGGCCCGTCCCCACCGGCATCCGCCCGCGTTTCATCGACCGTTTCGAGGACCTGGGCATCCACGTCTCCCCCGCTGTGTTTGCCGCGCCGCTGACCCCGGCCGGAAGGGCGTGATCTGTCCATGACTCTGCTGCCCATCGGCGTCGGCCTGCTCTTCAGCGCGGTGCTGGTCCTGGGATTCGTGCTGCTCGCCCCCGGCGGGGCCAGTGTCCCCCTGGACCGGCGCAGGCCCATCCAGGGCCAGGCCGACTCGCAGCTGACCCGGTTCGCCGGCTCGGCCGTCCACCTGGTCGACGGATTCTTCTCCGGCCGCAAAGTCCGGCTCTTCAACCGCGAGTCGCTGGAACAGGCCGGCCTGCGCCTGAGCCAGGCCGACTTCTACGTCCTGCTCCTGGCCGGAGCGGTTGCGGGGGGCCTCGCCGGGTTCGTCGTCGCGGGCCCGTTGCTGGCGGTCCTGCTGGTGCTCCTGGCGCCGGTCGTGGGCCACCTCGTGCTCGGCATCCTGGCCGGCAAGCGCCGCACCAAGTTCGACCAGCAGCTCGGCGATACCCTGCAGCTGCTCTCCGGCGGCCTCCGGGCCGGGCACAGCATCATGCGCGCCATTGACGCCGCCGCGTCCGAATCGCAAAGCCCGACGTCGGAAGAGATGCGCCGCGTCGTGACGGAGACCAGCCTGGGCCGGGACCTCCTGGACTCGCTGAACGACACCGCGGACCGGATGCGGAACGAGGACTTCGTCTGGATCGCCCAGGCCATCCAGATCAACCGCGAGGTGGGCGGGAACCTGGCCGAAGTCCTGGACCAGGTCAACGAGACCATCCGCGAGCGCAGCGAGATCAAAGGACACATCAAATCCCTCGCCGCCGAGGGAAAGTTCTCCGCGTACATCCTCATGGCCATGCCGATCGGGATCGTGGTGATGCTGATGCTGGTCAATCCCGGCTACATGAACGCCATGTTCACGCACCCGCTGGGCTGGGGCATGATCGCCGCCTCCGTCATCCTCATGACCATTGGCGGGCTGTGGATGCGCAAAATCATCGACCTGAAGTTCTGAGGCGACCATGGCACCTGCTGTACTTCTTGCCATGCTGCTGGTGGCGTTGCCGCTCGGCTATCTGGCATGGTCGCTGCTCTCCGTCGACCGGAGGTCACAGCGCGCCATGCGGGAGATGCTCGCGCTCGGCACGGACCCTGCCGAACTCACCCGGCGGGAGCGCAGCAGCCTGCTGGAACGGGCCGGCCACCGTCTGACTCCGGCGGCCTACGTCCGCAAACTGGACCGGCTGTTGGCCCTCGCCGGGCGCCCCGCGTCGCTGCCGCTGGGCCGCGTACTCGCGGCCAAGCCGCTCCTTGGGCTGTTGGGCGCCCTGCTGGGCTTCTGGATCAGCGCCAACAGCCCGACGCCGATCCTCAAGCTCGTGGGAATCTTTGTGTTCCTGCTCGGCTACTTCATCCCCGATCTCCTGCTGTACAGCAAAGGGCAGGAGCGCCAGAAGACCATGCAGCTGGAACTGGCCAACACGCTGGACCAGATGCTGATCTCCGTGGAAGCGGGTCTGGGCTTCGAAGGCGCCATGGCCCGGGCCGGCGAGAACGGCAAGGGCCCGCTGGCGGAGGAACTGATCCGGACCCTGCAGGACATGCAGGTAGGGCGCAGCCGGCGCGAGTCCTACGTGGCACTGGCGGAACGGACCAACGTGCCCGAGCTGCGCAGCTTCGTCCAGGCTGTGGTCCAGGCCGACACTTACGGCATTGCCATCAGCCGGGTGTTGCGGGTGCAGGCGAAGGTCATGCGGGTCAAACGCCGGCAACGGGCCGAGGAGAAGGCCATGAAGCTGCCCGTCACCATCCTGTTTCCCCTGCTGTTCTTCATCTTCCCTGTGCTTTTCATCGCCATCCTGGGCCCGGCCGTCATCAACGCCATCGACACGTTCAGCGGTCAGTAGCAGCCGCTACCGCGAGAACATACAGGAAACGGGCAGTGTGATGGGGGCGCAGTTTCCGCGATCTGACCGGGTTCTATGGCAACATCTGGACCATGGACAACACCACACGTGAGGACAGGCCCCCCTCACGTTCCGAAATGCGCCAGTGGAGCGTCTTCGCAGGGAAGTTTCCGCTGCTGACCCGATCGGTACCCATTGTCCTTTGGGCTTTGGGCCTTGAGGCTTTGTTCCTGGCGGTCCGGCATTTCGTCACCGGCAATGCAATGGGTCAAGACTCGCATGCCTATTGGCTCGCGGCGCAGGGCGAGCTTTCCTACGCCGCGAGTCCCGGACAGCGGGATGCATATTTGTATTCGCCCGCGTTTGCAGCGGTAATCAAGCCGTTGGCGTTGCTTCCCTGGCCCCTGTTTTGTGCGGCGTGGTTTGCGATCGAGGCAGCAGCAATGGTCTGGCTGGTGAGACCCCTCCGGGTGCGTTGGGCAATTCCGGTGTGTTTGCTGTGCCTCCCTGAACTCGTCGTCGGGAACATCTACATCTTGCTGGCCGCGGCCACTGTAGTCGGCATGCGGAGGCCTGCCGCTTGGTCCTTCGCTGTCCTCACGAAGGTCACCACCGGCGTCGGACTTCTCTGGTTCGCCGCGCGTGGCGATTGGAAGAGGCTGCTTCAAGGCAGTGGCGCAACGGTGCTCATCGTCGTCGTGTCTTATGCGGTCGATCCAACAGCGTGGAGTGACTGGATACAGTTCCTGCTCGCGAATAGGAGTGGAACGCCCGACAGCGGGATCAGCTTCGTAGTGCGGTGCCTCATCGCCGTGGCGCTGGTCGTCATCGGTGCCCGGAAACAATGGCCCTTTCTCGTCGCCCCGGCGATGGTGCTGGCGTCGCCGGTCCTCGTCTCGTTCATTCCGTGGACGATCCTGATTGCCGTCCCGCGACTTCTCATGGAGGGAAGTACCGGGAAGCGGCAATAGTGCCCGTGATTGGTTCCCTCGGGAAAGCCTCAGGGTTTCCGCAGGATAGACCGGGCTGCAAGGCATCGGCCGCATCAGCAAGTAGCGTGGTCACATGTCCCTTCCAAGCGCTTGCCCCGACGACGGAGATGCGGGCATTGCCCTCGCTCCCACCACCTCTCCGGGACTGCCGGCGCCTGCCCTCACGGCATCCAGCGCGGCAGCGGCCTTCCCGGAGGTCATCCCCGAGGACCTGCCGCCGGCGGCCCCGCTCGTGGACCCTGCCGCGCTTCAGGACCTGGGTGCACAGCTGGAAAATCCGGCCGTGGCGAAGGGATTTGCCAGGGACTACACCCGGATGTGGGACCAGCGCTACCGCTCGCTGGCCTCGGCCCTCGAACGCGGGGATCTCGCGGGCTCGATGGACGCTGTGCTGAGCCTGAAGACGTCCTCGGCCATGGTCGGAGGCCTGCGCCTGGCCCAGCTCGCCGGCGAACTGGAGAACGCCCTCAGGGCCGGAGACATTGGCCGCGCCCTTTCGCTCCTGCGCGACGTTGCCGCCCGCGGCGGGGAAACCGTCGACGAGCTCCAGTTCAGCTACGTCCTGTGGGACAGCTAGGGCCGGCGGGACCGCTGCCGCCTACAGGTTTCCCGGGTGCCGGGCGCCGGAAGCCCCTCCGGGGGCTACCGCGCCGGCGACAGCCGGTAGCCCACGCCGCGGACGGTCTGCAGCCAGCGCGGCTGCACGGGGTCCTCGCCGAGTTTCCTCCGCAGGTTGCCGATATGTACCTCGACGGCGCGTTCGTCGGATTCGCTGATGTAGGCGTCCGCCCGGTAGTAATCGCCCCGGACCACGCGCACCAGCTCGGTCTTGGACCGCACGGCGCCGGCGCCCTTCAGGAGCGCCTGCAGGAGGTCGAACTCGCTGCGGGTCAGGCTGACCGCCACGCCGTCGACGCTCACGGACCGGGTCTCGGGATTCAGGTCCAGGCCGTTGTGGTGCAGCACCGGGCTCTGGGACGCTGCCGGGGCGGCGGCCGCCCCAGGATCCATCGCGGATCCGTCCGCGGCGCCGAGGTCCTGCCGGGGCCGGCGCATCATGGCACCCACACGGGCGCGCAGCTCCCGGGGCCGGAAAGGCTTCGCCAGGAAATCATCCGCCCCGGTATGAAACGCTGTCAGCGTGTCCAGTTCGTCGGTTCGCGCTGTCAGCATGACCACGTACGCGTCACTGAACTGCCTGATGCGGCGCAGCACCTCGAAACCGTCGATGTCGGGAAGCCCGACATCGAGGGTGACCACGCTTGCGTCCCGCGCCCTGACGACGTCGACCCCTTCACGTCCGCCGGCCGCCGAGTGGACTTCGAACCCCGCCTGGCTCAATACGGCTTCGACAAGGTTCCGAACATCTTCGTCGTCTTCTACAACGACGGCGACTCCCAGGTCGGTCATGGCCCCCCTCATGTGTCACGCTACGCCGCCGTTCGCGGATGCGGCGGCAGCAATCATCTCGCCGGCCCCCACCGGCAATGTCAGAATACCCACCCTAAGGGGCAAATTCGCGGCGGCCCGGTAACAGAAATGGCAAAACTTCGATTTATGTCAAATTTGCGTGACACAAGGTGTAAAACTGGAGCAACGGGAAGGGGGCACGGCGTCTTTGCTTAGACAGCGGCTGATCCGCAGTATGGATCGACACGGGAAGGCTTTGGGGCCGCGCGGGCGGGTCCTCGTATGCCAGTTGCCGCTGGCCGTGATGCTGGCCGGAATCGTCATGGCTGCCCCGGCCGCCTGGCCCGGCCTTCCGGACAGCATCCTGTGCCGGTACGCCTTTGCCCTGCAGGCCGCCCTCCTGGTGGCCTGCGTACTGGTCCCCTGGCAGCGTTTTGGGCCGTTGGCCCCGCTCGTCATCCCTGTCCTGGACCTGGTGGCGATTGGGCTGCTCCGGGACGGCACCACCGCCGGGCTGCCGGATCCCGGTGTGCTCTCCGTCCTGCCCGTGGTGTGGATTTCGGCGTCCATGCTCTCCGCCGCCGCGAGCCTTTCACTGAGTTTCTCGGTGCCCCTCCTGGCCGCCCTGCACTGGCTCCTGGCGGACCGATCGGCACCGCTTGCGGCCCGCA
>Ga0207691_10002350_pt1 | contig 18516 bp, 15 predicted proteins | sample KBSM13metaG_FD_184327 | JGI IMG/M metagenome (GOLD analysis project Ga0207691, IMG submission 184327) | Miscanthus rhizosphere microbial communities from Kellogg Biological Station, Michigan, USA - KBS M1-3 metaG (SPAdes) (version 2) | ecosystem: Host-associated > Plants > Roots > Rhizosphere >... | reverse complement strand
CACCGAGTAGTCGGCGAACGGGTTCACCGGATCTCTGGGCTTCATGTTGGCCGGCATGCGCGGCAGACCCGAACTATGCGTGGACAGATCCTCCAGCGTGATCGCTCGCCCGCGCTCGGGGACCTTGACGCTCGCGGGGAGATACTTCGAGATCGGATCGGTCAGCGCAACCTCGCCGCGCTGCGCTGCCTCGGCCAGCAAGAGCGACATGAACACCTTGCTCATCGAGCCGATAGTGTGTCGCCGTTGAGCGGCGTCGTGGCGGTCGCAGATCCGCGGCCGTAGGTCACGATGCGCCGTCCTGACGGCTCGATCACGCCGACGACAACACCGACGCCCTGCCGATAGGTGTCAACTCGCTCGGCCAGGATCGTCTGAATCTCGGAGTCGGACGCGAGATCACTCGTCCCGGGCGGCTGCGCCAGCGGCGATACGCGGAAGATCGCGATACGCACGACGGCGAGCAGCGCATCGCGTGTGGTCGTCATTGTGCAATCGATCCGAGCGCGTCAATCCGGATGCGCAGCTTTCGCGCCCAGCCCTGACTGCTCAAATGGATCACGACACCCATGCCGGCCATGAGTGCAATAAAGATGAGCGCCGGCCACAGTGGCCTGCCGCGTTTTGCGGCCTCGATCGTGGCACCCGCCACGATGAGAAGCATGCCGGGCACCATGGGCATGAGGTACCAGCGCCACAGGGTCTGAATAATCCGCCGACGTCGTTCGAGCTCGCCGCGATAGTGTGCGAGCGCGGTATCGAACTCCAGGCTCTCCGGCATGGGCGGCGTCTGAGACTTCCACACGACCACTGCCACGTACAATCCGTACGCGGACGCGAGTGCCCATCCGATTCGCAAGGCCCAGTTGGGCGAAGACACCACCGGAATGATGAAGAAGGCGGCGATGGCGACGCCGGTATATGCCTCGATTCTGACTCCCCGTCGGCTCATTCGCTCGAACAGCCGCACCTCTGTCACTAGCGCCTCAAAGGTTGCAGGCACGTGCGTCATTGCCTGGCGAGGGATGCCTCCAAGGTTCGGGTTCTGGAGCCGGAGGAGGAAGATCACGCCGAACGCCGCAAGGCACCCGGCGTATGCGGGGAGCGGCAACATCTGGCGCGGCCGTACGAGCGCAACCATCGCCTGCGACGCGATGAGACCGCCCGCGCCAAACACGAGATCGACAGCGACCTGCCTGACAGACACCGATATGCCACGCTTGTAGGCGTCGCGCAAGACGAACCCGAGCATCGCGCCACCGAGCGCGGCAACGGCCGCCCCCGTGCGTTTGCTGCCTACGCCAAGGCTCACGAGCAGGGTGAAGGCATAAATGATCACGCCTGCCAGCGTGGAGGTGCGGCGGATCTGACTGGCAATGACAAAGGGAATCGTCCCCGCGGCATCGAGCACGAACTGCCACGGCGAGCGATAGCGCTCCCACAGATCCCCGATCACGTGCTCGCGGCACACCGGCGGAATCAGCGCGCGCACGACGGCATCGATCAGGACTGGCGGGCGGGTTTCCAGTGTCGGCCTGCGGTCCATACGTCTTCTCCCCAGATGCGTTCGACATCGTCGCAGATGCGTTTGGCGGCGACGCTGGCGTCCCTCAGCGCGCGCTCGCCGGCTGATTCGAGTCGATAGTGACGCTTGGAGCGGCCGCCGCGTTCGGGCGTCGGGTCGGACAGCCACGAGGTGACGAGCCCCTTGTCTTCGAGGCGATCGAGCGTCGCATACACCGCGCCGAGTGCCACCGTCCGCGGCGAGACAAGTTCTTCAACCTTCGTGTGGATCGTGACGCCGTACGCGCTGTCGCCCAGCGCGAGGACCGCTGCCAGGACGACATGCTCGAATTGACCAATCGACTCAGGATGAGCCATTAGTCATACATGGTATATCAAATCACGCACCTGTCAAGACGACGGCAGGAGGCGATAACTCCCAAGATCTAACTCCCAGCTCCCAAAGCTCAGTGGGGTTCTGGTGGGAGTTGGAAGTTGGAAGTTGGGAATGTCTTAAGGGAGACGACCGTCGGTCGACAATCCCTGCAGCACTAGTCCGCTTCGCGCGCCAGCACTCAATTGACCCAACTCCCCCGACTTGCCTGCCGGACGTTCAACCGTGATCTTGAACTGATGGCTCTGCTTCTCGTGGCTTGCGGCGACCTGCTTGCCGATCTCCGGAAGCAGCGTGGCGAGCCGGGTCGGGACAGCGATGCTCTCGTACCGTCCGCGGGTCGCCTGTGTTACCGACAGGCCAACCTGGGTCTGATTGGCGCCGCCGGTCGCTGACCCTGTTGTCGAGTTCAGCAGGATGACGTGGACGGTCGTCGGGCGCTTCTGGATCCGTTCGAAGATTCGCTTCACGTCGCGCTCGAGGACGTTGGCGTCTCCAGAGCTCGTGGCCGACGAGATGATCACAGGGAAATGATCGCTCTTGTCCTTCTCGATGCGCTGCGTGGCTTCGTTCATCGATTCGACGAAGCGGCCGGCTCCCCCGTCGGGCGCGAGCCGTGACAATCCTTCGATCATCATCGCCTTGTCCATCGTCGGACGAACGAGGAAGCGCGGTTGCGGCGCCGTCGTGACGATCGTGACCTCGAGATTCTCGGGCAGCGCTTCGATCAATCCCTTGATCCCGTCTTTCAAGCTCTGGATGTTCTGCCCGCCCAGACCGATGCCGTTATCCACGAGGAGTTGGACTTTCACCGGCCAGCTGACCGGCTCGACTTTGACGATCTTCGCTTCGACGCCGCCTTCCAACACTTTGAGATCGGCAGGCTCCAGGGTCGCCACCGGCTTTCCGGTGACGTCCGCAACGCTGGCGTAAAGCTGAACTTGCTGCTGCGCGCGCACGTCGCCGCTGGCGACGCACAGAGCGACTGCGACTCCCATCAGAAGCTTCGACCGCATGCCTAACCTCCGTCAGATTGCCGTCTGAGAAACTGGACAACCGAGATGCTGACGATGAGACGTTCGAGGAACTGGTTCGGTTCTGCCCATATTACGTTGAGGATGGCACAGGCGTTCACACTCACGTGGCCCTCTGCTGCCATATCAGGATTGAAGGGCGTCGAATGTTCTGTGAAAACGCGGTCAGCGCCGGGTAGGTGCGATTGAACCTCGATCGAGGCGGGCCGATAACCGTACTGAGCGTCGGTTGCCCCCACGTTTCCCGTGGGCCTGTGACCTCCTGCGATTTTCGTGAAGGGGACCCGATGCTCGTTACGACTTCGTCACCATCGATTCCCGATACCACTTCACCGTTCGTCCCAGTCCCTCTTCGAAACCGACAATCGGTCTGTAGCCGAGCAGACGTTGTGCCTTGCCGATGTCTGCCTGAGAATCGCGCACGTCGCCGGCGCGCGGATTGGAATAGTCCGGCTCGAGCGAACTGCCCACCTCACGCTTCACGCTGGCGAAGAGCTGATTGAGCGAGATGCGGCCGGCGGTCGCCACGTTGATCACTTCCCCGCTCGCCCCCGGCGCATGACACGCGCGCAGCACACCGTCGACGACGTTCGCGACGTAGGTGAAGTCGCGCGTCTGCTCTCCATCGCCGTGGATCGTTGGACGGCGTCCGTCGCACAGCGCGCTGATGAAGAGCGAGATTACGCCCGAGTACGGCGACGAGGGATCCTGACGCGGTCCGAACACGTTGAAGTACCTGATGGTCACCGTGTCGAACCCGTAGAGCGTCGTAAACATCTGGCAGTACTGTTCGGCCACCAGCTTCTGCAGCGCATACGGCGACAACGGCGCCGCCGGCATTGTCTCGACCTTGGGCAGCACCTCGGAGTTGCCATAGGCCGACGAGGAACCTGCGTAGACCAGCCGCTTCACGTTCGCATCGCGCGCGGCCACGAGGATGTTGACCGAGGCGTCGATGTTGGCGCGATTCGACGTGAGCGGGTCATCGACCGAGCGCGGCACCGACGGAATCGCGGCCTGGTGAAGCACGTATTCGATGCCGTGCGCAGCACGGCGCGCGACGTCGATGTCGGCGAGGTCACCCTCCATGAATTCGACCTGGGGAAGATGTGCGAGGTTCTGCCGCTTGCCCGTGATCAGGCTGTCCACGACACGCACGCGCTCGCCGCGACGAACGAGCTCTTCGCACAAGTGAGATCCAATGAAGCCGGCGCCGCCGGTTACCAGATAGTGAGGCATGGTGCCGTTACTGCGGGAAACCCGATCGAGACAATCCAGGAATGATCTTCAAGGCGTTTTCAAAATAGAGCTTCTTGAGAACATCGTCTGGCAGCGCGATCCCGTACAGTTTCCAGAAAGCGTGGTAATCGCGGTAGTAATCGAAGTACTCATCGCTCGTTTCAAGGACACGCCAGTAGTACGGGTACTCGTCGGGCTGGTAGTTGTCTTTGCCGAACAGAATCCGGTCCTGATACTTGACGAAGAAGTCGTGCGCAAACCGCGGCTGCCTGCCGATATCGTAGAGCACCGCGCCGATCTCGCTGTACACGTTTGGCATCTCGTCGAACATGCGTCCCAGGCGAGCCAGATCGTTGGCGTGCCAGCCGAGGTGCGCTGTCACGAACCTGGTCTTCGGATGTTTCTTGAAGAGACGATCCCGCTCGGCCATCAGCGTCTCGAATCGTGGAAACGCCGGGTCCTGATATCGACGATCGCGAAACAGCGCGAGCTCGAGCCAGCGTTCGTTCGTGTAGTCGATCGGGTCCCAGAACTTCTGCGGATCGGCAGTATGAATGAACACGGGGATGTCCAGTCGTGCCGCTGTCTCCCAGATCGGATCGAGCTCGGGATCGTCGAGTTGCAGTCGTGAGCCATCAGCCTTCTTCACGTTGATGCCGAAGCTCTTGGCGATCTCCTGAATGCCCTTCGCCCCAGCTTTGATGTCGGCTTCGAGCTGTTCTGCTGCAGCCTGTCCGAATCCAGGACCGATCTCACGACCGAAGCCGATGCTCGTGAAGTAGATGAAGCGATCCGCATATGGCGATGCGTTTGCCACGCCGATCCACTGCTTGAGCAAGTCGCCCCGTAGCTGCGGATTGTTGACGACCATGCGCTGGACATTCAGATCGTCGAGCGCTTTTACGACGCTCGCGAGCGCCTCTGGCGACGTCAGTTGCGGCGGATGGCCGTGGAAGTCGATGACCGGGAACCTGGCCTTCGGCACCGGATGCTGTGGGACGACGAGCGTCGACTCGGGTTTGTACTCGCGGATGTCAGGAATCGGAAACTCTGGCTCACGGCCCGAACCCGGGCGGGCGCCCGGAGTGCCCTGACCCGGCTGCCCCTGTGCGATGGCAACCGCCGCTGCCGCAATGAGGATGAACACGACGACAGGTGTTCTGCGAGTCATGCGGAGCATTTTACTTGGGCAGAGTAAAGCGTCGCAGTCAGCCGGTAAGCCGAATTCTGTCCGCCTTCGCTCCGTCGCGCCTTGCGGCGCGCCGAAGCTACGGCGCGACGATCATTCCTCTAGGCCAGTGATTGCTCACTGACTCCGGCGACCTACCCGGTGGCTCGGACGGGCCGTCCTACGGAACGCTTGCGCGTCCGGCCGGCGTCTTGCGACGCCTGCAGCGCCACCCTATTTGGTCTTGCTCCGTGCGGGGTTTTGCCTGCCACCGGCGTTGCCGCCGGCGCGGTGCGCTCTTACCGCACCTTTTCACCCTTACCCCTCGACTCGGCGCTTACGCACCTCGCTCGGGGCGGTATATTTTCTGTGCCACTGGTCCGTCAAGTTACCCTGCCCGGGCGTTACCCGGCGCACTGCCCTTCGGAGTTCGGACTTTCCTCTCCCCCCGGCACTACGCGGGAACCGCGGTTACCGGAAGCAGCGATCGTCTAGCTGACTGCGACAGCACGATTATCTCGTACTGTCCCGGTCCACTGTCTCCCGTCTGCAGACGCGACCGGCACATCCGCGCGTGTCAGAATGTGAGCTCATCGACCGGTGCTCCGAACACCTGACCCTTCAGTACTCCCGGCCGGCGCGCCTCCAACGGCCAGCACGCTCCGTCGTGTGGCAATCGGGGCCGCCGCTCTCACGGCGTTCTTCGTCTTCCGCCTCGTGTACGGGCTGACGCGCGAGTTCTTCTTCGAAGACCCCACGCAGATCTTCTTGATGGGCCTCCGCTGGTACGCGACCGGCAACTGGCCGTACTTCGGCCCGGACGTCGTGTGGACGGAGAGCGAGATTCCCGGCGCGCTGCAGCCGCTCCTCGTGGGCCTCCCGCTCGCAATCGCTCCGGTGCCGGAAGCGCCGTACGTGTTCTTGAACCTCATTTCCGTCGCCGGGCTCGCCCTCTTCGCCTGGTACATCACGGCCCGCCTGCCCCAGCTGCCCAGGTGGCTGGCGTGGGGGTGGCTCATGACCGTGCCGTGGACCCTCGAATTCTCCACGCACGTCACCAATCCGTCGTACCTGCTCGCCCCGGTTCTGATCTTCTTCATCGGATTCTTCGAGGCGCTGCCGACCTTCCGCCTCGGGAAGGTGCCGGTGCCGATGGCGTTCCTGATGATGGGAGCCGCCGTTGGCTGGGTGATGCAAATTCACCTCTCCTGGCCGCTCCTCCTTCCCTACATCGCCCTCGCCTGGGCCACGAGCTTCCTGCGCGGCGCGCGCTCGGTCGCGCTGAACACGGTGGCGGCCATCGCCGGGCTGCTGCTGTTCGGATCGCTCCTGGTGCCGACCTTCGTTGTCTACGGCGTTGGCGGTGGCTCCGGCGGCACGGTGCGCAACCTGCGTCCGCACTGGGTGAGCCCGTACGAGGTGCTGTCCGTCCTGGCTCGCTTCTTCTCGTTCGCGAGCCTCGAGATCTGGCGTTTCATCGCGACCGGCGATGGCATGCGGACGATGTTCCTGTTCCGCAACCTCTGGATGGTGCCGCTGACGATCGTGGTCTGGGCGGCCGGTGTCTGGCAGCCGTTCTGGATGCTGCGGGAGTGGTTCCGCTCGCAGTCGCCGCACGCCGGCTGGCAGACGCTCCGGTGGATCGTCGCCGGATCGGTCGCGCTCGTCTACGTGAGCTTCTGGTTCGTACTCGAGCCGCCCCAGGCGCACTCGTTCTACGTGCTTGCGCCCGTGGCCTTCATGTTCGCGGCGTACTGCTGGACGTTCGTCGACTCGCCGCGATGGCGCCGGATCGCCGGCGCGATCCTCGCGGCGAATGTCGCGTTTCACATCGGGCAGGCCTGGATTCAGGCGCCGGAGAAGTCGATCTTCCGCAACCGCGCGGTGGTGGCCGCCGCCATTCGCACGAAGCAGCCCCAGTTGTTCGCCCACCGCCGCCCGTTCGCGATCGGCGGGGGCCCGTCCTCCCTGCAGGATCCGTCCAGGCCGTACGACGCCCTGCGGGACGTCCAGTTCACCAACACCCGACTGACCATGGGTCCTCGCAACGTCGCGCTGTGGAGCATCACGCTTCGCATCGCCAACCCGCGCGTGGCCTTTCGCGACGTCCTGTACCAGACGCAGTACCGCGACGCGAACGGGCAGGTGATCCTACAGCGTCATGAACGCATCAAGGACATCTTCCAGCCGGGCGTGGTGGCTACTCTGGAGGTGAACGACGGGCGCGTCACCACGCCGTTCGCCTCCGCCACAATCGAGGTGCTGGCCGCCGAAGCCCTGCTGCCCCTGGAGTGATCCACACCCCTCGCGACGGGCCATCTTCTATTTCCGCTGCGACCAAGTGGGCCCGAAACGATCAGGCACGTTCAGTGCCGAGAAGACTCCCAACGGCTCGACGGAGTCGACGAGCGCCCGGCTGCGTTGTTCAAGGGAGGCAATCGCGTCAGTCCGGTACGCTCGATGCTGTTCGTAGACGAGGATCTCACTCCAGTATTCGATGACGATGTATCTCGAAGCGCGGCTCTGATCGTGAAGGAAGGAACTGCCCAAATACGACCGCGCGAGGCGATTCATTGCAGTCCACTCGCCATCGACTCCGTACAGTTGCTCGAATTCGGTCTCTTGTCCGTGCTTGACCTCGAATTGCCACATGATCGCGATCATAGGGACTTCCTCGGCCGCGTCGCGTATGAAGACGCATGTATTCGACTTAACAATGAAGCGGCATTGTTCCGCGAGGAGGAATCGTACGGCACGCGCAAGTTTGGGAGACATCGTACCACCGCGCCGGTGAACTCTCGCCAGCAGTCGCAGCGTGATGGGCGCGACTGCGAGTGTTCTGCTACTTAGGCAGGGGTTCTGATGTCTCCCGTTGCGGAAGGCGTGATCAATCGATCTTCACGCGCCGGCGAAACTGCTGGTTCTCGTTGCAGACGAATTCGATCACCTCGTCATCGGGCGCGATCTGCTGATTGATGCGAACGGTAAATGGCTTCGTGTAGGCCTTCGAGTCCTCGAGTGTGACGTCGATCTCGAGCTTGCCATAGGCGGGCCGGCGAATGCGCTCGATGAATCTCGCCTGCTCCGAATAGGGGCTGCCACGCACGTCGAGCCAGCCATCGTAGGGGCTTGTCTCCGCTCCTCGCAAATTGTTCGTCTCGACCACGAGCGTGTCGCCTTCCCATCGTCCCACCGAATACCCGTACCAGAACGGCTGCACGCTACCCTGAGTCGGTAGCGCGCGTCCGTCGACGTAGATATAGCGGAGGCCGTAATTCGCCTCGTACATGATCGCGATCACGCTCGAGTTCTGAACGACCTTGCGCGGTTGCCCATGCGTGTGGAACTGCGTCAGCCCCATCGGCAAGCAATTCGCGTCGGGGTTGTCCTTGTCGTTCAATGCCATTCGCTGTTTCTTGAGCTCAGAGGCCCACGGTGTCATCGGTAGGCCGCCGGGAACGTTCGCGCCCATTTCCCAGAATGCGGCAATCGGCGGCGAGTTTGGATCCGGAGGCGGCGCTGGCGTCTGAGCGGCGGCGGCCGGGTTGCGGGTCAGACCGGCGAGCTCCGGCGGATTGAAGGCGCCCTCGCCCCTGAATCTGATCCAGTTGCCGGAGAGGTCAGGCTTGCCATCCGCCATGCGCGGCGGTGGAGCGTCCATCCGAATGCGCTGTTCCGCGTCGCGCGGAACGCCGGGCGCCGGATACTTCGGCCACTGTGCGGCCATCGACGCCGAACCCATCGTGACGATGACGGCTCCCCACGCGATCGCGCGTTTCATGTCGATCTCCTCTGTGCAGCGGTGAGTGCGGTCTGCGAACGACCGCCCGATTGTAGGCGAGATGGGCGGTCGGTGATATCGACACTTGCGCCGTCCGAGTTCTGGAATGCGTCGTTCGTCATCTGTAGCCTGGCGCCACGGCGTTCCAAGGCGAGGGTTCGCGGGAACGTCTCATGGAAAGCTCTCCTTCTCCACGAAAATTGCAGTGTTGTGGATTGGCGCACACTGACGCTACGAACGGAAGCAAACGCTGGACTGATGGGATGTGTTCGAGTCTCAGCGGCGCAGCAGTGTAGCCGGGCCGATGCCGGATTCAATGCAAATGACTGGAGGCTACGACCGGTTATTCGTACCGGTCAGGATTGTGCTGCGAGGATGGATCTACCCGTCCACTTCCTGCTTGATTCCGTACTGTTCGAGTTTCTTGTACAGGTTGCTTCGGGGCGTGTCGATCAATTCGGCCGTGCGCGAGATGTTCCAGTTGTTCTCGCGCAGTTTCTGTACGAGATAGGCTCGCTCGGCGGCGTCCTTGAACTCGCGCAACGTGCCGGCCCCCGGGGCGACAGACTCACCGATCTTCGCGGGCACATCCGGCTCGGTCGCCATGGTGACACGCGCTGGTTCGCCGCTTCGAATTTCTGGCGGAAGATCCTCGACACGGACGACTTCCGACGGCGCCATGATCAGCAGACGTTCGACGGTATTTCGAAGCTCGCGGATGTTGCCTCGCCAGCGATAACGCGAGAGCGCGTCCGTCGCCGACGGCTCGAATTTCTTCGGTTTCAGGTTGTGCTCTTCCGCGGTCCGCTTCGCGAAGTGCTGAACCAGTCGCGGTATGTCCTCGCGGCGCTCGCGCAGCGGCGGGACGATGATCGGGATCACGTTCAACCGGAAGAACAAATCCTCCCGGAACTCACCGCGCTCGATCGCCTCCTCGAGATTCTTGTTGGTGGCCGCGATGACGCGGACATCAACCTTGATCGTCCGGGCAGAACCAAGTCGCTCGACTTCCTGTTCCTGCAGCACGCGCAGGACCTTGGCCTGCGTCTTCTGGCTCATGTCGCCGACTTCATCGAGGAAGATGGTGCCGCGGTCGGCCTGCTCGAACTTCCCCACCTGCTTCTCGGTGGCTCCGGTGAACGAGCCCTTCTCGTGGCCGAAGAGCTCAGACTCGATCAACTCCTCTGGAATCGCAGCGCAGTTCACCTGGACGAAGCGCTGCGATGCACGCGGACTGTTCCGGTGAATGGTTCGTGCCACGAGCTCTTTGCCCACTCCGCTCTCACCGAGCAACAGGACAGTCGCATTCGTTGGAGCCGCGCGAGTCACGGCCTCGAGCACATTGCGCAGCGCCGGACTCTGTCCCACGAGCTCGTACTTGGATTCCATCGCAACCTTGAGGTCGCGGTTCTCGCTCGTGAGTTCCGATTGCCTGAGAACGTTCCGCAGCGTGACGATGACGCGTTCGCTGCTGAGCGGCTTGTCGAGAAAGTCGATCGCACCAGACCGGATCGCTTCGACAGCGGTGGCCGTGTTGCCGTGACCCGAAATCATCACAATCGGCAACGTCTCGTCCACAGAGCGCAGCTTCCGCAGCACCTCCATGCCGTCCATGCCGGGCATCTTGATGTCGAGCAGGACGATGTCCGGACGTTCGCGGCGAATGAGGTCGAGCGCTTCCTGTCCGCTGGCGGCGCCGACGAACTGGTAGTCCTCGTACTCGAGGATCATGCGCAGCGAGTCGCGGATCGCTGCCTCGTCATCGATGACCAGTACGCGAGATTTCATAGCCACGGGGGGCCGGAGAGCACGGTTCCAAGTTCCAGGTTCCGGGTTCCGGGTTCGGGTGCTGGGTTCGAGTTCAAGGTTCCAGGTTCATGGGTTCCAGGTTCATGGGTTCCAGGTTCCACGTTCTGAAGCGCAGACATCGCACCGAGAACGATGAACTCGGAACTGTGACCCGGAACCTTGCACACGGACGAGGAACCCGGAACGTGAAACATGGAATGGCGCTAATCGACCTTCACCGTTCGCAGCTCACGTCTCGGCCCCTCGGGCTTGTAGAGATAGAGGGCCATCACTTCTCCGGAGCGGGCGTTGGCGGTCAGGCGGCGGAAGTCGTCGATTGATTGCACGGGCTGCCGGTTGATCTCCAGCAGGATGTTGCCGCGTTCGATGTCGGCGTCGTAGGCCGGCCCCATGGGATCCACACGAGAGACGACAACCCCGTGCATGCCCTTTGGCAGGTTGAAGCGTGCGGCGAACTCGACGTCGATTTCACGCACCAGCATTCCGAGCAGCGATCCCGTACGGCTGGTCGGGCGCGCGCCTTCGTCGATCTCGTCCGGCTCGGGATCGCGGACCGGACGCTCGGCGAGCTTCACGGGCACGTTCATCGCCCGGCCGTCGCGCACGATTTGAAGGGTCGCCGACGTGCCCGGCTGACGTGCCGCGACGAGCTGAATGAGCTCGTCGTTGCGCACGACCTGCTTGCCGTCAACGGCGACGATGAGGTCATACGGACGAAGACCGGCGCGCGCTCCCGGTGAGCCGGCAGTAACGTCCTGCACGAGGGCGCCGCTCGAAGAACTCAGTCCGAGCGACCGCTGCAGGTCCGGATCGACGTCTCTCAGCGCCACGCCGATGTAGCCACGAGACACGCGACCCATCTCGCGAAGCTGCGGAAGGATCAAGCTGGCTTGATTGCTCGGAACCGCGAAGCCGATGTTCGACGCGCGCGAGCTGATTGCGGCGTTGATCCCGATTACCTCGCCGCGAGAGTTGATCAGCGGCCCGCCGCTGTTGCCAAAGTTGATCGCTGCGTCGGTCTGAATGTAGCGGTCGAGCGACGAGTCGAACAGCTTCCGCCCGATGAAGCTCACCACGCCCACCGTGACCGTATGCTCGTAGGCCAGCGGATTGCCGATCGCGAGGACCCACTCCCCAACTCGCAAGGTGTCTGAGTCGCCGAGCATGGCGTGCGGCAGCGCCTTCGGAGAAGACACCTTGATGAGGGCGATGTCAGTGTCCGGATCGGATCCCACCCTTTCAGCCCGAAGGCTGCGGCCATCCGCCAGCCGTACCGCGATCCGATCGGCGCCCTCGATCACATGGTGATTGGTCAGGATGTAGCCATCGGGATCGATGATGAATCCAGTTCCGGCGCCGCGATGGGGTCCTTGACGCTCTCGCTCCGGTGCGCGACCGAAGAGGTCGGGGCTATCAGGCGCCGTAGCCCCGGCGCGCTGACGGGGACGGCTGCCCGCGCGCGACGTGGCATCGATGTTGACGACCGACGGATTCAGCTGCTCGGCGATATCGGCAAACGACGCCGCAGCCGGCCCCGAGGTCGTCAGCTTCGACGGCCGCAGAGCGGAGACATTGGGCTTCGTCGCCGATTGCGCGGGGGTCGGCGTGAGCGAGCCGGCTACGATCAGTCCGAACAGGAACGCAACGGTAGCCGCCAGACACACCGTTACGACCAGAAATCGCCGGGCCATCGGGATCATTATAGGCTTTTCGGCTCGTGGCTTTGAGCGCTGGATAGCCTCCCGCCCTCGGTGTTCTGTGCGATCAGTGCCTTGAACGCCGCCTCGTCCAACATCGTCACGCCGAGCGTCCTGGCCTTGTCGGCCTTGCTCCCCGCCTCCTCGCCCACGATCACGGCCGTCGTCTTCTTGCTGACCGATCCGGAGACTTTAGCGCCCAGATGCTCCAGTGCCGCGGTCGCCTCTTCGCGCGTCATCGAGGCGAGCGTGCCCGTGATCACGTACGTTCGGCCGGTCAACGGCCCCGGTCCAGCGCTCACGCGTTCGGATTCGGGCACCTCCATGCGGACACCTGCCGCGCGAAGCCTCGACACAAGTTCCCGGTTGCGCGGCTCATCCAGCCAGCTTCGCGCTGATTCCGCGAGGACCGGCCCGATCTCGTTCGTCGACTGCAGCGCCTCGAGCGACGCCGCTTCGAGCGCGTCCATCGATCCGAATGCGCGGGCAAGCACCTGGGCCCCGCGCTCGCCGATGTGGCGAATTCCGAGCGCGTAGATGACACGCCAGAAGTCGTTGTTCCTGCTGCGCGCAATCTGTTCGACGACCTTCGCCGCGTTCTTCTCACCGAACCGCCGCTCGATTGCCTTCCCCTCGCGCTCGGATGTGCTCGTCAACGTTCCCAGCTGCTCGACGGTGAGGTGATAGAGGTCCGCGCAGTCGTGAACGAGACCGCCTGCGATCAGCTGCGCCACGAGTGACTCGCCGAGGCCTTCGATGTTCATCGCGCCACGCGATGCAAAGTGCTCGAGGCCGCGCTGCAGCCTGGCCGGGCACGAGACGTTCTCGCATCGCCACACGGCCTCCTCTTCTTCGCGATGGATCTGGCTTCCACAGACCGGGCACGTGGTGGGCATCACCCATGGCACCGAATCCTCGGGACGCCTGGCGAGCACGGGACCGACGACGCGCGGGATCACGTCGCCTGCCTTCTCCACGATGACCCAGTCGCGCTCGCGAATGTCCTTGCGCGCGATGTCGTCGGCATTGTGGAGCGTGGCCATCGACACGGTGGTGCCGCCGACGAACACTGGTTCGAGCACCGCGAAGGGCGTCACGGCGCCGGTGCGCCCGACGTTCACCGCAATCTGTTTGAGCAACGTGTTCTTCTGTTCTGCCGGGAACTTGAACGCCACCGCCCAGCGGGGAAACTTGCTGGTCGTGCCAAGCCGGCGTCGCTGCTCGATGGTGTCGACCTTGATGACGACGCCATCAGTGTCGAAGCCGAGACCGCGCCGCTTGTCGGCCCATTCCGAGCAGAACTCGACGAGCGCCTCGATGCCGGCGCACCGCCTCCAATGCGATTCGACCGGCAACCCCCATCGTCCGAGCTGTTCGAGCGTCAACGCGTGCGAGGCCAGATGGGTCTGCCTTGGCTTCAGAACGACGAGCTGGTACGTGAACGCACGCAGGCCACGCTTTGAGACCAGGGCAGGGTCGAGATTCCGCAGTGCTCCGGCGGCGGCATTGCGTGGGTTGGCAAAGAGCACGTCACCGGCGCTGGCCCGTTCCTCGTTCATCTTCTCGAACGCGGCGCGCGGCAGATACACCTCGCCACGGACCTCGATCGGTCCAGCCACCGGCTCGTTCAGCTGGAGGGGGATGCTCCGAATCGTCCGTACGTTGATGGTGACGTCTTCTCCTTCGGTGCCGTTGCCACGGGTGGCACCGCGGACGAACACGCCATCGACATATGTCAACGCGATGCTGACGCCGTCGATCTTCAGCTCGGCCACGTAATCGACTGAGCCTGGAGCGGAGGCGCCCTCGGAAAGGCCGCGACGCACTCGATCGTCGAACGCTCTGAGCTCGTCTTCGTCGTAGGCGTTGTCGAGACTGAGCATCGGCTCAGCGTGCGCGACAGTCTGAAACCCTTCGGCGACGCGCCCGCTGACGCGCTGCGTCGGCGAATCAGCGCTGACCAGGTCTGGATGATCGGCCTCGAGTTGTTGCAACTCGCGCAGCAGCTCGTCGAACTCAGCGTCGCTGATCTCGGGCTGATTCGCGACGTAGTACCGCTCTTCGTGATGTCGAATCTGGCGACGGAGTTCTGCGATGCGAGAGGCGGGATCCATTGCAGGCTGTAATTCAGAATGCAAAATTCAAAATGCAGACGCTACCCGGAGGCTTCTGCATTCTGCATTCTGAATTCTGCATTACGACCCGTCACCGACGGCTACCGATCGCGTGACACCACGTAGTCAGGAAGGAACATGAGCGCATCGCGTGCGTCGGACGAGGGGAAGCTGTAGAGCGTCTTCTTTGCGCGCTCAACGTAGTCGAATGCCACGCGGTTCGCGTACTCGATCGAGCGCGTCTGCGTCAGCATCGCCTTGATCTCGTGCCATTCGTCGAGACTGACCTCGCGCGACTCGACCACCTTGCGCAGCAACGCCGCTGCACGCGGGCCGCCGCGGTCTCGCATGTGAATGACGGGAAGCGTCAACTTGCCTTCGCGCAGGTCGCCACCGACGGGTTTCCCGAGCGCGACTTCTTCACCGGTGAAATCGAGCAGGTCGTCGACGATCTGGAACGCCATGCCGATGTTGAGCCCGTACTGCCACAGCGCTTCCTGCTGCTCGCGAGTGATCGGGCCGAGCATGCCGCCGATGCGTGCGCATCCCGCAAAGAGGTAAGCCGTTTTGCTCTGAACGATCTCGAAGTGCTCCGCCTCGGTCAGATCCGCGTCGCCGTTCTTCGTGAGCTGGTAGATCTCGCCTTCGACGATCCGGAGAGTGACGTCGCAGAGCAGACGAATAATCGCGAGGTCATCCTGCGTGAGTGCGAGCGACATTGACTTCAGATACAGGAAGTCGCCGAAGAGCACCGTCACGTGATTGCCCCACCGCGTGTGCACGGCCTCGCGGCCACGACGGAGCTGGGATTCGTCGATGATGTCGTCGTGGACGAGGGTTGCGGTGTGAATGAACTCGAGCACCGAGGCGTAGAGCACGGCGCGCTCGCCGGTGTAGCCCGCCATGCGAGCAGCCATCAACAGCACGGCCGGACGAATACGTTTGCCGCCGCCGTTCTGGATGTAGTCCCCGATGGTTGGAATGAGCGCGACCTGCGACTGCACGTGACGGGCGAACTCCCGTTCGACGGCACGAAGGTCTTCGCGGATCGGCTCGAACAACTGCGCGAGGGCGGCGACGGATGGTTTCTGCGCGGCGGGATTCAAGTTGTCAGATCAGACCATATCGAAGCGGGAGTGTCAACGAGCCGTGCGGCCTAATTCGTGTTCTCGCTTGGAGTTACGGGACAAACAGCCGCCCGAAGTTCTCTCCCGTGGCTTTCGCAACCGCCTCGGCGCTAGTGTTTCGAAGCTCTGCGATGACTTCGGCGACTCGAACAACACGCGCCGGCTCGTTGCGGGTGCCGCGATGCGGAACAGGCGCCAGAAACGGGCTGTCAGTCTCAACGAGCAGTCGATCGAGGGGAACCATGCGCGCCACTTCCTTCAGCTCTAACGCGCGCGGAAACGTCACAATGCCCGCGAGCGAGACGTGGAAACCGATGTCCAGGGCACGCCGCGCCATCGACCGGTCGCCGGTGAAACAGTGAAAAACACCGCCGATTACTGACGCCCGCTCCTCAGTAAGAATCCTGAATGTGTCGTCCTCGGCCTCGCGTGTGTGAATCACGATCGGCCGCTTCAGTCGATGCGCGAGCCTGATCTGCTCACGAAAGACCTGCTGCTGGACGTCTCGTGGCGCAAGGTCGTAGTGGTAGTCGAGGCCAATCTCGCCGATTGCCCGCGAGAGCGGTTGCGCATCCAGCGCGCGACCGACCTGACGCGCAGCCTCTTCAGGATCGGACGCGAACTTCCCTGCTGCGTGTGGATGGACGCCAATTGAAAATCTGACGTCACCCCACCGCGCACTGACCTCATTCGCCTGTTGCAACTCGGGTTCGTCGTCGGCCGCGAGGATGACGAAGGCACGGCCGACACCCGCCTCTCGTGCGCGTGAGATGACGTGATCGAGATCCTCGACGAACTCAGGCCCAGCGATGTGGCAGTGACTGTCGACCAGCACTGCCCTAACGAACTCGCGAGCCGGCCGGCAGTGACGGATCGACCGAGACCAGATTCGGCAGGCCGCCTTCGGGGCTGGCAGCCAGCACCATTCCGTTCGACTCGATGCCCATCAGCTTTGCCGGCTTGAGGTTCGCCACGATGACGATCGTCCGTCCGACGAGTTGATCGGGCGGATACGCTTCGGCGATGCCAGCAACGATCGTTCGCTGCTCCGTCCCCACATCCACCTTCAGCTTCACCAGCTTCTTCGACTTCGGCACAGCCTCGGCCTCGAGCACCTTCGCCACACGCAACTCGACCTTCATGAAGTCATCGATCGAGATACGCGAGTCAGCCGCCGGTGCAGGCGCAGCGGGTGTGGCCGGCACAGGAGGCGCTGGCGTCACTGGCGTCGCCGCTGCGGCCGTAGGAGCCGGAGTGGATTCGTTGGATGTCGTCATGCCTCGTAGTTCCTCAATGGTTTTTTCGATGCGCGGAAACAGCGCGTCGACCGGTCGCAGTTGTGCGCCGGGCGCAAGCGTTCCAACCTGAAGTGACGTCCACGGCTCGGCGCTGTCGAGGCCGAGCATTCCGCGAATGCGGCCCGCCGCGTCCGGCATCACCGGATCGACGAGCGCCGCAATGATCCTGAGCGTATCTGCGGCGTGATACAGCGTCCGATCGAGCGTCGCGTCGTTGGCGGCGTCCTTCGCGAGCACCCACGGCGCCCGCTCGACGATGTACTTGTTGACGTGTCGGACGAGGCCCCACGTGTCCTGCAGCGCCTGGCTCACTTGAATCTCGCCAAAGCATGCCTTGACCGATTCGATCGTCGCAGCCGTTGCGGCCACCAGATCGCGGTCAAGCGAATCGCGGCCATCGACAGGTGACGCGGGCACACGGCCATCGCGATACCGATGAACCATCGTGATCGCTCGGCTGACGAGGTTACCGAGATCGTTGGCGAGATCCGCGTTGAACCGCGTGAGCATCGCCTCATCCGAGAAGCTCGCGTCCTGACCGAGCGGCATCTCGCGCATCACGAAGTAGCGAAGGCCGTCCAGCCCGAAGACCTGGGTGTAGTCCTGGTAGCGCGCAACGTTGCCGAGCGACTTCGACATCTTCGCGCCGCCCATCAGCCAGAAGCCGTGCGCGATGATCCGACGCGGCACCGGCAAGCCGGCGGACATCAGAAACGCCGGCCAGTAGAGCGCGTGCTGGCGCACGATCTCCTTGCCGATGAAGTGCGTCACCGTTGGCCACCAGCGAGCGAGACGGTCCTCCGCCGCCGCATCATCCTCCGATCCGAAGCCGAGCGCCGTGAGGTAGTTCGTCAATGCGTCGAACCACACGTACATCACGTGCTTCGGGTCGTCCGGCACGGGAATGCCCCACTTGAACGACGTCCGGCTGATGCTGAGATCCTGCAGCCCGGCCTCGACGAACGTCCGCACCTCGTTCAGCCTGAACTCCGGCCGGATGAAGTCTGGATGATCGCGGTAGTAGTCGAGCAAAGGCTTCGCGTACTTCGACAGGCGGAAGTAGTAGCTCTCCTCCTTCAGGCGCTCGACCTTGCTGCCGCACGTCGGACACTCGCCGTCAACGAGCTGCGCTTCAGGGACGAAGATCTCGTCGACCGTGCAGTACCAGCCCTCGTACTCTCCCTTGTAGATATCGCCGGCGCGCTGCACGCGTCGCCAGATCTCCTGCGCCGCCGCGTAATGCCGGGGCTCTGTGGTGCGAATGAAATCGTCGTTCGAGATCTTCAGGTCTCGGCACATCTGACGGAACGCCGCCGACACCTGATCCGCAAACTGCGGGGTCGGCAGGTTCG
>Ga0207691_10002348_pt1 | contig 18524 bp, 13 predicted proteins | sample KBSM13metaG_FD_184327 | JGI IMG/M metagenome (GOLD analysis project Ga0207691, IMG submission 184327) | Miscanthus rhizosphere microbial communities from Kellogg Biological Station, Michigan, USA - KBS M1-3 metaG (SPAdes) (version 2) | ecosystem: Host-associated > Plants > Roots > Rhizosphere >... | reverse complement strand
CCTCGTGGCGCACGCTGTCGCAGAGCTTCTCGACCTGGCGCGCCGAGAAGCGGATCTGCATCAGCTCGTTCTGCACCTTCTTCTGCAGCTCGACGTACTTCGGCGCCTTGTGGCCCTCCTTCTGCAGCACGACGAGCATCCGCGCGTGGAGCTTGCGGATCGTCCCGAAGCGCGCGAGCGCCGCCACCTTGAGTCGCTCAAGGTTCTCCGCGGCGATCGCGCCGGCGTCGCCCTCGTCCTCGCTCGCCTCGACTTCGTCGTCGACGTCCTCGAGCGCGTCGAGCGCCTCGTTGAAGTCCATGAGACCGTCGACCAGGTCGTCGATCTTGAACTCGTCCTGCTCGATCTTGGTCGCGAGGTCGAGGATCTGCGCCACCGTCATCGGGCACGCCGAGATGGCCATGATCATGTGCTTCAGGCCTTCCTCGATCCGCTTCGCGATTTCGATCTCGCCTTCGCGCGTCAGGAGTTCGACCGAGCCCATCTCGCGCATGTACATGCGAACGGGGTCGGTGGTGCGGCCGAATTCGGAGTCGAGCGTCGAGACCGCGGCTTCGGCGGCTTCCTCGACGTCTTCGGCGGGCGCCGTGGGCGCCGCGTCGGACATGAGCAGCGTTTCGGCGTCGGGGGCCTCGTCGTAGACCTGGATCCCCATGTCGCCGATCATGCTGACGATGCCTTCGATCTGCTCGGCGTCGAGCACGTCGTCCGGCAGGTGATCGTTGATTTCGGCGAACGTGAGGAAGCCGCGCTCCTTGCCGAGCACGATCAGCGTCTTCAGGCGGCGTTTGCGCGCCTCCACGTCGGCGGGCGTGAGCACGCGCGGCGCGATTTCGGCGTGCCGGCCATTCCGGCCCTTCTTGGTGGCGGCTTCAGCGGCGCGCTTGCCGGCGATCTTTGCGGCGATCTCGCCCGCAGTCGTCGGCTTGTGCGGCGGGGCGACAGGGGCCTTGCCGCCCACAGTCTTGGCCGGCGCTGCCGCGACTGGAGCGCTTGCCTTGCCCGCAATCACCTTGGGCGCCTTGCCCTGGGGCTTGGCAACGACCTTGGGCAGCGCCTTGGCGGCCGTCTTCGCTACGGACTTCACGGAGGCAGCGGATTTGTGCTGGGCCTTCGCGACGACCTTGTGGGCAACGACCTTCTTCTTGGCCGCCGGCTTTGCGGTGCCTTTCTTCTTGGCGACGGCACGCGGGGACTTCCTGGCGGACGCCCCCCGCGCAGCGGGATGCGCCGGCCGCTTGGCCGAGGCCCTCTTCGAAGCCGGACGCGCCTTCGCGCCCGACCGCTTCTTCGCCGCCGGCTTGCGCGACTTGGGTTTGGCGGGCGATTTGCGAACGGGCTTCGCGGGCTTCTTGGCCATGGTCATCCTAATGAGTCAGGTAGGGCGTGCACCCAAGCGGGGTGCCGCGATACCAGATGGGGGCGATGGGGAAAACCTCAAATTATATCATCCAGTTAGTGGTCGCGGGTGGTTTTTGGCTGCCGGATCGAAACTGCCGAAACCGCCCGGCGCACCATTTCCAGCTGGCGGAGACGCTCGGCTTCCTCCGCGGTCGGCACCGATTCCCCCGGGACGCCGGGGAAACCCTCGCGCTGGGCCTGTTGCCAGTAACGCGCAACTCCGTCAGCAAGCTGTACCGCAGCGTGCTCGGCGGTGATTCCCGCGTCTTCGGCGGCGGCGAGCGCGCTCGCCAACACGGATTCGTGCGGCGATTCGGCGAAATATTGCATGACCCCCGCCGTAGTCAGCGTGTGCTCGCTTCCGGCGCAATATGCGACCAGTGCGGACAGCGCGGCATCCTCGGGGGTGCCGCCTTCGGGCCGGGGAAGCGTGCCGGACCGGGCCAACTCCGGTTGGAGCAGCAGCGCCTGGATGAGTTCACGGACGAGCGATGGCGCCCGGCGCTGCCCGAACTGCGCCGGGCGCAACGGGCGTCGCGAAGGCTCGTCGCGGCTGCCCTGGGAACCGCTCGCATCGTCGTGGGACCGGGCTCGTGCGGGTTCCGTCCGATGTCCCCTGTCGTGCTCCGCCCGATGCCCCCTGTCGGGCTCCGCCCGATGCCCCCTGTCGGGCTCCGCCCGATGCCCCAAAAGGCGCCTCAATTCGTTCTCCGGCAAGCCGGCGAGGTCGGCCAGGCGCCGCTGCATCAGCGCGGTGAGCACGGGCGCGGTCAGGGCGGCGATATGGGGGCGCGCAGCAGCGACCAGGGCCGCCGCTCCCTCGACCGATGTCGGCGGATGCTGTGCGCACAGCTCGGTCAGCAGGAACTCGGACGCCGGGGTGGCTTGGTTGGCGAGTTCCTCGAAGGCCACCTTGCCGCGACGGCGCACGAAATCATCGGGGTCCTCGCCATCTGGCAGGAACATGAATCCGGCATTCTTGCCGTCGGCGAGCACGGGTAGCGCGTTCTCGAGTGCCCGCCACGCTGCCTTGCGTCCCGCGGCGTCGCCGTCGAAGCAGAAGATCACCCGATCGCTTTGCCGGAAGAGCTTCTGCACGTGGGTGGGAGTGGTTGACGTCCCGAGCGTCGCGACCGCGTAGTCGATGCCGTGCTGCGCGAGAGCGACCACGTCCATGTACCCCTCGACGACGACGACGGCGCCTGCATCGCGGATCGCATTCCGCGCGAGGAACAGCCCATAGAGCTCCCGCCCTTTCGAAAAGAGCGGTGTCTCTGGCGAGTTGAGATACTTGGGCTCGCCGTCGCCCAGAACCCGGCCGCCGAAGCCGATCACTTGGCCGCGGCTGTCGTGGATCGGGAACATGATCCGGTCGCGAAAACGGTCGTAGCGCTTGTCGGCGTCCCCGGCGATCACGAGCCCGGCGGTTTCGAGCGCCGGCTCTTCGTAGCTCGAGAATACGGAGGCGAGCGGCTGCCATGCGTCCGGCGCGTAGCCGATGCCGAACTTGGCGGCGATCGCGCCGGTGAGCCCTCGCTCCTTCAGGTACGCGATGGCGCGGGGCGAGTCCTTGAGTTGTCCGCGGTAGAACTTGGCCGCCTCGAGGGTGATGGCTGTGAGGTCCATCGCCTGCTCGCGCCGGTCGGATTCGCCGGGGCGTTCGATCCGCGGAACCTGGAGGCCGGCGTCGCGGGCAAGCTCTTCCACCGCGTCCGGAAACGACTTGCCGCCGTGCTCCATCAGGAAGCCGATGGCCGTCCCGTGCGCGCCGCAGCCGAAACAGTGGTAGAACTGCTTCGTCGGGCTCACCGTGAACGACGGCGTCTTTTCGCTGTGAAACGGGCAGCACGCCTGGTAGTTCGCCCCCGCTTTCTTGAGCGGCACGTACCGGTCGACAACGTCGACGATGTCGACCCGGGAGAGCAGCGTCTGAATGAAATCGTTTGGAATCATGTACTTGACGCTGCTTGTGGCGAAAACATCGGGCCCTGGCGGCCACTAATCGGAGCCGACCGGGAGCGAGACAGGGCAGGGAGCCTATGCATTATAGGCGCCGCTGGCGAAGGCGAAAGGGTGAATCCCGGAGAACTTCGGCCGGCCGGAAGGCGACCGCCGCCGGTACGGCCTACCCCGCGAGCTTCGCCTTGATTCGCGCGGAAACTGCGCCCATGTCGGCTCGGCCGGCGAGCTTTGGCTTTAGCAGCGTCATGACCTTGCCCATGGCCGCGAGCCCGGAAGCGCCGGATGTCGCGATGGCGTCGCCAATGAACGCATCGATTTCGGCGTCGGAGAGCCGCGCCGGCATGTAGCCCTCGAGGACGGCAATCTCGGCGCGCTCGGCCGCGGCCAGGTCGTCGCGCTTGCCGGCCTCGAATTGCGCGATGGAGTCGCGGCGTTGCTTCATCATCTTGTCGATGATCGCGAGCACGTCGGCGTCGGTGAGTTCGATGCGCTCGTCCACCTCGCGCTGCTTGATCGCCGCGAGCAGCATCCTGATCGTCGACAGCCGCGGGGCGTCCTTCGCCCGCATGGCGGTCTTCATGTCTTCGACGACTCTGGACTTGAGGGACATGGCGCTCCGGGGAGAAAGGGGCCGGAGAACAAAAAGGGGCGAACTTCGTCGCCCCTATTGGACTGCCTGCCGCGTGTTCAGAACAGCTTGGGCGGGAGCTGCTGGCTGCGCAAGCGCTTGTAGTGGCGCTTGACGGCCGCGGCGAGCTTGCGCTTGCGTTCCGCGGTCGGCTTTTCGTAGAACTCGCGAGCGCGAAGCTCGGTCAGGAGACCGGTCTTTTCGATCGTGCGCTTGAAGCGGCGAAGCGCCACTTCGAACGGCTCGTTGTCGCGGAGGCGGACACTGGGCATGTAGCGGTTTCCTTCGTGATCCGGAGGAACTTATTCCCTGGCCGGACAGGTGGTTACGGTAATCGATAAGTCTAGCATGGGCGGAGCCGTTCGCGCAACCAAACGGCTCCAGAACGGAAGGGGGCCCGCCAAGGCGGGAGGACCGTGTATCGTGGGGTGCCCGCCCTCCACAGGGCACCGCGCGACCATGCTCGTAATCGGCATCGAAACCTCTTGCGACGAGACCGGCCTCGCCGTCTACGACACGGCCCGGGGCTTGCTCGCGCATGCGCTGCACTCGCAGGTGGCGATGCACACGATCTACGGCGGCGTCGTCCCCGAGCTCGCTTCGCGAGATCACGTCCGGCGCGTCGTGCCGCTCGCGCAGCGCGTGCTGGCCGACGCCGGCGCGACGCTCGCCGATCTGGACGGCATCGCCTACACCCGCGGACCCGGTCTCGCCGGAGCGCTTCTGGTCGGCGCGAGCGTGGCGAGCGCGCTGGGCTTCGCGCTCGGCAAGCCGGTGATCGGCGTTCATCACATGGAAGGCCATCTGCTCTCGCCGCTCCTGGCCGAACCCAAGCCGGCGTTTCCTTTCGTTGCCTTGCTCGTGTCGGGCGGCCACACCCAGCTATTCGCAGTTGAAGGCGTCGGACGCTACCGGCTCCTCGGCGACACGAAGGACGACGCCGCTGGCGAGGCTTTCGACAAGACGGCGAAATTGCTGGGCCTTGGCTATCCCGGCGGACCGGCGCTTGCGCGCCTTGCCGAAGAAGGCCGCGACGGTGCGGTTGCATTGCCGCGCCCGATGCTCGCGAGCGGCGATCTCGACATGAGCTTCAGCGGACTCAAGACGGCCGCGCTGCTGCTCGTGCGACGCGAAGCGGCGGAGGGATCGCTCGACGACGATCACCGCGCCGACATCGCGCGCGAGTTTCAGCATGCGGTCGTCGACGTGCTCGTCGCAAAGGCATTGGCGGCACTCGACGCGACCGGATCGCCGCGACTGGTCGTGGCCGGCGGCGTGGGCGCCAATCGCGAATTGCGCGCGCGCCTTACGGCGGCGCTCGCCCGCCGTGGCGGCCAAGTGTATTTTCCCGATCTCGAATTCTGCACGGACAACGGTGCGATGATCGCGCTCGCCGGAGCGTTGCGCCTCGCGCACGCGGAACAGGCGGACTACGCGTTCTCGGTGCTGCCGCGGTGGGACTTGGCGACCTTGCCCGCCGGATAAGCGGAACTCGCCGCACCGCAGGCTCGGTCGCTCAGTGGCCGATCGTGCGCTCCCGGCCTTCGATGAGTTGCCGGATGTTCGCCTGGTGCCGCCAGAACAGAAGCAGCGAAATGGCGAGGAGCGCCCACGCCTTCGGCGAATTGCCGAACGCGAAGAACGCGCCGATCGGAGCAAGCGCCGCGGTCGTAAGCGCCGCGAGCGAGCTGATCTTGAATCCCAGCGCCATGATCATCCACAGGGCACCAAGCGCAAGGCCGAGAGGCCAATGGAGCGCGAAGACGACGCCGGCCCCAGTGGCGACTCCCTTGCCGCCTGCGAAACCGTGAAATACCGGGAACAGGTGTCCGACGAACACGGCGAGCGCAACGGCAGGAACCGTCCAGTCGGCGACATCGAGCGAAGGGCCGAGCGACTGCGCGAGAAAGACCGCGAGCCAGCCCTTGGCGCCGTCGCCGGCGAGCGTCAGCGCCGCCGCTGCCTTGTTTCCGCTGCGCAGCACATTAGTCGCACCAGGATTCCCCGATCCGTAGCTGTGCGGATCGGGAAGCCCAAAGGCCTTGCTCGTCACCACCGCGAACGATATCGAGCCGATGAGGTACGCGGCAACGACAAATGCGAGCGAGGCGAGCATGGGGGAGGGCGTCGGTTAGAATGAACGCGAACATCGACCGCTTCGCATGAATGGCGCGGCCTCGATTCTCTCCAATTCTAACAAAGCGGCATGAACGCGATTTTCATTCACGACCTCCGCGTCGAGACCCGAATCGGCATTTACGAGTGGGAGCGGCACCTCGCCCAGACGGTGCGCCTCGACATCGAGCTTGGATTGCCCTCGGACGAGGTTTTCCGCACGGGTGACTTTACCGACGCTCTCGACTATGCCGCGGTCGTCAAGCGGCTGCAGGCGTTTGCCGCCGATCATCCGCATCAGTTGCTCGAGCGCTACGCCCAGGGGATTGCAGATCTCCTGATGAGCGAGTTCGGCGCGCCCTGGGCCAAGGTGCGCGTCGCGAAGCTTGCGCCTATCGCCGGCGTGAAGGAGCTCGGCGTCGCGATCGAGCGCGGTCGGGCGTAGAGGAGCGCTGGCTCGCGGATGGCGTGCGGCTCGAGTCCGCGCGGGTAACGAGGACATGCAATGCGCGACCTGACGCGCGGGCCGATCTTCCGGCACATTCTGGCGATGGCGGTTCCGATCGCCGTCGGCATGCTGCTGCAGACGATGTATTACGTCGTCGACCTCTATTTTGTCGCCCGACTGGGCGATGCCGCGCTCGCCGGTGTCGGCGCCGCGGGCAATCTGATGTTCGTCGTATTCGCGCTCACGCAGATGCTGGGCGTCGGCACCGTCGCGCTGATGTCGCACGCCGTCGGACGCGAGGACCGGCCGGACGCCAACCACGTGTTCAACCAGTCGGTCGCGCTGTCCGCGGCGTGCGCGCTTGCGACGCTCGTCGGCGGCTATCTCGTCTCGCCGCTCTACATGCGCGTCATCGGCGCGGACGAGGCCACGGTGGCGGCCGGCGTCACCTATCTCAACTGGTTCATCCCGGGCCTCGCGCTGCAATTCGCGCTGGTGGTCATGGGCTCGGCGTTGCGCGGCACCGGGATCGTCAAGCCGACGATGGTCGTGCAGGCGTTCACCGTGATCCTCAACACGATTCTCGCTCCGGTGCTGATCGCGGGGTGGGGTACGGGACATCCGCTCGGCGTGGCGGGCGCGGCGCTCGCAAGCTCGCTCGCCATTGCCGCCGGCGTCGCTTTGCTCGCCGTGTATTTCCAAAAGCTCGAGCACTACGTGCGATTCGACCGCGCGCAGTGGCGGCCGCAGCTTTCCACATGGGCGCGGATGCTGAACATCGGGCTGCCGGCCGGCGGCGAGTTCGGCCTGATGGCCGTCTATGCCGCGGTTATCTACTGGATCGTTCGCGATTTCGGCGCGGCCGCGCAAGCGGGATTCGGCATCGGTCTTCGCGTGATGCAGGCGATCTTCCTGCCGGCGATGGCGATCGCATTCGCGGCGGCGCCGATCGCCGGCCAGAATTTCGGGGCGAAGCACTACGCTCGAGTGCGCGAGACCTTCCGGTCGGCGGCGTTGGCGAGTTGCGCCGTCATGGCGGCGCTGACGATCTTCTGCCAGTGGGAGGCGGGCCTTTTGATCCGCGCGTTCACGAGCGACCCGCCCGTGCTCGAAGTGGGCGCCGAGTACCTGAAGATCACCTCCTGGAATTTCGTGGCGGTCGGGCTCGTCTTTTCGGCGTCGAGCCTCTTTCAGGCAATGGGCAACACATGGCCGTCGTTCGCGAGCAGCGCATCGCGCCTCGTGCTGTTCGTCGTCCCTGCGATCCTCCTCTCGATGACGCCCGGATTCCGGATCGTCTACGTCTGGTACCTCTCGGTGGCGACGATCGCCGCGCAGGCGATCCTGAGTCTCATCTTGCTGCGGCGGGAGTTTCGAGTACGGCTCGTCGCCTGACGGATTGACGGCGTACCGGCCGCGTGCGATGTCCGTTCACGCTCGCGCGTGTCTCACAACGCAGGCAAGAGCGGCAGCGTGAAGGCGAAGGTCGATCCGACGCCGACGGTGCTCGTCACCCAGATCCGTCCGCCGTGGAGCTCGATGAACTTGCGCGAGATGGCAAGCCCGAGTCCCGTGCCTTCCACTTTCTTGGCGCGCGTTCCGACCTGCCGGAACTCCTCGAACACGGTGGCCTGATCTTCGGGGGCGATTCCGATGCCGGTGTCGGTCACCGAAATCTCCGCGACGCTGTCGCGCACGTCGGAGCGCACCGAGATCCGGCCCCCCTCGGGCGTGAACTTGAGCGCGTTCGACAGGAGATTGAGCAACACCTGCTTCACCTTGCGCTCGTCGGCGCGGATCACGCCGACGCGCTCGCCGATCGCGCGCTCGAGCGTGATGCCCCGCCGGTGCGCACGCTCGCGAATCAGCGTCACGGTGTTGTCGATGGCAGCGGGCAGGTTGAAATCGTCCAGATCGAGCTCCATCCGGCCCGCCTCGATCTTGGACAGGTCGAGAATGTCGTTGATGAGAGCCAGGAGGTGCCGGCCCGACTCGAGGATGTCGTTGAGGTATTCCTCCTGCTTGTCGTTGATCTCGCCGAACATCCGGTCGGCCAGCACCTCCGAAAATCCGATGATCGCGTTGAGCGGCGTGCGGAGCTCGTGCGACATGTTGGCCAGGAACTCGCTCTTGTGCCGGCTTGCGACCTCGAGCTGCCGGCTCTTGTCGCCGATCTCGTGAAAGAGCCGCGCGTTCTGAATGGCGAGCGCCGACTGTGTGGCGAACGTCTTGAGGAGATCGATCACTTCCGGCGCAAATTCGCCGGGAGTCGCTCGATTGACGACGAGACCGCCGAGGAGGCGATCTTCGCGCAAGAGCGGCACGGCGAGCAGCGACCGGTAGCCTGAGCGCAGCAGCATTTTTCGGACGCGACTCTTGTAGACGGCTTCGTCCGAGATGTCGCCGATCTGTACCACGTTGCCGGTCACCGCGAGCTTCCCGAGCGCTCCCTCGCCCTTGGGGATGGGGCTCGCGCGGAGCGCGTCGACGACTTCCGCGGGCAGCCGGTAAGTCGTATGGAGATGGAAGACCTCCCGCGGTTCGTCGTACTCGTAGATCGACCCACCGTCCATGCCGGCAAGCTCGGTGGCGCGCGCGACGATCGTGCGCAGCACCGTCTCGAGGTCGAGCGTCGAGCTCACCGCCTGCCCGACCTCGCCAAGCGCCTTCAATTCGCCCACCGATCGCGTGAGCTGCGCCGTCCGGGCCTCGAGCTCCCTGAAAAGCCGCACGTTCTCGATTGCGATCACTGCCTGGTCGGCAAAGGTCTCGAGCAAGGCACCCTGGGAGGCCGAGAACGGTCCGGCCTCGGGCCGTCCCACGGCGATGGCGCCGATCGGGCGCCCTTCGCGCATGAGCGGCACAGCGAGAATGCTGCGAAAGTTTCCAACGATCGCCGCGTCGCGCGCCGAAAAATCTGGATCCTCGAGCACGTCAGGGATCTGGACCATTCGGCCTGTCAGAATCGCGCGCGCGGCCGCCATGCCGCGACTAGGTTTCTGCGGCCAGAGGGCCCGAAGCGCCTCCGCCCCCGCGGGGCTCGGGTTCACGAGCGCCGCCAGGTGGATCAGCTCGCCGTCGAACGTAAAGACGTTAACGTTGCTCGCGCCACACAGCTTCAACGTCGCCATCGCGATGGTGTCGAATGCCGGCTGCACATCCGTCGGCGATTTGCTGATCACGCTCAGAATCTCACTGGTCGCGTTCTGCTGCTCCAGCGCTTCGGTGAGATCCCGATTGCGGTCGCCCAGCTCGGTGAACAGCCGCACGTTCTCGATCGCAATCACCGCCTGGTCGGCGAAGGTCCGGAGCAGCGCGATCTCGCGCTCCGAGAACGGGCCCGGATCCGGCCGGCCGACGGTGATCGCGCCGATCGGGGCGCCGTCGCGGGTCAGCGGCACGGACAGGATGCTGCGGAACCCCGCGGCCAGCGCGTTCGTGTGCACGGTGTAGTCGGCGTCTTCCATGATGTCCGGAATCACGACCACGCGGTTCAGGTAAACCGCGCGAGCCGACGCATTGTCATTGCTGGGCTTGCGGGGAAACGCCCTCCGCACGCTCGCCGACCCCTCCGGTGTTGCGTTGGCCATCGCCGCCACGTGAACCAGCTCGCCGTCGAAGGTCGTGAGCAGTCCCACGTTGGCCGCGCAAAGCTGCATCGCCGACTGAGCGATCGTGTCGAAGACCGGACTCACGTCCGTCGGCGATTGACTGATCACGCGCAGGATGTCGCTCGTCGCCGTCTGCTGCTCGAGCGACTGCGTCAGATCCCTGTTGCGAGCCTCGAGCTCGGTGAAAAGGCGGACGTTGTCGATCGCGATGACCGCCTGGTCCGCGAAGGTCCGAAGCAGCTCGATTTGCCGCGTCGGAAAGATCCCGGCTTGCGAGCGCGCGACGGCGATTGCTCCAATGGGAACGCCGTCCCGGAGCATCGGCACCGCCACGATGCTGCGAAAGGTCATGATCTTTGCGAACGTGCGGTGCGCGTAGTCCGGATCGGTGGCGACGTCCGGAATGTGTTCGACTCTGCCGCTGGCGATCGAGCGGGCGGCAGCGCTTCCTCGCCCCGGCGCCATCGGATAGGCGTTGCGGATGGTGGCGAGTCCTTCGGGGCTGAGACCATCCGACGCCGCGTAATGGATCAGCGTCCCATCGAACCTGAACACGTGGCAGAACTCGCCTTCGCAGAGGCGTGCTGCGCTCGCGGCGATCGTGTCGAATACCGGCTGCACATCGGTTTGCGATTGGCTAATTACGCGGAGGATGTCGCTCGTCGCCGTCTGCTGCTCCAGCGCTTCCACGAGGCGCTGCTCGAGTGCGCGGACCCGATCGGCGCCGGGTGCAGTGCGCGCCTTGCTCGTGCCCGGGCGCCTCACTGTGCCAGGGCGCTTCGAGGTCGTAACAGGTTTGGAAGTTACGGCGCGTTTCGCGGCCGGACGCTTCGTCGTGCCGGGGCGTTTCGGTGTGGCTTTGGGCTTCGCGGTGGCGATGCGTTTCGCTGCGACTGGACGCTTCGCGGTCGCCTTCGCCTTCGCCGTTGCAGGTTTTGCGCCCCGCGCCATGGTCCCCTCCCTGGCAACAGGCTAGGCGAAGTCACCCGTGCGGGCAAGTGGCCGCCGGCATTCGCCTCGATACGTTGCGAGCAGGCAAGAGAGCGATGTCCTAGCCCCGCGGGTGATGCTCCGCGTGCAGCTTCTTCAACCGCTCGCGCGCGACATGGGTGTAGATCGTCGTCGTCGTGATGTCGGCGTGGCCGAGCAGGAGCTGCACGACGCGCAGATCGGCACCGTGGTTCAAAAGATGCGTCGCGAACGCGTGGCGGAGCACGTGCGGGGACAGGCTCGAGGCGGGGATGCCGGCTTTCACGCCGAGGCGCTTCAGAAGAGCCCAGAACGCCTGTCGCGTCAGAGGGCCGCCGCGCGCGGTGACGAACATTGCCTTGCTCTTGCCCGCACCGAGGAGTGACGCGCGCGCCGCAGCAAGGTAGCGCTTGATCCAGGCGATCGCTTCCTCGCCCAGCGGAACGAGACGTTCCTTGCTGCCCTTGCCCAGCACGCGGACGACGCCCATGTCGAGAGACACCTCCGCCAGGGTGAGGCCGACGAGCTCGGAAACGCGAAGGCCGGTCGCGTACAACGTTTCCAGCATCGCGCGGTCGCGCATGCCGAGCGTGGTCTCGGTGTCGGGCGCCGCTAAGAGCGCCTCGACCTTGGCCTCGCTCAGGTTCTTGGGAAGGCGGCGCGGCAGCTTCGGCGCCCGGACGCGCAGCGTGGGATCCTCACGCAGCGTGCCTTGCTGCAGTTGCAGCGCGTAGAACCGGCGCAGCGACGACAAGCGCCGGGCAATCGAGGTGGCCTTTGCCTTCGCCCGGAATTGCGCAGCGAGAAAGGCCTCGACATCGGTGCGTCGCGCGGCGAGGAGCGAGCTCTCCCGCTGCGCGAGCCAGGTCGCCCACTGGTTGAGATCGCGGCGATAGGAGGAAAGCGAGGACGGCGCGAGACCATCCTGCAGCCACACCTGGTCGCAGAAGGCATCGATCAATTCGCTCGGCGATTGCATGGCGGGTGGGGCTCGCGGCGAGCCCTGAAGCTAGCCCATCTTCATCTGCTGCGGCAGGTAAGTGATGAGCTGCGGAAAGTACCAGACCAGCAGGACGGCGACGATCATCAGCCAGAACATCGGCAGCGCCTGCTTCGCAATCCACGTGATCTGCTTCTTCGTCATGCCCTGCAGCACGAAGAGGTTGAAGCCGACGGGGGGCGTGATCTGCGCCATCTCGACGACGAGCACGATGAAGATCCCGAACCAGACGAGGTCGAGTCCGGCGGCTTCCACCGTTGGCAGAATGACGCCCATCGTCAGGACGACCATCGAGATGCCGTCGAGAAAGCAACCCAGCACGATGTAGAAGATCATCAGCGCGACGATGAGCGCGAACGGCGAGAGTCCCAGGCTGCCGATCCATTCAGCGAGATGGCGCGGGAGGCCAATGTAGCCCATCGCGAGCGTCAGGAACTGGGCGCCGGCGAGGATGAAGGCGATCATGCAGAAGAGGCGTGTCGCGCCCATGATGCTCGCGGCGAACGTGGCGCGCGTCAGCGATCCCTGCACGGCGGAGATCGCGAGCGAGCCGACGACGCCGAACGCCGCCGCCTCGGTGGCGGTGGCGATGCCGGCATAGATCGATCCCAGCACCAGACCGATCAGCAGCACGACCGGAATGAGATGGCGCGAGGCGTGAAGCTTCTGCGCGAAGGTCGTCTTCGCCGTGGCGGCCGGAATCCGGTCCGGATTCATGAGCGACCAGATCACGATGTAGCCGGAGAAGAGCGTCGCGAGCAGGATGCCGGGGATGACGCCGGCAATGAAGAGCTGGGCGATCGAGACGTTGGCCATCACGCCGTAGACGATCATGATGATCGAAGGCGGGATCAAGAGGCCGAGCGTGCCGGCGCCGGCGAGCGTCCCGATCGTCATGTCCTCGGGGTAGCCGCGCGCCTTCAGTTCCGGCAGGGTCATCTTGCCGATCGTCGCGCACGTCGCGGCCGACGACCCGGACACGGCGGCGAAGATCGTGCAGCCGATGATGTTCGTGTGCAGGAGCCGGCCTGGAAGACGCTCGAGCCACGGCGAGAGACCGCGGAACATGTCCTCGGACAACCGCGTGCGGAACAATATCTCCCCCATCCAGACGAAGAGCGGGAGCGCGGTCAAGGTCCACGACGAGGCCGCCCCCCAGATGGTGACCGCCATTGCGTCACCGGCCGGACGTGACGAGAAGAGCTCCATCCCGATCCACGCGACGCCGGCGAGCGCCAATCCGATCCAGACACCGCTGCCCAGGAGGACGAAGAGCGAGACGACGAGCAGCGTCGTGATCAGCGCATCCATCGGCGCATCTTTCTTGGCATCACTCGTGGTGCAGCGGTTCGTCGGTTTTCGCGTTCGCGCGTTGCCCGGTCCACTCGAGAAAGAGCTCGTCGGCGAAGGCGATCATCAGCACCAGCGTCCCCGCCGCCATCGTGAGCTGGGGGATCCACAACGGCGTGGCGTCGTTGCCGGTGGAGACGTCGTTGAACTGCCACGATTGGAAAGCGAGTCGCACGCTGTAGTACGCGAACAATGCGGCGAGCAGCAGCGCGGCGGCAAGTGAGACTCGCTCGAGGGCGCGGTGCGCTTTCGCTCCGAGATGCTCCAGGACCAGCGTCACGCGGATGTGCTCGCCGCGCTTCAGCGTATGCGCAAGCGCCAGGAATCCGGCGGCGGCCATGCAGTAGCCCGCATAAGAATCGGTGCCCGGGACGTGGAAGTTGAGGAGGCGCCCCGCGATGCCGGTGAGCACCATCGCGAGCGTTGCCGCCAAAAAGAACGCCGCCAGGAAACCGGCGGCGTCGTAGAGCTGATCGAGCGCGCGGCGCATCAGGGCGTGTTCACGCGTTCTGCCGCCGGAATGCGGGCTACATCGCGCGGTAGGCGTCGACGACCTTGCGTCCGTCGTCGCCGGCTTTGCGCAGCCACTCGGCGAGCATGTAGTTGCCGACCTTGCGCAGATCGGCCGTGAGCTCGTCCGAGGGCTTGAGGATGCTCATGCCCTTGGCCTTGAGCTGGTCGTAGTACCACGCCGTCTTCTCTTCGGACAGCTTCCAGCCGCGCGCCTCGGCGTCGGCCGCGGCCTTGAGCACCGCGGCCTGCGTCGGCTTGTCCAGCGCGTCGAACGCCTTCTGGTTGACGATGACGGCGTTCTTCGGCAGCCAGGCCTGCGTATCGTAGAAATTCTTGATGTGCTCGTACGTCTTGGAATCGTAGCCCGTCGCGCCGGACGACATGTACGAGTCGACGATGCCGGTGGCGAGCGCCTGCGAGAGCTCGGCGGCCTGCACGGTGACGGGCTGTGCCGAGACGAGCTCGGCGATCTTCGAGGTCGCGGGACTGTAGGCGCGCCACTTGAGGCCCTTCATGTCGGCAGCGCTCGCGAGCGTGCGCTTCGTGTAAATGCCCTGCGGCGGCCACGCGACGGTATACAGGAGCTTCATCCCCTGCTTGGCGAGCTTCTCGTCGAGCACCTTGCGCGACGCCTTGTAGAGCTTCATCGATTCGGGATACGACGTGGCAAGGAAGGGAACGCCGTCGAGGCCGTAGAAAGGGTCCTCGTTCTCGTAGTTGACGAGCAGGATCTCGCCGGCCTGCGCCTGCCCGCCCTGCACGGCGCGCTTGATTTCGGGCGCCTTGAAGAGCGACGCGTTGGCGTGGACCGTGATCTTGAGCTTGCCGCCGGTCGCCTTGTCGATGTCGTTGGCGAACTGCTGGATGTTCTCTGTGTGGAAATTGTTGGCGGGATAGGCGGTCGGCATGTCCCACTTGGTTTGCGCGGCCGCGGGCAGCGCGAGCGCCAGGCCGAGCACGGCGACAAAGGCTGACAATTGCTTCATTTGAGGCTCCTGGATCCTGGGGCGGGCATTCTCGTGCCGGTGGCAATGAAAGCCGACTGACGGCTCGCGCCGTTTTACCACAAATCATCGTTCAATCGACGGGGGCTCTGCCGGAGCGGATTCTGTATGATCCTGCCGGCCGCTCACATCCACTCCCTTCCCACAGATGGCATTCGTCTCGCTTCCGACGCGTCGCCCGAGGCAGGAGCCATGAAATCCGACGCAGGATCGTTTTTTGCAAGATGGCGGCGCGTCGCCATCACGATGATGGCGCTGTGTCTCGCCCCGGGCGGCCCGGGGGAAGTTCCGGTCGCGCGCGCCGCGGGTACCGCGGCTTACCCCGACCGAACGATCAAGATCGTCGTTCCCTTCGCCGCAAGCACTCAGATCGACATTGCCGCGCGTCTCGTCGGCGGCAAGCTCGCGGAGGCCGTGGGTCAGCCGGTGGTCATCGAGAACCGCCCCGGCGCTTCCGCCAACATCGGAAGCGAGGTGGTCGCGAAGGCGCCGCCTGACGGCTACACGCGCTTGCTGACGGGCTCGTTGATCACGCTCCTGCCCAGCACGCTCGGTTCCGTCGCCGTAGATCCGGTCGCGTCGTTCGCGCCGATCACCAAACTCGCCGAGCCGCCGATCGTCATTGTCGTGCATCCATCGCTCAATGTGAGCACGCTTGCGGAGCTCATCGCCTTGGCCAAGCGCGAGCCGCGGAAGATCGCGTACGCGACGGCGGGCGTCGGGACCGTCCAGCACCTGATCGGTTCGATCCTTTCGCGCAAGGCGGGCATCGACATGGTGCACGTTCCATACGCCAATACCGGGCAAGCGCTGAAAGACGTGCAGTCCGGCGTCGTGCCGGTGTACTTCACGTTTCTTGGCCCAATCGACGGGCAACTCCGGAGCGGGCAGCTCAAGGCGCTCGCCGTCGCCAGCACGCGTCGCATTCATGCCTGGCCCGATATTCCGACCGTCGGCGAGCTGGGCTACAAGGAAGCCGTCGCGGATCCGTGGAATGGCGTGCTCGCCCCCGCGGGCACTCCGCCGGAGATCGTCGATCGGCTGTACCGCGAATTCGTCCGCATCGTGCAACAGCCCGATGTGCGCGAGCGGTTCACATCCATGGGCATGGAGCCGCTGACGCCATCGCCCGATCAGTTCAGTGCCGAGATCAGGGAAGCCGTTGCGCGCTGGCCCGCGATCGTCAAGGCGGAGGGGATTCGCCCGCAGTAGAAGCGTGTGACTCATCGCGGGATTGTCGAAGTCGATCGGTTGCGGAGCGGAGCGAATCCCAGCGGGACCTATAATGTCGTCCCGCCGCCCGTGATTTCCGGCCGGGCACGAATCGATGTTTCTCCGATGAGCGCAGAGCCCCCTTTTCCCACGCCTCCCGGCTGGGAATTCTGGATCGACCGCGGCGGGACGTTCACCGACGTGGTCGCGCGCCGTCCCGACGGAACGCTCCTCACGCACAAGCTGCTCTCCGAAAATCCGGAACGCTATCCGGATGCGGCGGTGCACGGAATTCGCGAGCTCCTCGGGCTGGCGCCCGCGGCACCGTTGCCGCCGGGCGTCGTCGATGCCGTGAAAATGGGGACCACCGTCGCGACCAATGCGCTCCTCGAGCGCAAGGGCGAGCGCACGGTGCTCGTCATCACCCGCGGCTTCGCCGACGCGCTGCGGATTGCCTATCAGAATCGTCCCAAGCTCTTCGTGCGCCGGATCGAGTTGCCGACGCTCCTCTACGAGCGCGTGATCGAAGCCGATGAGCGGATCGGCGCCCGCGGCGAGATCGTGCGTCCGTTGAAGCTCGCCGCCGTGCGGCGCGAGCTCAAGGCGGCGCGCGCGTCGGGCATCGCGAGCGTCGCGATCGTCCTGATGCATGGCTATCGCTTCCCGCAGCACGAACGGGCGCTCGCGGAGCTCGCGCGCGAGCTGGGCTTTCGACAGGTCTCCGTGTCGCACGAAGTCTGTCCGCTGATGAAGCTCATCTCGCGCGGCGACACGACCGTCGTCGACGCGTACCTCTCGCCGATCCTGCGCCGCTATGTGGGGCAGGTCGAGCGCGAGCTCAGCGCGCAGCCGGCGCCACGGCTTCAGTTCATGCAGTCGAATGGAGGGCTGACGGACGCCCACCTGTTCCAGGGAAAGGATGCGATCCTGTCGGGCCCCGCGGGCGGCATCGTCGGCGCCGTCGAGGTCTCGCGACTTGCCGGATTCGACCGGATCATCGGCTTCGACATGGGCGGCACGTCGACCGACGTCACGCACTACGCCGGCGAGTACGAGCGGGCATTCATCACCGAAGTCGCCGGCGTGCGGCTCGCCGCGCCGATGATGCGCATCCATACCGTCGCCGCGGGCGGCGGATCGATCTGCCGGTTCGACGGCGCGCGTTTTCGCGTTGGCCCCGAATCGGCCGGTGCGAATCCCGGGCCTGCGTCGTACCGCCGTGGCGGACCGCTCACTGTCACCGACTGCAACGTGATGGTCGGCAAGCTCGATCCGGAGCTCTTCCCTCGCTTATTCGGCCCCTCCGGGACCGAGCCGCTCGATGCGGCCGTTGTGCGCGCCAAATTCGGCGAGCTCGCCGCGAAGGTCTCGAAGGCGACTGGCAGTACGCGTTCGCCCGAGGAGGTCGCGGACGGATTCCTGAGGATTGCCGTCGCGAACATGGCGAATGCGATCAAGCATATCTCGGTCGAGCGCGGCTACGACGTCACCGAGTACACGTTGTGCTGCTTCGGTGGCGCCGGCGGACAGCACGCGTGTCTCGTCGCCGACGCGCTCGGCATGACTCGCGTGCTGCTGCACCCGCTGGCGGGCGTCCTGTCGGCGTACGGAATGGGGCTCGCCGACGTGCGCGCGCTGAGGCAGCAGGCGCTGGAGATGGTGCTTTCCGAAGCGACGCTCAAGAAGGCCGCGACGACGCTCGCGCCGCTCGAGGAGGCAGCACGTGCCGACGTCGCCGCGCAGGGCGTTGCCGCCAGCCGGATTCGCGCAAGGCGCACGCTCCACGTCAAGTACGAGGGCACCGACACGACGCTCGAGACGAGTATCGGCAACGTAGCCGATGTCATCGCCGAGTTCGAGCGCAAATACCGGCAGCAGTACGGCTTCCTGATGCCGGGCCGGCCGCTCGTCGTCGAGACCGTCGCGGTCGAGGCGATCGGCCGGACGCACGACGCCAGGACGTCCGTGCCTGCCCACGAACCGCGTACGCATCCACTCACGCCGATCAAGACGCACCGCATCTACACGGAAGGTGCGTTCCGCGACGCTGCCGTCTACGATCGCCTCCACCTTCGACCTGGCGATACCGTCGCAGGCCCCGCAGTGATCCGCGAGGACAATGCGACGACCATCGTCGAGCCCGGTTGGCGCGCGATCTACACCGAGCGGGGCGACCTCGTGCTCGAGCGAAGCGAAGCGGCGCGGCGCGCGCATGCGATCGGCACGACCGCCGACCCGATCCTGCTGGAGGTCTTCAACAACCTATTCATGGCGATCGCCGAGCAAATTGTCGATAATACCGCCAACACCG
>Ga0207691_10002346_pt1 | contig 18532 bp, 16 predicted proteins | sample KBSM13metaG_FD_184327 | JGI IMG/M metagenome (GOLD analysis project Ga0207691, IMG submission 184327) | Miscanthus rhizosphere microbial communities from Kellogg Biological Station, Michigan, USA - KBS M1-3 metaG (SPAdes) (version 2) | ecosystem: Host-associated > Plants > Roots > Rhizosphere >... | reverse complement strand
CGAACTTCTTGTTCCGCTTTGATTCGTACCTCTGCTTCCATCCTTTGGCGCAGTGCTTCTTCTTCTGCGCGCCGCCGAGCCTCTTCTTCGGCAAAAACGCGGACATCAATTTCCGCACGAGGATGAGCCTCACGCTCAACCTTCAAGCGTGCGTCCTCCTCGAACTTTTTCCGAGCCATCTCAATGTCCAATCGACGTCGTTCGAGTTCTACAGCTGCCTGGCGCAGTGCTTCCTCCTCCCGTCGCAGCGTTTCTTCCTCGGCACTCACAGAACTTTGAGTACTGACCGGAGGAACTGCTGGAAATGAAGGCGTCGTTGGAGCGAACTCGTGGGCCTCTAAATGTTCGTTCTTAATCTCGTCAATAAAGGCAACGCAATCAGTATTCGATAGGAGCTCCACAGGTGCTTCAGGCTGTTTCTCAACAACACGCAAGGCTGTTTTCTCAGCGACTGGCGTTCGATTCACTTCAGTCACAGTGATCGAATTGATCGCCTGACGTATTACGGCTTCAGGTACCTGACGGCTGGTTTCTCTTTGCAAAAGATCATTCAGGGGCTTAATCGCGGAGCCGTCGCCGATTTGTTCTAACGACTCGACCGAAGCCCTGCGCACCTCTGGAGCCGAGTCGTAGAGTGCCGCAATCAGGTGCGGGGTAGCTCGGCTGTCGCCAACAAGGGCTAACTTGCGAGCGGAGGCCGCTCGTTCTGCCGGCGATTCAGCCGTTCGAAGATCTTTGGTTGTCTCGTCAAAATATCCGTAGTCCACAAACGCCTTTCTTGCATGATCGTGTTGTTCGACGTTGCGGCTCGCCAAGACAGCCATCAGACTGGCAGCAATCACCTGGCGAGTGGAGGAGTCAGGCGCATCGATAAGGTTTGCGTCGAATTTCCGACCGGACAACAGCTTCTTAAGTTCGAAGTCGGCACGCTCAAACTGGGCGGGAGTATTTGAAAAAGGCGGTTCCACAGCTAATGCCTTAACCTCCGATAATTCCGAGACGCTCGCTGTGCTATGCGGCAGTTCGAGAACTTCTTCCTCTGTTGGCTTCGTGATTGAAACCGGACTCGCCGGCTCATCGACCTCGACACTCGGCGCTTGCGCCGGATCAGTATTTACTATTTGCTCAGCTATTGAGGGTTCATCGCTCTGCCCTTGTTCGACAGCCGACCGCTGACCGGGACCAACTTTTTCACCCATCCATCTCACACTCCCACTCTCGACCAGCTCGCGAGCCACAAGGGACTGTTGGCGACGACGGAGGAATAGCCCGCCGACACCCAAAACTATAAAAGTCGCAACCACCCCAACCACCAGTTTCCAATTGAATCTTATCCATCTCTGCGAAACGACGGACCCGTCGGCCGGGCGTTCATTCTTAACTGACGGATTCGAGGTGACGGTTGCTGGTGTGCTCGTCGGTAAGTAGGACTCATACGTCGTTGGTGAGGCGCTGCTACTTGGAGGGGTTTGAGTTCCAGCTTTTGTGTTCGATCCAGCGACCGGCTGAATGGACGGTGACAGTGTTCCACTGTTCGCATTGCCAGTATTTGATGCCGGTGATACGGACGTCTTCGCAGCCTTACCTGGAGCTGTTTCTCCACTTGGAATGTTTTGCTCAAGATGACCAGCTGGGTTGGAGCCGACAGAAGGAACCGAGTTGGATCGATCAGTTCGGTCGGTTGTGTTAAACGAAAATTTGACCGGCGTATTAGGCGGTATTGGCCCTGCCGCGTCAATCGTCCTCCAATCTTGATTTTGTGCCCTGTTGTTTCCAACATTTGGGATTGAGGCTTCAGGATTGTTCTGATTGTTATTTGCTTTTGAGGCGGTGAAAACAACGTCGAGTCGATTGAACCGTTGATCGATACGCGCTGCTGCTCCCTGCTGTAGCTTGAAGGAGATTAGAACGCTCTCGCCACCGCGTTGAATCTGGATATCGTCAAATCCATTACCTCGAAAGTTTGGTTGAGCTGAAGCAAATTCGGAAGCTGGAAGCCTAAGGAAAAAGCGATCACCTTTGCGATAGGCTTCATAGTCGTTCAGGTTGAGGTCAGCAACTACTGTGACTCGCGAACCCTCGCGACCATCAGCGAACTGCATGGAAACCACGCGTCTGGCTTTGCTGGTTCGCGCAAAACCGGTAGCAAAACCAACCCAGGTCAGCAAAGCAAAACTTAGCGCCAAAGCAAAAGCGCGCCACGTTCTTTTCGAACTAACCCATGTGTTCTTTGTCAATTTCATTGGGGCAATGAGGACGATACTTCCATTGGGCATTATGCAATCCTCAGAGACGGTCGTCTAGAGGATTACAATTCAACTTCGTCTACTTCTGTTCTTTCATGAAACTCGAAAACACTCCTGTCTTCCATCCTCTCATCAGTTTCAAATTCTTCATCACGTTCACGAATAATAAACTCATCAGGCGGGGCTTCTTCCTTCGGACGCACTTGTTCGAGCTTATACATTCCTTCGAGAAGGGCAGTCTTTACTTCTTCGGCAATTTCGTCTCTGGCAGCCAATTGCTGGAGTTGTTCAAAGACGAATGTTTGGCCGGTCGCAGCGAGCAAGCTTACGGCACTCAAACGAACCCTCAGATCGCGATGGTGTTGTATTGCCTCAAGAACCGGCTCGATCAATTTTGCCTTGGCTAGCAAAGAAACTAGAGCGAAAGCTTCATAAGCCTGGCGACGGTCACCACTGGCAAGACGATCGATGTTCTGCGACGCGATTCCTGCCTTGATGCACGCCTGGGCGACCTTCCCAAGCGTTTCTTCGTCGGAAGTCTGGAGCACGTACACGTAAGCTTCCGAACGATCAAAGTTCGAGCGACTGAGCGCTCGGGCCGCCGCAGCTCGTACTTCTCTCGATTCATCAGCCATTCCTATCAGTACTGCCGGGAAAACCGATTCATGATCGATGAATGCAAGCCCTGAAACCGCCAGCGCGCGAATCGTTGATTCCGGATCCTCCTGGATTACAGAAACCAGCACCGAGACCGCACTCTTCGAGGAATACTGACCAAGGCACTTCACCGCCTCAGTTCGTTCTTCCACATTCTCACTGAAGGCTTTTTCAAGAGCTTCGCATAGTCCTGCGTCTTCCACGCTTTCAGGAAGTCCTACAACAGCCGAAGTTGTCTCAATCGGCATAAAATCAAACAAACCAGTTTCAATTACCCCCGACGTGAGGAAGGCAGTCGCTGGCGCCAGGGCATTAAAGAAATCCACCGAACAGGCACTAAGCGCCCGACTCACAAGACTCGAAGGAACGTCGGGATGCTTGCGCGCCATATCAAGCAACGCACCAATTGCCGACGGCACTTTCAACTCTCCAATACTTACTACCGCTTGGTTTCTCACGATCGATTCGACGTCGTGGAGTGCTTCAAGCAAAAACGGTAATGCCGCCGCGGATCCCATTTCACCAAGTGATCTCGCGGCGGACGTTCTTTCAAAGGCATCCGCGGCCAACAACAAAGCTGCCGATTCTCGAGCAACAAAGCCGTACTCCTCCAATGCGCATCGAGCTCGACATCGTTCATCCTCCGTGTACTCTGCGGTGACGATCGTCTTTATCAGTGATGCTTGAATTGCGCGTCGATCTTCGGATGCTCGTGATGACAACACGTCCATGCGATGGGCCTGACCCAGAACTAACTTGCCGACTTCCTGCTCGATTCTGTAAGCACCGAAGAGTGATGGCGGAGCGGTTGAAACCGGCTTGACCAGTCCTTGGCGTTCCCTTCCTGGGCCATTCGAGGGATCACCGCGACCGGAACGAATGAGCGCGTCATTTGATTCATTTGACTTCGAACTCTCGTCTGCGGAATGAAAGCTCTCCGCGCCTGCATTCTGAGTATCGAATTCATCCGATTCAACGATTGTGAGCTTTCCGATTTTTTTGGAGCGAGTCTTACGCGCAACGACTAGCGCAACGACTGACAGCACCAGAATCGCAGCTACGCAGGGTCCGGAAAAAACTGAAGCGAGTACGCCGTCTTCTTCGGGCGCAACGTCAGTAACGTTTGCCTGTTCTTTGGTTTGATACTCACCCGCATCACGTACTTGTGCTTGATTGCCGGCGGCAGGAACCGCTGGCGCGAGATCCGTCGCCTGAGTTGCGGTCGTTGAGGTTGTTTCGGCCGGATAGCTGCCGCCTGAATAGTTTTGCGAAGTAGAGTAGTCCGTAGGCAGTGAATAATTAGAGGAAGACGTCGATTGTGGTTGGTTTTGTTCCTGAGTGACCTGGGAATCACCTTCGGCGCTACTACTGTCCAACCTTCCTTCAACCGTGAGGTTGATGCGGTTGTCGATCGTTTGAACTGTAATCGGAGTACCTTGCTTAGTCTGAAGAAGAACCTCAATTGCAGTGCCAACTCGTCGAACACGTACACCCCTCCTCGACTTCACGAGGTCGGAGACGCCGGCATCGGGAATTACGATATGAAATCCATCTCGGTCTTGAAACGTTTGAGCACGATTGAGAGAACTGTCTGCTGCGATTTGAACAACGGTTCCGTTCGCGTTGGAATGAGAAGAAACGCTTGAAATGGTCGCGTTTTCCGGTCGCTGTCCACGAGCCAGGACAATCGGGACGATAATAAGCAACAGGGCGGCGAGGAGATGGAGACAGAGCTTTATCCTGTGGGATCGGTTAAGAATTTGATAGCGAGGTTGAGAGTTCTTCATTTGAAATAACGCGAGGCAAGGCCTCCCCTGGGAAGGACCCTTTTCGAACTGGCCAGTTGTTGGCTTGGATTTGCCCTGATCTGGCGAATGTAATGCGGGATTTGAGGTAAGACAGCGACTACTGCTCGTCGCTAAATTTATAGCCAATTCCCCAAACGGTTAGCACCATCTGCGGGTTTTCTGGATTCTCCTCGATTTTGGCTCGAAGGCGATTGATGTGCGAATCAATTGTCCTGTCGTAGCCTTCATAGGAATAATCCCAGATCTTTTCAAGCAAATACTTCCTGGGAAACACTCGGCCTGGATTCGAGGCGAAAAGCCGAAGGAGATCAAACTCTTTGGGTGTGAGCTCAACCTGACGTTCCCCAATTGTCACTTCTCGTTTGGCTGAATCAATTCTCAATCTACCGCGAACTATGGGAGCTTCGTCGCGGATTCCGTCGGGAGTAGGACCTGTGCGAGTTCGACGCAGGACCGATTTGATCCTTGCCTCGAGCTCACGGAGACTAAAGGGTTTGGTGATGTAATCATCCGCGCCCATCTCCAGTCCCAACACCTTGTCAACTACGTCGTCTTTCGCTGTGAGCATAAGAATCGGCAGGTAGCCGACCTTTTCTCGCAATTCCTTACACACAGCTAAACCGTCCATCTTCGGCAACATAAGGTCGAGAACAACAGCGTCTGGTGGATCATCCAGGGCTGCTTTCACACCATTGAGGCCGTCTTCGACGGTTTTGACGTTGTAACCTGCGCGAGTGAAATACTCGCTTATCGCAGTCGAGATGTTCTCGTCATCTTCGACAACAAGCAGAGTGACTTTTCTTTCACCTGCGTCAGGTATCGTAAAGTTTTCCTTAGCGATTTTCTGTCTGTCAGTAGCTGTGGCCATCAGAATTTTCGTGTCTGAACTGACAAGCAGGAGGCTCAAGAGGGTACGCGCCAATTGGGGCTAACGCGACTCGGGTCAAATGGATAGTACAAGAGGAGTAGGCCTTGGTTCAAGCCCTAAGTTTTAGTTACGTGAACCAAAGCCCTTTAGATTGGAGATATTGGATGGATCACACGGGATTTCATAGTCTCGTTTTCTCAGCGCCGGCGAGTGATTTTTTTAAACGCTCTCTGAACTGCGAGAGCGATCCCGCATACTGCCGACTTGTGCCATCCTTTGTCATTCTCTCAAGAAGTTCTACTCCGCGAGGATCCCCAATCCCGACAAGTGACTCGCCAGCCGCCGTTACCAGCGAGGTGTTTGAGTTCTTGACAGCCTCCTCAAGGTTATTGGCCAACAAAGTGAAAGCCCTTGGGTCGGCTTTCCCAACAACTCCGAGGAGTTTGGTCGCAGCCACTCGGACCTGTGGATAATCACCCTGAGCTGCATGTTTCATAGCAACATCAAGAGCGCGCTTATCGCCAAGCGCTAAAAGACCCGTTAAGGCCGACACCCGCACAGTGTTGTGCCAAGACGGCGTATCCACCAGATTAACCAGGGAATCCAGCGCAACCGAAGACTTCGTTTGCCCCAGGGCAAGTGACGCTGCCCTGATAACCCCATAGCTCTGATCGCTCAAGAGTTGCTGATAAACACTTGCGAGGTTTGCGTCCTTTGAGGCTGCCAGCGAGGTGACGGCCTTGGCCCGAACCCTGGCATTCTGATCTTTAGTGGCGGCCAGTAATGCGTTTCGCCCGTTCGGAGTCGTAACGTCTGAAAGCGCTGTTGCGGCGTCCAGTCGTACACCCCAAAACTTGTCTGCAGTCACGGCTTTTGCCAAGGCGTCCGCGATCAAATCTTTGTCCGAACCTGTCGGTGTTTGTTGCTTCCATTGATTACTAAGTTGATTCAGAGCCCAAATCCTACCCAACACATCTTCATCATGTTCCAGTTGATAGGTAAGTTCGGCGGTTGACCTTTTAAACTGCAGCTCTTTGATCAAAGTACTCTTGTAGTCGAAATTAATCAGCAACGGCTGCGAATCGACTTTGAAGGTGAACGTTTGCTCCTTCTTCGGTTCAATCACGACTCGTTCAACGCTCGTTTGTTTTGCAGTACCAATTTCAATCTCGACCGGTGTTTGGAAGAAGCCAACCTGTGGATACTGAGAATCCGGATCTTTGGTCTGGAGTTGACGAACAGTAAGTTGAAGTGACTTGGTTGCATCGTCGTATTGCTGTGTGACTTCGAAGATCGGATGACCCATGCGGTAAAGCCACTCATCAAAGAACCAATCCATTGACTGACCGGTCGACTCTTCGATGGCAATTCTGAACTGCTCAGTCTCGACCGGTTGATTGGCATACTTTCGCAGGTAATGATTGATCGCACGCCACCAATTGTCGTCGCCAAGATTCTTCCGAAGCATGTGCAGGACCGCTCCGCCACGGGGGTATGCGTATGTATCAAACACCGCATCCGGATCTCTATAGTTTTTAGTGACGATTGGTCTTCGGTTACCTTGCTTCCAGGCAGAGAAGTAAGAATCCTGATTTGCCTTGATGTCTGAGTAGAGAAAGTCGTCGGATCCAAGCTTGTATTCATCCCACATTGCCTGGAAGTACGTTGCAAAACTTTCGTTCAACCAAATGTCGGACCAGTTTCGACACGTGACATAGTCGCCGAACCATTGATGCGCTAGTTCATGGGACTGCAAACCGTCGCTCGTTTGATCAAGGTCAGCGCGCGCGTCGTGAATCATGTTGTCGGTTTGAGTGGTCGCACTGATGTTCTCCATTCCCCCACCGAAGTCGTGAACTGTGGTCTGCGCATACTTTGCGTATGGATACCTGATCCCCGTCTTCTCGGAAAAGAACTTCACCATCTCCGGCAATCGAGCAACAGTAAGTTTTGCCTCCGCAGCTTCGCTGGGATAGGCATAGGTCGTGACCGGAATCCCTGCATAGTCGCCAACAACCGCGGTGTATTCACCAACGATGAAAGAAGTTAGATAACTCGCGTGCGGCTGATCAATCTTCCAGTGGAATGTTCGCGTACCGTCGCGGTTCTCTCTCGTTTCTAACAGGCGACCGTTTGAGATTACTTGAAGGGGCTTTTCGACGGTGGCGGTTACTTCAGAAGTAAAGAAATCGTTTGGATGGTCAAAACACAGAAACCAGTAATGATTGTATTCGCTCTCGCCTTGAGTCCAAATTTGCTTCGGTCGAGATGGATCGTCCGCTCCAGGCTTGAGGAATTTCAACCCCTCACCTACCAAACCAAGTTGACTCGGATCCTGTGGCCCGTTCGTGTGGTACTCGATCGTTAGTGTCAATTGATCCGAAGGCTGATAACCGCGATCGAGAGTTATGTTCACTTTCTGCTTCGCGACATCAGTAACAAACTGTAGTTGGGTACCTAATCCCAGTTTGATCGCGGTTGGGGTGATATTTGCGGCGTCGAGTTTGATTGTTTTGAGGTTTGCGACAAGCGGCGCAAAAACCAATGTTTCACGGGCTAAAATCTGCTCTTTGTCCCAATCAAACCGAAGATCCAAAGCGATATGACGCGTGTCGAAGTCGTGATCTGGAATGTATTGTGCCGGGGGAAACGGCCTGGGATTTTGTGCTGGCTGTTGCAAGCCATCATGGACACCTGGAGCAGGCTTAGCGAACACATTTACAACCGACGAGATCACCAATGAGAACAACAACACGCCAGCAGCGGCGCGCTTGAAAAAAATTATTCCTGACATATTCTGTACTCCACTAATGAACTTTCGATCTCTGATTTGAGATCTGAGATCCAATGTCTGTATGCTTCATTGTTACATGCCCCAATCTCTATCTCAAAAGGAAGGATGCAATGACACCTGAAGAACGAAGCAGCTTTATCGCGCAGTATGTTGACGGTTACGACCAGGTAGTGAAAGCACTCAACGGATTTCCGGCAGAACGACTCGGCGATCATCTAATACCGGGCAAATGGAGCGCCCGCGAAATTGTTCATCATCTCGGCGATAGCGAGACCACATCTGCATTTCGTCTCAGGAGATTATTAGTCGAAAACAATCCGGTGATCGAAGGCTACGATCAGGATCAATTCGCAACGAAACTCCGCTACAACGAACGCGACATGGCGCCCGCGCTTGAGGCTTTCAAGATCGCACGCATAACGACAGCTCAATTGTTCGCCCTGATGTCTGAAGATGACTGGAAACGATCAGGCACGCACACTGAGAGTGGCCACTACTCGGTTGAGAAGTGGTTAAAGAGCTATGCGGATCACGCTCACAATCACGCGGCACAAATCCAAAGGTTGAAAGAAACACTGAACTAGACCACTAAGGATTGCAGATTGGGCGGTAGCTTTACTTCAAGTGATCAGCTAACCGATCGCAGTCGACCAATCTTCAATCTGCAATCTTCAATCTTAAATCGCACTCTGTCTTGACAAAGTTTTTGCGCGCGAGCAAAATCCGCACTGCCTCTAATCAATGAATTTCATAGCTGCGTGAGCAGCAATCAAAACTATGAGTGCTGCCACTCTTCTGCAAACATCTCTTTCTGATCTTCCGCTTCTGCGTCGCGGCAAAGTTCGTGACGTCTATTCAATCGACGACGACCGATTGTTGATTGTTGCCACCGATCGAATATCAGCCTTCGATTGCGTGTTGCCAACTCCGATAGAACGCAAAGGTGAAGTGCTAACTGCGCTATCCCAGTTTTGGTTTGAGAAATTGGGACACGTCGTGGCGAACCACCTGCTGACAAGTGACGTCGAGCAGATGCCGGAAGTAGTGAGACGACACGTACAAACTTTGGCCCGTCGTTCAATGCTCGTGAAGCGGGCGGAAGTGTTTCCAGTTGAATGTGTGGTGCGTGGTTATCTCGTTGGATCCGGCTGGAAGGACTACTTAAGAACCGGAGAAGTTTGCGGGCATAAGTTGCCGACCGGTTTGCTTGAGTCTGCCGAACTACCCGAACCGCTGTTTACGCCATCGACAAAAGCAGAAGAAGGACACGACGAAAACATTAGTGAGGCGCAAGTGCGCGACCTTATTGGTGCTGAAGCGACCGACATGCTGCGCGACGCATCGCTACGGCTTTACACCGAAGCCCGAAGTTATGCTCGTGAGCGTGGGATCATCATCGCCGATACTAAATTCGAGTTTGGACTCGATAAGAACGGATCGCTCGTACTCGTAGATGAGGTTCTGACTCCTGATTCGTCGCGTTTCTGGCCAGCGGATGATTATCAGCCTGGCCGTTCTCAACCGTCATTCGACAAACAGTTTGTGCGCGACTATCTGGAAACTCTAGATTGGGATAAAAAACCGCCGGCTCCTGCCATTCCGCCCGACGTTGCCCAGGCAACAACTGCACGTTACGTCGAAGCGTACCGACTGTTAGCTGGGAAAGAACTGTAATCAGTTTCAGATTTAGGATTTAGTGGTTCCTGTAATTCCCCGGCCGATTTGCTAAGGTTTGTTGGTTTCAAATCTGAAATCTGCAATTTGTAATCTTCAATATTCATGATTCACAATCGCCTTGAAACCCTGATTGATGAAATGCTTGAAGGCCAAATCCTATTGGACGAGGCCATGGCCGAATTTGAAAAACTATACATAAAGAAGGCCTTGGCGCGGCACAGACAACACCTATCAAAGACCGCTTCCGCTATTGGCATCCACCGCAACACGCTATCTAAACGCGTCGCGACCTACCACAAACAAGAAAAGGCTGAATCTCGCACCCTCAAGCGGGTGTCGAAACGTTAGGCTCTGATTCCCTTCTCAGTCTCAACGACCTCCGGCTGCTGAGATTTGAAATCTGAGATCTGAGATCCTCCGACAGCCATTTGACAACACCCCAAACCAGCCATTATTCTTGGCACTCCTCTACAAAGAGTGCTAGAAAACCATGCCTGAGGGCTTTTGTCTTAATACCAATTCAACGAATTCTGTGAGGGAAATCGAAAGGAGAACTAGAGTATGGCAACGAAAATTACGCCTCTTCATGACCGCGTGATCGTACGTCGAATCGAAGAGGGTGAGCAGGTCCGTGGTGGAATCATCATTCCTGATACCGCCAAGGAAAAGCCGCAAGAAGGAGAAGTAGTCGCAGCAGGTGAAGGCAAATACAAGGACGACGGGACGCGTCAGTCGTTGGACGTTAAGCCAGGCGACCGGGTTCTATTCGGCAAGTACAGCGGCTCTGAGATCAAGATTGACGGTGAGGAATATCTCATCATGCGAGAGGACGAAATCCTCGGCATCCTCGAGCGAGCTGGCAGTGCAGCCGGCGGCAAGAAGGGCGGCAAGTAGTCTTACTGAAAGACACGGCCGCTTTTTCATTGACTGAATTCAGTCAACCTTATCCACCAAATCTAGTAGGAGAAGAAAGAGAATGGCAAAGCAAGTAATTCACGGTGAGGACTCGCGGGCGGCGATTCTGCGCGGTATCAACCAACTCGCCGACGCTGTGAAGATCACTCTTGGTCCAAAGGGCCGAAATGTTGTGATCGATAAGAAGTTTGGCTCACCCACAATCACCAAAGACGGTGTGACCGTCGCGAAGGAAATTGAATTGAAGGACGCGCTTGAGAATATGGGCGCACAGATGGTCCGCGAAGTTGCTTCGAAGACTTCAGACGTTGCGGGCGATGGAACTACGACCGCAACCGTGTTGGCACAGGCAATTTTCCGCGAAGGCGTGAAGACTGTTGCAGCAGGGGCAAACCCGATGGCACTCAAACGCGGCATCGACAAGGCTGTCGAAAAAGCCACGTCGGAAATCAAGCGTCTTTCAAAGCCAGTTAAAGGTGACATGATCGCCCAGGTCGGAACTGTTTCCGCCAACGGCGACACCACCATCGGCAACATCATTGCTGAAGCGATGAACAAAGTCGGTAAAGACGGTGTTATCACTGTTGAAGAGTCGCGCACGATGGACACTTCGCTCGAAGTAGTCGAGGGAATGCAGTTCGACCGCGGTTATCTCAGCCCCTACTTCGTTACCGATCCAGAGCGAATGGAAGCAGTACTCGACAATCCATTGATCCTGATCAACGAAAAGAAGGTCAGTTCGATGAAGGACTTGCTGCCATTGCTCGAGCAGGTTGCCAAGATGGGCAAACCAATGCTCATCATCGCTGAAGACGTTGAAGGTGAAGCGCTCGCAACTTTGGTTGTGAACAAACTGCGCGGCACGTTGAACATCGCAGCGGTCAAAGCCCCTGGATTCGGCGATCGTCGCAAAGCAATGCTCGAAGACATCGCGATTCTCACTGGTGGCAAAGTCATCAGTGAAGACCTGGGAATCAAGCTCGAAAACGTTAAGCTTGAGGACCTCGGCAAAGCCAAGAAGATCACGATAGACAAAGACAACACCACGATCGTCGAAGGCGCCGGCAAGCAGGGCGACATCGAAGGTCGCGTGAAGACTCTTCGTGCTCAAATTGACGAGACCACATCAGACTACGATCGCGAAAAGCTGCAAGAGCGCTTGGCGAAACTCGTCGGTGGCGTTGCTGTCATCAAGGTCGGTGCGGCAACTGAGACCGAGATGAAAGAAAAGAAAGCTCGCGTTGAAGATGCAATGCACGCGACGCGCGCAGCAGTTGAGGAAGGAATCGTTCCGGGCGGTGGCGTCACATTGGTTCGTGCCGCAAAAGCCCTCGAAAAATTCCAGACGAGCAAGGATGGCGAAGGTGATCCTGACGAGCAGATCGGCGTGAACATTGTTCGCCGCGCTCTCGAAGAGCCACTTCGTCAGATCGTGCAGAACGCTGGCAAGGAAGGCGCAGTTGTTGTCGAACGCGTTCGTTCTGAGAAGAACGAAAACGTTGGCTTTAACGCAGCGACCGAAGTCTTCGAAGACCTTGTAAAAGCTGGTGTCATCGACCCCGCCAAGGTCACGCGCACTGCACTCCAGAACGCTGCTTCAATCGCCGGCTTGATGCTGACGACCGAAGCAATGGTTTCGGAGTTGCCAGATGACGACAAGGGTAGCCCCGCAATGCCAGGTGGAATGGGCGGCATGAGCGGCATGGGCATGTAAGGCTTTCGGCCTTAACTGTCAGAAACAGCCTCGTCTCACGACGAGGCTGTTTTTTTGTCCGTAAATACAGGATCCCCAACACAGTTTGACTGCGCATCACTTGAAGTTAAAGTGTGTAGTCGATTGTTCTCCTAAACCTCTCGATGAAGCGTAGAACCATCTAGGAAAATGAAACCCGTTAAAGGCCCTGATCATTGGATTGCGGCAATACTAGTAGCATTGGCTCTCGCCTTCATTACTTCGATTCCGCAGCTTTATTTGTGCTACGAGCGCGGCCAAAAGTGGAGCGGCTCATTCGCCACTTTTGACATGGATGAACTCGCCTATTCAGCGTATGCAAATGCTCTCGTCGATGGCAGACCAAGACGCAACGATCCCTACAACGGAACAGAAAACCAGGACTTCGAAAGCCTCTTTTCAATTCAGTTTCTACCGCCTTATGTCTTGTCGTCGGTCGCCAGGATGCTAAACCTGTCCGTATCGACCACATTTGTCTTGCTGCTACCACTGATCGTCATCTTCTCAGCCCTGATCATTTTCAAACTCACGCTCGACATTACTCAACACACAGCTCTGTCTGTGGCTTGCTCTGTCGGCGCTCTAGTTTTGAGTGCGTTGACGGGCCCGGGCACGGTGTTGCCATTCTTGCCATTCTCGCGTCGCTACGTTCCGGCGCTTCCCTTCCCAATCTGTCTCGTCATGTTTTTGTTCGTTTGGAGATCCGTCACGCGGCGCAGCGTCTTTTGGCCAATCTGTGCCGGACTGTCCTTTGTCCTGCTTATTTATTCCTACTTCTTTCTCTGGACAGCCGCACTCGCATGGCTTGTGTGCCTGGCTGCTCTTTGGATCACTCTTCGGCGTGATGAGTGGAAGAACACTTTGAGAGCGTCAGCAATCTTAGCTGGTCTCGGCAGCCTCGGTATTCTTCCCTACCTTTGGCTTGTTTCGCATCGAGCAAACACCATGGATGACGCTCAGGTGTTGGAACTGTCGCGCACACCTCATCTGTTTCGGCTGCCGGAAATCGGAAGTTACGCAATCCTGGCGCTAATTGTCTGGCTTGCTCGTTCTGGCAGAATTGCCTGGCGCGATCGAAGCGTTCTTTTCCTATCAGCCTTTGCACTAGCTCCGATACTAATTTTCAACCAACAGGTGTTGACCGGAAGATCTTTGCAGCCATTCCATTACCAGCAGTTTATCGCAGACTACATGGTGCTCATTGCGGCGTTTCTCCTTCTGGGTATTGCCTGGCGAGCGATGCCCCGCATCGTTCCTACTACTTTGACCGTCGCAAGCCTTTCCATTGTTCTCGCAATTTCAGTCTCTGCTACACACGCGACACACTGGTCAAACGCTTCCATCGATCAGAAACGGGCGGTGGCACTCAGCATAAAAGAAGAGAACAACCGAGAAATAGTTTTTTCCTCGGACCCTTTGCTATCTACTCTTATACCTACAGAGGCCGCGAACCCGGTTTTATGGTCGCGCTACAGCTCTGTGTTTGGAAACATCACTCCAGCAACACGCAGGCAAATGTATTTCAAATACTTGTATTACTCGGGGTTTGATGAAGCGAAGTTAACCCAGGCATTACAGTCGGACTTTACTACACGAGTAGAAGTGTTCGGCGCGGAACGCTCAAATCCGGCACTTAGCGTCAAGCCTCAGGAGATTGAAGCGGAGGAAATCGCAGCCGCAGGTCGCGAGTTCTCAGAGTACTGTGCGCTTTTTGGAAAACTACAGGCTGCCAATCCCAGGCTAGGCTATGCCATCGTCTTCCCAAACGACGATCTCACCAATCTCGACCGTTGGTACTCGCGAGACCAAGGTCGTAGGGTCGGAGACATCATCATCTATCGGTTAACGCCGAAGTAGGTAACGAGCCTACCTTTTCTTGTTACCTGGACTGGAACTCTGGAACTGTATAGTGATTGGTGTTTCCTATGTTTATAGGCAATATCGTTTGCCAAGTGGACACCAATTTGGCTCTGACGATTTATGATTCCCAGGCGTTTCGGAAACTTTAGTTTTCGTCTGGCACTTTCCAGGTTAGGAGTTAGGCGGTAAAAAGCATGAAGTCGTCATTTCTAACGTACGTCCTCGCAGCACTCCTTTCACTAGCTTGTAATCAGGCGCTCCAAGGTCAGCAGCGACCAACTGAAGCGCCGCTAACCAACGCCTCGGTCGTCAAACTTTCCAAAGCTGGGTTCAAAGAGAAGACCATAATTTCACTGATCTTCGCGCGCTCCCCAAATTTTGACCTATCCGCCGACCGTCTCATAGATCTCAAAAGAAGCGGGGTCAGCGAAAAAGGAGGGCTCATCGGTTTTTAGTAAAGAATCGTAGCCCTCCTTGTACAGTCGGGCTGCCCCCGAGCGGCTCTTACCGACTTTTGAGGCTACACGGTCTGCACCCCAACTATCCAAGCCAATCTGCAATTTGAAATCTGAAATCGCCAATTCATTAATCCTCTTATTCAGTTAACAAATTAGGTCACTTAAGGAAGTTACATGCTGATTATCCGGCTGTATAGCTCTGCTTACTCTAATTTTTTTTCGCACTTAGCTTTGATACTGGAAGTAGCGGAATTCTACAGGCGATCGTCGTTACTTGTGCCTCGGTTCCTGATTCTAGACATACGAAACGATGTCGAAGACATAATGCGCCTTGAGGCTCAATCGCTGCACTGACGACTGGAGCTTAAGAAAATGGCATTGCCCTTCCTCAACTTTATTCTTAGCTTTTTGATAGCACTGATTCTCCACGAGTTAGGGCACCTGACTGCCGCACAGATTTCCGGCGTTCGCGTTACTGCCCTTGGTTTGGGCTGGGGTCCCAAACTCTATCGACGAACACTCAATAACGTCGAGTTTCAGCTTCGCCTTTTACCACTTGGTGCCTTTGTTCAAATGGACATGAATACGTTTCGGCAGCGATCACTTAATAAACAGTTGTTCGTTCTTAGTGCCGGAATTGCGGTCAACTTACTACTGGCCATGCTGACGTGGGGAAGCTTGTTTGGAGTTCTAAATCTAGGGTTAGCAATTGGAAATTCCCTTCCCCTCTATCAACAAGACGGTTGGAAGGGTGCGATTGTTATTTGCCGAAGCTTGCTGGGGCGAACGAGTCCAATAGTCGAATGGAGCGTCACGATAACTGGAGGAGTCATGGCCCTTGTGGTCGTAACTCGAGCACTGCTTACGATCAGCGGAAATTAATACGAATGAAAGTATTAGACGAAACATTGGAAGAACGACTCGAGAGCAAGCTCACGCGTGTTTACGTTGCTCTCGCGATGTCGCGAGAAGTTGCCGAGCGAAATGTTCGTGTGAATTACGATGATCAATCGTCTCGATCGATTGTTACCTTGTTGAATGTAGCTTCCGGAATGTTGGAAGAAATTCTCGTTAACGACACGGTTCCAATCGAAGGTGTCTCAGACACTATCGAATCCGAACTTCTGATGTGAGGCGGATAGTCTCGTCTCGATTCTAGAAGTCGATCCAGATCTCAGACGTGTAATATAACTTACGATCAATTTATTGCTTTTTTCCAGAGGATATGGAAAGCGTGGTTGTGGCCAAGTAGTTGCAGAAGAACTCCACGCGCCCAATAAGTGAACCAGTCGTCCAAGTTCACGCAATCAAAGAAATAAACAAGCAGTTTGTCTTTCAAGCGGTAGCCGGCAGTACTTGATCGGAACCCAGATTCACGACGCCACAATTCCTACCAGTTGCGTCGGCCGAGAGAGTAAGCATGACACGTTGGACCAATTTTGCCGCTCTTGCATCTTACGCAGAAAGGAGACATCCAAAGCCCCGCATCTCTGAACCCCTTCCAGGAAGCCAGGCCAACAGATACTCGCGCTTTAGGAAATAGTAAATAATATGCCTTTCGCTACTCCCACAGCCGTCAAAGGCTGGTCCGAGGGCAGTCTTTCCGCCAAAGGAAGTCGAAAAAGATCGGACCACGAAGGCGCAGAATTCATAACTCCCCACAGTTACCCCACTCTGATCGGAAGTTCTCCGATCATGCAAAAGCTCTTCGCAGTGATTGAGCGCGTTGCTCCCAACGACAGCTCCGTCCTGCTAGTTGGAGCCACAGGCACCGGGAAAGAACTCGTCGCCCGTGCCATCCACGACAAAAGCCCACGTCGCAACGGTCCGTTTGTTGATATCAATTGCTCTGCAATTCCCGAAGGTCTTATTGAAGCAGAGCTATTCGGTCATCAACGCGGAACATTCACTGGCGCACATGAAAGCCGATGCGGTCTTTTTGAAAAAGCATCGGGCGGCACACTGTTCCTCGATGAGGTAGATGCGCTGAATCTTTCGGCTCAGGCGAAACTGCTGCGTGTACTTCAGGAAAAGACTGTTCGCCGGATCGGCGCACGGGCCAACGTCGCAATCGATGTCCGAATAGTCTCCGCGACTAACTGCGACCTGGCTCAGGCCGTTGCTGAGGGCCGCTTTCGACCGGATCTCTATTACCGGCTGCGCGTTCTACCACTTCAGCTGCCTGAACTTTGTACTCGTTCGGGAGACATTGAGCTTCTAATCGATCATTTCCTTAAGCTCAAAGCTGGTCACTCGGTAGGCGAGATGCCGAAGTTTACTCCGGAGGCAGTGCGAGCGTTGAAGGAGTATCCGTGGCCAGGTAACGTCCGCGAACTTGAAAATGCGATTGAGTATTCTTTAGTGATTAACATCGACGACGTAATCGGTCTGGACGATCTACCTCTTGAGATTGCCCAGTCGCGACCAAGTACGAACGGAAACGATCTGAAGCAACTACTCAAGGCGTACATTGACGACACGGTACCGCTCGCTGAGATTGAAAAGCGCTACATACTGACAGTGTTACAACAATTCGGCGGCAACCAGGTTCAAACAGCAGCAGCGCTTGGCATCGATCGAAGCAAACTATATCGACGTCTAAAGCAGTATGGCGTTATGGCTGTGCGGTTCCTTCAGGAAGAGGAGCTTGATGGGATGCAGTTGCTCTCCAAGGAACAGCCGGAGCGCCAGGTTGTGACTCCAACCTTTCGGGAACAGTGAAAGCATTTCAGATTGCAGATTGAATTTGCAGCTTCTGGATCTTGCGGCATCTAGTATCACGCTGTGGGAATATTTTCAGGTTGGGGAATATTTTCCCATCTCAAAATCTGAAATCTGCAATCTGAAATTTCCCCTCTCATCTGCTCACTGGCGAGCACTTGTCGCAAACAACCATTCCGCTTGAAACCCAAAACATCAAAAATGCTGAGGTTTTTCCGAGGCATGTTTGTTGCTCAAAATTTCTGTTCGATATGCTTCAGCTTGTCGTCTCTGTCTTCTGGTACTTTTCTGAGTAAGTGCGTTTGAAGCCTAACAATCGACAAGCTAAAGCATATCGGACAATCTGCAATCTGAAAGGTTTTCGGGGTAGCAATATGAAAAAGCAGGGACTGCTGTTAATAGTCGTGCTGCTAACGTGCCTGATTTTCACTCATGCGCAGACCTCTCAGCAGGTCGATTTACACCCCTTGCGCAACAACGACATCCTGCAGATGGTTGCTGACGGTCACAAGTCGGTGGAAATCATTGAAAAGATCCTGAAGTCAAACTGCAATTTCGACATTTTCCCACCAGTGTTGCGTGACCTTAGCAGACGCGGAGTACCTGATACAGTTTTGCTCGCGATGACGATGGTTCCGACTGGTCCGCCGAAGCTGGGCCTCAATGAGCCAGTCGTTGTGTCGCTGACTACGCCAGTTCACATTCCAGCCGGTACAATGATTGAAGTTGAAAGTGCGCAGGCAGTGTCGTCGGCCCGAGTCTCGGAGGGCAGTCCGATAACTTTACTGATGACAAA
>Ga0207691_10002345_pt1 | contig 18548 bp, 16 predicted proteins | sample KBSM13metaG_FD_184327 | JGI IMG/M metagenome (GOLD analysis project Ga0207691, IMG submission 184327) | Miscanthus rhizosphere microbial communities from Kellogg Biological Station, Michigan, USA - KBS M1-3 metaG (SPAdes) (version 2) | ecosystem: Host-associated > Plants > Roots > Rhizosphere >... | reverse complement strand
GCGCGGGTGAGGGCATGTCCCGCGGCGGGGGGCGTCCGGGTGGCCGCGGGCGGCCGGCCCTAGACAGGCGTTTCGCTGTCGGCAAACATGGAGCCAGCCTCCCTCATTTCAAAGTTGAGCGATGTAGACTCAACTTTGATATCAGGACCATTCCGGAAGGAGCCCTCGTTGGACGCCAAATTCACCACCAAGAGCCAGGAGGCCCTCGCTGCGGCCGCCATGAACGCCTCGACCGCGGGCAACCCGCAGCTCGAGCCCGCTCACTTGCTCAAGGCCCTCATGGACCAGCGGGAGGGCGTCGCCGTCGCGCTGCTCCGCGCCACCGGCGCCGACCCGGACGCCGTCAGCGTCCAGGCGAGCACCGCCATCAAGGCCCTTCCGTCGACCTCCGGGAGCAGCGTGCAGCAGGCACAGTTGTCCCGGGCAGGGCTGCAGGCGATCAAGAATGCCCAGAACGAGGCCGAGCGGCTCGGGGACGCCTATGTTTCCACCGAACACCTGCTGCTGGGCCTTGCCGCCGGGACCGACGGCGCCGGGAAGCTCCTGCGCCAGGCCGGCGCCTCCCACGAGGCGCTGCTGGCCGCCCTCCCGGGCGTCCGCGGCGACCGCAAAGTGGACAACGCGGACCCGGAAAACTCGTTCCAGGCGCTGGAGAAGTACGGCACGGACCTCACGGCGGTCGCCCGCTCGGGCAAGCTGGACCCTGTGATTGGCCGCGATGCCGAGATCCGGCGGATCATCCAGGTCCTGAGCCGCCGCACCAAGAACAACCCCGTCATCATCGGCGAGCCCGGCGTCGGCAAGACCGCCGTCGTCGAGGGTCTCGCCCAGCGGATCGTGGAAGGCGACGTGCCCGAAAGCCTGCGCGGCAAGACGCTGATCGCCCTGGACCTCGCCTCGATGGTGGCCGGGGCGAAATACCGCGGCGAATTCGAGGAGCGGCTCAAGGCTGTCCTGGAAGAGATCAAGAACTCTGAGGGGCAGATCGTCACGTTCATTGACGAGCTCCACACGGTGGTGGGTGCCGGCGCCACCGGGGACAGCTCCATGGATGCCGGCAACATGCTCAAGCCCATGCTGGCCCGCGGCGAGTTGCGCCTCATCGGTGCGACCACGCTGGACGAGTACCGCGAGAACATCGAAAAGGACCCCGCCTTGGAGCGCCGGTTCCAGCAGGTCTACGTGGGCGAGCCCAGCGTGGAGGACACCATCGGCATTCTGCGCGGCCTCAAGGAACGCTACGAGGCCCACCACAAGGTCTCCATCTCCGACTCCGCCCTCGTAGCGGCCGCGACGCTCTCCAACCGGTACATCTCCGGCCGGCAGCTGCCGGACAAGGCGATCGACCTCGTGGACGAGGCCGCGTCCCGGCTGCGCATGGAAATCGATTCGGCCCCGGAGGAGATCGACCAGCTGCGCCGCCAGGTAGACCGCCTGACCATGGAGGAACTGGCCCTGGCCGGCGAGACCGATCCCGCCTCGGTGGAACGGCTCGCGGCCCTGCGGGCGGACATGGCGGACAAGAAAGAGGAACTCGCGGGCCTGAACGCCCGGTGGGAGGCCGAGAAGGCGGGCCTGAACCGGGTGGGCGACCTGCGGGCCAAGCTTGACGAGCTCCGCTCCGCCGCGGACAAGGCCCAGCGCGAGGGGGACCTGGAGACCGCATCCAGGATCCTCTACGGCGAGATCCCCGCCCTGGAACGGGAACTGAACGCCGCCGCCGAGGCCGAAGCGGCCGTGCCGGACAAGTCCGGGCAGATGGTGGCCGACCAGGTCACCGCCGACGACATCGCCGAGGTGATTTCGGCGTGGACCGGCATCCCCGCGGGGCGCATGCTCCAGGGCGAGAGCCAGAAGCTGCTGAACATGGAGCACGTGCTGGGCGAGCGGCTGATCGGCCAGAAGCAGGCCGTCGCCGCGGTCTCCGACGCCGTGCGCCGCGCCCGCGCCGGGATCAGCGACCCCAACCGGCCCACCGGCTCGTTCCTGTTCCTCGGCCCCACCGGCGTCGGCAAGACCGAACTCGCCAAGTCCCTCGCGGACTTCCTCTTCGACGACGAGCGCGCGATGGTGCGGATCGACATGTCCGAATATTCGGAGAAGCACTCCGTGGCCCGGCTCGTCGGGGCGCCTCCCGGGTACGTCGGCTACGAGGAGGGCGGCCAGCTTACCGAGGCCGTGCGGCGGCGCCCGTACTCCGTGCTGCTGCTCGACGAAGTGGAAAAGGCCCACCCGGAGGTCTTCGACATCCTCCTGCAGGTGCTCGACGACGGCAGGCTCACCGACGGGCAGGGCCGCACCGTGGACTTCCGCAACGTGATCCTGGTGCTCACCTCGAACCTGGGCAGCCAGTTCCTCGTGGACCCCAACCTCGACGCCGCGGCCAAGAAGAACGCCGTCATGGCCACGGTCAACGCTTCCTTCAAGCCGGAGTTCCTCAACCGGCTCGATGAAGTGGTGCTGTTCGATCCGCTGAGCGTGGAGGAGCTCTCCCGGATCGTGGAACTGCAGGTCAAGGAGCTGGGCGAGCGGCTCAAGGGCCGCCGGTTGAACCTCGAAGTTACCGAGGGTGCCCGCGCCTGGCTGGCCGTATCCGGCTTCGATCCCGCGTACGGCGCGCGGCCGCTGCGCCGCCTGGTGCAGCGCGAGATCGGCGACCGGCTGGCAAAGGCCATCCTGGCCGGCGAAATCGCCGACGGCGACACCGTCCTGGTGGACACCGCGCCGGACCTGATGGAACTCACCATGGGCGGGCTGGGGGACAGGGAGCTGACCAGCGGCGGCGCGGCCACGGGCACCGGGCTATCGGTCCGGCGCAAGGAGTAGGCGCCGCCGGGCAAGCCTAGGGCAGCAGGGACTCCTTGATGACGTTTCCGCCGTTCGTCGCGGCGTAGCAGTCGACCCGCCGGTCGCCCATCTCCCAGCTGCGCGGGCTCGGGTAAGCCAGCTTGTAGCTCAGGTCGTAGTCGCCGGCCTTTGCCGTGAGCGGAGCCGCCTTGCAGACATCGCGTGCCTTCTGCTTGAGCTGGTCCCGGCCGGGGTACGAGTCATCTGGCCCGTATTTTTCCACGGCGACCAGCTGCGCCGAGTGGCCGGTGGCGCAATCCACGACGGTGGACTGTTGCGCATCCGGGTCGAAGTCCTTGAAGCAGTCCCGCAGCTGGAAGTCCAAGGGGCTGACGCCCTCCAGCGGCAACGCCCCGCGGCTGGCGGGGGCGGACGCCGACGAAGCGGCGGGGGCCGGGCTGTCGTTTTCCGCGGAGGCCTGGCCGCTGCCGGCAAATGCGGCCACAGCCCACCAGACCAGAAGCGCAAGCACCACGAGGACGGCCGCGGCCACGCCGAGCCGCTTTGGCCCCTGCCGGCGGATCCGGCGGACCAGGGGGCGTGCCCGCCGTGAGAGAGCCTTCTTGGTGCGTGAGAGCGCTTTCCTGGCGCCGGCGAACGCGGTGCCGGCAAGGGCCGGGCGCGCGGGTTTCGCCGCTGCGGGTGCCGCCGCAGGATTCGTGGGCCGCGCACGGTCGGCTGTAATGACGGGCAGGGCGGACGTCGGCGGCCTCGAGGGCGGCGGCGGGATGGCCCCGGCGTCGTTCCTTGGATTCTCTTCGGTCACTGAGAAATTCACCACTTCCGTGCGTCTTTGCCGGGGCTGGAGGCCCGGCGTAGCGGCCCTTTTCTGGGCGCACATCACGAAACTCTATCGAAGATGCGCGGCACCGTGCATGCGCCAGCGGCTGCGGCCACCGTTGCGGGAGGCGCCACACTGTCCACAGGGGGCGGGCCGGCGAGCAGTTGGCGCCGAAAGCATGTAATCTAGGTGTACGACAAATTGACCAAACATTCCGGGGCCTCACCGATCGCCAAAAGGTGACCACCTCCGGTCCAAGTACAAAAGGGGGTCACGCCATGGGGCGCGGCCGTCAAAAGGCAAAAGCTACCAAGCAGGCTCGGGACATCAAGTACTACTCCCCGAACACTGACTATTCGGCCCTTCAGCGCGAGCTCACGGGCCCGGGAAGTCGTGCCACGAGCCACTTCGCGGATGACCCGGTTGAACCGGATTATTCAGCGTATGTGGATAAGTACGCGGACGATGTGGAAGACGACGACGACGAGGTTGATTCCCGTCGCATAGGTTAGTCGACGCTTCCTCCCGGCAGTTTTCTCCGGGGGATCCATCCGGCACTGCGGTGCCAGCCAAAGATTTTCGGGCCGCCGGCCACACCTGTAACAGGCGTGGCCGGCGGCCTTTCTTGTGCCCGCAGCCGTCCGTATCCGGGCCGGCCGGCTGGCCCGCGCTGCGCCGCGGATGAGCCGGCGCAGTTGTCACCGGCGGGGCGCCGGGCTAGGTTGTTCGTGCCGGATTTTCCCGGACGCCACACCGATGCCCCGGAAGGACTGCCATGACCATGCGCAAAGGATTCGCCGAGGGCGAGCTCTGCTGGACGGACCTCCAGACCCCCGACGTGGAGACGGCGAAGGCCTTTTACGCGGAGGTTTTCGGCTGGCGGTACGAAGACCTGCCCACTCCGGACGGACGCAGCTACGCGAAAGCCTTCCTGGGCGACGACCTGGTTACCGTGCTCGCGCCGCAGAACCCCCGGCAGGAAGCCGCGGCCGAACCGGGCCGGTGGAACGTGTACTTCGCGGTCGACGACGCCCGGGACCTGGCCACCGAACTGGCCCATTCCCCCGGGCACCTTGAATTCGGCCCCGAGGAGATCGGTGACACCGGCGTCATGGTCTTCTTCGCCCCGCCCGGCGGCGGAACCACCGGGGCCTGGCAGGCCGGCAGCCACATCGGAGCCGGCCGGAGCCAGGAGGCGGGCACCTTGGCCTGGGCTGAACTGCTCACGCCGGAACCGCAGGCAGCCGTCGGCTTCTTCCAACAGCTCTTCGGGCACGACGTCACCGAATACCCCCAGGACGACGGCGGCACCTACACCACGCTGATGGTGGGCGGCGCCGAGGTGGCCGGCATCGCCCGGGTTCCCGGCGACGCGCAGGACACCCTCGAGCCGGGCTGGCAGGTCTACTTCGGCGTCTCCAACGTCGCAGTGGCGGTGCAGGCTGCGGTGGCCGCGGGCGGCGTCGTGCTGATCGAACCGGATGAGATCGAGGAAGCCGGCACCATCGCCACCCTCAGAGATCCGCAGGGCGGCGTCTTCAGCCTGCTGGAGGTTTAGGGCCGCGGCTTAAACGGATCGAGTGCTCCCCACCGGCCGTTCTGAGCGTTCAAAACGGCAGCTGGGGAGCACTCGACATGGGTCGGGCCCGTTTAGGCGTAGGCGTTGACCAGCCTGACGGCGCCGCCGTCGACGCCCTTGGCGCCCTGGACGTAATCCGGGCCGGTTTTGAGGACCGCATCCGAGTTCTGCTCGACGGTGCCCATGATCCAGGACGGCAGGCCGCGGTCGTTGAGCCGGTTCACGGCGGCGTCGGCCGCTTCCGGCGAAACAATGGCGACCATGCCCACGCCCAGGTTCAGGGTGCGCTCGAGGTCGGCCAGCGGGACGTTGCCGAGCTCGGAAACCAGCTTGAAGATGGCCGGGAGCTCCCAGGTGGAGCGGTCGACGGTGGCCAGCAGGCCCTGCGGGAGGACGCGGGCGAGGTTGGCTGCGAGGCCGCCGCCGGTCACGTGGCTGAAGCCGTGGACGGCCTTGCCGCCCGCGGAGCCGTTCACCGGGAAGGTGCGGGCGAGGTCCAGGCAGTCCGCGGCGTAGACGCGGGTGGGCTCGAGGAGCTCCTCGCCCAGGGTGCGGCCGAGCTCGGAGACCTGGCGGTCCAGGGCCCAGCCGGCGTGGTTGATGACGCGGCGTACCAGGGAGTACCCGTTGGAGTGCAGGCCGGAGGAGGCCATGCCGATCACCACGTCGCCGGCGCGGACACGGTCCGGGCCGAGCAGCTGGTCGGCCTCGACAACGCCGGTGGCGGCGCCGGCGACGTCGTACTCGTGTTCCCCGAGCAGGCCGGGATGTTCGGCGGTTTCGCCGCCCACCAGGGCGGTGCCGGCGACCGAGCAGGCGGCCGCGATGCCACGGACGATGTCGGCGATGCGCTCCGGGACCACCTTGCCGCAGGCGATGTAGTCGGTCATGTACAGCGGTTCTGCGCCCACGACGACGATGTCGTCCACCACCATGCCGACGAGGTCGTAGCCGATGGTGTCGTGGATGTCCATGGCCTGGGCGATTGCCACCTTGGTGCCGACGCCGTCGGTGGAGGTGGCCAGCAGCGGGCGCTTGTAGGTCAGCAGCCGGGAAACGTCGTAGAGGCCCGCGAACCCGCCGACGCCGCCGATCACCGAGGCGTTGTGGGTTGCCTTGACGGCGTCCTTCATGAGTTCGACGGCGCGGTCTCCCGCTTCGACGTCGACGCCGGCGGAGGCGTAGGTGATGCCGGCGTTCTGGGCGGCGTTCATGTCAGCGGCCGGGGAGGCGGAAGTCATACTGGCTCTTTCTTGTCGGCTGTGGTGACGCGGTCGGCATCGGTGAGCAGTTCTTCGAATTCGGAGTCCGGCCCCGGATCGCAGCCGGTGGCGCCGGCCTTCTCGGCCGGATCGTCGGAGATCGACGTGCCGGGTTCGGCGTCGGACGCTGCGGAGGCCGCGGGCGCCGCGCCGGAAGCAGCCGTGGCGGGCGGGAGGCCGCCGAGGTCGGTGCGCTCGAGCAGGTTCTTGCCGAGCTTGTCCGCGCCGGGCAGCTCGATCGGGTACTTGCCGGTGAAGCAGGCGGTGCAGAGACGCTCGCGCGGCTGGCGGGTGGCGTCGATCATGCCGTCTTCGGAAATGTAGGCGAGCGAGTCGGCGCCGATGGCCTGGGTGATCTCGTCGATGGTGGCGCCGTTGGCGATCAGTTCCGCCCGGGAGGCGAAGTCGATGCCGTAGAAGCAGGGCCACTTGACCGGCGGGGAGGAAATCTTGATGTGGACGCTTGCGGCGCCCGCCTCCCGGAGCATCCGCACGATGGCGCGCTGGGTGTTGCCGCGGACGATCGAGTCGTCCACCACCACGACACGCTTGCCGCGGATCACGGATTCGAGGGCGTTGAGCTTGAGCCGGATGCCGAGCTGTCGCAGCGTCTGCGAGGGCTGGATGAACGTCCGGCCCACGTAGGAGTTCTTGACGAAGCCGTGCGCGAAGGGGATGCCGGATTCCTCGGCGTAGCCGACCGCCGCGGGCGTGCCGGATTCCGGCACGGGGATGACGATGTCCGCTTCCTGGGTGTTTTCGCGGGCCAGCTGGCGGCCCATTTCGACGCGGGATTCGTACACCGAGCGGCCCGCAATTGAGGCGTCCGGGCGGGCGAGGTAGACGTATTCGAAAACGCAGCCGGCCGGCGTCGCCTCGGCGAAGCGCTGCGAGCGGACGCCGTCCTCGTCGATCGCGATGAACTCGCCGGGTTCGATTTCACGGATGAAGCTGGCGCCGACGGTGGCGAGGGCGGACTGCTCGGAGGCAACCACCCAGCCGCGTTCAAGCCGGCCCAGGCACAGCGGGCGGATCCCGTAGGTGTCGCGGGCCGCGTAGAGGGTGCCTTCATCCATGAAGACGAAGCAGAAGCCGCCCTTGATCTTGGGCAGCAGCTCCATGGCCGTCTGCTCCAGGGACTTGCCCTCTTCGCCCTCCAGGAGCGCGGTCACGAGGGCGGTGTCGGAGGTGTTGCCCTGCTTCATCTCGCCGCTGAGGTTTCCGCCGTTGCGGTCCTCGATCATTGCCTTGAGCTCGGCCGTGTTGGTCAGGTTGCCGTTGTGGGCCAGGGCCACGGTGCCCGTGGACGTCGCGCCCAGGGTGGGCTGGGCGTTGGCCCAGTGGCTCGCACCGGTAGTGGAATAGCGGCAGTGGCCGACGGCCAGGTGCCCGGTCAGGGTGTTCAGCGTGGTCTCGTCGAAGACCTGGGAAACGAGGCCCATGTCCTTGTAGACGTTGATCCGCTTGCCGTCGCTGGTTGCTATGCCAGCCGACTCCTGACCGCGGTGCTGCAGTGCATACAGCCCGTAGTAGGTGAGTTTTGCTACTTCTTCACCGGGTGCCCAGACCCCAAAGACGCCGCATGCGTCCTGAGGGCCTTTTTCGCCTGGGAGAAGATCATGAGAAAGTTTTCCATCGCCGCGTGCCACTGGTCGATTATCTCACGATGTGCGCTAAGACTTTTCCGGCGGCCGGTTTATGACCTGACGCCCTTCAGCGGAGGTTCCCGTCGCGGCCCCCGTCGTCGTCGGCGTCCGGTGCGGATTCGACGACGGCGTGCTCGGCGCGGCGGACGCTCCGCCGGTCCAGGACCAGGGCGGTCGCGGCACCCAGGATGACGCCGCCGGCCGCGCAGAGGACCATGAAGAAGCCGAAGACCGAGGAGCGGTCGAAGCTCGGGTCACCGGGCAGGGCGTAGGCGATGATGGCCGCGACGGCCACGCCCAGGAGCCCGCCCAGGATCAGGAAGGGAACATATTTCGGGGCCCGGCGGACGGTGACCTCGCGGCGCTCCGGAACGCCGCCCTGAACGTTGCCCTGTGCCGGTTCCCGCTGGGGGTCGTTGCCTGCTGTGCCGGGGGTTTCGTGGGGAGACATGCCGTTAAGCCTACTGCCCTTCGACTCATTGCCGCGGACCGCATCCCAGAGCAGACTAGGGCTAGGTACAGACGAGCTAAGGATCCGCCATGTTAGCCTCAGCCGACCGTGTTCGTGAGGAGCAGCGCTTGCTCTGGGATGAGTTCTCGGCGGGCTGGAAGAAATGGGACGCGGAACTGCTCGGCTGGCAGGCCCCGTTCGGCGACGCCCTCCGCCAGGAGCTCCGGCTCCGCCCCAACTCAGCGGTGCTGGACGTCGCGGCAGGCACGGGGGAGCCCGGCCTCAACGTGGCCGCGCAGGTGCCGGAGGGCCGCGTGGTCCTGACTGACATTTCGGCCGGAATGCTCCGGGTGGCAGAAGAGAAGGCATCGGCCCGGCGCCTGAACAACCTGGACTTTCAAGTGTGCGATTCGGCCGCCCTGCCGTTCCGCAACAACACGTTCGACGCCGTGTACAGCCACTTCGGTTTGATGTTCTTCCCGGTGATGTCCGCGGCCATGGCAGAGATGGCCCGCACCGCGAGGCCGGGCGCCCGGGTGGGCGCCGTCGTCTGGGGACGCGCGGCCGCAAACCCCTGGGCCAGCCTGATCCTGGGCACGATTGCCCGGCACCGGGAACTGCCCATTCCGCCCGCCGAGACTCCCGGGCTGTTCCGCTGCGCACCAGCCGGTTTCATGACCCGCATGTTCAAGGAGGCCGGGCTGGCCGAGGTGGCAGAGCACCAGGTCAGCACCGACCTGGTGCACGAATCCCCGGAGAGCTACTGGGAGTTCATGACTGACATCGCGACTACCGTGGCGATGGGCCTGGCCAAGGCGGACGCGGAGTCGCGGGCCCTGATCCGCTCGGATGTGTTCGCTCTGCTGGGCCGCTACGAGCACGACGGCGCGATCCGGCTCCGGTCCACCGCCACCGTGGTGGCGGGGACCAAGGTCTAGCCAGGCGGGCGGGCCCGGACTGTTTGCGACGCTGCGGAGCGGTGCGTCGTCAGACGCCCAGCGCTTCCTTTAACGACGCCACGTGGCCCTGGGCCTTGACCTGGTACTGCGCCAGTTTGACCTTGCCCTCGGGGTCCAGCACCACGGTGGAGCGGACGATGCCCTCCGTGACCTCGCCGTGGACCAGCTTCTCGCCCCACGCGCCGTAGGCCAGGGCCACGGCGTGGTCCTCGTCGGCCAGGAGCGGGAAGGTCAGCGCGAAGTCGCCGGTGAAGTGGGCCAGGGCTTCGGGGGCGTCGGGGGAGATGCCCAGGACCTCGTAGCCGGAGCCCTGCAGGGACGCGAGGTTGTCGCGGAAATCGCACGCCTCGGTCGTGCAGCCCGGGGTCGCGGCCTGCGGGTAGAAGTACACAATGACGTTCTTGCCGCGGTAATCGGCCAGGGCAACCGGCTTGCCTTCGGCGTCCGGCAGGGTGAAATCCGGGGCCGGTGTGCCGGGCTGAAGCTTGACGGTCATGTTTGCGCTCATGATGATCCTTCGGGGAGGGGACAATGGGTCTGTGATGCACAACATCGTGGACCCAGGCTGTATTCCGCCGGCTGAGCCTGGCAAGGACCAGTCCGGGGCGGCTTTGGCAGGCTTGGGGCCAACAGCTTTTTCATAGCTCCGGCATAGCTGCCGTAGCTAGATTGAAGTCATTATGGAACAGCAAAATCCACAGCAGCGACGATTTGGATTCGGGCGCACTTCCGGCCGCGGGCGCGTCGAGTGACCGTCCGGCCACGGGCCCTGATGGGTGCGGTCTGTGCAGCAGTGCTCGCGGTCGTCCTGGCCGCAGGTATCTATTCCTTTGCGCAAGCCCGCTTGACGGCGGCGAATCCCACGGCGGCGAACCCCACGACGACGTCGGCCGCGCCGTCTGCCGCGACGACGGCCGCGCCGTCTGCCGCGACGACGGCTGAGGCCGGTGCTTCGCCGTCAGCCAGTCTCAATCAGGCGGTCCCGGCGTCGAGCGCGGTGGACGCGGCCCTGGACGCGCGCATCCAGGCCATTCTCGCTGCCAACAGCCAGTACCAGATCGGCGTGGCGCTGGTCGGCCTCTCCCAGGGCGCCGGTACCGCGGACGTCCACGAATACGGTGTCCGGGAGAAATTCGTGGCCGCGAGCACAGCCAAAGTCCTGGCCGCGGCGGCCTACTACCACTTGGTCGAAACCGGGGCGGCCAGCCTCGATGACCCGTTGGGGAGCTACACCGCCGGCTTCCAGCTCCGGGAGATGATCCAGCAGAGCGACAATGACTCGTGGTCGCTGATCATGGACGCAGTGGGCCACGAGGAACTGACAGAGTACGCGGCGTCGCTGGGTGTGAGCTATGACCCGGAAACCAACACGCTGACACCGGCGGAAATGGCGACCATCGTCTCCCGCCTCTACTCCGGGACGCTCCTGAACGCCGACCACACCGCCGAGCTGTTGTCCTATATGCAGGACACCAACTACGAAACACTCATTCCCGCCGCAGTGCCGGACGGGATCACGGTCTTCCACAAGTACGGACTCCTGGGCGGTGAACTCCACGACGCCGGCATCCTCGCCCGGGACGGCACCGCATACGCCCTCGTGATCTACACCAAGGGCCAGGACCTGAGCGACGTCCCGGAACGCACTGAAGTGATCCATCAGCTGACGCAGGCGGTGGCGGACGCCCTCTTCTAGGCCGTTTCCAGCCCGCGCATGTCCGGGTCCGCCCGCATGGCGTCCGAGCCCCTAGATACCAAGCTCCTCCCGCAGCGCCCGCACGTGGCCCTGCGGACTGACGTGGTATTGCGCCAGGACCACGTTGCCATCGGGACCGACAACCACGGTGGACCGGACCGTGCCTTCGCGGACCTCGCCGTCCATCAGCTTCTCGCCCCAGGCGCCGTACGCGAGGGCCACAGCGTGGTCTTCGTCCGCGAGAAGGGGGAACGTGAGCGCATGTTCCGCGGCAAAGGCGGACAGGGCCTCCCGGGCGTCGGGTGAGATGCCAAGGACCTCGAAGCCTGCGCCGTGGAGGGCAGCGAGGCTGTCTCGGAAGTCGCAAGCCTCGGTGGTGCACCCGGGAGTGGCTGCGCGGGGGTAGAAGTAGATGATGACGTTTTTGCCGCGATAATCGGCCAGGGAGATCCGGCGGCCCGCAGCATCTGGCAGCGTGAACCCGGGTGCTGGATCTTCGCTGTGCAGCTTAGTGATGGCGTGCAGCTTGGTGGTCACGGTGGATTGCATGCAGTTCCTTCGATCGAGGGTCGGGATGGTTGTGGCAGCGGAGCTCAGATGCTGTATTCCGCTGGTCCGCGGACCGTCGCCCGCGGACCGGGGACGAAGCGGTAGCCGCCGCTGCGGACGGTGACGACGGCGTGCCGGCAGCCCTTGAGTTTCCGGCGCAACCGGCCGACGTACACGTCGATGGACCGGGTTGCCGCGCCCGGGGTGTCGAACGCGTCGAGGCAAAGCTGCAGCTCCTGCCGGCTTACCGTGCGGGAGCAGTTCTGCACGAGACATCTCAGAAGCGTGAACTCCAGATCCGTCAGGGGCACCCGCTCTCCATCCAGCCTGGCGTCTCCGGCCGCGAGGTCGACGGCGAGCCGGCTGATGCTGCCGGGGACGGGCTCCAGGCCCGCGCCGCCGGTGTCCCCGGCGGGATCTGCTGTTCCCGCCGGGGTGCCGTCGTCTCCGGGGGACCGGACGACGGCGGATGTTGCGGCTCCGGCGGCGGGCCTAAAGTGGACTTCCGCCTCCGGGGCCCATCTGAGGGCGCGGCCGAGCACGAGTTCGGCCGCGCGGGCCAGGCACACCGGGTCAACGTCGGAGTCGTCCGGCACCGTGACCCAGACCGCCAGTCCCTTCGCGGTGAGGCCGGCCTGCCGTGCCTGCCCGTTATGCCGGGCCCGTCCGTGAACGGCGGGCGGGGTGCCGGCCACGGCCGCCTGGCTCACACGCCGCCGCGGCGGATCAGCTTGCCGGCCGGGGTCCGGCCGTCGATCAGGGTGCCGCGGAGGTAGGTCTGCCGGACGACGCCGGAAAGCGCCTTGCCGTCATACGGGGTGATGGGGTTCTTGTGCTTGAGCTTGGAGACATCCACAACGAAAGCCTCGTCCGGGGCAAATACGGCGAGGTCGGCGTCGTATCCCAGCGCCAGTTGGCCTTTATTGCCCAGGCCGGCGAGTTGGGCCGGCTTTGCCGCCATCCACGAGAGAACCTGCTCGAGCGGGATGCCGCGGTGCCGGGCCTCGGTCCAGATCAGCGACAGGCCCAGCTGCAGCGAGGAGACGCCGCCCCAGGCCACGGCGAAGTCACCGTTTTCCAAGTCCTTCAGGTCCAGGGTGGACGGGGAGTGGTCCGAGACGATGCAGTCGATGGTGCCGTCCTGCAGGCCGGCCCACAGCAGTTCGCGGTTGGAAGCTTCGCGGATCGGCGGGCAGCACTTGTAGGCTGTGGCGCCGTTCGGGATTTCCTCGGCCGTCAGCGTCAGGTAGTGCGGGCACGTTTCCACGGTGAGGCGAACGCCGTCGCGCTTGGCGGTGGCGATCATGGGGAGCGCGTCGGAGGAGGAAAGGTGCAGGATGTGGGCGCGGGCTCCGGTCCAGCGGGCCCGTTCGATGACCTCGGCGACGGCCTTGTTCTCGGCCCCGCGCGGGCGGGATGCCAGGAACGTGGAGTAGTGGTCGCCGCCGGGGTGGGGCGCGTGGTCGATCGCGTGGGAGTCCTCGGCGTGGACGATCATGAGCGAGTCGAAGGACTTGAGCTCGGCCATGTCCTGTTCCATTTCGTCCGCTTCCAAGTGCGGGAACTCGTCCACGCCGGAGTGCAGCAGGAAGCATTTGAAGCCGAAAACGCCCTCGTCGTGCAGCGGCCGCAGTTCGTTCTGGTTGCCCGGGACGGCTCCGCCCCAGAAGCCGACGTCCACGAACACCTGGTCCCCGGCCACCTCCCGCTTGAGTTTCAGGGCCTCCACGGTAGTGGTGGGCGGGATGCTGTTCAACGGCATGTCAATGATGGTGGTGACGCCGCCGGCCGCTGCCGCCCGGGTGGCGGACGCGAATCCCTCCCACTCGGTCCGGCCGGGCTCATTGACGTGCACGTGGGTGTCCACGAGGCCCGGCAGGAGGGTCTCGTCGTCGGCAAGCTCAATGACTTCACGGCCGGAGAGGCCGTTGCCCAACGGCTCGATCGCGACAATCACGCCGCCGCGGATGCCGACTTCCCGGGCGGCGATGCCGGCGGTGGTCAGCACCCGCTGCCCGCGGAAGACGACGTCGTAGGTTTCTTCAGACACTGAGGGTCTCCTTTCCCGGAGCACTGTCCAGGGCGCGGGCGCCCTGCGCGGAGTGCGCCACGTTGGCCAATTGCTCGCCGAGTTGCCGTCCGAGGCGCTCCAGCAGCGCCGCGGCGTCGGTTATACATGTGTCTACATTGCTTTCCAGCTCCGTCAAAGCGTGGACTGCGAGGAACCCGGAACTGCTGATCTGCTCCGGAGTCAGGACGGACCGGCCGCACACCGCGACCACCGGAACCTTGGCGCGGCGCGCCGCCCGGGCAACGCCCACCGGAGTCTTGCCCAGGAGGGTCTGTTCGTCGAGGCTGCCTTCGCCGGTGATCACCAGATCCGCGCCGGCCAGCCGCTCGGCCAGCCCGGTGAATTCGAGGACGACGTCGATGCCGGGCCGGCGGGTCGCGGCCAGCACCGCGATGGCTGCGTAGCCCACGCCGCCGGCAGCCCCGGCACCCGGAGCGTCCGCAGCCTTCCGCGCGCGGGGCCCGATTTCGGCGCAGAGCACGTCCACAAAGCGGGCCAGGGCGGCGTCGAGGGCTGCTACGTCCTCGGGGGTGGCGCCTTTCTGCGGGCCGAAGATCGCAGCGGCGCCTTGGGCACCAAGCAACGGGTTGTCGACGTCGCTGGCGAGTACGAAGCGTGCCTCGTCCAGGCGGGAATCGAAGCCGGAGAAGTCGATCCAGTCCAGCCGGGCCAGGGCCGCGCCGCCGGGCGGAAGTTCGTTGCCGTCGGCGTCGAGGAGCTTGGCACCGAGTCCCTGCAGGACCCCGGCGCCGCCGTCGGTGTTGGCGCTGCCGCCGACGCCCAGGATGATCTGCCGGCACCCGGCGTCGAGCGCGGCCCGGATCAGTTCGCCGGTTCCCTTGCTGCTGGCGCCATTGGCGGAGTCGGAATCAGGGCGGCCGCCCCCGCCGCCGGGCAGGACGGCGAGGCCGGACGCGGCGGCCATCTCAATGACCGCCTCGCGTCCGCGGACCGCGAACTCCGCCCGGATCGGCGCTCCGGTGGGGCCGCTGACGACGGCGCTGCGGCGGGTGAAGCCGGAGCCGACGGCGGCATCGAGGGTGCCCTCGCCGCCGTCGGCCACGGGAATCCGCAGTACCTCCAGATTGCCCCCGCAGGCCCGCTGCAGCCCTGCTTCGAGGTGCCGGGCGACGTCCGGGGCCGAGAGCGATCCCTTGAACTTGTCCGGCGCTATGACGACGCGCATCTCAGGCCTGCAGGGCCAGAATGGCGGTGGGGGCGTCCTCGGCGGTCTCGGCCAGGGCCTCGAACTCGTTGACGGCGTTGATTTCGGTGCCCATGGAGATGTTGGTGATCTTCTCCAGGATGACTTCCACCACCACCGGAACCCTGAACTCGCCCAGGAGCGCCTTGGCCTTGTCGAACGCGGCAGGCAGGTCCTCCGGGTTTTCCACCCGGATCGCCTTGCAGCCCAGGCCCTCGGCCACCTTAATGTGGTCCACGCCGTAGCCGCTTGCGGTTGCAGAGAGATCCGTGGAGTTGATGTTCTCGAACGCCAGGGACACGTTCTGTTCCATGTTGAAGCCGCGCTGGGACTGGCGGATCAGGCCGAGGTAGGAGTTGTTGACCACAACGTGGATGTACGGCAGGTTGAATTGCGCGCCCACGGCCAGTTCCTCGATCATGAACTGGAAGTCGTAGTCACCGGAGAGGGCAACCACGGTCTGGTCCGGCTTGCCCCGGACCACGCCCAGCGCGGCGGGGGCGGTCCAGCCCAGCGGGCCTGCCTGTCCGGCGTTGATCCATTTGCGCGGGCCGAACACGTGCAGCATCTGGGCGCCGGCGATCTGCGACAGTCCGATGGTGGACACGTACGTGGTGTCCTTGCCGAATGCTTTGTTCATTTCCTCGTACACGCGCTGCGGCTTGATCGGCACGTTGTCGAAGTGGGTCTTGCGGTGCAGTGTGGCTTTGCGCCCGGAACATTCGTCAACCCAGGCGGTGTAGTCCGGCAGGGACCCGGCGTCCCGGCGTTCCCGGGCCAGCTCCAGCAGCCCATCCAGGGCGGCGCCGGCGTCGGAGGCGATGCCGAAGTCCGGGGAGAACACGCGGCCGATCTGGGTCGGCTCGATGTCGATGTGCACGAACGTGCGGCCGGCGGTGTAGGTGTCCAGGCCGCCGGTGTGGCGGTTGGCCCAGCGGTTGCCGATGCCGATCACGAAGTCGCTGCGCAGGAAGTTCTCGTTGCCGTACCGGTGGCTGGTCTGCAGGCCCACCATGCCGGCCATGAGTTCGTGGTCATCCGGGATCGCGCCCCAGCCCATCAGGGTGGGGATCACGGGGACGCCCAGCAGCTCGGCCAGTTCCACGAGCTGCGCCGAGGCTCCGGCATTGATGATGCCGCCGCCGGCCACGATCAGCGGGCGCTCGCCTGCGGTGAGCATGTCCAGTGCCTTTTCCAGCTGCTTCCGGCTGGCCCGGGGCTTCTCCACGGGCAGGGGCTCATAGGTGTCGATATCGAATTCGATCTCGGCCATCTGCACGTCGATCGGCAGGTCCAGCAGGACCGGGCCCGGGCGGCCGGAGCGCATCAGCTGGAAAGCTTTCTGGAAGGCTCCGGGAACCTGGCCGGGTTCAAGGATGGTCATGGCCAACTTGGTGACCGGCTTGGCGATGGACTCGATGTCCACGGCCTGGAAGTCCTCCTTGTGCAGCTTGGCCACGGGTGCCTGGCCGGTGATGCAGAGCATCGGGATGGAATCGGCCCACGCCGCGTACAGGCCGGTGATCATGTCCGTGCCCGCGGGGCCCGAGGTGCCGATGCAGATGCCGATGTTGCCGTCCTTGGCCCGGCTGTAGCCGTCGGCCATGTGGCTGGCGCCTTCAACGTGGCGGGCCAGGGTGTGGCGGATGCCGCCGTGGGCCCTCATGGCCGAATAGAACGGGTTGATCGCCGCGCCTGGCAGGCCGAACGCCTCGGTGGCGCCCTCCTTTTCCAGGATGGCGACGGCTGCGTCTACAGTGCGCATCTTCGTCATGGTGTGCTCCTTGAAAGTCTGTTTTTGGGTGTGCTGAAGGGAGGCCCGGCGAACCGTCGCGGGCACCTCTTGTTGGGGGGAGGGCGGGCCGCCGTCGTAAATCTCGACGCCGGCCGGTGCGTTCGTGTCGAAGTGCCCCTTGACGGGGCGGCAGCGCCGCTTAGTTGCGGCCGCTGAGCTTCAGGACCTGCTTGAAGAGGCCCGAGTGGTCCAGTCCGCCGTCGCCCTGGTTGACGGTGGCGGCGACGAGCTGCGCGACGATGGCGCCGAGGGGGACGGCGACATTGGCCTCGCGGGCCGCGGAGGTGACGATGCCGAGGTCCTTGTGGTGCAAGGCCAGGCGGAAGCCGGGGTCGAAGTTGCGGTCCAGCATCTTCTGGCCCTTCTGCTCCAGGACCTTGGAGCCGGCCAGGCCGCCGCCGAGGACCTTGAGGGCGGCGTCCGTGTCCACGCCGTAGGCCTCGAGGAAGGCGATCGCCTCGCCAAGGACTTCAATGTTGACGGCCACGATCAGCTGGTTGGCTGCCTTGACGGTCTGGCCGGAACCGGAGGGCCCCACGTGGACGATGGTCTTGCCGACGGCGGCCAGGACATCCCGTGCCGCCTCGAAGTCGGCGGCGTCACCGCCCACCATGATGGACAGCGCGGCGTCGATGGCGCCTTGTTCGCCGCCGGAGACCGGGGCGTCGAGGGGACGGATCCCGGCGGCCCGGGCGTCGTCGGCGAGGCGTTTGGCGACGTCGGGGCGGATGCTGCTGGCATCAACCCACAGGGCGCCCGGCTTGGCGTTGGCGAACACGCCGTCGGGGCCGCTGACCACGCCTTCGACGTCGGGGGAGTCCGGCACCATGGTGATGACCACGTCGGCGTCCCTGACGGCCTCCGCGATGCTCGTGGCACCCTTGCCGCCTTCGGAGACGAGCTTGTCGGTCTTGTCCTGGCTGCGGTTGAAGCCCGTGACCGTGTGGCCGGCCTTGACGAGGTTGGTGGCCATGGGCAGGCCCATGATACCGAGGCCGATGACTGCGATGTTGCTCATTGTGGTTCTCTTTCTGAAGTCTTTGTGTGCGTTTTAGCGCGGGTGTGCTTCTTTGCGCTCGTGCGGACTGAGGGTGCGGGTGGGACTACTGCGGGACGCGCTGGCGGATGGCCCAGCTGAATGCGGTCTCCGCGGGTTCCTTGTATTCGAGGCCGATGTAGCCCTCGTAGCCGAGTGCGCGGCTGCGGGCGATCCATTCGCCGAGGGGAAGCTGCCCGGTTCCGGGAGCCCCGCGGCCGGGGTTGTCGGCGATCTGGATGTGGCCGAAGTCCTTGGCGTGCTTTTCGATGACGGCGGCGACGTCGTCACCGTTCACGGCCAGGTGGTAGAAGTCCGCGAGGAGTTTGACGTTCCCGGCGCCGGATTCCTGCTTCACCCGGGCGATGACGTCGAGGGCGTCCTGTGCCTTGAGCAGGGGGTACCGGGGGGCGCCGCTGACGGGTTCCAGGAGGACCGTACCGCCGATGCGGGCCACGCCGGCAGCCGCCGTAGCGAGATTTTCGGCGCCAATGGCGTCCTGCTGCCCAGCAGATTCGCCGTCAATGCGATTGCCGTAGAGGGCGTTGAAGGCCTTGCAGCCGAGGCGCTCACCGATGCCGGCGACGACGTCGATGTTGTCCTGGAATTCGGTGGAACGTGCCGGCCAGGAAACCAGGCCGCGGTCACCGCCCGGCATGTCGCCCGCGTTGA
>Ga0207691_10002344_pt1 | contig 18558 bp, 17 predicted proteins | sample KBSM13metaG_FD_184327 | JGI IMG/M metagenome (GOLD analysis project Ga0207691, IMG submission 184327) | Miscanthus rhizosphere microbial communities from Kellogg Biological Station, Michigan, USA - KBS M1-3 metaG (SPAdes) (version 2) | ecosystem: Host-associated > Plants > Roots > Rhizosphere >... | reverse complement strand
AACCCGGGCTCGATCCGCGTACTCGAAAAATGCGGTTTCGCCTACGAAGGCCTGCTGCGGCAGTACCGGATCATCCGTGGCCAGCCGCGCGACTTCCGCATGTACGCGCGGATCGCCGGATAGGCGCCCTGGCGCGAACGCCGTCCGCTGGCTGTCGTGCGTCCGCGTCTTCCTCAGGCTGCGGGCCGCGGCCTCGCGGCGCCGCGGACTCGATCGTTTCAACCCCTGACCGGCGCCCTTTCCGTTCATCCGGGCGGGGATCGGCGCGCCGCACCGCCGCCGAAGCGGCCAGCGACTATCGCCGCGGCAACCGTACTATCATCGTCCCGAGCGGAGGGCTGGACATGTTGACGAAGGCCGGGGAAGAGGTGACCGATCTGCTGGACCGCTGGCGTTCCGGCGACCGGGCGGCCGAGGCCGACCTCATGAAGCACCTGTATCCCGCCCTGCGCGCGATGGCCCAGCGCGAGGTCAGTGCGTCGGCTTCCGGCAAGCTGACCATGCGCGCGACCGAACTCGCGCACGAGGCCTACCTGCGGCTGATCGACCAGCGCACGCCCTGGCAGAACCGCGCGCACTTCCTCGCGGTCGCGGGCCGCACGATCCGGCGCGTGGCGGTCGACCTGGTCCGTGCACGCCAGGCCGAAAAGCGCGGCGCGGGCATCGATTTCGTGACCTTCGACTGGCAGGACGACAAGGGCCAGCCCTCCAGCGGCGACAACGTGGACCTGCTCGCCCTGGACCAGGCGCTCGAGTCGCTCGCCGAACGCGACGCGGTCGCCGCGCAGATCGTCGAGCTGCGCTATTTCGGCGGCCTCAACAACGACGAGGTCGCCGAGGTCATCGGCATCGGCGTGGCGACGGTGGTACGGCATTGGCGGTTCGGGCGCGCCTGGCTGCACAGCCGGTTGTAACGGCCGGCCGCGGGATCCGCCACGCGAGCTGGCAAGGGCCCGTGACGGCGACGAATCGGCCGCTGCCGTGGGGTTCCGTCACTCGGTTCGTCGCAACGCGCGAAGAAAAATGATCGCGAATACTCCGCCGCCTCGCGTACTGCCGTGGTGGTGATGAATGTTGGCCGTGGAGGCGCCGCCAAGCGCGCCTCCATGGCCATTTTTTTTGCGGGGAAGACGGCTTGAAACCGATCGCGTCGATAGCGCGCCTGTGGCGCAGGTCCAGGCTTCGCCGGTCACGGCTGATCCTGGTCTTCCTCGTGTGGGCCGCCAGCGGCGCGTGACTGCCCGCATCCAACCCCGATCCGCTGCCCCGCCGCGCCAAAGGCGCTACGATTCCGCGCACCGGCTTCGCGCGCGCGAGGGATCGAACATGTCCATCCGCCATCCGAGCATCCTGGGCACGGTCGGCCAGACCCCGGTCGTCCGGATCAACCGGCTCGCGCCGCCGCACGTCAACCTGTTCGCCAAGATCGAGGCCTTCAACCCGATGGGGTCGGTCAAGGACCGGCTTGCGCTGGGCATCCTCGAGGACGCCGAACGGCGCGGCTTGCTAAGGCCCGGCCAGACCGTGATCGAGGCGACCAGCGGCAACACCGGCATCGGCCTGGCGATGGTCTGCGCGGTGAAGGGCCATCCGCTCGTCGTGGTGATGGCGGAGAACTTCAGCGTCGAGCGGCGCAGGATGATGCGCTTCCTCGGCGCGAAGGTCGTGCTCACGCCCGCCGCCCTCAAGGGCTCGGGCATGCTCGCCAAGGCGATCGAACTGGCCGAGAAGCACGCCTGGTTCCTGTGCCGCCAGTTCGACAACGAGGCCAACGCGGACATGCATTCGCGAACGACCGCGAGGGAGATCCTCGCCGCGTTCGATGGCGAGCGCCTCGATGCATGGGTGACCGGCTACGGCACGGGAGGCACGCTCAAGGGCGTCGCCCGCGTGCTGAAGGCCGAGCGTCCGGAAACGCAGGTCGTGGTCTGCGAACCGGACAATTCGCCGATCCTGGGCAGCGGCATCCCCCAGGCGCGTCGCGCCGACGGCCTGCCGGCCGATTCGCACCCGAGCTTCCGCCCGCACCTGATGCAGGGCTGGTCGCCGGATTTCATCCCGAAGCTCACCGAGGACGCGATCGCCGGCGGCTGGATCGACCGCATCGTCCCGATCCCCGGCGACGACGCGATGCGTTGCGCACGCGAGCTCGCGCAGCGTGAAGGCATCTTCGCGGGCATCTCCGCCGGCGCGACGCTCGCCGGCGCGCTGCGCGTGTGCGCGGACGCTCCCGCTGGCGCAAACATCCTGTGCATGCTGCCCGACACGGGCGAGCGCTACCTCAGCACGCCGCTGTTCGAGCCGATCGGCGCCGACATGGACGAGGAGGAACTCGCGCTGTCGCGTTCGACGCCGTCCGCGCGCTTCGATGCGCCGCCGCCTTCCGCGCCGGGCGCGCCGACGGTCGTTGCCGCCCCGGTCGCCGAGCCCGGGGCTTCGCCAGAGATCGCCGATTTCGTCGCGCGCGTGCTGGGTGATGCCGAACAGCCGGTGGTGCTGTTCGCGCTCGAGTGGTGCGAGTTCTGCTGGTCGGTGCGCAAGCTGTTCGCGCGCTGCGGCATTCCCTACCGCTCGGTGGACCTGGATTCGGCGAAATACCAGAAGGACGACCGCGGCGGCCAGATCCGCGCCGAGCTGCGACGCCGCACCAACGTGCGGACGATCCCTCAGGTGTTCGTCGGCGGGACGTTCGTCGGCGGCTGCACCGAGACCTTCGATGCGTTCAAGGGCGGCGCGCTGCAGGCCTTGCTGAAGGAGAAAGGCGTGGCCTTCGACGAAAACGTCGCGGTGGATCCGTACGCCTTGCTCCCCGGCTGGCTGCAGTCGCGAAAGGGCTGAGGGCCGTCTGCAAGTTCCTCTGGCAAGCCTCACACGCGCAATGGCTGGGCGGAAACGATGGACTTTTGCCTTCCGGTTTCCAAGGAGTCTGCTTAGCACATCCCGCGGACATGTGGCACTAGCCGCGCACGCGCCGCGACATTCGAGGTTCCTGCGCCCCGCCGGGCTGCCGATCGGGGATCAATCCATCGACGCGATGTCGATCACGAAGCGGTACTTCACGTCGCTGCGCTGCATGCGGTCGTAGGCTTCGTCGATCGCCCGCGCCGGGATCGTCTCGATGTCGGCGACGATGCCGCGCTCCGCGCAGAAGTCGAGCATCTCCTGCGTCTGCGCGATGCCGCCGATCAGGGAGCCGGCGATCGCGCGGCGGCCGAAGATGAGCTGGGCGATCTTCGGACTAGGGTGCGGATGCTCGGGCACGCCGACCAGGCACAGCGTGCCGTCGCGCTGGAGCAGGCGCGTGAACGCGTCGAGGTCGTGGCTGGCCGCGACGGTGTCGAGGATGAAGTCGAAGCGGTTCGCCTGCTTCGCCATCGCAGCGGCATCCTTCGTCACGACGACCTCGTCCGCGCCGAGGTCGAGCGCGTCCTGGCGCTTGTGCTCCGACGTCGTGAACGCGACGGTGCGTGCGCCCATCGCATGCGCGAGCTTGATGCCCATGTGGCCGAGGCCGCCGATGCCGACGATGCCCACGGTCTTGCCCGGGCCGGCGTTCCAGTGCCGCAGCGGCGAATACGTGGTGATGCCCGCGCACAGCAGCGGCGCGACCGCCGCGAGCTGGGCCTCGGGATGGCCGATGCGCAGTACGAAGGCCTCGTCGACCACGATGCGCTGCGAATAGCCGCCGAGCGTGTGGCCGGGCGGGTCGGGCGTGCGGCCGTTGTAGGTGCCGGTGAAGCCGTTCTCGCAGTACTGCTCGAGCCCTTCGCCGCAGGCGGTGCAACGCTGGCAGCTGCCGACCAGGCAACCGACGCCGACGGTGTTGCCGACCTTGAAGCCCTTCACCTCCGCGCCGACCGCGCTGACGTGGCCGACGATCTCGTGGCCCGGCACGCAGGGGAAGCGCGTACCGCTCCATTCGGAGCGGATCGTGTGCAGGTCGGAATGGCAGACGCCGCAGAAGGCGATCTCGACCTGGACATCGCGCGGGCCGGGCGCGCGCCGCGTGATCTGCATCGGTTCGAGCGGCTTGTCGGCGGCGAAGGCGCCATAGGCATTCGTGGTCATACGTTGCTCCATTCGGGTGTGGCAATTTCGTTGGCGCGGGCTATTGGAAGTGGATCGCGGCCACGGTCGATCATTGCGGCGCCAGCTCGCCGAACCGGTACGCGGCGGTCACGCCGCCGTCCATGAGGAAGTCGCTGCCGGTGATGAACGTGCCATCCGGACCCATCAGCAACGCGCCCACGGTGCCGACCTCGTCCGGCGTGCCGCCGCGCCCTGCGGGCGACAAGCCGATCATGCGCCGGTATCCGTCGCCGCGGAGCCCCGACAGCTCGTCCCGCGCGCGCGGCGTGAAGATGATGCCGGGGCTGATCGTGTTGACGCGCGCGCCGCGCCGGCGCCGACGCGCCGCGCGATCGCCTGGCCAATCGATCCGGCGCCGATGACGACGAGGACCAGGGGCATGGGGTTCTCCTTCACGGTTTGCACGAACGGATCGACGTCAGGGCTTCCCCATCGGATCAGCCTCGATCGGCGTCGTTCCGCGCGAGGTATTGCGCATCGGTGACGTGCTCCATCCACTCGACCATCCTGCCGTCGAGCGCTTCCTGGATCGCGATGTGGCTCATCGCGGTCGTCGCCGTCGCGCCATGCCAGTGGCGATGGTTGCACGGACACCAGATCACGTCGCCCGCGCGGATTTCCTCGCGTGGGCCGCCTTCGCACTGCGTCCAGCCGCAGCCGGCGGTGACGACCAGGATCTGACCGAGCGGATGCGTATGCCACGCCGAGCGCGCGCCGGGTTCGAACGTGACCAGCGCGCAGGCAACGCGCGCCGGTTCGGCCGCCGCGTGCAGCGGATCGATGCGCACGTCGCCGGTAAACCATTCGGCGGGGCCCTTCGTGGAAGGCTGGGAACCGCTGCGCTTGATCTGCATGTCCGATCTCCTGTCGCTGACCTGGACCCTAGTCTGGGCGCTGCACCGTTGTTTGATTAGCCGGCCCGACGCGCATGGGTCTATGATCCCTGTTCATGAATCGGCGCAGGACGCGCGCATGAGCCGGCAGAACTACAACGACCTGCTCGCCTTCCTCGCGGTCGCCCGGGAACAGAGCTTCACCCGCGCCGCGGCGCAACTCGGCGTTTCGCAATCAGCGCTCAGCCACACGATCCGCGCGCTGGAATCGCGGCTCGGACTGCGGCTGCTGACCCGCACGACCCGCAGCGTGTCGCCGACCGAAGCCGGGCAACGGTTGCTTATGACGATCGGCCCGCGCTTCGAGGACATCGATGCCGCGCTCGCCTCATTGAGCGCCTTGCGCGACAAGCCCGGCGGCACGGTCCGCATCACCACAGGCGAACACGCCGCCGACACGATCCTGTGGCCTGCCGTGCGCAAGCTGCTCAAGCACTATCCCGAGATACGCGTCGAACTGTTCAACGATCCCGGGCTCACCGATATCGCGGCCGAGCGCTTCGACGCGGGCGTGCGCTTCGGGGAGCAGGTCGACAAGGACATGATCGCGGTGCGCATAAGTCCTGACATGCGCATGCTTGTCGTCGGCACGCCGGCGTATTTGGCCCAACGTCCCGCGATCGCGACGCCGCAGGACCTGGCGCAGCACGCCTGCATCAACCTGCGCCTGCCCACCTACGGCGGCCTCTACGCGTGGGAATTCGAGAAGGACGGCCGCGAGCTGCGCGTGCGCGTCGACGGCCAGCTGGTGTTCAACACGCTCGGGCCGCTGCTGCGTGCGTGCCTCGACGGCTTCGGCCTGGCGTTTCTGCCCGAGGATATGGTCGCGCCGTCCATCGCAATGGGAAAACTGCAAAGCGTGCTCGAGGACTGGTCGCCGCCGTTTTCGGGCTACCACCTGTATTACCCGAGCCGGCGGCAACCGTCGCCGGCGTTCCAGTTGCTGGTCGATGCGTTGCGGTATCGGGGCTGAAGGTTCCGTGTCCCCAAGTCGCAGCCGGGCGATTAATGACCTTGGCTCATGAGGCCATTCGATGTGCGCGGGCTAATCAAGTGAACGGTCGCGGCGCAGACTGCTTCGCGAAATCGACATCCCCGGCCTCGGCGCCCGCTGCGCTCAATCGGCCTCATTCGCAGGAGATACACCATGCAGATGCGGAGGCTCGGCAACAGCCCACTCGAAGTCTCCGCGCTCGGCCTGGGCTGCATGAGCATGAGCTTCGCCTACGGCCCGGCCGGCGACGAACGGGAAATGATCCGCGTCATCCGCTCGGCGGTGGACATTGGCGTGACGTTGTTCGACACCGCCGAAACCTACGGCCCGTTCACCAACGAAGTGCTGGTGGGCAATGCGCTCGCCCCGGTGCGCGACCGCGTCGTGATCGCGACCAAGTTCGGTTTCGACATCGCTGCCGACGGAACCCGCGGCCCGGGTCTCAACAGCCGGCCCGAACACATCCGGGAGGTCGCCGAGGCCTCGCTCAAGCGGCTCGGCACCGACCGCATCGACCTGTTCTACCAGCACCGCGTCGATCCGGCCGTGCCGATGGAAGACGTGGCGGGCGCGGTCAGGGACCTGATCACCGCGGGCAAGGTGAAGCACTTCGGATTGTCGGAAGCGGGCGCAGGCAACATCCGCCGCGCGCATGCGGTGCAACCGGTCACCGCCCTGCAGAGCGAATATTCGCTGTGGTGGCGCGAGCCCGAGGAGTCGGTACTGCCGACGCTCGAGGAACTCGGAATCGGCTTCGTGCCCTTCAGCCCGCTGGGCCGGGGCTTCCTCACCGGCAAGATCGACGAGAACACCACGTTCGACCCGGCCGACTTCCGCAACAGCCTCCCGAACTTCTCGCCTGAATTGCGCAAGGCGAATCTCGCGCTGGTGGAACGGATCGGCCGCATCGCCGAACGCAAGCAGGCCACGCCGGCGCAGATCGCTCTGGCGTGGCTGCTGGCGCAGAGACCCTGGATTGTTCCGATCCCGGGCACGACGAAGCTGCACCGCCTGCAGGAAAACGTCTTCGCGGCCGCGGTCGAACTCGACGACGAGGACCTGCGCGAGATCGACAGCACGACGTCGCGGATGCAGATGGCGGGGGCCCGCTATTCGGAGGGAGCGCAGCGGATGATCGATCGGTGAATCGTGGGGCGGGTCGTCGTCGCCGAGCCCCTATGCCAGAAATCGCATCACGCCCCAGGCCAACCCCGCCAGCAACGCGGCGCCCGCGCCGAGGATGACGTAGGCGCCGCGGGTCATCCCCGCGAGCGTCTTCCTGATCGCCGCGCGGTCGTTGACGTTCGGAAACGGCGTGTCCGGCACGGGCACGCCGAGGAAATCGCAGAGCGGCTTCCAGCCCTGGTCCACCGAATACACGAGAAGCCGGTCGGCCGGAACGGTGGCGCGCACGTCCTCGATGTGCTGGTGGTAGAACGCGATCGCGGCTTCGCGGTCGGGTATCGTTCCCTTGTGCGCGCGCTGCCAGATCAGCTTGTGGCACATCTCGCCCATCTTGCGGCCGAACGGCGTGGCGAGTTCGAGGACCTTGAACTGCCACATCGTCTCGGTGAAGTAGATCGTCTCGATCGTGCTCTCGTGCCAGGCCTGCGCGCCCTTCGGATGCAGGGTCAGCAGCACCTTCGCATCCGGATAGGCGACGAGCAGCTCGCGCCAGACGCAGCACGCGGGATTGTCGACCGCCGCGGTGTATCCCGCGAACACCTTCTCCCAGTCGTGCTGCGTCCCGGCCGACGTGTTCGCGACGTGCCGCCAGAAGTCGAGGTGCGCCTTGTTCTTCGGATTCTCGATCACCTCGAACATGTGGTAGCACGGGAAGCCGAGCTGGTTGAGCGCGGTGTAGGCCGACAGCGTGCCGGTGCGTCCGAAGCCCGCGCCGATGATCTTCAGGGCCATGCCGTCGCTTCCCTTGCCGCCCGGTCAGGGGAACCGCGTGATGCCGCCGAGCACGTCGTTCAATTTCTTGAAGTTCGCCTTCGCGCCGGCGGCGTCGCCCGCGTTGGCCGCCGCGTCGAGCTTGGCAGCGTAGGCGGCGACGAAGCCCACGTCCTGCTGCAGCTTGGCCTGCGCGTCGGGCGCGAGCTTCGAGGCGTGCGCGGGCAGGGCGGACGTGAGGTCGCGGATCGCGTCGGCCTTCGCCGGGACGTCCTTCCAGGCGCCGTTGTCGATCGCCGACTGGAGGTCGGCGCCCTGGCGGTCGAGTGCCTTCCAGATTTCGTCGGTCGCCGCCGGGATCGCTGTGGCGGGGGCGGCGGGCGCGGTAGCGGTCGATGCATCGGGCGCCGCCGTCGTTGCGGTCGTGCCCGACTCGGCGGGCAGCGGCAACGGCACCGAAACCGAGGCATTGTCGGGGGCTTTCGAGCCGCAGGCGGCAAGCGACGCGGCGAGGAGGGCCAGGGTGGCGAAAGCAAGCGGCGTGGAACGGTGTTTCATGCAGGAACGTCCTCGGGCAATGAATGCGGTGTTGGTTCGTGGGGCGAGCCGTCGGCTCGCGCGGCGACGGGCCTTGGTGAAGTATGCCGTGACCGGGCCGCGATGCGCGCTCAGTTTTCGCGGATCATCGCGTCGTAGGCTTCTGCGAGCTGCCGCAGCGACTCGCCGCAACGCGTGCGCGAGGACGAGCCGTGCATCAGGGCGAGCATCCGCGGCTCGAGCGCAGCGAGGCCCCGGATCGTCGGGCCGGTGGCCGGCGAAAGTGCGCTCGCGCGGAACATCGCCTCGGCGGCGAGGGCCGGACCGACGATATCGGCTTCGGTCAGTGCCGGGCCGTCGCCCGCGTGCGTGAACAGGTCGCCGCAGAAGAGGGTGCCGGTGGTTTCCTCGAACAGCACGCGCGCCTCCCAGTTGTGCGGCACGTGCGGCGTGTCGATGTGGCGCACGCGGCGGCCGCCGAGATCGATGACCTCGCCGTCGGCGAGCGAGCGCGGCGGCCGGTCGCACAGGTCGTTCAACGACACCATGCAGCCGATGCCGCCGTGCGCGACCTGGGCGCGCGGCGCGGCGGCGAGCAGCGCGTTCATCGCGCCGCATTCGTCGGACTCGACGTGGCCGAACGTGATCCAGCGCAGCCGCTCGACGGGTAGCACGCGCGCGATCGCCTCCGAAACGAGCGGGAACATGCGCCGCGGGCCGGTGTGGAACAGCAGCGGCTCGTCGGCGTCGATAAGGAACTGGTTGAAGGTGAAGCCGCCGGGCGCCGCGTCGGGCACGCAGGTCGAGAAACGGTAGATGCGGTCGCCGATTTCGTCGACGCGGGTCTGCATGGCGGTGCTCCCGTGGGGTTTGCGCGGGAATTATGCGCGCGCAGACGAGAAGGCACCGGTGCATTCGAGTGCGGCGGCGCGTACGCCCGCGCGGCACATGCGATGGGAATTGAGGCCCAAAAAACGCCCGCGTCGTGGCTTCAGGGACCGCGACGCGGGCGAACCACTCCGCCTTTCAGGCTTTCAGCGACGCTTGTACACGTACATGGGCACCTCCTCCGGATTGCCGCGTGGCGCGGCGCAGGCTGGTTTCGTCAGATCGTGTTGAGGAAGGCGAGGATCTGCTGGCGTTGCAGCTCCTGCAGGTGCAGGTAGTTGTCGCGCGCGCGGCGGGCCTCGCCGTCGTGCAGGCGGATCGCGTCGTCGATCGTGTTTGCGCGGCCGTCGTGCAGGAAAGGCGCGCCGGCGCGCAGGCCCCACAGCGGCGCCGTCTTGAACTGGCGGCCGTTGGCCGACGCCTGCGCGATGCCGTCGCCCAGCGCGCCCATGTCGTGCAGCAGCAGGTCCGAGTAGAGGAACACCGGCTTGCGGTCGAGCGCGGCCACTGGGCTGCGTCCGGTCTGCATCTGCGGCGTGTGGCAGCCCGCGCAGCCGGTGCTGCCGAACAGCTTTTGGCCGGCGGCGCTGGCCGGACTGGGCGGCGCGGGCGGCGGCGGCGCGAGCAGGCGCATGAAGTCGGCGACGGTGTCGATGTCGCTGCGGCCGGTGGCCGGATCGACCGCGTCCTCCGGATCGGAGACCGCGTCGTATTGCGCAAGCTTCACGAGGTTGCCGTTCGGCGCGTTCTCGGTCGGGAAGAAGCGGTTGGTGATGCCCATCTCGTTGAGGTAGGCGTCCGCCGCGAACGCGAGCAGGCTCGCCTGCTGCGCCTTCCACCCGAAACGTCCTACGCGCGTGCGGCCGCTGACCACGTCGGTGACCATCGACACGACGCCGTGCAGGCCGGCCTGCTGTTCGCGCGCCGCGTTGTCGATGATCGCCTGGTCGGGAATGGCCTCGATCAGGCCCATGCCGAACAGGGGCGTGGTCTGGCGGTGCGCGACGACGTTCGCCTGCTGCGGCACGTGCTCGAGCGCACCGGGGGCGATCGCCTTGTCCTGCAGCAGCGATCCGCCGATGGCGGTCAACGGGTCGAACGTGCCGTTGGCGGCCTTGCCGAAGCGCGTGACGAGGATGTTGGACGCCCCGCCGATCGCGGGTCGCGAATGGCAGGCCGCGCACGAGCGGTCGTTGAAGATCGGGCCGAGGCCGCTGGCGGGGTTCTCGGCGTTGCGGAATTCCTCCAGGCCTGCGGAGAACGCGCGGATCTGGTCGGGCGTCAGGCCCGGCAGCGGCGCGCCGAAGCCGGGCGGGGGCGGCGGGGGTGGCGGCTGGGTCGCGTCGGGATGGTGCCGGCGCGCGGGATACTGGCCGGCAGCAATCGGCGTATGCGCGAGGGCCGGGCCGGCCACCAGCAACACGACGATCAGCGCGGCGAGGCGTGTGCGGCGGCGAAACGGGCGGATCGGAGCGGTAGGTTTCACGGCGTTCCTCCGGGAGGCGGGAGCGGCTGGCCTTCGTCATCGCCGTCGGGAGACGGCGGCGGGGGCGGTGGAGGCGGCGGACGCGGCTCGCCGCCGTACGGGGCGCCCGGCGGTCCGCGGTCGTATCCCATGCCGCGCGGCGGCGGCGGCGGACGGCGACCCTCGTCGTAGCCCATTCCGGGCGGAGGGGGAGGACGCCGTCCCTGTGCATAGGCGCCGCCCGGCGGCATCGGCGCACGGCGCTGCGGATCGAAGTCCATCCCCGGAGGCATCGGCGGGCGCGGGTCCTGCGCGAAGGAACCGTCGGGCGGCATCGGCGGCATCGGAGGCATCGGGGGCCGGGGCCGCGAGCCTGCGCTCCGGCCTTCCGCATAGGGCCCGTACATCCCCGGCTCCGGCCCCATCGGGCGGGCCATTCCCGGCCCGCGTGGACCGCCGAAGCCGCCCTGCGGCCCGCCGCGTCCGTCGGGTCCGCCCGGCGGGCGATGGGCCTGGTGCCACTGGTCGAAGCGCGCGAGCTGCTGCGGGCTGAGCACCTTCGCGAGGCTTGCGCGGGTCTGCTGTTCGATCGCGTCGTGCTTGCTGCGTATCGACGCGTGCAGCGCCTCCATCGCCTGGTGGTGCTGTTCGAGGATCTTCTGCACGGGCGCGCGCTGGCCGTCCTTCAGCTCCAGCATCTCGAGCGGTGTTCCGTTCGGCGGCGGCGGGGGCTGCTGTGCGCCGGCCATGCCGGCGAGGAACAGCAGGGTGGAAACGGTCAACGGGCGCAGCATCGTCGTTCTCCTCGTGGCGGCCGGTGGAGGGCACGCGGCCATGCTGGAAAACAACTGCGCAGCGACGATGGAGCAATCGTGGAGAAAGCGAGGATTCGCCGGCACCGGTTCCCCGCCCGGCGCGCGCAATCGGTAATGTGGGCGCCAACGAACCGCCGCCCGGACCCGCGTTCCCCGCCATGCGCCTGCGCCTCCGCCTCTGGCAGCGACTGTTCATCGCCTTCGCGGGGCTGAGCCTGCTCGCGATTGCGACGTTCGCCGTGCTCCAGCAGGAAGACCTGCGGCGCGGATTCCTCGACTACCTCAACCGGCTCAGCCTCGAGCGTGTCGGCGATGGCGCGACCCGGCTCGGCCTTCGCTACGAGGCCGAGGGCAACTGGGAATTCGTGCGCGGGCGTCCCGACGAATTCATGCGCATCCTCGGGCTGCCGCCCGCGCCGCCGCCGATGCCGCCGCAGGATGGCGACGGCGGCGGCAGCCCGATGGCGCCGCCCGCTCCGGGGCGCGGCCCGCCGCCGAACGGCCCGCCACCCGGCCAGCGTCCGTCTCCCGGGCAACGGCCGATGCCGGGTGGACCGATGCGCGGGCCGCCGCCCCCGCGTCCGGGCTGGCCGCCGCGCGATGAGCAGGGCATGCCGCCCGGCGATCCCGGAACGGGTCGCCCGGAGCCGGCGATGCCGCCAGCCGCCGGCGCCGATGCACCGCCGCGTGAGACCGTCGTCGCGCCGCAGCCGCCTCCACCACCCGTCGATGCGCCGATCGCGTCGGCGGAGGCATCGCGTCCCGACGAACCGGTCGCGCGCATCGAGCCCATCGACGACCAGCCGGTCCCCCTCGATGCGATGCCCGCTCGACCGCCACCGCCGCGTTTCCCGCGACCGCCGCCGCGGCCGCCCGGCGCGCTCGACCTCGGCGCGCGGCTGCTGCTCGTCGATGGCGAGGGCAAGCCCGTCGTCGGCAATCCGAACGTGCCCACCGACGCGCCGTTCGTGCCGGTGCTCAGCCACGGCCACGAGGTCGGGCGGCTGCTGCTCGCGCCGATGCCGAAGCTGCGCGGCGACCTCGACCTTTCGTTCGCGCAGGCGCAGCTGCGCCATGCGTTGTGGATGGGCATGGCGGTGCTGCTCGGCGCACTCGTGCTGTCGTGGCTGCTCGCGCGCTGGATGCTGCTGCCGATCCGCGCGCTCGGCAGGGGCGCACAGGCGCTGGTCGCGGGCGACTTCGCGGCGCGGGTGCCGGCCACGCGCAGCGACGAGCTCGGCGCCCTCGCCGAGGACTTCAACCTCCTCGCCGCGACCCTCGAACGCAACCGCACCGCGCGCCAGCAATGGGGTGCCGACATCGCGCACGAGCTGCGCACGCCGATCGGCATCCTGCGCGGCGAGATCCAGGCGCTGCAGGACGGCATCCGCCAGCCCGGGCCCGAGACGCTCGCGTCGCTGCACGCCGAGTGCGACCGGCTTGCGGGCCTGGTCGACGACCTGTACCAGCTCGCGCTGTCGGACGCGGGCGCGCTGGTGTACCGGCTCGAGGTGCTCGACCTCGGCGAGTTGCTGCGCGAGGTCGCGGCCTCGCACGCCGGCGCGATGAAGGACGCCGGCCTCGAACTCACCCTCGATGCGCCCGCGAAAGCGATGCTGCCCGTGCGCGTGGACGCGCAACGCATGATGCAGCTGTTCGGCAACCTGCTGCGCAATTCGATCCGCTACACCGCGGTGCCCGGCCGCGTGCGCATCGGCGCGCGGCGCGTCGGCGCCGACTGCTTCGTGGACGTCGAGGACACCGCGCCGGGCGTCCCGGCCGAGGCGCTGGGGCACCTGTTCGAGCGCCTCTACCGCGTCGATCCCTCGCGCAGCCGGCGCTCGGGCGGCGCCGGACTCGGGCTCGCGATCTGCCGCAACATCGCGGCCGCGCACGGCGGCAACATCGTCGCGTCGGCCTCGCCGATGGGCGGGCTGTGCATCACCCTGCGGCTGCCGCTGGCAAACCTGTCCGCATGAACGCCGCCGCGCACGTGCTGGTCGTCGAGGACGAGGCCAAGCTCGCGGCGCTGCTGCGCGACTACCTGCAGGCCTCGTCGTACCGCGTCACGGTGCTCGGCGAAGGCAACGGGGTCGTCGCCTGGGTGCGCGAGCACGCACCCGACGCCATCGTGCTCGACCTGATGCTGCCCGGCGTCGACGGCCTCACGCTGTGCCGCGAGATCCGCGCGTTCTCCAGCGTGCCGATGCTGATGGCGACCGCGCGCGTGGAGGAGATCGACCGCCTGCTCGGACTCGAACTCGGCGCCGACGACTACGTCTGCAAGCCCTACAGCCCGCGCGAGGTCGTCGCGCGCGTGAAGGCGGTGCTGCGGCGCGTGCAGGCCGTGCGCCGCGGCGACGCGGCGCCGCTGGTGTTCGACGAGGAGCGCCAGGAGGCGCGCCTCCACGGCCGCGTGCTGCCGCTCACGCCGGTGGAGCTGCGCCTGCTGCGCGCGCTCGCGCAGCGGCCGGGGCGCGTGTTCTCGCGCGGCCAGCTCATCGATGCGCTCTACCTCGACCACCGCGTCGTCAGCGACCGCACCGTCGACAGCCACGTCAAGAACCTGCGCCGGAAGATCGCCGAGACCTGCGGCGGGCTCGATCCGGTGTCGTCGATCTACGGGCTGGGGTACAAGCTGGAGTGGGGCGGCGAGTAGCTCGTGCTCCCTCCCCTGCAAGCAGGAGAGGGAGGAAGAGCGATGCGAAGAAGGTTTCCCTCTCCAGCCCACAGGGGGGAGGCTGGAGAGGGATTGCGTCCCCGAACTGCTCAGTTCGACGACTGCAAGGGATCCATCACGGCGCCGTCTAGGGAACGTTGACGGATACCGTGTTCGAGAACGGCGACTGTCGGCCGGTCGTCGTGTTGTAGGCGAAGATCCGGTATTGGTACGTGCCCGAGGCGACGGAAGTCTGCACGAAGGTGGTCGTGTTCGCGGCGACGCGACCGACCTCGACGTACGTGGTCGAGCCCGGATCCTTGCGCTGGATCGCGAAGCCCTCCTCGTTGAACGAGTTGTCGGCCCAGGTCAGCGTCACCTTGCCGAGGCTGGTGGCCTTCGCCGCCAGCGTCGACGGCGCGTTGATCGCGCCGGTGCCGTCGGTGACCGTCACCGCGACGCTCGCCGTGCCGGTCGCGCCGAGGTTGTCGGTGACCGTCAGCTTCGCGTTGTACGTGCCCTTCGTCGTGTACGTGTGGCTCGGGTTGGCCCAGGTGCTGTGGGTGCCATCGCCGAAGTCCCAGCGCCAGGATGCGATCGTGCCGTCGGGGTCGGACGAGCCGGCCGACTTGAGCCCGATCTTGATCGGCGCGATGCCGCCGGCCGGCTTGGCCGCGGCGACCGCGACCGGCGGCGCGTTTGCGCCGCTCGATGGCACGACGAACAGCGTAACGCTCTGCGCCGGCAGCGTCGTCGACACGGCGCTCGCGGACACCGGAAGGTTCGCAAGGTGCGCGATCGTGTTCGCCGACGTGAGCTGCCAGACCTGCGCGCTGGTTCCCGACGCGAAGTTCGCCAGCTTGATCGAGACCGGCGTGTTGCCCGACAGGTACTTGGCAACGACCATCACCGTCATCGCGCCGTCGCTGCCGCGCACCGCGCCGAAGGCCGACACGTTGTCCGCGTTCGTGCCCGGCAGCAGGGTCGACACCGAGGTGTCGCCGAACCCGTGCTTGCTGCCGTCGTAGTTGCGGAACATCTTCATCGCCTTGTACGTCGGCGTGTTCGACGCCGGCGTGGTCCAGCGCGTCGCGAAGTCGACGCCCTCGCGGCCGAAGATGCCGTACACGTCGGCCTGGGCCGTCGCGCCATTGATATGGCCCTCGGCGCCCCAGTTGTACTCGGTGATGCCGATCTTGAGGCCCGGGTAGTTCGCCGAGACCCAGTTCTTCATGCGCGGGATCAGGTCGATCTTGTCGTTGATCCAGGTCGCGTCGACGTAGTTCGGATCCCACAGCGAGCGCGTGGAGCGGTTGCGCGTCTGCTGCATCGACGTCGAGGTGTCGTTGCTGAATTCGCCGCCCTGCGGGTAGTAGTGCAGGGTGAACACGTCGAGCACCTTCGTGCCGTGCGCGACGTCGTACTGGTGCAGGTGGTCGAGCAGCCAGGGCATGTAGTCCTTGCCGCCGTGCGCGTCGCGGTCCGGATAGCAGCACCAGCCGTGCGCGGCCGCGTACTGCTGGTCGTAGCCCGACCAGAAGTAGCCGCCCCAGCCCCATTCCTCCGGTCCGATGACCATCGCGCCCGGATCGACCGACTTCACCATCAGGCCGTAGTCGATCATCTTCTTGCCGATCTCGTCCATCGTCGGACCGACCGGATGCACGTCGCGATGGGTGGACTGCCAGATGCTGTGCTCGTTGTCGAGGACGTAGTACTTCACGCCGCCGCTGGCCGCGTTGCCCCATTTCGCGACGAGATGCTGCACCCAGCCCTTCTCGAAATTCACGTCGGCCGGCGTGCTCGCGTCGTTGGGGTCATTGCCCGTGACGTCCTGACCCGTGCTCGCGAGCACGCCGTTTCCCGCGTCGGAGAACCACTGCCAGTCCGCGTCCGTCTGGTTGCCGTACTTGGCCTGCGAGAAGCTCGCGAGCTTGGAGCGCCCGCTGCCGACCTTGGCGACCCAGTCGAGCATGGGGATCGTGATCAGCGGCTGCGCGCCGCCGGCGTGGCTGACCGAGACGACGTTGTCGGCCATGCCGCCCGCGGCAGTCCCGCCGGTGTCCTCCGCGATGCTTTCGAAGTACCAGTCGTTCGCGTGGTTGGATGCGTTCGCCTGCCAGTTGTAGCTCGAACTCGTGTTGCCGCCGTAGCGGTTGAGCGGCGCGTTGAGGTCGGCGATCGTCGTCGCGTCCGGCGCGATCGCGATGCCGTAGATGTTCGGCGAAATGGGATGCTTGCCCGCGTTCGCATCGACGTTGACCGTCACCGCGGCGTTGTCCGCCCACGCCGGCGCCATCAACAGGGACGAGATGGCGATGACGATCAGACGAATCGGGTAGCGCATGGTCGTTTTCATAGGTCACCCCAGGGGAAGGATGCGGGAATGGCCACGGGCAAGCGTGACGGAGTGTCTGCCCGAAATTCGCGGATATTTGTGATCCGCATTGCAAATCGCGACACGGAACGTGACGTGGCGCACGCGCGAAACATCGAGGCGCTCACATGTCCGGTGATGCGGATACCTTGCGTTTTCCGCGCGCGTGCGCGGCGCATTCGTGACGTGGGTCACAGTACTGCGATGCGAGTCGCCGATGGCGGGTTGCGAGCTGCGAGGCGAATCGGATCACGGCCCGGCGATCGACGCTTCCATTCGCCTTCAACCACGAACCGGATCCTCGCAATGCGACACGAGTCGCGGCATCGCAGGCTTGTCGCCGCGCTCGACGAGCCCGCGCCCGGCAAGGAATGCGAACGCGTCCTCGGCGTCGCGCTCGAACCACGCGCGCGCCGATCCGAGCCGGAACGTGTAGCCCCACGCGTCCATGTCCTCCATGAGCCGCGCGCTGCCGACGCCGGGCAACGCGTCGGCGAGCAGGATCTGCAGCGCGCAGGTCGCGTCTTCCTCCGCCACCGAATCGCTCGCGTTCGTGTGGATGCCCGCGCGGCGCTCGTCGGGCATCACGATCAGGTGCGCGGCTTCGTGCAGCAGCGAATGCACGGGCGTGTCGTCGCGCGCGAACACGTCGCAGGCGATCAGGCCGGCTTCGGGTTCGCCCCAGAAGCTGCCGGGGATGGGTGCGCCGTCGTCGACGCGCAGCAGGCGGAGGCCGTAGCGGGCGAGCAATGCGGCAGGCGGCCCGAAGCCGATGTCTCGCAGAATCAGCATCGAGGAAGGGTGTCGCCGTCATTCCGGCGCAAGCCGGAATCCATCCTGATCTTGAATTGGAAGGCGAAGATCAAAATGGATCCCGGCTTGCGCCGGGATGACGAGCGAAGAATCACCCTGCCATCGCCTCGGCCGCCATCTCGTTCTTGTCGGGCAACGCGACCGAGATGTCGAGTACGTCGTGGTCGCCTTCCTTGATGAGATCGACCTTGACCGCGTCGAAATCGACCTTGACGTACTTGCGGATCGTCTCGAGCAGTTCGCGGCGCAGCATCGGGATGTAGTCCGGCGTGCCGCGGGTGCCGCGCTCCTGCGCGACGATGATGCGCAGGCGTTCCTTGGCGATCGATGCGGTGTTCTTCGGCTTGCCGCGGAGGAAATCGAAAAGGCCCATGGTCAGCCTCCGAACAGCTTGGAGAAGAAGCCCTTCTTCTCGACCGTGGTGAAGCGCAGCGGACGCTGCTTGTCGCCGAGCAATCGCGCGACCGCGTCGTCGTAGGCCTGTCCGGCCTGCGAGTTCGGATCGAGGATCACCGGCTCGCCGGAGTTCGAGGACTGCAGCACCTCGGGCGATTCGGGGATCACGCCGACCACTTCGAGGCCGAGGATCTCCTGCACGTCCTTGATCGAGAGCATGTCGCCGGTCTCGACGCGCTTGGGGCTGTAGCGCGTGAGCAGCAGGTGCTCCTTCACGCGCTGGCCCTTCTCGGCGCGGCGGGTCTTGCTCGCGAGCAGGCCGAGGATGCGGTCGGAGTCGCGCACCGAGCTGACTTCCGGGTTCACCACGACTACCGCCTGGTCGGCGTAGTACATCGCGAGGAAGGCGCCCTTCTCGATGCCGGCCGGCGAGTCGCAGACGACGAACTGGAAGCCGTCGTCGCCGAGGTCGGCGAGGACCTTCTCGACGCCTTCCTTGGTGAGCGCGTCCTTGTCGCGGGTCTGCGACGCGGCGAGCACGTAGAGGTTGTCGAAGCGCTTGTCCTTGATCAGGGCCTGGCGCAGCGTGCATTCGCCGTGGATCACGTTGACGAAGTCGTACACGACGCGGCGCTCGCAACCCATGATCAGGTCGAGGTTGCGCAGGCCGACGTCGAAGTCGATCACGCAGACCTTCTTGCCCTGGCGCGCGAGGCCGCAGGCGAGGCTGGCGCTG
>Ga0207691_10002343_pt1 | contig 18561 bp, 21 predicted proteins | sample KBSM13metaG_FD_184327 | JGI IMG/M metagenome (GOLD analysis project Ga0207691, IMG submission 184327) | Miscanthus rhizosphere microbial communities from Kellogg Biological Station, Michigan, USA - KBS M1-3 metaG (SPAdes) (version 2) | ecosystem: Host-associated > Plants > Roots > Rhizosphere >... | reverse complement strand
AGTGGCGATCCGGCGTGAAGTGGCCCCGCATGATTCGGATCGTGATGAACAGCAGCATCAGCATGCCGACGAACACGTGGAAGCCGTGGAAGCCGGTCAGCATGAAGAACGTGGAGCCGTAGGCGCCCGATGTGAGCTTCAGGTTGAGCTCGTGGTACGCGTGCACGTATTCGTAGGCTTGGAAGCTGAGGAAGGTGATGCCGAGCAGCACCGTCAGCCACATGAACACGATCGCGCGCGCGCGGTGGTTGGCGATCAGCGCATGGTGCGCAATCGTCACGGTGACGCCCGAGCTCAACAGAATCAGCGTGTTGATGGTCGGGATGGGCCATGGGCCCATCGTCGTGAACGGATCGACGATGCTGGCCGGCGAGCCGGTGTAGCCGGCACCCGAGCTCGGCCAGACTGCCTTGAAGTCCGGCCATAGGATCGCGTTGTCCAAGCTGCCGAGGGCCGGCAACGTGATCTGGCGAACGTAGAACAGCGCGCCGAAGAACGCGCTGAAGAACATCACCTCCGAAAAGATGAACCAGCTCATGCTCCAGCGGAACGAGGTGTCGATCCGCTTGCTGTAGAGCCCGGTTTCGCTTTCTCCGATGGCATCGCGGAACCACTGCTGCATCACGAAGGCCCACAGCAGCAGGCCGATCAGCACGCCGTAGGCGCCCCACCCCTCACCGTTGATCCAGCGGCTGGCGCCGAAGATCACGAAGAAGAGGCCGAGCGCGGCCATCGCCGGATGGCGCGAGGGGGCCGGAATGAAGTAATAGGGCTGAGCCCCGTGTTGCGTCGCTGCCGACATGCTTGCTCCCTGATCCTGCTTATCGAATGACTGAAGCGGCCCGCGCCGCGCTGACTCTGCTGACCATCACTTCGCGACGCCGCTCGACAGCACCCAGCTGACCAGCGCCAGAAGCCCGGCCACCAGCAGCATCGCACCGATGACGCCGGCGACGATCACGTGCACCGGGTTCAGCTGCTCGGCGTCCTTCTGCAGGTCGCTCGACTTGCGCACGCCGAAGAACGACCAGAACACCGCCCGCAGCGTGCGGCCGAACGAGCCGCGCCGGCCTACCGTGGCGCGAAAACCATCGCCCGGCAACGGCTCGGTCACGAGTTGCCTCCGGCGAGCGACCGCACCGCAGCCGGTGCGACGGCCGACTGATTCGGAGCGGCCGGCGTCTTGCCGCCGACCTCGAAGAACGTGTACGACAGCGTGATGGTCTTGACGTCCTTCGGCAGCTTCGGGTCGATCACGAAGACCACCGGCCACTGCTTCGATTCGCCGGGCTGCAGCACATGCTCGCTGAAGCAGAAGCACTCGAGCTTGTTGAAATGCAACATCGCCTGCACCGGCGCATAGCTCGGAATCGCCTGCGCCGCCATCACCCGGTCCTGCCGATTGCGGAATTCGTACATCACGGTGGTCAGCTCGCCCGGGTGCACGGTCACCGAGCGCTGCGCCGGCTTGAAGTCCCACGGGCCGCGCGCATTGGCGTCGAATTCGATCGTCACGCTGCGCGTCAGGTCGACCTGCGTGTTGGCGGCGTCGCGGTGCGGTGCGTCGGAGGTTTGCAGCTCCGACACCGACAGCACGTTGATGCCGAGCGCATTGCAGATGGCGCGGTACATCGGCACGAGCGCATAGCCGAAGCCGAACATCAGCACGACGATGAGCAGGAGCTTCCGGCCCATCTGCCGGTTGTCGGCCGGCAGATCACCGGCCGGCTGCTGTCTGCGGAAGAGATTCGGCATGCGACGGGGGGTCAGATGCCGAACAGCGAGCTCTTGACCATGAAGCCGATGAAGAGCACGACCGCCACCGACGCCAGGACCAGGCCGAGGCGCACGTTGGCCTTTTTCTGTTCAGGCGTCATGTTTCGATCGACGGGATCAGCCGATGATCCGGGTCGCCGTGGCGTCGAGCTTCGGAGGCGTCTCGAACGTATGGAACGGGGCCGGCGACGGCACCTCCCACTCGAGGCCTTGTGCGCCTTCCCACGGCCGCTGCGGTGCCGGCTCACCCTTGCCGCGCATCATCGGCACCACGACGAAGAAGAAGAAGTAGACCTGCGACAGCCCGAAGCCGAGCGCGCCGATCGACGCGACCATGTTGAAGTCGGTGAACTGCATCGGGTAGTCGGCATAGCGGCGCGGCATCCCAGCCAGCCCGAGGAAGTGCATCGGGAAGAACGTGATGTTGAAGAAGATGATCGATCCCCAGAAGTGGATCTTTCCGCGCATCTCGTCGTACATCACGCCGGTCCACTTCGGCGCCCAGTAGTAGTAGCCGGAAAACATGCCGAACAGCGAACCGGCCACCAACACGTAGTGGAAGTGCGCGACGACGTAATAGGTGTCCTGGAGCTGGATGTCGATCGGCGCCATCGCCAGGATCAGCCCGGTGAAGCCGCCCATCGTGAAGACAAAGATGAAACCGACCGCGAACAGCATCGGCGTCTCGAACGTCATCGAGCCGCGCCACATCGTCGCGATCCAGTTGAACACCTTCACGCCGGTCGGCACCGCGATCAGCATGGTCGCGTACATGAAGAACAGCTGCCCGGTGACCGGCATGCCGGTCGTGAACATGTGGTGGGCCCAGACGATGAACGACAGGATCGCGATCGATGCCGTCGCATAGACCATCGACGTGTAGCCGAACAGCGGCTTCCTGGCGAACGCCGGGATCACCGCGCTGATGATCCCGAACGCCGGCAGGATCATGATGTAGACCTCGGGGTGCCCGAAGAACCAGAAGATGTGCTGGTACATCACCGGGTCGCCGCCGCCGCCCGGGTTGAAGAAGTGGGTGCCGAAGTGGCGGTCCGTCAGGGTCATCGTGATCGCGCCGGCAAGGACCGGCATCACCGCGATCAGCAGGTAGGCCGTGATCAGCCAGGTCCAACTGAACAGCGGCATCTTCATCAGGGTCATGCCGGGCGCGCGCAGGTTCAGGATCGTGACGATGATGTTGATCGAGCCCATGATCGAGCTCGCGCCGAGGATGTGCAGCGCGAAGATGCCGGCGTCCATCGACGGGCCCATCTGCAGGGTCAGCGGCGCATAGAGCGTCCAGCCTGCGGCCGGCGCACCGCCCGGCATGAAGAACGAGCTGACGATCATGATCGCCGCCGGGATGAGCAGCCAGAAGCTCAGGTTGTTCATGCGCGCGAATGCCATGTCCGCCGCGCCGATCTGCAGCGGCACCATCCAGTTCGCGAAGCCGACGAACGCCGGCATGATCGCGCCGAACACCATGATCAGCCCGTGCATCGTCGTCAGCTGGTTGAACAGCTGCGGGTTGATGAACTGCAGGCCGGGGTGGAACAGCTCGAGGCGGATGCCGAGCGCGAGGATGCCGCCGATGATGAACATCGTGAACGCGAACAGCAGGTACATCGTGCCGATGTCCTTGTGGTTCGTCGCATAGACCCAGCGCCGCCAGCCGTGCGGGGCGCCGTGATCGGCATGTTCGTCGTGGTGGCCGCCGGCGTGGGTGCCCGGGTGGTCGATGACTGCACTCATGAATAAATCCTCTTGGGCTTCGGCGACTTACTTGCGCAATGCGGCGACTTCAGTCGGCTGCACGATCTGTCCGGTCGTGTTCGACCAGTGATTCTTGGTATACGTGATCACGGCGGCGATCTCGGTGTCGCTGAGTTGCTTCCAGGCCGGCATCGCGCCGTTGTTCTGGCCGTTCAGCAGCACGTGAATCTGCTTCGTCTTGTCGGCATCGACGACGATCGGCGAGCCGTCGAGCGCCTTGATCGGACCGCCGCCCTTGCCGGTCGGCAGGTGGCAGACCGCGCAGTTGGCTGCATAGATCTTCTCGCCGCGCGCCGACAGGTCGGCGAGTGCCCAGACCTTCTTCGGATCATCGGCGGCCGCGGCGGCTTCCTTCTTCTTGCCGTCGACCCAGGCGGTGTAGTCCGGCTGCGACAGCACCTTCACGTGGATCGGCATGTAGGCGTGCTCCTTGCCGCAGAGCTCATAGCACTGACCATAGTAGTCGCCGACCTTTTCAGCCCGAAACCACGTGTCGCGCACGAAGCCGGGGATCGCGTCCTGCTTGACGCCGAGCGACGGCACGCCGAATGCGTGGATCACGTCGTTCGCGGTCGTGATGATCCGGACCTTCTTGTCGACCGGAACGATCAGCGGGTTGTCGACCTTCAGCAGGTAGTCGTCACCGGAGGGCTTGCCGCTGTCGGACATCTCGCGCTGCGCCGCGTCGAGCGTCGACAGGAAGCCGATGCCCTCGCCTTCGCCGTTCAGGTAGTCGTAGCCCCACTTCCACTGGATGCCGGTCGCCTTGATCGTCAGGTCGGCCGCGCTGGTGTCTTTCATCGCGACGACAACCCGGGTCGCCGGCAGCGCCATGAAGATCACGATCACGAACGGCACCACGGTCCAGACGATCTCGACGGTCGTGCTCTCGTGGAAGTTGGCCGACTTCGCGCCGCGCGACTTGCGGTGCTTGAAGATCGAATAGAACATCACGCCGAACACGCCGATGAAGATCACCGTACAGATGATCAGCATGAAGTTGTGCAGCCAGACCTGGTCGCGACCGATCTCGGTGATCGACGGCGGCAGATCGAGTTGATTGATCCCCGGGCCGCCGGCGAGATCTTTCAGCGCCAGCGCCGGACCGCAGGCGAGAACGGCGCCGGCAGCCGTGCCGAGCCGCCCTGCGGAGTGCCAGATTGCTTTGAGGGTCTTCATGGTTGCCACTTCAGTTCAAGTTCTTCTGCAGATGCATCGTCGGCCGGCGCCGTTGCCGGCTGCGGCCGGCCTTGCCAGCGCCGCAGCGCCCATCGCAATTCGTCGGCCAGCTGGCGCCGCAGCTCCGGGCGCACGAAGCGGCCCACCGAGATGCGACGGCCCTGGCCAGAGAGTTCGATCAGCGAGCGATCGCCGGTTTCCGGTTCGACCCGCACCCACGCCGGCGCAAACTCGACTTGCTCGACGCGAGGACCGCTGATACGACGCACCGTCAACCGGCCGGGCCGCAGGCGGATCAGCTCGCTGTCGGCGGCATGCCTCGCATACAGCAGCAACGCAGCACCCACCGAAAGCATCTCGAGCCCTGCGAACGGCATCACGAGGACCGCGCCCTGGGTCCAGAACGCAACCGCGACCGCCAGCGAGATGACGCACAGCGAGAGGTAGAAGGCGAGGAGCTGGCGCGGCGCCAGCGAACAGTTCCGCTTCAGCAGCCACTGCACGGAGCCGTCGCCCACGCCGGATACCGAGCCGAAATGCAGCTGCCGTGGCGGCGACGCGTGCAGGCCGGGGGCCGGTGAAATGAATGCCGTCATTCTGCGGTTGCTGTCTGGTATTGAAGGTCGCGTCGCGGTGGCGATCCAGCGCGACGCTGCAGTGAAGACACCGAACGAAGCAGCCTTGCAGCCGAGCACCCGATCAAACGCCAGATTTTAGCTCACGCTCATTCGACCACCGGGCCTGTCAGGTTCGGCGAGCCCGCGGTCGACATCAGGACGACGGTGAACGCTTGCCGGATCGCACCAACGCACGCATGTCATCGAGCGAAACCGTCGTCGGCCGGTCCGCGCGAAGCCGTGGGGCCGCCTTGAAGGCATGGCCGTACGCGATCTCGAAGCTCAGCCCGAGGCTGCCGTCATCTCCGCGCAACGACTCGAGTGCTTCGATCAGTTCAACGCGCCAGTGCCGGGAGTGCAGCCCACCCGGCCGGCCCGGCCGGGTGTTGCGGCCGAGCACGCGCAGCTCGCGCAGCAGCGCTTCGGGGTCCTTCCAGCGCAGGCTGAGCGTTTCCTGGTCGGTCACCGGATCGGCGAAGCCAGCCCCCACCATCATGTCGCCGAGATCGTGCATGTCGATGAAGTCGGGTGTCGGGGCCGGCCAGCCGAGGCGCCGGTACAGATCGCGCAACTCCTTCAGCGTGCCCGGGCCGAGGCACGAGAACATCACGAAGCCGTCGATCGCGAGCAGGCGTTCCCAGCGCTCGAACAGCGCGGGTGGATCAGCAACCGCGTGCAGCATCATGTTGGCCCAGACGAGTTGCGCGCCGCCACGCAGATCGTCCGTATCGAGCACGACCTCCGGTGCAGCGCGTCCCCACCCGCGTGTCGACCACCACGGCCGCGCCACCGAGGCCGCACTGCGCGCGCGCAGCACCGGACCGGGTTCGACGAGCACGCGCTGCGCCTTCGGATAGATCCGCTCGAGCACGTCGCTGCCGGCGCCGAGATGACTCCACCAATCGATCAACCGCTCCGGCTTCATCCGGATGAGCTCGAGCCGTTCGCCCATACGACGGGCGACCTCGCCGTGCAGCCAGGGCGGCGATGGCTGCCGCGCCAGGCGGCGCAACGCGGCCTCGGTCGCGACATCATCGAAAGGCCGAGCGGCAGCGAGCGAGGGGGCGGCCATGGACGGGGCAGTATATTGAGCCGTGCCATCGCTTCGAGGCTGGAACGACAGATCCCCGGCGTTTGCGCCGGCCAGCCTTTGCGCGGTCTGCGAAGGCTGGGGCGAGGGCCGCATCTGCAGTCCTTGCCGGTATCGGTTTGCGGCGCCGTGCCCGCGCTGCGACCGTTGCGCGATCGAGGTTTCGGAGGGCGTGCGAACCTGCGGCGCCTGCCTGACCGATCCGCCCCCGTTCGACTCGACCATCGCCGCCACGACCTACGGCTTTCCATGGGATCGGGTGATCGGTGCGTTCAAGTTTCACGGCGCGCTCGATCTGACGCCCGCGCTGGTCGACCTGATGGCGAACGCGAATGACGCACGCGGGACTGGAACGCCAGGTCTCCTGCTGCCGGTGCCGATCAGCCGCGAACGGCTGCGCGAGCGCGGCTACAACCAGGCTTGGGAACTGGCCCGCCGACTCGCCCGACGCTGCCGTTGCGAGGCCGATCCCGCCCTGCTGCTGCGCATCAAGGACACGCCCCATCAGCTCGCGGCGCCACCCGAGCGTCGCGCCGCGAACGTGCGCGGCGCATTCGCGATCGAGCCGCGTCGGCGCGGCGAACTCCAAGGCCGCGGCGTGACGCTCTTCGACGACGTGATGACCTCGGCGGCGACCGCCTCGGAGGTCGCGCGCGTGCTGCGATCGGCCGGCGCTGCGCGGGTCGACGTCTGGGTCGTCGCCCGGACGCCGCGCGCCGACGACGCGCACTGAACGCTGCCACGCGTCCGCTCGCGATGTTCAACATCGTCCTGGTCCAGCCGGAGATCCCGCCGAACACCGGCAACGTGATCCGGCTCGCCGCCAACACCGGCTGCCTCCTGCACCTCGTCGAGCCACTCGGCTTCTCGATGGACGATCGGCTGCTGCGCCGGGCCGGCCTCGATTACCACGAGTACGCGGAAGTCCGACGACATGCGTCATGGGCTGCGCTGATCGCGTCGTGTGCGCCGCCGCCGGCTCGCCTGTTCGCATTGACGACGCGCGGCAGCCGCAAGTTCGCCGACATTGCGTTTCAGTCCGGGGACTGGTTGGTGTTCGGGTCCGAGACGGCCGGCCTGCCCGAAGCCTTGCGGAATTCGATTCCCGACAGTCAGCGCGTTCGATTGCCGATGAGGCCGGGGCAGCGCAGCCTGAACCTCAGCAACGCGGTCGCGGTCGTGGTGTTCGAAGCCTGGCGCCAGCACGGCTACGCCGGCGGCGCCTGAATCGGCTCAGAGCTCCGGTCGCGCGTCGCGCGACATCAGCTCGAGCAGCGCATCGGCCGGCTTCAACGCACCTTCGAGCACCGCGACGACCGCCGCAGTGATCGGCATGTCGATGTCGAGCGCTTCGGCGCGTCGCAACACGACGGGCGCGCTTGAAACGCCCTCGGCGACATGGCCGAGCTCGGCCAGGATGCGCGCCAGCGGCAGACCCTCGGCAAGCCGCAGCCCGACGGTCCGGTTGCGCGACAACCCGCCGGTCGCTGTCAACACAAGATCGCCGAGTCCGGACAGGCCCATGAAGGTCTCGGCCGGCGCACCGAGTGCGACGCCGAGCCGCGTCATCTCCGCCAGCCCGCGGGTGACGAGCGCCGCGCGCGCGTTGAGGCCGAGGTTCATGCCATCGGCGATGCCGGTCGCGATCGCGAGCACGTTCTTGACCGCGCCGCCGACCTCGACGCCGATCGGGTCAGCCGACGTGTAGATGCGCAGCCGGCCGGCATGCAGCGCATCGACGGCCTGCTGCGCAAGCTGCGCATCGGCACTCGCCGCGACGAGTGCGGTCGGTTGCCCGCGCGCGACCTCGAGCGCGAAGCTCGGGCCGGACAGCACGCCGACGCGCGCGTTCGGCACGACCCGCTGCGCAATCTCGTGGCCGAGCCGTCCGCTCGCATGCTCGAAGCCCTTGCACAGCCACAGCACGCCCGGCGCGTCACTCGGCAGGCGCTGCAGCATCTCGTCGAGCGCAGCCATCGGCGTCGCGATCAGGATGAGCCCGCCGGCCGCTTGGTCGACAGCTCGATCAAAGTTGGCCGTGAGCTGCAACCCTGCGGGCAGCTCGACGTCGCTCAGGTAGCGCGCATTGCGCCGCGTCGCGACCATCTGTGCGGCTTGGCCGGCGTCGCGCGCCCATAGCATCGTCGGATGCGCGGCACAGGCGTGCACCGCCAGCGCCGTCCCCCACGCGCCCGCGCCGAGGACGGTCAGGTTCATATGGGTCAGGCGTTGGCAATCACCGCCGAGCCGTTCGGTCCGGCGCCCCCGGCCTGCAGTGCCGCCTGGGCGCGCTGCGCCTCGAACATCGCCTGGAAGTTGACTTCGGTAAGCAGCACCGGCGGGAACCCAGCGCGCGTGCACACGTCGGAGACGATCGCGCGCAGATACGGGTAGACGATGCCCGGGCAGGCGATGCCGACGATCTGCTGCAACTGCTCTTCGGGGATGTTGCGGATCTCGAAGATACCACCCTGTTTAGCCTCGACCAGGAACAGTACGCGGTCGTTGACCTTGGTCGTGACCGTTGCAGTCACGGTGACTTCGTAGATGCCTTCGCTGATCGGTTCGGCGCCGACGCCGAGGTTGATCTCGACCTGCGGCTGGCCCTGCTCGAGCAGGATCTTCGGCGAGTTCGGCTGTTCGAGCGACAGGTCCTTCAGGTAGATGCGCTGAATCTGGAACAGGGGGTTCTGGTTGTCGTCGGCCATGGCGGTCTCGGGTTGGAAGTGGGCGCGCCGCCTGTCAGGCGGCGCGGAGTGCTCGGACGATTATCGGGCCGCGTCGCCGGCGAGCAGCGGCAGCAGGGCGCCGCGCCGGTCGAGCGCGATGAGGTCGTCGCAGCCGCCGACGTGGGTCTCGCCGATGAAGATCTGCGGCACTGTGTAGCGGCCGGTCAGGCGGACCATGTCGGCGCGCTGCGACGGGTCGACATCGAGGCGGATCTCCTCCATCGACTCGACGCCGCGCTGCTTGAGGAGCGCCTTGGCGCGTTGGCAATACGGGCACCAGTCGGTGCTGTACATCTTGACGGGTTGCATCGGTCTGCGGGTCAGGCCGTCTTCTCGACCGGCAGGTTGGCGGCGCGCCAGGCGTCGAGTCCGCCGGCCAGCGCGCGTGCATTCTCGAAACCGAGCTTCTTCAACACCGCGACTGCGCGCGGCGCCCGCGAGCCGTTCGGGCAGACGACGACGAGCGGCAGCGACTTGTTCTTCGGCAGGTCGCGCGAAGCTTCGAGGCTGGCGAGCGGAACACTGCGCGAGCCGGCCGCATGGCCTGCGGCGTACTGCGCCGGCTCGCTGATGTCGATCAGCACGGCACGCTCGCGGTTGATCAGCTGCACCGCGTCCGCGGTCGAGACCTTCACGCCGGCGGTCGTTCCCTGCGTCAGGATCGGCCAGATCAGCAAGCCGCCGGAGACAAGCGCGGTGGCGAAGAGGTACCAGTTCTCGACGAGGAAATTCACGGGCTGCGGCCTCTTGGAAAGTCGACGATTATAGAATTCCGCCCTCTCGCGCCCGGCTGCCGCCTGGCATTCCCTCATCCAGCGACCGGTCTGCCCGATGCACAAACTCGTGATGATCCGCCACGGCGAATCGACCTGGAACCTCGAAAATCGCTTCACCGGCTGGACCGACGTCGAGCTGACGCCGAACGGCGTGGCCCAGGCCAGCGCCGCCGGGCGGCTGCTCAAGGCCGAAGGCTGCGAGTTCGATCTGGCCTACACGTCGGTGCTGAAGCGCGCGATCTGGACCCTCTGGTACGCGCTCGACCAGATGGATCGGACCTGGCTGCCGGTCCAGAACGACTGGCGCCTGAACGAGCGCCATTACGGCGCGCTGCAGGGCCTCAACAAGGCCGAGACCGCGGCCCGCTTCGGCGACGCACAGGTGCTCGCCTGGCGGCGCAGCTACGACGTGCCGCCGCCCGCGCTCGAGCCGACTGACGCGCGCTGGGAAGCGAGCGACCCGCGCTATGCGCGGCTCCAGCGCTCACAGGTGCCGCTGACCGAATGCCTGAAGGACACCGTCGACCGCGTGCTGCCGTTCTGGCACACCGAGCTCGCGCCGGCGATCCGGTCCGGCAAGCGCCTGCTGATTTCCGCGCACGGCAACAGCATGCGCGCGCTGGTGAAATACCTCGACGGCATCAGCGATGCGGAGATCGTCGGCCTCAACATCCCGAACGGCATTCCGCTGGTCTACGAACTCGACGACGACCTGAAGCCGATCCGGCACTACTACCTCGGTGACGCCGAAGCAGCGGCGCGCGCCGCTGCAGCCGTCGCAGCGCAGGGCAAGGGCTCGACCTGAGGGGCGGCGGTCGCCGCCGACGAGTTCGGCGTCGCACTGGCATCGAGCACCCGCTGGATCTGATCCTGCGCCGCATGCGCCATCTCCCGGCGATCGGCTGAGCCGGCATTCATCGAAGGAAGCGCAGTTACATGGGCCAGCAGCCCATCGGCGCTCGCCACCTGCCAGACCGATTCGAGCAGGCTGGTCTCGCCGAGGTAGAGCGGCGCGGCACTGAAGGCGGTGCTGCGATCGGCGTAGCGCAGCGCGATCGGCTGCACAGCGACCTCCGTCGAGAGCGCGGCCTGCAGCAGGTTGGCGTGGAACGGCAGCAGCAGCGGCCCAGCACCGGTCGTTCCTTCCGGAAAGACGGCGACGCTCGCGCCGGCCCGCAGCGCATCGGCCATCTGATGGACGACACGCAGTGCATCGCGCTTGCGCTCGCGCTCGATGAACAGCGTGCCGCCACAGGCGACCATGAAGCCGAGCAGCGGCCACTTCCGCACGTCGGCCTTCGACACGAAGCGCACCGGCCGCCAGGCGTCGATCGCGAGGATGTCGAGCCAGGACACATGGTTCGCGAGCAGCAGCACCGGCGCCGGTTGCAGCGCGCCGACGGTTTCTAGCCGGATGCCCATCACCGTCAGCATGCGTCGCGACCACCAGCCGACACGGCGACGCCGCGCTTCTTCATCGAGGAATGGAAAGACGACCGCGCAGATCAATCCGCCGTGCAGCGCGTGGATGACCGCGCGCAGCAGGCGCCAGCAGGCGAGCCAGCGCGATACGCGGCTCGGCCGGCCTGCTCTTGTCACCGTAAGGCTCTCGACCGTCGTTTCATGCGGCGCCGGCATCGAAGGCCACGCTGCCGCCGACCAGCGTGTAGCGGACGCGGCCCGGCAGTTCGTAGCCGGAGAACGGCGTGTGCTTACCCTGGCTGCGCAGCGCGGCGGCGTTGACGGTCCAACGCGTTTCCGGATCGAAGACGCAGAGGTCGGCCGGCCCTCCGACCGCCAGCGTGCCGGCACCGGGTACGACGCCGCCATCGCCGCCCGGCCCGTGCGACAGGATGCGTGCCGGCGCCGAGGTCACTGCCGCAAGAGCCTGGATCCACGGCAGCCCCGCGGCAGCGGCCCAATGGAGGGTGAGGCTGAGCAGCAGTTCGAGGCCGGTCGCGCCGGGCTCCGCCTCGGCGAACGGCAGGTTCTTCGCGTCCTTGTCGACCGGCGTGTGGTCGCTGACGAGCGCATCGACGGTGCCGTCGGCGAGCGCCGCGCGGATCGCGTCGCGGTCACGTTGCTGGCGCAGCGGCGGCGTCAGTCGCATCGACGCGTTGAAGTAGCCGATGTCGATGTCGGTCAGATGCAGGTGATTGACACTGACGTCGCTCGTCACCGGCAGGCCCTCGGCGCGCGCGCGCCGAACCATCTCGATGCCCGCGGCGCTGCTCAGTCGGCACAGGTGGACGCGAGCGCCGGTGTCGCGAACGAGCTCGAAGATCGTCGCCAACGCGATCGTCTCGGCCAGCACGGGCACGCCCGACAAGCCCATGCGCGTCGCCAGCGCTCCTTTTGCAGCGACGCCGCCACCGAGGTAGGCATCGCTCGGCCGCAGCCAGACGGTGCAGCCGAACGTGGCCGCGTACTGGAGCGCGCGGTGCAGGACCAGCGTGTCCTTCAATGCGACGTCGGCCTGCGAGAAGCCGACGCAGCCGGCTTCGGTCAGCTCGGCCATCTCGGTCAGCGTGTCGCCGGCCAGCCCGCGCGTCAATGCGCCGAGCGGGTAGAGGCGCGCGAGGTGCAAGCCACTGGCGCGGTACTTCAGCATCTGGACCAGGCCAGGCTCGTCGAGGACCGGTTCGGTATCGGGCGGACAGATTACGCTTGTCACGCCGCCGGCGACCGCAGCCGCCATCTCCGACTCGAGCATGCGCTCATGCTCATGACCCGGCTCGCGCAGCCGCGCGGCAAGGTCGACGAGACCAGGTAGCACGACGAGCCCGCGTGCGTCGAGCGTGCGGTCGGGCGCGAAGTCGGCCGGCCGGGCGCCGATCGCGACGACGCGGCCGTCGGCGATCGCGACGTCGCCCGGCGCGTCGTGCGCGCTCGCCGGATCGACGACGCGGCCACCGGTGATCAGCAGGCGTTGGCCAGCGCGCTGGGTGTTCGTCGTCATGGGGTGTTGCCGGCGATGATCGACATCACCGCCATCCGCACCGCGATGCCGAATGTGACCTGCGGCAGGATCACGCTCTGCGTGCCGTCGGCGACCGCCGAGTCAATCTCGACACCGCGGTTGATCGGCCCGGGGTGCATCACGATCGCATCCGGCTTCGCGAGCGCCAACTTCTCAGCGGTCAGCCCGTAGGTCTTGAAGAACTCGCCGGCGCTCGGCAGCATCGCGCCGCTCATTCGCTCGTTCTGCAGCCGCAGCATGATGATCACGTCGGCACCCCGGATGCCTTCGCTCATGTCGTGGCAGACCCGCACGCCCATCTCCTTCAGGTCGCTCGGAACGAGCGTCTTCGGGCCGACGGCGCGGATCTCCGGGACGCCGAGCGTCGTCAGCGCATGGATGTCGGAGCGCGCGACCCGCGAGTGCACGATGTCGCCGACCACCGCAACCACCAGATTGCGGAAGTCGCGCTTGTAGTGGCGGATCGTGTACATGTCGAGCAGCCCCTGCGTCGGGTGCGCATGGCGGCCGTCGCCTGCATTGACGACGTGGACGTGCGGCGCGCAGTGCTGCGCGATCAGGTACGGAGCGCCGCTCTCGCCATGGCGCACGACGAACATGTCGGCATGCATGGCCGACAGGTTGGCGATCGTGTCGAGCAGGCTTTCGCCCTTCGCGGTGCTCGAGCGCGCGATGTCGAGGTTGATGACGTCGGCCGAAAGGCGCTTGGCCGCAATCTCGAACGTCGTGCGGGTCCGCGTGCTGTTCTCGAAGAACAGGTTGAACACGCTCTTGCCGCGCAGCAGCGGCACCTTCTTGACCTCGCGCTCGTTGACGCTGAGGAACGTGCCCGCGGTGTCGAGGATGTGGTGCAGCACAGGCTGCGGCAGGCCCTCGATCGACAGCAGGTGGATCAGCTCCTCGTGGCGGTTCAGCTGCGGGTTGTTTCGCGCCAGCATCAGACGCCTCAGCGGATCTCGAAGCTGAAGCGGCCGTCGGTCGCCCGTGCGAGCCGCAAGCGCTGGCCTGCCGGCAACGTCACACGAGCCGCCGAGCACGCTGCACAGATCGGCAGCTCGCGGCCGCCTCGATCGACCAGCACGACCAAGGTGACGCTCGCCGGCCGGCCGAAATCGTAGAGCTCGTTGATCACCGCGCGGATCGTCCGCCCGGTGTAGAGAACGTCGTCGACCAGCACGATATGGCGGCCGTCGACCTCGAACGGCAGGCGGGTCGGATCAGCGCTCGCCGCCAGGCCGCGCGATGAAAAGTCATCACGGTGCAGCGCACTGGTGATCACGCCATGCTCCCCCGCCAACTGCAGGTCGCGGTGCAGGCGTTCGGCGAGCCAGGCGCCGCCGCGCCAGATGCCGACCAGCGCGCTGCCCGGCTGGACCAACGCGCGCATCGCGGCGAGCAACTCACCGTACAGCGCTTCGGCATCGAGGTGCAGCGTGCTCACGGCGCAGAGGCCTCCGGCATCGACCGTTCGCGCAGGAACTGGTCGAGGATGACCGCGGCCGAAGCGGCATCGAGGTCACCGCACGCTGCAGTGCACGCCTCGGTCGTGCTGTAACGCTCGTCGACCTCGTGCACGGGAAGCCCGCACCGGCTGCGCAGCTCGCTCGCGAAGCGGCGCGCCCGCCGCGTATTTGCGTGCGCCACGCCGTCCGGATGGCACGGCACGCCAACCACCAGCGCGTCGGGCCGCCACTCGGCGACCAGCTTGCCGATCGCATCGAGCGCGCCGGCACCGGCTTCGACGGTGCGCAGCGCAGTGGCATGGCCGATCAGCGAGTTGCCGCTCGCCACGCCGATGCGCCGCGTGCCGAAATCGAAAGCCAGATAGGACGAGTGCGAGGAGACGGCCGGTGCAAGAACCACGGCGGACATCAGTCGGCGGGCCGGCAGCGGTGGCCCCGGCTCACGCGTGCCCGGCCTCTTGGCTGAGCATGCGGGCATCGATGCCAAGCAGCGACAGCGCCTTCTCGTAGCGCTTTTCGACCGGGGTGTCGAAAATGATGCCGCGTTCGGCACCCACGTTGATCCAGCCGTTGCGGCTCATCTCGTCCTCAAGCTGGCCGGCACCCCATCCGCTGTAGCCCAGCGTCACCAGCACCTTCTTCGGCCCGGCGCCATGCGACAGCGCCTCGAGCACGTCCTTGCTGGTCGTCATCTCGAGACCGCCGGCGATCTGCAGCGACGAGCTGTAATGCCCGCCTTCGCCTTCTTCACCACCAAGGCGCTCGTGCAGGACGAAGCCGCGCTCGGTCTGGACCGGCCCGCCGAAATAGACCGGCTCGTCGGCCAGATCTTCGCGGTCGAGCGACAGTTCGACCTTCTCGAACAGGTTCTTCAGCTTGATGTCGATCGGCTTGTTGATCACCAGCCCGAGCGCGCCCTTTTCGGTGTGCTCGCAGAGGTAGACCACGGTCCCGGCGAAGGTGCCGTCGCCCATGCCCGGCATGGCGATCAAAAACTGGTTGGTGAGGTTGATCGGATCGGCTGCCATTAGTCCATTTTATTCCTGCGGCAAACTCGCGGCAGCGCAAATCCCCCGACATGGACAAATCTCTCGACACCGCGCTGGTCTGGTTCCGCCGCGACCTGCGTATCGAGGACCATGCAGCGCTCTACCACGCCTGCCGATCGGCCCGCCGGGTCTGGTGCGCGTTCGTCTTCGATCGCGACATCCTCGATCCGCTGCCGCGTGCCGATCGGCGGGTCGAGTTCATCCGCGACTCGGTGCTTGCGCTGTCGATGGCGCTCGAACGCCTCGGCGCGCAACACGGCACCCCGGATGTGCGTCTGGCGGTTAGGCACGGCCCGGCGGTAGGCGAGATTGTCGAGCTCGCGCAGAGCCTGCACGTGCAGGCCGTCTACGCCAACCACGACGACGACCCGGCCGCATTGCAACGCGACGCCAAGGTGCGTGGCGCGCTCGCCGACATCGGCATCGCGCTGCACACCTCGAAGGACCACGTCGTGTTCGAGCGCAGCGAGGTGCTGACCCTGAGCGGCAAGCCCTACAGCGTCTACACGCCGTACAAGAACGCTTGGCTGAAGAAGCTCGATCCGTTCTTCGTCAGCAGCTACCCGGTCGAACGCCATGCCGGCAGCCTGGCGCCGCTCGCCGCCGAAGTTTCATCCGCCATCCCGACGCTCTCGGCACTCGGCTTCGAAACGACCAACCTGCACGAGCTGCACGTCCAGCCTGGCAGCGCGGGCGCCGACGCGCTGTTCGCCGACTTCCTGCGTCGCATCGACGACTACGACACCGCGCGCGACTTTCCGGCGGTCAAGGGCCCGAGCTACCTGTCGGTCCACTTGCGCTTTGGGACGGTTTCGATCCGGGAACTGGCGCGGGCCGCGATCGAGCGCCTCGACACGCGCTCGAAGCCGGTTCGACGCGGCCCGGCGGTCTGGCTCTCCGAGCTCATCTGGCGCGACTTCTACCACCAGGTTTTGCATCACCACCCGCACGTCGTCGGCCACAGCTTCCGCCCGGAATACGACCGCCTGCGCTTCGAGCACGGGAAGACCGCTGACGCCCATTTCGATGCGTGGTGCGAAGGCCGGACCGGCTATCCGCTGATCGATGCGGCGATGGCGCAGATCAACCAGACCGGCTACATGCACAACCGCCTCCGCATGGTGACCGCGAGCTTTCTGGTCAAGGACCTCGGCATCGACTGGCGGCGCGGCGAACGCTACTTCGCCGAGAAGCTGATCGACTACGACCTGGCCGCGAACAATGGCGGTTGGCAGTGGGCGGCGTCGACCGGCTGCGACGCGCAGCCGTGGTTCCGCATCTTCAATCCGATCGCGCAGAGCGAGAAGTTCGACGCCGAGGGTCGCTTCATCCGCCGCTATGTGCCGGAGCTGGCGGCGCTGCCAAACGAGCTGATTCATGCGCCGTGGCGGGCCCGGCCGATCGACCTCGCGGCCGCCGGCATCGAACTTGGCAATCACTATTCAATGCCGATCGTCGACCATGAAGAGGCGCGCCAGAAGACACTGGCGCGCTTCGGCGCGGTCAAGCCGGCGACTAACGCGTCGCCGTAGGGCTGATCAGGCGGGCGCCGAGTGGGCGGTATAGCGCCCGATCAGCGCCAGCAGGTCTTCCTCGGAGTACGGCTTGCCGAGATAGTGATCGACGCCGAGCTCTGCGGCATGGTCGCGATGTTTCTGCGCGATCCGCGACGTGATCATGATGACCGGCAGTTCCTTCCAGCGCGCATCCGAACGCAGGTTGCGCACGAAGTCGAAGCCGTCCATGCGCGGCATCTCGATGTCCGACAGCACGATGCTCGGCACCTCCTCGGCAAGTCGCTCGAGCGCGTCGAGCCCGTCCTTGGCGAGGGCGACGCGGAAGCCTTCGCGGAGCAGCAGGCGCTGCGTCACGCGGCGGACCGTCAGCGAGTCGTCGACCACCAGCACGAGCGGCGCAATCGCGACGACCGGCTCGTCGTACTCGGTGCCCTGGACGGTGCCGCTCAGCGCGGCATGCGTCGCGGTCCGCGCGCTCTCGCCGTACAGCGTGGCCAGCGCGACCGGGTTGTAGATCAGCGCGACCGCGCCGGACGCCAGCAAGGTCATGCCGGCCAGGCCGGGCAGGCGGGACAACTGCGGGCCGAGGTTCTTGACGACCACTTCCTGATTGCCGACGACTTCGTCGACGTGCACCGCGATGCGCTGCTGCGCGCTGCGCACAATGACCACGGTGCGGGTCCGCTCGGAAGACTCCGCGGGGATTGCGCTCAGCTGAAGCAGCGCGCCGAGCCAGAAGAACTGCAGCGTCTTGTCGGCGAGCGGATAGCCGCCGGTCCAGTAAGCCTCTTCGAGCTCCACCGGCGTGGCCCGCCGCACCATCTCGATCAAGGTCGACGGCACCGCGACCGTCGTCTCGCCGCAGCGCAGCATCACGACCTGCGTGACGGCAGTCGTCAAGGGGAGGATCAGCTTGAACGAGGTGCCCTTGCCGGCTTCGGTCGCGGTCTCGATCCGACCGCCCATCGCGACGACGTCGGAGCGGACCACGTCCATCCCGACACCGCGCCCGGCCAGCTCGGTCACGCTGGTCGCGGTCGAAAAGCCCGGCGCGAAGATCAGATTGGCGAGCTCGGCGGCGGTCGGTTCGGTCGACCCGTCGAGCAGCCCCATCTCGAGGCCCTTGCGCCGGATGCGCTCGAGGTCGAGGCCGCCACCGTCGTCACGGATCTCGACGCCGACTTCGTTGCCCTCGTGCGAGAGCGCGACGATGATCGAACCGGCCGCTTCCTTGCCTGCGGCCTTGCGTCGCTCGGGCGATTCGATCCCGTGCGTCACGCAGTTGCGCAGCAGGTGCTCGAAGGCGCCCGTCATCCGGTCGAGCACGCCGCGGTCGATCTCGATCGAGCCGCCGACGATGTCGAGACGCACCTGCTTGCCGGTTTCCTTCGCAGCCTGCCGCACGACGCGATAGAGGCGATCGGACAGGCCTTCGAACTCGACCATGCGCGTGCGCAACAGGTCGTCCTGCAGGTCGCGCGTCATGCGCGACTGCGCAACCAGCTCATCCTCGGTCGACTCCAACGAGCGCTGCAAGGTGCGCTGCACCGTGGCGACGTCGTTGACCGACTCGGCCATCATCCGGGTCAGTTCCTGGAAGCGCGTGAAGCGG
>Ga0207691_10002342_pt1 | contig 18563 bp, 18 predicted proteins | sample KBSM13metaG_FD_184327 | JGI IMG/M metagenome (GOLD analysis project Ga0207691, IMG submission 184327) | Miscanthus rhizosphere microbial communities from Kellogg Biological Station, Michigan, USA - KBS M1-3 metaG (SPAdes) (version 2) | ecosystem: Host-associated > Plants > Roots > Rhizosphere >... | reverse complement strand
GAGAGCACTGCTGAAGCTAAAAGCCTGACAGTTAGCGATCAGCCATCAGCCATCAGCTCAAACGGCGGCGCACTAGCGGTCCGCAGTTTGAGCTGATGGCTCATGGCTGATGGCTGATAGCTTTCAACAAATGACCGATATCCGAGTTGGAGTGGTCGACGTGTACGTGATTCGCCCGTACCGCGCCGATTGGCTCGTGCTTTCGCTCCAGCGGTCGAGTGGGACGCGATGTCCGGGCTCATGGGAGACCGTCCACGGTCGGATCGAGCCCGATGAACGGCCGGAACAGGCGGCGGTTCGCGAGGTGCGTGAGGAGACTGGGCTGGAGCTCGACCGGCTCTATAACGTCACCTGCCAGCCGTTCTATCTGCACACGCTCGGTGTCGTCGAGATGGCCGTCGTCTTTGCGGCGTTCGTGACGGAACGCGCCGACGTTAGGCTGGGGGCCGAGCACCAGCGGTTCGAGTGGCTCTCCATGACCGACGCGGCAGCCCGGTTCACTTGGCCCCGCGAGCGCGAGGCGCTGGAGCACATCAGGATCCTGCTGGGCACCGGCGACGCGGGCCCGGCTGAGGACGTGCTGCGCGTGGTCTAGGGGCGCGTCCCCGAGCCTGGCTTGACGCTCGTCAGCTTCGTGGCCTCCGGTGGCGCGTTAGGCTTCACGCGCACGCTCTTGGCCGGAATCCCGACATACACGTGATACCCGCGCACGTCCTTCGTCGCGACCGCCATTGCGCCGACCATCCCCTGCTCGGCGACGTGGACCCCAGCCAGCACCGTCGCGTGATAGGTGATGCGCACGCCGTCGTCGAGCACCGTGACCGCGTCGGTCACATCGCGCTGATCCACGATGCTGTGCGTATGGCTGTAGATGTTGGCGTAGTCGCTGATCGACACGTTGTTCCCCATGACGATCCCGCCGCGGTCATCGAGCAGCACGTGTCGGTGGACGACGACGTTGTCACCGGCCTCGATGTTGTAGCCGAAGGAGAATTCGACGTGCTGAAACGCTTTGAAGTTCGCGCCGACGCGCTTGAAAATGTGCGGTGCGAGCACTCGCCGGAGCTTGACGCCGAGGTCCACGTTCTGGCCGCCGATGGGCAGCCGGTCGAACGAATACCATAGCCATAGCAGCGGTTTCACGCGCTGAAATTTCTCCGCGTCACACTCGGCGTAATACTCCGGCTCGAGCGTCACGTTGCGCGGGTCCAGGGCGCCCAGGGCGAGCCGTGTGGCGAGCGGGAGCGACGAATCCTCCACCGCCGTTTCCCAGTTCGACGCGTAGTCAGGATACGCGAGCTCGGCCAGCGTTCGCCGACAGAGGAGCGCACGGTCACAGAGCGGATCGGACAACGCCGCCCCAAGCTGCTCGAGCCAGGCATCGGCGAGCTTGGCGTTGTCGCATGGAGGCAGCGATCGGAGAGGACGCAAAACCATGGCGGGTGAAAGAATGCGAGAGTGGGAGAAGCCTAACGTTCAGCGACCGGGCAAGATCAGGGCGCGCGGCGCGCCGCCGCCCGGCTCTTGACCAGGGCGCGCTCGCGCTCGATCTGGGGAAGCATCTGCCCCCAGGAGTCGTTGCGGGCCGTTTCGTACGAAACCGTGAGTGGCTGCTGCACGTCGAGCTGACCGTCAAATACGTACAACCCATCCTGTCGGCCATTCTGCCGGAGCCGTTGCTCCCCGAACCCGGGCGTGATGGGCAGAATATCGAGCGGTCGAAAGTCGCGCCCGACGTTCGTGATGATGAACTCGCGAGGACTGAATCTGGTTTCCCCTTGCTCGACGGCGAAAAACGAGACGTACCAGAGACTGAGCTCGCGCACCGCGTTGCGCCGCGCAACGGCGGCGATCGCTTCGGATTTGCTCCGCTTGAGCTCCGACAGGGCTCGGTATGAGTCCGGCGACAGCAGCCGGATGATCGACTCGTCCAGCGGCGTGGCCCGGACCTGCAGGTTGGAGATCGTGAGCCGCAGCGAGATGTCATCCTGGCGAAGCGTTCCAAAGCCCGGCGGCGGGAGACCTGGCACCGTATCGGCCACTGGGCGCCGTGCTCCCGCCGAGGTGTCGGTCGCGGCGGTTGCACGTGGCGAGGCCGTGGTCGAGGCCGGCGGTGCCGAGGACGCACACGCCACGGTACAAACGAGCGACGCCACCACCAATGCGCGGCGATCCGGCGCCGTATGCGCGATGGTCATGGGACGAGAGGGGTTGTACCCGCCTCCGGCTCCGTGAGGGCAACGATCGCCGCCGCCAGCGCGTCACGCCCCAATCCAGTGTGTGCGCTGAACGGGATCACCTGATCGGCATCAAGCCCTAACGACGCGGTCAGCTCGTCAATACGAGCCGCCTTCGCTGTCGGCGAGAGCTTGTCGACCTTCGTAATGGCGACGATGGTAGGCGTGCCGAGGTCGCTCAGAAAATCGAGCATCTGAAGGTCGTCGTCACTCGGGTCTCGGCGGACGTCGATGAGCTGGACGACGCCGCGAAGGTTGCTCGAGCGACGCAGGTAGGCTTCGATGAGCGGCCGCCATTCCGCGCGCCGCTCTTTCGAGATCCTGGCATAGCCGTACCCCGGAAGGTCGACGAGCACGAACCGCCGGTTTACTTCGAAGAAGTTGATCTCGCGTGTGCGTCCCGGCGTGCGGCTCACGCGCGCGAACGCCTTGCGGCGCACCAGTTGGTTGAGGAGCGAGGACTTTCCGACGTTCGACCGTCCCGCAAACGCGATCTCGGGGAGCGCGCTATCGGGACGCCAGCCGTCGACCGTTGCCATCGGCCCGAGAAAGCGCAGGTCCCGAATCACGAGCGGGTCGGCCCCCGTGTCGGACGCCATCAGTGTGTGATCGGTGGCGACACGCTGACGTTCGGAGCGGTGATCGGGATGTCGGGAGCGGTCGCGGCCACGCCCGGGATCACCAGCGCCATGACCTCATCCATCGTGCGAACGGGGTGGAACTGAACCGCGGCCCGGACTTCGTCCGGCAGCTCCTCGAGCTCGCGCGCGTTCCCGAACGGGATGATGACGTGCGCGATGCCATTACGGTGCGCCGCGACCGACTTCTCCTTGAGGCCCCCAATGGGCAGGACACGGCCGCGCAGCGTGATCTCGCCCGTCATGGCCGTGTTCCCACGGACGGGGCGACCCGTCAGGGCGCTGATCACCGCCGTCGCGATGGCGATGCCTGCCGACGGGCCATCCTTCGGCGTCGCGCCATCGGGGATATGCACGTGGAGGTCGCGGCTCCGATGAAAGTCCCGATCGATTCCCAGGGCGGCCGCGCGCGAGCGCGCATAGCTCAGTGCGGCGCTCGCCGACTCCTTCATGACGTCGCCTAACGTTCCCGTGAGCTGCACCTTGCCGCGACCGCGCACCACTGCCACCTCGATCTCGAGCGTCTCGCCGCCCACCGACGTGTAGGCGAGCCCCGTCGCCACGCCCACCTTGTCCTCGAGGGACATGTCGGCCGGGTCGTACGGCGCCACACCCAGCAATGCGCGGAGATCGTCCGACGCCACCGTCTGGATCCCGGTCGTGGCCTCGGTGGGATGTGCGACGACCTCGGCGGCGCTCGTCTCAGCGGGCTTTTTGGCCCGCGAACGTTTCGCCGGTGCCGCCGTCGATGGCTCGGCCGCCGGGCGCTCGTTAGGCTCTGCCGCGCCGGCTGCCGGGACGCTGGGTTCCGCCCGCCGGCGAGCCAGCTTGCGGCCGATGCGAGCGATGCGGCGTTCGAGGTCCCTCACGCCGGCCTCGCGCGTGTAGCGATGGATGATGTCTGATACGGTCGCCTGGTCGAACGTGACCGACGCCGGGTCGATCCCGTTCTGGCGCAGCTGCTTCGGGATGAGGAACTGCCGCGCGATCGCCTGCTTCTCGAGATCCAGGTAGCCGGGCAGTCGGATGATCTCCATCCGGTCCCGCAGCGGCTCCGGTATCGTCGACAGCGAGTTCGCCGTCGTGATGAACAGCACGTGCGACAGGTCGTAATCGACCTCGAGGTAGTGGTCGCTGAAGTTGCGATTCTGTTCCGGGTCCAGGACCTCGAGGAGTGCCGATGCCGGGTCGCCGCGATAGTCCTGCCCAAGCTTGTCGATCTCGTCGAGCAGGACCACGGGGTTTACCACCTCCGCGCGACGCATGGCCTGGATGACCCGCCCGGGCATCGAGCCGATGTACGTGCGGCGGTGACCACGGATCTCCGCTTCGTCGCGCACGCCGCCTAACGACATGCGCGCGAACCGCCGTCCGAGCGCCCGGGCCACCGAGCGCCCGAGCGATGTCTTCCCGACGCCCGGCGGCCCGACGAGGCAGAGAATGGGCCCCTCGAGCTTGCCGACCAGCGACAGCACCGCGATGTAGTCCAGAATCCGTTCCTTCACCTCGACCAGGCCGTAATGATCCTCGTCGAGGATCACACGAGCCTTGGCCACGTCGAGCGCGTCGTCGGTTCGCTCGGTCCACGGCAGCGCGAGCACCCAGTCGACGAAGTTCCGCGCGACCGTCGCCTCGGGCGACAGCGGTGACATGCGACGCAGCTTTCGAAGCTCCCGATGGGCTCTCGCCTTCACGACGTCCGGCAGCCCCTTCTTCTCGATGGCGGCCTCGAGGTCGCCGAAGTCATCGTCCTCCTGACCAAGCTCCCGATGAATCGCCTTGAGCTGCTCCTGCAGGTAGAACTCGCGCTGGTTCTGAAACAGTGAACCGCGAACGTCGTCCTCGATCTTCCGCTCGAGCCGAAGGATCTCGATCTCGGCGGCGAGCAGCTGTGCCAGCTGCGAGAGCAGGGCAGGGAGCGTCGACGCCTCGAGCAGCGTCTGCCTAACGTCGTGCCGAACGGCGAGGTGCGCGGCCACCGCGCATGCCTGGCGCTCCTCGGACGCGGTCGCCTGCACGAGCGTGACGACCTCCGCCGGAATCCGCCGGTGAAGCGACACGTACTCCTCGAACAACGAGAGCACGCGCCGACCCAGCGCCGACTGATCCGCGGGCTCCGACTCGTCCACGAACGGTTCGGGGGCGATCGTCGCCCGCAGCGTACCGGCTGACGTCGCGTATCGCGTCACGCGCGCTCGCGCGATGCCCTCGACGAGAATCTTGGTCGTGCCGTTCGGCAGCCGAACCACCTGCATCAGCCGGGCGACCACGCCGATCCGGAACAGGTCAGCGGCGGCCGGGTCCTGCTGATCGGCGTTCCGCTGGGCGACGAGGAGAACGACGTTCCCGTCGTTGGCTGCCGCATCGACGGCGGCGAGAGACTGCGAGCGCCCGATAATGAGCGGCATGACGACGTACGGAAACAGCACGACATCACGGAGCGGCAGTACCGGCAAGCGTTCCGGCACCTGGAAGCGCTCGGTATCGCGGGTAAGGATCAGAGACATGGCAGAAACTTACCCGCCAACTGGGGACTAGGGACTGGGGACTGGGCTCGGACGCCCCACAACGCGAATAGGCCTCCGCTTGCACTCAAGGTTCAGTGCGCGCGGAGGCCTAATTGTCTAGAGGGATATCCCAGCCGAGTCCCCAGTCCCTAGTCGCCAGTCCCCACTAGGCTTCCTTCTTCTGTCGTTTCGGCGAGATCTCGAGAAGCGGCGGAGTGCCCTGGGTGACGCACGGCTCGGTCACCTTTACCTCGACCACGTCCTCCCGGCTGGGCAGCTCGAACATCACATCCATGAGGATCTCCTCGAGGATCGCCCGCAGGCCGCGAGCGCCAGTGCCGCGCTTGAGCGCCTTCTGCGCGATCGCGCGTAACGCGCTCTCCTCGAACCCGATCTTCACTTCCTCGAGCTCGAACAGCTTCGTGTACTGCTTCGTGAGCGCGTTCTTGGGCTCCTTGAGGATCTTCACGAGCGCATCCTCGTCGAGCGCCTCGAGCGGCACACAGACCGGCAGTCGGCCGACCAGCTCAGGAATCAAGCCGTAGCGAAGCAGGTCATCAGGCTCGACCTCGGCGAAGGGGTTCTTCGCTATCTGCTTTGCCTTCCCGCTCTTCACCTCTTCCTGGGTGAAACCGATCTGCTTTCTCCCGACGCGCGACTCGATGATCTTTTCGAGGCCATCGAACGCGCCGCCGCAGATGAACAGGATGTCCTTCGTGTTGATCTGGATGTATTCCTGCTGCGGATGCTTGCGACCACCTTGTGGCGGCACCGAAGCGACCGTGCCCTCGAGGATCTTGAGGAGCGCCTGTTGCACGCCCTCGCCGGAGACGTCCCGCGTTATGCTCGGGTTCTCGGATTTACGGGCGATCTTGTCGATCTCGTCGATGTATACGATTCCACGCTCGCACTCGGCGACGTTGAAATCGCCTGCCTGCAGCAGCCTGACGAGAATGTTCTCGACATCTTCGCCGACGTAGCCCGCTTCGGTCAGCGTCGTGGCATCCGCGATGGTGAACGGGACATCGAGGATGCGAGCGAGCGTCTGGGCGAGCAGCGTCTTGCCGACCCCCGTGGGTCCGATGAGCAGGATGTTCGACTTGTCGAGCTCGACATCGTCGTCACGAGCGGACGCGGAGTTGATGCGCTTGTAGTGATTGTAGACCGCCACCGACAGCGCCTTCTTCGCGTGCTCCTGCCCGATCACGTACTGGTCGAGGACGTCCTTGATCTCGTGCGGCGACGGGACCTGGGTAATTGCCTCGGCTACCTCGCGCTCTTCGTCCTCGGCGAGAATCTCGTTGCAGAGGGCGATGCACTCGTTGCAAATGTAGACCGAGGGACCGGAAATGAACTTCCGGACCGAGTCTTTCGATTTGCCGCAGAACGAGCAGCGGAGGTGTTTATCGTGGGACATGGCGGTCCGTGATGCGGGGTACCCACGCCGCTCCGGCGGGGGTGCTCGGGATAGCTAATAGACGTCCCCTTACGGGGTCAAGCAAAATCAGAGGCGTCGCTTGTGAAATCGTTCACGAGGCGACGCCCCTTCACATCACAAAGTCATCGACGGCTGCTTCGAGGGCTCAACGAGCTCGCCGCGCTGCGCGATCACGTGATCCACAATGCCATAGGCCTTGGCTTCCTCGGCGGACATGAATCGGTCACGATCGATGTCGCGCTCGATCTGCTCCACGGGTCGACCGGTGTGCTTGGCCATGAGCTCGTTCATCTTGCCGCGAAGGTAGATGATCTCCTTCGCCTGAATCTCGATGTCTGCCGCGGTGCCCTGCGCACCGCCCGACGGCTGGTGAATCATGATCCGCGAGTGCGGTAGCGCCGAGCGCTTGCCGTTTCGTCCCGCCGCGAGGAGGAATGCGCCCATGCTCGCCGCCAGGCCCATGCAAATTGTGTTCACCGGCGACTTCATCCACTGCATCGTGTCGTAGATCGCGAGACCCGCCGACACGCTCCCGCCGGGCGAATTGACGTACAGATGAATGTCGCGCTCCGCATTGTCTGCCTCGAGGAACAGCAGCTGGGCGATCACGATGTTGGCGACGTCATCGTTGATCGGCGTCCCGAGGAAGATGATGCGGTCCATGAGGAGCCGCGAGAAAATGTCGTACGTGCGCTCGCCTCGACTCGAACGCTCGATGACGTACGGAGGATAGATCGTCGGCATATAAGGCTTCCCTGACGGTGAAAGATCTACTCGAAAACTAGCCGTTCGTCTCGACCGTGTTTCGCTCGAGGAGCCACTTGAACACCTTGTCCTCGGTGATCGAGCGCTCCAGTTCCTTGAGTCGTCCCGCTTTCTGCAGCGACGCGTAGAGCTGGCCCGGATCGCCGCCGCGCTTCGCGGCAGTCTCCGCGATGCGGTCATCCAGATCCGCCTCCGTCGCCGTTAGGCTCTCTCGCTCGGCGACCGTATCGATGACGAGATCACGCCGCACCTGCCGCTCAGCCATCGGACGGAATTCCGTTGCGAACCGGTCCTTCTCGCCTTCCGGGATCTGATAGGCATTCGCGTACGCGTCCACGAGCTGTGCGACCCAGCTTGGTGGAATGTCGAACTGGTTGGCGCCAATGATGTCATCGAGCAGTCGCTGGCGGACCTCGGACTCCGTCTCTCGCTGGGCGTTCGCTTCGAGATCGTCGCGCACGGCCTTGCGCAGCGCGTCGATCGAATCGAAGTCGCCGACTTCGCGCGCGAACGCGTCGTCGAGCTCTGGAAGCGTCTTCCGCTTCACGTCCTGAACGGTGACGCGAACCTTCTTGGTCTTCGAGCGCTGCGCTTCATCGGGGAAGTCTTCCGGCCATTTCACGGGCCGCTCGACCGTCTGTCCCGGCTGCGCTTCCATGATCAGCTCTTCGATGCCGGGAATCGCCTGGCCGGCTCCGAGGACGAGTGGATACTGTTTGCCCTCCGGCATGGCGCCCGTTTCGTCCGCGGTTGCCAGCACGACCGTCACCATGTCACCGGGCGCTGGCTTGTCCTCGACCGGTGTCCACGTCGCGCGCTGGTCGCGCACCTGATCCACCTGCTCGCGAACCTGCTCGTCGGTCACGTGTCGCTCGGTGCGCTGGACGCGGAATCCCTGTATGCGTTGCAGCGCGATCTCCGGACGGACTTCGAGGTGAAGCTCGAACGTGAGCGGCTCGTTCTCGCCGAACTTCACGTCGTGCACGTGCGGTTGCGATGCAAGCTTCAACTGCTCGCGCTCCACGACCTCCTTGTAGGCCTCCTGTACGAGGCTCTCGAGCGTTTCCTGTCGGATGGCATCCGCGAACTTCTTCTTGACCATCGCCGGCGGGGCCTTGCCCGGACGGAAGCCCGGCAGCCGGACGCTGCTCGCGTAGCGGCGCGCGGCTTTGTCCTCGGCGTCACGCACTGTCTCGACCGGCACCGAGATCTGAAGGAGGCGCTCGACCCCGTCGGTCTTTTTCGGAGTGATCTCGATGTTCATCACAGGTACGAGGGAAGTAACGTGTCCAGGCGGCTCGGCGGCGTCAGCGCTCGGACGGCGCCGTTCGGGGTCACCCGGTGACCGCCGCTGGAGCGGAAACCTAACCCACCGTCCGGAGCGCACCAACCCGAGCATCCGCCCGCCTGGGACGCCGTTCGTCGATCGGGTGAGGTGGTTTCACTCGAACCGGCTTCCCAAGCCGGTTCAGTGTCTCTAGAGTGATGCAGACTCCAACAAGGGTTTGTCGATGCGGGCGGACATCATCGAGGCGGCCAAAAAGGCGTACGCAAGCTCCGGCGATGCGATCACACTCGGATCCGTCCTCGCCGACGGCGAGTGCGATCCGGAGCCCGTCGTCCGGATTCCGCTCGCGATGCTCAACCGGCATGGGCTGATTGCCGGTGCAACCGGGACCGGCAAAACGCGAACGTTGCAGCTCGTTGCCGAGCAGCTGTCGCGTGCCGGCGTGCCCGTCTTTCTCTCCGACGTGAAGGGGGACCTGTCCGGCGTGGGCACGGCCGGGACGCCTAACGATCGGATCACCCAGCGGGCGAACGATACCGGCTTCGCCTGGAGCCCGAGCGCGTTCCCGGTCGAGTTTCTGAGCCTCACTGGGAAAAGCGGCGCCCAGTTGCGTGCGACGGTGTCGGCGTTCGGCCCACTTCTCCTCTCGAAGGTGCTCGGCCTGAACGACACGCAGACGAGCGTGCTCACGCTCGTGTTCAAGTATTGCGATGACAAGGGTCTGCTGCTGCTCGATTTTTCCGATCTGCGCGCCGTCCTCCAGTATCTCGCCGGCGATGGCGCCGCGGAGCTCAAGGACTACGGCGGAATGTCCAAGCAGACAGTGGGGGTGCTGCTCAGAGAGATGGTGGAGCTTCAGCAACAGGGGGCGGAGGCGTTTTTCGGGGAACCGGAGTTCAACATCGAAGACCTGATGCAGACGGAGCGAGACGGCCGTGGTCTCGTCAGCGTTCTCGAGCTGAGCGACGTGCAGGACAAGCCGGCACTCTTCTCGACGTTCATGCTCTGGCTGCTCGCGTCGCTCTACAACCACCTTCCCGAGGTCGGGGACGTCGACAAGCCCAAGCTCGTGTTCTTCTTCGATGAAGCCCACCTCCTGTTCGACAATGCGAGCAAGGCGCTGCTCGACGAGGTCGAGAAGGTCGTGCGGCTCATTCGGTCCAAGGGCGTCGGGATCTTCTTCATCACCCAGAGCCCCAAGGACATCCCTGCCGATGTGCTCGGCCAGCTCGGGAATCGCGTGCAGCACGCACTCCGCGCCTTCACTGCCGATGACGACAAGGCACTGAAGGCGGCCGCCCGGACGTTCCCGAAAACGCCGTTCTACGACATCGAGGAGACGCTCACGACGTTAGGCATCGGTGACGCGTTCGTGACCGTCCTCGCGCCTAACGGCGCTCCGACGCCGCCGTTCGCCACGCGGCTCATTCCTCCCGCTGCGCGAATGGGCCCGCTCACCGACGCCGAGATGGCGCAGCGGCTCTCGTCATCGGCGCAGGTGAAGGAGTACGCGGCCGCGATCGACCGCGAGAGCGCACGAGAGATGCTGGCGAAGCGCGTGGCCCCCGCCGCGCAGCCGGCCGGCGCGCCCGACGGCGCGAGCCCAGCGGCGGGTCCCGCGGCGCCAGCGCGATCGGGTGGCCGCGCGCCAAAGCCGGAGCCATCGACGTTCGAGAAGGTCATGAACTCGCCACTCACTCGCACGGTGGCGGGCGTCGTGGCGCGTGGGATCATGGGGGCGCTTCTGCCGCGCCGGAGCAGCTCGACGAGAAGCAAGCGAAGCGTCTGGTAGCGCAATCGCACTACAGTCTGCGCGGCCTGCGATCCCCGACGAATGCGAAAGGGGGGACTCGAACCCCCACGGGTTTCCCCACTGGATCCTAAGTCCAGCGCGTCTACCAATTCCGCCACTTCCGCAAAAAACGAAGACGGGGCGATCGCTGCGATCGCCCCGTCTCATCGATCGGCTCGGATAATCTAACTATTTCTCGCTGCCGACCCGGATGTTCACGACTCGCGTCGCAGCACCCTGCACGCCCGGATTGAACACCTGGAGGCTCACGATGTCGCCATCCTTCGCGCGCGACAGCACCCCCTGGAGGTCCTCAACCGAGTGGACTTCCTTGCGCGGCGTGGGGAAGAGAATCGCGGTGATGACGTCGTCCTTGAATAGCCGTCCCCGGGCCGGGCCGGCCGCGTCGATATCCACGACCTGAACCCCGTCACGGTTGTTGCCGGAACGCATCGCGCTCCGGACCTCGGACGACAGCGGTTCCACCTTCACGCCAATCTTGTCGTAGGTGACGCTGCCATTGGGGTTCGCATTGTCATCGTCATTGTCGCGCGACGCGACGGTCGCGTTACTGGGCGCCTCGGCCAGCTTCACCTTGAACGTCTTCTTCGTGCCGTACCGCATGACATCCACGGTGACAGTCTCACCCGGCTCGTGCCCACGAATGATTCGCTGCAGCGTGCTCACGCGATCGATCGGCTTGCCGTCAGCAGCGACGATGACATCACCAGCCTCGAGACCAGCCGCCCGCGCCGGGCTGTTGTCGTCACTGTAACCACCAACGAGCACGCCTGCGATGTCTTTGAGCCCTGCGACGCTGGCATCCTCTGGACTGACAGGCGAGATCTGCACGCCGATCACGGCCCGACGCACGCGGCCATGCTCGACGATGTCATCCATCACCTGCTTGGCAAGCGTGATTGGAATGGCAAACCCGTAGCCGGAGTAGTACCCGGTCTGGCTCGCGATCGCGCTGTTGATGCCGATCACTTCGCCGCGGGAGTTGACGAGCGGCCCACCGGAGTTCCCCGGGTTGATGGCCGCGTCGGTCTGAATGAAGTCGGTGATCGCGTAGGCGTCACGGTTGAGCCCTTGAAGCTCCGTACTGCCGCGCCCTTTCGCGCTCACGATTCCCGCGGTGACCGTGAAGTCGAGGCCAAGCGGGTTGCCGATCGCGAGGACCCACTCACCAACGCGCGCGGACTCGTCGTTGCCAAGCGTCGCGGTGGGCAGATCCTTGCCTTCGATCTTGATGACCGCGACGTCGGTCGTCGGATCGCGGCCCACGACCTTCGCTTTGAACACGCGGTGATCGGTGAGCGTCACGTTCAGCCGATCGAAGTCCTCGACGACGTGGTTGTTGGTGAGGATGTAGCCGTCTTTGCTGACGATGAAACCGGAGCCGCTCGCTTCGGCGGGAGCGGATCGCGGATCGAACTTCTGGAAGAAATCCTCGAGGCCTGGCGGGCCGTTGCGGCGCGGTGAGCGCTGAACGCTCTGCTTCGCATCCCGCTCTGCCTGGATCGAAACGACGGCAGGCGTCACGTGCTCGGCGATCGACACGAACGCATTGCTCGCGTCGGCGATTGGCTTGACTTCCTGGACCGTTGGCTTCGCGGAGGTGCCACGCGACTGCGCGTAGCCGAAACGGGTGAGATCGAATCCGGACGCGAAGACGATACCGCTGGCGAAGGCGATCGCCACGGCCGCACCGAATCGCGCGCGTGCGAGTGTACGAGACGACATAGCTCTGTGTCCTTGCTTGGACTTTATCGAATGTATGGACGCTACACGTCCGCCGTCGAGCAATTATGCCACGGAAAAGCGTGCCGCGGCGGGGTTCCTTTCGTAGGACACCGACAGGTGTCGAAGAGTTTCCGGTTCATCTGCGATGCTGACGGGGCCGGCAAACCGCCCGGCCCCGCGCACTTCCTCTCTGTGGACCTTCGTGCACGTCCAGTGGTCACCTGTAAGCTGGACGCCGAAGCTGAACCGTCGCTAACGCTACTTCTTGCCCTCGTCGACAATCTCGTAGTCGGCTTCGACGACATCGTCGGGCTTCTGTGAGGAAGTCGCGCCCGCGGGCTCGCCAGGCTGCGGCTCGCCTCCCGGCGGTGGCGAGGACTGCTGCTGCGCGTAGAAGGAGCGACCGGCCTCCTGGAATGCGGAGGCCAACTCCTCCTGCGCCGAGCGGATCTCGCCCATGTCATCGCCGCGCAGCGCCTTTCGTGCGCGCTCCACCGCGTTGTCGAGGCGAGTCTTCAGATCGGCAGGCAGCCTGTCCGCCCACTCCTTCGAGTTCTTCTCGACCTCGTAGGTGAGGCTGTCGAGCCGGTTTCGAACGTCGATCTCCTCACGGCGCTGTTTGTCGGCCTGCGCGTTTTTCTCGGCGTCGTCGACCATGCGCTTGATCTCGGCGTCGGAGAGACCGCTCGACGCCTCGACACGGATCTTCTGCTCCTTGCCGGTGGCCTTGTCGCGCGCCGTCACGTGCAGGATGCCGTTCGCATCGATGTCGAAGGTGACTTCGACCTGCGGCATGCCGCGCGGAGCGGGCGGAATTCCGGTGAGCTGGAATTTCCCGATCGTCTTGTTGTACACGGCGAGCTCACGCTCTCCCTGGAGCACATGGATCTCGACCGTCGTCTGGTTATCGTCGGCCGTCGAGAACGTCTCGCTCTTTTTCGTCGGGATCGTCGTGTTGCGCGGGATGAGCACCGTGGTTACGCCGCCCAGCGTCTCGATGCCGAGAGAGAGCGGGGTGACGTCGAGCAGCAGCACGTCCTTCTGCTCACCGGTGAGGACCGCGCCCTGAACCGCGGCGCCGATGGCTACGACCTCGTCCGGGTTCACGCCCTTGTTCGGCTCCTTTCCGAAGAAGTCCTTCACGATCTGCTGCACCTTCGGAATGCGAGTCGAGCCACCGACCAGCAGGACCTCATCGATGTCCTTCGGATCGATGCCAGCGTCCTTGAGTGCCTGCTTCATTGGCGGGATCGTGCGCTGGATGAGGTCGTCCACCAACTGCTCGAATTTCGCGCGGGTGAGCGTGTAGTTGAGGTGTTTGGGGCCTGACTGATCGGCCGTGATGAACGGCAGGTTGATGTCCGTCTGTTGCGTGGACGAGAGCTCCATCTTGGCCTTCTCGCCGGCTTCCTTCAGGCGCTGGAGCGCCATCGGATCCTTCGAGAGGTCGATACCCTGGTCGCGCTTGAACTCGCTTACGAGCCAGTCGATCACGCGTTGGTCGAAGTCGTCGCCGCCCAGGTGCGTGTCGCCGTTCGTGGATTTCACCTCGAACTGACGGGAGCCATCGACATCATAAAGCTCTAGAACTGAGATGTCGTAAGTGCCTCCGCCAAGGTCGAATACGGCAACCTTCTCATCCTTTTTCTTATCGAGGCCGTAAGCGAGGGCGGCCGCCGTGGGCTCGTTGATGATTCGGAGCACGTCTAGCCCGGCGATCTTGCCCGCGTCCTTGGTGGCCTGACGCTGCGAGTCGTTGAAGTAGGCGGGAACAGTGACCACCGCCTTCGAGACCGAGTGCCCGAGGTAGTCCTCGGCGGTCTGCTTCATCTTCTGGAGGATCATCGCCGAGATCTCGGGCGGCGTATATCGCTTGCCCTGTACCTCGACCGTAGCGACGTCGTTACCTCCCGACACGACCTTGTACGGGACGCGTTTGATCTCGTCGCTGACCTCGCTGATCTTGCGACCCATGAACCGCTTGATCGAGAAGACCGTGTTCTGCGGATTCGTGACTGCCTGACGCTTCGCGATCTGACCCACCAGGCGTTCGCCGTCCTTCGTGAACCCAACCACCGATGGCGTCGTTCTTCCACCTTCGGAGTTGGGAATCACGACGGGGTCGCCGCCCTCCATCACGGAGACGACCGAGTTCGTGGTGCCCAGATCGATGCCAATTACCTTATCTGCCATTGCGCCCTCGCAGGGAGAAAAAAGATCGAAGTCGAGCTGAAGCGTCTGATTCGACCGACACGCGCTCGCTCGCAACGTGGTCCGGTGGGTGGCAAGGTCAGGGCCGGGCCGTTACGTCAGTTTGGCAGATTTCGGCGGCGCGATCCCGAGCATCGGATCGCCAGTGGCAGTCGATTGCGTCCTACTAACGCGTCAGCACCTCACCTCTCGCGACGCCAATGATCCCGATCAGCGACGAAAACCCGACGCTTCGCACTCCGGTCATGACCTACCTGTTGCTCGCGCTCATGCTCGCGACATGGGTGGTTGTCGAGGGCGCCGGGACGAACGCCACGCAGCTCGCCGCGGCGGTGTGCAACTACGGGCTGGTGCCTGCCGAACTCACGCACGGGCGCCCCGTTGGGTTCTCGATCCCCATCGGTCCGAACCTCGCCTGCCAGATCGACGACAGCGCGATCAACGTCCTGACGCCGCTCCTCTCGATGTTTCTGCACGGGAGCTGGGGACATCTCCTAGGCAACGCAATCTACTTCTGGGTGTTCGGCAACAACGTCGAAGACAGCATGGGGCGTTTCCGCTTTCTGGTGTTCTATCTGGTTTGTGGGCTCGCCGCGGCGGCGACGCACGTGATGGTCGACCCGAGGTCTCCGGTCCCAACTGTCGGCGCGTCCGGCGCGATCTCCGGCATTCTCGGCGCGTATCTCGTACTTTACCCACGCGTCCGCGTTAGGTATTTCGTCTTCCTGTTCTTCGTGCGGTTTCCCGCCTGGGTGGCGCTCCTGTGGTGGTTCGCGACCCAGGTGCTGACGGGGTTACCTCAGCTCAACCAGGTGGACCCGGAGGTGTCCGGGGGCGTGGCGGTTTGGGCGCACGTCGGCGGATTCGTCGCTGGGGTGCTGCTCGTGAAGCTGTTCGAGAATCGCTCGCTCGTGTCGCGGCGCACAATGGTGTCGGATGCTCGCGGGGTATGGCAGTAGCGACGCGAGTCGCCGGGAACCGCGCGTTGCGGCTCCCCCTCGCCGTCCTATGTTTCCACGCGTGCAGATAGCTCGCGTCATCGGTCGCGTCGTCTCGACGGTCAAGCAGGACACGCTGGCCGCCGTCACCCTGCAGTGGATCCAGCCAATCACCACGGCGGGAGCCGACGTGGGCAAGGCGCTAGTCGCCGTCGATCGGGTCGGCGTTGGGCCGGGCGAAGTCATCTACTTCATAACGTCTCGTGAGGCCGCGCTGACGCTCGACAATCCGTTCGCGGCGGTCGACGCGGGGATCGTGGGAAAGGTGGACTGGGTCGACATTGGCGGCCGCCAGGTGCTGCGCGCCGATGACATCGATGGGAACACCGCCGCGGGCGAGCCCGCGGCGATCTGAGAGGAAAAGCGTGTATCTCGCGCGTGTTATTGGCGACGTCGTCTCCACCCACCGTCACGAACACCTCGGTCAGAAGAAGCTGCTACTCGTCCGCCGGCTCGATCTCGAGGATCGGGAAGAAGGCGCCGAGGTCATAGCGCTCGATGTGATTGGAGTTGGCGTGGGCGAAAAAGTGCTCGTGGTGCAGGAGGGCAACGCGGCGCGGTCGCTGTTCAAGGACCCGAACATCCCGGCGCAGGCCGTCGTCGTCGGCGTCGTCGATCGCGTGGACGTCGACCGTCAATGAGCTCCGACATGGATCTCGACGCCCTTGCAGCGCGCATCGCGCGCGAGCTGTCCCGCGCTGATCAGGTCGGGAATCGGGAATCGGCGGGAGCCCAGCGAAGCTGGGCAGATGGGAATCGGGAATCGACCGGCGGGACCACCGAAGGGCGGGGGCTTGCCACCGCGGATAATTCGCCGGGCGTCCGGTACGTTCGCGAGAACGCGCGAATCGCAGAGTTCATCGACCACACGCTGCTCAAGGCCGAGACGACGCGTGCGGACATCGACCAGCTCTGCTCGGAGGCGCTCGAGCACGAGTTCGCCGCGGTGTGTGTCAACCCGGTGTGGGTGCCGCGCTGCGCCGAGCGGCTCCAGGGGAGCCGGGTTGCCGTGGCGACCGTGGTCGGCTTCCCGTTAGGCGCCAACCAGTCCGAGGTCAAGGCCGCGGAAGCATCGCTGGCGATCCGACAGGGTGCGAGTGAGATCGACATGGTTGCCGCCGTGGGCCATATCAAGGGCGGTGACTGGAATCATGTCGCGGACGACATCGCCGCCGTGGTGCGGGCGGCAGCGGGACGTCTCGTGAAGGTCATCATCGAGTCGGCGCATCTCACGCCGGTGGAGATCATCAAGGCCAGTGCGCTCGCGCGCGACGCGGGGGCGCACTACGTGAAAACGAGCACCGGCTTTCACGCAGCTGGTGGCGCAACGGCGGAGGCGGTGGCGCTCATGCGCCTGGTGGTTGGCGACTCCATGGGGGTCAAGGCCTCGGGCGGCGTTCGCGATTGCGCGACGGCGCTGCGGATGATCGCCAACGGTGCAACGCGGATCGGCACCTCGAGCGGTGTGGGGATGGCCCAGTGCCTGGGACGTGGCCCGTTGCCGATGCACGAGCTGCTGGCATCCCCACACGCACACGAGGAGCGATGTGCCTCGGGGACCTGCCTGACGAGCGCCGCCACGACGAAGGGCGCGGCGGTCTATTGACGGGCGTTGACCGGCGCCGACGTGCGCTCGCCCGGCGTCGCGCGTTAGGCGGCGATGGGTTGGCCGGAGTGCGCGCAACCGACGCGAAGTCTCTCGCCGCGCACATCGGGCCGGCCGTCCGGTCAAGTAGTTGTGTGTCTCGGTTCGGTAACGGAACGTGTAACGAACGGTGGCCTCGGGAGTTAGCGCATTGCGTTCAGTGACCGTGCCCGGGAAATTCTCAGGTCCGGGCACATTGAGTGCATCAAGCCGCCTGCGGATTCACTAGGAGGAACGACGTGGCACTTACCAGAAAGTTCATGGATTCCGAAGGGATGCACTGGCAGGTGTATGAGCTTTCTGACGATAGCGCGGCGCCCCGTTGGTTGTATTTCTTCTCGCGGGACGTGACGAAGTCGCTTTCCAGCTATCCCGATGACTGGGCCGTGATGGACTGGCCCGGGTTGGAACGACTCTGTCACCACGCGAGGCCGCCTGCCAGGCGCGATAGCAGGCCTCCACTGACCGCGCTCGGGCAGGGCGCCGAGCTCTGACGCTTCATAGCCGAGTTTCCCTTTGCGAATGCGAACGGGTCTCGGCTATGTTTGTCTCGGTTGTGTAACGAAGCCTGCGCCGCGCCAGTTGAGAGGCCGCCGCGTGGCCTTGGCCACCTCCGACGACACCCCGTGCGCCTCATCCCACGCGACGAAGGCTTTTTCGTTCTCTTCAACGAGCTGGCGAAGCGACTCAAGGAAGCAGCGCGTCTCCTGAATTGCCTGTTCGCCGAGCCGGACAGGCTCGATCACTACGTCGCCGCCATCAAGACCGTAGAACACGAAGCGGATGTGCTCACGCACGACGTCCGCGCGAGGATCGACCGCAGCTTCGTCACGCCGATCGACCGGGAGGACATTCACCGCCTCGCCACGGAGCTCGACGACGTCATCGACCTTCTCGACGGCACAGCGCGCCGAGTCGCGATGTTCCACATTGCCGAGTCCCGCCCGCCCGCGCTCAAGCTGTCCGACACGATCTCTCGCGCCGCCGACCACATTCAGGCTGGCGTGATGGCGATCAAGAAGCCGTCGGTCGTTGCGGAGAGCAGCCGCGCGATCAAGCGGCTCGAGGAGGAAGGTGATGCCATCTACCAGGACGCGGTCGGTGAGCTGTTTCGTGGCAAGCCCGATGCGCTCGAGGTGATGAAGTGGAAAGAGCTCTATGACACGCTCGAGCGAGCGCTCGATGAGTGTCAGGGCGTGGGCAACGTGCTGGAGAGCATCTCCCTCAAGAATTCGTGAGCCCGGTGGCGTACGTCGTCGTCATCGTCCTGATCGGCTTCGCGTTCGACTTCATCAACG
>Ga0207691_10002337_pt1 | contig 18571 bp, 16 predicted proteins | sample KBSM13metaG_FD_184327 | JGI IMG/M metagenome (GOLD analysis project Ga0207691, IMG submission 184327) | Miscanthus rhizosphere microbial communities from Kellogg Biological Station, Michigan, USA - KBS M1-3 metaG (SPAdes) (version 2) | ecosystem: Host-associated > Plants > Roots > Rhizosphere >... | reverse complement strand
GCGTTTGCCAGCAACCGTGATAACAGCGGTCCTTACAATTTTGACATCTACGTAATGAATGTCGACGGCTCGAATGTCCGGAGAATAGTCGATGACCCTGAGTATGATGCTGAGCCAAAGTGGTCGCCCGATGGTAAGAAGATCCTATTCATAACCGGAAGGAACGGCAACTTTGATGTTTACGAGGCGGACATCGATGGCACGGCCCAACGGAACCTGACTTCGGATTACGACAAGAACGACATCGCGGCTTCCTGGTCACCTGACAGCCACAACATTGCATTTGTCAGGAACATTCAAGGCAAAGAGCAGATCTTTGTTATGAACGCCGATGGTAGCAATCTCAAGCGTGTTACCAACGACTCATCAAATAATGGGCAGCCCTCGTGGTCGCCCGACGGCTCCAAGCTTGTGTTTCAGACTGATCGAGACGGCAACTTCGAGATATCTGTTATGAGCGTTGACGGCGAGTTGGTCCAACTTACAGATGATCGGGCCGATGATCTCGATCCCGACTGGTCTCCAGACGGAAGCAAGATTGCGTTTTCGAGCAATCGCGCCGGCATGCATCAGATTTACGTTGTGAATGTTGATGGAAGCTCGCCTACGCAAATCACGAGCTCGAAGGCGGACGATACTGAGCCCGCCTGGTCGCGCGACGGCAAACGGATAGCATTCGTGCGGGCGATAGACGGAAACACCGAGATCTATGTGGTCAATGCTGACGGCAGCAATGAAACCAGGTTGACCTTCGATCATGGGAGTAACACGTCTCCCAATTGGTCGCCCGCCGGAAAAATCTTCTTTGCAAGCAAGCGGGATGGCAACCGAGAAATATATGTAATGGATTCCGCCGGCGGTGGTATCAGCAGGTTTACAACGAACGGAGCGACATCGCCTGTCTGGTCGCCGGATGGAAGTAGAGTTGCTTTCGTCACTAAGAGCCCCGAGATAATTGGCACTTTTCACCCGCTAGAAGTGTTTGTCGCGGATCCGAATGGCAGCAACGTTAGGATGGTAACAACGGATCCCTCAAGCACTTTCGGACCGAGTTGGTCGGCCGACGGAGCCAACCTCGCTTTTGCTGTTGATAATGCTGGAGTCGGATCAAATATCTTTCAGATCGATTTGAATGGCGGTAATCGCAGGCGGTTGACCGCGGGACCGAAGTTTGACACACAACCGGCAATCTCACCCGACGGCTCAAAGATGGCCTTTCAGAGTAACCGCAACGGTAACTATGAGATTTACGTGATGAATCTTCGATAAAGGTTCACAAGTCTGCAGGCCAATAACGTCCACGAAATCACACGAATTATCACGAAACCCAAATCCCAAGAATTTGATTGGGTGTAGGTTCATGGTTCGTTCGCTTGGTGCAAAGTTGCCCGGATCTCGTAACGGCCTAAATATCTGCCTGGATGATCGACTTCAAGAAAATTTTTGCATACTGGAATCGAGGTCTGTTGCTCGACGCCAGTGTCTTTCTATTTCAACTGATCTCAATACGACTTCTCACCACGGCTGCTCTCAGTTTCGTGCGTCAGGCCGAAGCAGATGTTTTAGCTCAGACCGCCATTGGACTTTTTTTGGTCGGGCTCTTTGTTTTACAACCGCTGGGTCCGATTTTGAAGCGCTGGTCATTTCATGAGCACTTCCCTTCGTTCGAATCCCGGCAAAGCGGCCTCTCAAGTTTTCTGCTCTCCATCTACAAGTTTTTCTACATGGCCGCCATGTGGATTCTGATCTACCTGGCTTTTGTTTATTTCACGAGAGCCTTTCCGGATTTTCAGTCGGAGAGAATTGAAAAAATAGTGGTGGCGGTAGCTCTCGTGTTGCCGGTAGTTATCGGCATCGTAATCTTCAGATATTTCCGAAGACCGAAGAAACAACCACGCTGGAAGTTTCTGATGACTCCGAGGGCCGAGGCACTCGGCGACCTCTGCATGTTTCTTAACCTCATCTGTTTCCAGATGCTATTTAGTGTTTATGTTTCGTCCCCACATTTTTGGAATGCCTTACACAAGATAACGCGCCAGTCGTCGGGCGGCGTTTTTGATGGACTTGCCGGCAGGTTCTATCTCGCTGGGATAGCCGCTTTGCTTGCTTACTTCCCACCGCGCATCTTTTATCTCGCAATAGATCAGCACCGCAAAATCGCCTGGCTCATGATGCTCTTGGCGAACCTCCCCCTCATCTTTGCAATCGTCATGAATGCGCCTCCATCTCAGCCCGCGAAAGAGTGGCGAGAGCCATCGTTCACTGTCACAGCCGCCGAGCTTCATGACGAGCGGGAAGCAAATTATCAGGAGGCAATGAGGAAGTACCGGGGACAATACGTTAACGTCACGGGCCGGGTGCAAACGCGATTCTTCCCGCGCAGTCTTGAGCTTGACGACGAAATCGGCTTGGACGGTAAAGATGGTTACCCGTGGGTGTACTGTGCTTTCGACGAAGACCAGGTCGAGATAGCCGAATCGTTGGAGATGGGCCAACTGGTCACTCTCCAGTGCGTGGGATCAGACGATTGGTCTCGAGGGGCAGCACTGAAGCATTGCACGCTGGTAACAGCAAGGTGAACAGTGAGCCCCGGTTTTGACAGCGGCGGGTTGGACATCCTTAGTTCGGCTTGATAAGGATTGCTGAATCGACGCGGCCGTTCCCCTCTTCTTCGGTGCAAGTTGGTTGGATCCGTCTATCCCACACCAGAAGCCTATATCGCTAACCTGATCGATCCCTGCTACTAGTGAAGTGGCGCACACCGCCATTCTCAGAAATATTTCATAAGTCCTTCAAGACTTTTCAACCAGCTTTGCCGTACCGTCCCAAACTTGTTTTGCGAGCAGATTGTTCTACTTGACCAGTCAGTGACGCCGTTTGCAGAACAACTTAGTACAAACAAAGAGGAGAAGTTTGAATGGCAGTACAAAGTATTGAGATAACTACACCAATGCAATCGCCACCACCGGCCGTTTTCTCCGACCCAAATTCCCCTAAGCATTCTCGAAGCCGTTAAAGCCTGATCGAAAGATAGGCAGGGACGGCTCAGCTAGTTGCGGCACACGCATGCTCCGCGTGACTCAGGTTGGCGAGGTGTGTGCCATTTTCAAGGAGTTCAGTATGTCTTTTAACCGAGTAAAGTTTTTCGTTCTCTTACTCTTACTAGTGACAAGCATCTTTGTAGTTCTAAGTTCCGAGAGGACGCACGCAATCGCTCCGACCTTTTCACCGACCATCCCGCGCGTTTGGGACGACGCGGAGATGGCTGGATTACAACTTCCGTTGGTCGACTCAACTGCCTCGCCGAGACAAATCACGTCCGACTATTACTACCGAATACCCATCCGGACAATTTACAAAAACTATCCGGTGTATGAGCCTGGCAAGGAACCGGCTGATTATCTGGAGTGGCTCAAACAACAGGAGCCGGGGTCTGCCTTTGACGCAGGTGCACTAAAGACTGAAGCGGATTGGATCCGAGCAGGAGAGTTGGTATTTGACTCGGCGATTTCTTACGGTGACATCGCACAGATCGCAGACGTTAGAAATCCGCTGTGGTACGAAAAGCTCCACGTCCCTGCAACAAAGGACGGCACGTTGCCATGGTTCCGCTACGTGATCAGAGAGAAGGGGAAAGTCGAGCTCGGAACAATCTCATGCGCGCTGTGTCACACGCGAGTATTGTCAGATGGAACAGTCGTTAAGGGCGCACAGGGAAATTTCCCTTTCGAGCGGGCCGCCGCACTGACGGCAAAAAACTTCACGGTCGAACGATTACTTGGTTTCGAGCGTTCATTCTTTGGCGCGCCCTGGATCAAGCCAGATCCGTTAGATCAGATCCAAAAGATGTCTCTGGAAAAACTTGCCGAGATGCATGCGGCAATACCACCAGGAGTGATGGCCCGACATGGTACGAATCCGGTGTTTCCGCCACAGGTACCCGATCTGATCGGAATCAAAGATCGAAAATATCTTGATCATACTGGCCTTCAACTTCACCGCTCGATTGGCGACATGATGCGCTACGCTGCCTTGAATCAGGGTGCAGACAATCTCGCGAGCTATGGCGGATTTATTCCTGACACGAAGGATTTTCGCACTTTGCCCGATCCAGAAAAGAGACTCCGCAACAGCGATGAGCAACTGTATGCGCTTGCGCTGTACATCTATTCACTGAAGCCGCCACCGAATCCGAATAGGTACGACCGATTAGCGTCACGCGGCAAGAAGGTTTTCGAGTGGGAAGGATGTGCTGCCTGTCACACACCACCGCTCTATACCAACAACACGCTCGTAGCTGTCGACGGATTCGAAGTACCTGAAGATCACCGGCGGAGGTATGACATTCTTTGGGCATCGATAGGTACCGATCCGCGGCTCGCTCTGCAGACGCGACGTGGTACTGGCTACTACAAAGTGCCGTCACTCAAGGGTGTGTGGTATCGAAGCCCATTTGAGCACAATGGTTCGGTAGCAACTCTGGAAGATTGGTTTGACGCGCGGCGTCTGCGCGATGACTACATACCTACAGGCTTTAGAGGAACCGGTGTGAAATCTCGCGCTATCAAAGGACATCCTTTTGGCCTTGATCTGTCTGCGGCTGATCGGGAAGCACTGATCGCGTTTCTCAAGACGTTGTGAGAATTGGCGCGTATCTTGTAGACCTTCGTGCAGAGTATCTTAATCCGTTATTCAACTCTCGGTGTATTCTGCGCACTCTGCGTACCAAGTTGTAGTTTGGTTGAGAGCTTAAGCAGCTCAGTTCTTTCTCCTTGATAGTGATATCAAAATCACCTCATAATCTCTTCGTTGGGCGAGCGAATAGGGCAGAGACGAAATGTAGTTATGAGTCAATCCGGAGTGAGACTTGAATTTCAATATACCGAGGCGGAATATCTGACTGCCGCTCGACTTCTCTTCTTCAGCACACCTAATGTCGTCGTGAGGTTGATAGTCTTCGGTCTGCTCCTGCTTGCAGGAGCTGTGCTATTGAGTATGTTGTTGACGGAGACTTTTGTTTTGTGGGCAAGCCTTTTGTTCGTCCTGCTCCTAGAAGCTGCACTCTTTTATAACGTATTAGTGACGTCGCCTCGTAGATATTTCCGTGGTGATGCAAAGTTTCAAGACCGTTACGAGCTAGCCTTTTCCGACGAAGGTATCAAGGTCAAGACATCGCAGATCGATTCAAAACTCGCCTGGAGTCTCTACACCAAAGTCGTCGAAGGACAAGACATGTACGTGCTGGTCTACGGAAATGAAACCAGAATCATGACCCCTGTCCCGAAGCGAGTATTTATAAACAAGGATCAGGAGCAGCAATTTCGAGAACTGATAGCTAGGCACGTCATCGATCATTCAGGTTTGAAACAAATTCTGCCTTCCGAAGTTGAATACAAACCCTCAAGCCTTACACCTCCTGATTGGCGTTGACTTCGATCTAACCTACCTTTGTTTCGCTGATTGAGTCTAGATGGCGCGATGGCGTGATCAGTTTTCGCAAGATGTAACCAGCTTTGACGGGTTCAGATTCGGTAAATACTGTTACATCTTGTCTGATCCAACTCCGTTAATGCCCTTCAACAGGTCTCATAATCTGTAGGCTTGGGGGGTTCGAATTGCTGCGAGGGACCAAACCAACTCCGATTGCCGCTTGCCCGCGTCGGCGAGTTCTCTTAAGCCAGGCGAGTCTTGTGTTCGCGAGGAGCCTTTGCGTGTCACCGAGCGGAACGAACAGCGACAGGCCATTGACATCACGATACTTCACGCCGCAAGGCCTGCGTTGCAATCTGCGCCAAATTGTTCCTGCATCATTGATCCGATCGAGCTAACGCGCTGAGGCTGGTTAGGCGTCATAGCTGTGTAACGACTCGGCTTTTGGTCTGTATGCACTCTTCGCAAGGCGTTACTTTTTGGATAAACGATTTTCGACGTGGCAGTCACGTGATAGTGCCCTTTCATAGTCCACGAGGCCGTATCGAAATCGCGGCTCATGCCGCACTTGGTACAGATTCGATAGGTTCGCCCGTTGTTTGAGAACGGACGACCAAGGTCGTGTTGCCAACAACCGAACACTCGATTCAGCACGCGCTCCAGGGTTTTGTTTAAAGCACCATTCGGTTCCTGCTGAGCCATCGCCACTTGATGATTTATTGAAAGCACGCTTTGCATTTCTATTTCTCCTTAGTTCAACTGTCGTATGAAGGGTTGATTGACGAGTTCGTGATGCCAGTGCTGTTAGTTGTTCGGAAGCTTGAAGTCGTATGTCGGAAGTCTGAAGCCACGTGATGGAACAAAGGTTACTTTGCTGCTCTCGGTTCGGGTGTAATCGTCAAGGCGGAATTGTTCTTTGGAATCGGGCGAGACAACCTCACTACTAAGCTGCGTGCGGGTGAACAGCTTGCTGTTCACGTTGAACTGTTCCGACACCTTGAAGGTAGCCAGCGACAGCGGGCTTTTCGCACGCTCAACACTCTTCGAGGTTACCGCGGTGTCGTCTGTCGAAACTGTAGGAGGAGGAACCGCGCGGAACACTTTGTTCATCGCCAAAGTAGAGCCATTGTCGGCAACTGCCAACGCGCTCGTTGATTCATTAGCGGTCACCTGTGCGAGACAGGGAAGGCTGGCAACTAGTAGTACGATTGCGGCCATTGGCAGATTCGAGAATGTGTAACTCTTTTTCATGACGTCTCCTCTTTAGATTGCTGAATTGCTAACGTGATGTGAGATTAGCAATCGTTAGGAGAGTTGAAAATTGTACGTTGGTGCGAGGAACCTGTACCTGAGTACAGGGTGGCCACCGAGCACGGTGTTGCGGATCTGGGCAGTAGCCCGACTGTAAAGGAGGGCGTTTAGCGATGCCCGAGCCCTCCCTCACGGTCGGGCTACTGCCCCGCTTCGCATTGGCGGTTTTTGGGGAGGTGTTCGCCCTACAAGTAGAACGGTGAGGTTCAAATAGGGTTCAACTGCTGTTGAAGTGTGCGTATGGTCGCCACCAGGGTATTAATGCTGAGAGGTTTGCTAAAAAAGCCGGCGGCGCCTGCTTCTAGCGCGCGTTTCTTCATCCGCTCGTCTGCATGACCAGACATGAAAATAATGGAGATGTCCGTGCCGGATTCGTTGAGGTGTTGTTGTAGCTCGATGCCGTTCATTCCGGGCAAGTCAACGTCGAGCACCAAACAATCCGAGTTAGAAGGGTTTCCTGAATCAAGAAACTCCTCTGCTGAATTAAAGACAGCCACGTCGAATCCAGCAGCCTGAATCCCACGCGACAGCATCCGGCACATCGATTCATCGTCATCTACCACTGAAACTGTGCTGTTTTTGGTCAACGCTGCTATTTGCTCCCTGGTCATCATTAAATACAGACTGCCTCACAGACAGCCTTCTAAACTTTAGTATATGGCGGGGTAGTGAGTGAGGAAATTGTACTAGCGTTCAGAGATACTGTACCAAGGTACAAGAGAACGAACTTAGAGCTTTGTACTTTGTGCTTTGCTCTCTTGTTCGAACGGAGACCTCGTTGTTAGACGGACAAAGCACGAAGTACAAAACTCTGAGCACAAAGTTCTAAGTTCTTATGTCTCGGTCGGCCCCACCCCCAACTTGTCAGCCATCCGCACGAGATCCGCAACAGAATCTGCTTCCATCTTCTGCACCATAACGCCGCGGTGGGCTTTGACTGTTCTTTCGGTGGTTCCTAGTTGAAGGGCGATCTGCTTATTCAATAACCCTGTAGCGACCAGTGCGAAGACTTCGCGTTCGCGGGCGGTGAGTGATTCGTAGCGTTTGCGCAAACTTGCCAGTTGGTCCCGCTGCTTCCGCGCTTCGCGATCAACGTTGAGCGCCTGCCGGACAGCATCAATTAGATCCTGGTTGCGAAACGGCTTCGTCAGAAACGCAACTGCACCTTCCTTCATGGCTTGTACGGTCATTGGAATGTCGCCGTGTCCGGTCATGAACACAATTGGCAGCTGATGTTCGGCCTTTGCTAATTCCCGCTGGAGATCCAGGCCGCTTAACCCTGGCATCTGGACGTCGAGCACCACGCAAGCTGGATCATCTGGCGGCGAAGTACGCAGGAACTCCTCCGGCGCCGAGAAGGAGATCGATTTCAAACCCACTGAATCCAGAAGTCGCGCAATCATGGTCCGCATCGAAGAGTCGTCGTCCACTATGATAACGATCGGTTTCTCTTCTTTCATGCTTCTGCCTCGGCAACACTACTCGGAAGTGTGAACTTGAACGTCACTCCCGGACCATCGTTCGGTTCGAGCCAAAGCCGGCCGCCGTGGGCCTCAATGATCGAACGACTGATCGCCAATCCCATGCCCATCCCGCCACTCTTTGTGGAATGGAAAGCCTTGAAGACCTGCTCGGACTGCCCCTGTTCGACGCCGACGCCGCAGTCGCAGACTGACACCAACGCCTGGCCTCCATCGTTACCTGTGCTGATGGTTAGTCTTCGTTGTTGCCGCTCCGTCGTCGTCATGGCGTCCATGCCGTTCATCAACAGGTTAAGCAACACCTGCTGCAATTGAACGCGGTCGCCACTGACGATCGGTAACTCAGCGGCAAATTCTGTCAGCAGCGTGACCCCTCTCATGTTGGCCTCGTGATTAACGAGTGCCTGGGCTTCGCGTGCAACTTCATTGATATCGAGCGTGATCTTTTGCGGTAGTTGTTTCTTTGCCAGGCCGCGAATACGACTGATGACCTCACTCGCGCGGTGCCCATCGCGAGAAATGTCCTCAATGGCTTCTGCCACTTTCGATAGATCCGGGTGCTCGTTAGCAAGCCAATCGAGACAGATGTCAGCATTACCGACGATTGCGCCCAAGGGCTGATTCACCTCATGTGCTATCGAGGCTGTCAGTTCACCCATCGTCGTAACACGGGCCACGTGCGCAAGCTGCCCCTGCGTGCGCCGCAGTTCATCCTCTGCGTGTTTGCGCTCGATTGCCATGTCCAATTGCGCTGCTATAGAAGTGATCACGTTGACGAGATGTTCGTCCTCATCCTCAGGTTCGCGCAGGAAAAACTCGATCACAGCGATAACCCGATCGCCGGACAAAATTGGAATTCCGAGCGCGGACTTGAGGCCGGTCCCTTCAGCCTCTTGAACTCTTGGGAAATTGGAATCCAATGTGACGTCGCGAATCCAAACAGCCTGCTTTGCGCTCCAGACTCTCCCTGGAAGACCCATGCCGGGAAGGAACCGCGTTCTCTCAGAGCCCAATCTAAATTCTTCCAGCCCGACGGCTGTAGTGAACCACGTCTGGCTACACTCAAGAACAAAACCGTCGGCTGATGGAATCCATGCTTGCGCGAGTACCCAGCCAGTCGTCTCGCACACGCGACGCAATACGACTTTCAGTGCAGACGGTAGATCCTGAGCCGCCGCCACCTCCATCGTGATGACTTGTAGAAGTGTGAGTTGATCTTCAGCTCGGCGTCGCTCCTCTTCAGCACGCTGATGCTCAATGGCGATACCGGCGATGTGAGTTGCTACTTCGGTAAGCTTGGCTTCGGAGCCACTTGGACTTTGCGGCTGGCGGTAGTACATGGCAAATGAGCCCAACACTTTGCCTGACCCGGAAAAAATCGGAGTGGACCAACAGGCACGTAGGCCAGACGCTTCGGCGAGCCCGCGGTAATCCTCCCAAAGCGGATCGGTAAAGATGTCTGTCACGATCACCGGCTTCGCCAAAAACATCGCTGTCCCGCACGAGCCGTTCTTGGGACCGATCGGAGCGCCATCAACCGCCTTTACGTAATCCGGTGGCAAGCTGGGCGCCGCCCCGTGCCGCACATGTCCACCATCATCAGATAGCAGCAAGATGGAACAGAGCATTTCCTCAACCTGTGCCTCGATCAACAACATCAGACTCGTGAGGACACTCTCGAGCGGCTCGCCTCTCGCGATCATCTCGAGGACGTGACTCTGTCCTGTGCGAAAGGCTTCTTCCTGTTTCCGGTCGGTAAGGTCGCGGCAAACGATCAGATCGACATCGGTGATTGTGCCGACCCATTTGGTTACTTGTCCGTTTTCTTTCCACGGCAGCGCACGGTTTAGTTGCCAGTGGTAGCTGTCGTCGGACGCACACCTTATACGGAACTCGACTTCACAGTTCTCACCGGTGCGCAAAGCTTTATTCCAGCGATCCAGGAAAATCTGTAAATCGTCGGGGTGTAGCGCAGACTGCCAACCCGAGCCGTGTGCCTCTTCAAACGATATGCCTGTGTAGTCAAACCAGTGCTGGTTGAAATACTCGATCGCGCCATCCGCGTTTGCAGTCCAGACAATCTGAGGGAGAGCGTCCACCAAGAGAGAGAAATGCTGTTCAGCGGCCAAGGCCGTCGTTTTTTCGCGTGCCCGCGCCTGTTGATTCATGTAGATCCTGCTCGTATTTGTGCGGATTCTCTGAATGAGCCCGCGTGGCGGGTACCGTAGGGCGGCTGGAAGGGAACTGCAACTGTCACTTTTGACAGGAATGGTGAGAGGTGCGGATTTCGAGAAAGTTCTCGAAAATCCATCCCACGGGAGTGGGTGGATAGTTCAAGCCCTACCTACTAAAGGAATCTCAAAAACCCCTGCGCTCGCGCGGAGCTCATTCCAAGGCTTCGAGTCGTTGCTCCGCGCGAAGCGTAACTATATTTAGTGGCTGGGTATCTAGGTAGGACTTGAACCATCCACCCACTGCCGTGGGTGGGATTGCATTTCAACTGGTGCGCTCTTGTAGGTTGGACCTGAACTATCCACCCACTGCCGTGGGTGGCATTGTTAGTGCCTCGGATTACTCACCAGCGATAACAACCGATTCGTTCTCTTGCGGAACTACCTTATGTGCATCAATTGACAGCTTGCCGTTTCTAACTTCGGTCTTGCCGTAGACTGAAACTTTCCGCACGCCGTTCAGCATCAGGGCGTTGCGTTGAGCTTTCGTCAAAGTCAGGAGCCTAACTTCGATCAGCGCCTTAGTGTGTGTGTCGAAGATCTGGATACTTTTCCGGTCGGCGTTGATTGCGACAACTGCGCCGCTGACTGCTACGAGCCGCCCCTGGTAGGAATCAGCGCGGCTGGCAAAATTAGTCGTATCGATGGGTTCATATGCGTCGTTGGCAACGACCACGACTGACAAGATAAGAACTGTAAGAGTTAAGCGAATTATGTTCATGGGATTTATGCTCCTTCGAAAACCTCAGCTACTAACTGGTTCGGAGTATAAGGGTCCCGAGAAAAGCTGAAAATTGTATGTTGGTTCATTGGCATTGTACTTAGGTGCAATACGGAAAGTAGGAAGAAGGCAGGAGCAGACCAGAATCCGAATGTCCTTCGGCTTTCTTCGGGATTCAAGATTTATCTTTTCAAGTTGGCGGTCCAATTAACGATAACGGAGACTGGAACAGAACCGGCGTCGGACTGAAGTGAATTAATAAGAAAACGTTGACCATCGTGGGAGCACTCATAGTAATTTCTTGGTCCCGAATATCCGATGCTGCGTGTCGGAAAAAGCACTCTAGGCACCCCTGCCTCAACCAGGCCTTTTCCCAGATCCAGATTCACATCCACAGCCATCAGAGTTCGGTTGGGAGCCATGAAGAACATTTCTTTGCCGTCGCTTCTCCAACGCGGCTGCATCCCACCGCCAGACGAGATCTGCCATTTAGCACCTGACGCAGGGAAAGGCTGGACATAAACTTCATACGGTCCGGATTCATCTGAATAGTAAGCAATGAAATGGCCATCGGGCGAAAACTTGGGACCATCTTCATTGAAGGAAGTTTGCAGAAAGGGAATCGGTTTTCTATCTCCAGCTATAGGCAGCACCCATAAATCTAACCTTGTTTGAGGACTGAAACTTGTAAACGCTACATATTGCCCATCTTTGGACCAGTCGCTGGGCCATTTCCGTTGATCAGTTTTGAGAATCTCCTCATCATTAGCAGCCCCACTCGCAGGTTTCACATAAAAATTGCCGAAGCCACTTCGGTCAGAAACAAAAAGGATATTCGCACCATCAGGAGACCAGATAGGAAGAAAATCTTCCGCACCATTAAAACTAAAGCGTGTGGAAGTTGTCCGCGCCGGATCGATGATCCAAATATCGCGGGTGCTAGTTATTGGATCCCAGATAGCCGCCGCAACCCGTTTTTCGTCAGGTGAGAGGACGAAATTGCTGTAGTAACCGGTCGCACCAGTCGAACTTAATAATTTGCCGCTACGATCGAACCAGGTAAGCTGGGTTTGTGCGCCACCACTCAGGTATACGAGAACGCCGTCGTCGGAAACTGAATAACTGCTGGAGCCTTGCGGGTTAATATTTACCTGTTCGACCAAAGGTTGCGGCTCACCTGAGAGTTGAAGAGTTGTGGCATCGAATGGCTGGGCCATTAAAGTGGTTTCGCGCACAAAGAGTAAGTAACCTGGTGACGCATACACCGCGTTTGTGCTGGAGCCGACTAATAGCCTCGTTTCATTTGAATCCAGTGACCCGATGTAAACTCCTGAATCTTCGCGACGGGCCGCATTGGCGCCATACAGGAAGTGCTTGCCGTCCGGCAAAAAGAATGGCATGCGGTGCCAGTTTTCCTGGCGCGACTGATCGAGTTTTGTTATCGCTTTCGGTACTCCACCGCCAGCCGAAACGCGAAATAGCCCGTCTGAACCGATAGCGGAGTAGACAATTACCCCATCTCGATTCCAGGTTCCACCTCGACCGTCTGATGCCTCACAAATAGTCTGAGGAGTGCCACCTGCGACATCGATTCTTTTTAGCTTTCCATTAACAAAAAATCCGACAGACCGACTATCAGCGGACCAGAACGAAGATACCGCGCCCTCGGTACCTGGAATCATCTGTGCTGCCAGCGCATTAAACGGACGCATCCATAGCGCGACTTTTCCCGTCGAATCTGCAATACGCATGACCAGTCGTTGACCGTCAGGAGAAATCACTGCGGCGCCTACGACATTCGCCTGCTCTGGTGGAAAGATCAGAAAGCGCATGGCATGCACTTCCGCGGGAGGTGAACTGCGGCGAAAATAGAGAACAGCTAGAACCAACCCCGCAAGTAACAACACACTCGTCAGCGCAAGCCAGGCGACTCGCTCCCAACCCCTGTTCCAGAAGCTAGTCATGGCCGACGAAATTGACAGAGTCTGACTTGACGTACCGGAAAGAGACTGCAAGTCAAAGGCTAAATCACGGGCCGACTGGAAGCGTTCGTCCGGACTCTTTTCCAAACAATGATGCACCAGGCGTTCGAGTGGCGGTGCCACGCTTCTGCCGGTTGCAGCGAGATCGGGTGGTTCTTCTTTCAAGATCGCGCTCATCGTCTCAGCGGCCGAACCGCCATGGAACGCGCGCTTCCCAGAAAGCATTTCATAAAGGATTGCGCCAAAGGCGAAGATGTCGGAACGATGATCAACTGCCTGACCACGTACCTGCTCGGGCGACATGTAACCAACCGTTCCCATTACCGTGCCCGGATCCGTATCGACTCGACGAGTGGGAATGTCTGTTTGTACCTGGCCGTCTTCGGCTTGCGCGAGCTTGGCGAGACCAAAATCCAGAATCTTGACGCGGCCGTCTCTGGTAATGAAAAGGTTTTCGGGTTTGAGGTCGCGATGGACAATACCTTTTTCATGTGCAGCCGCAAGACCATGCGCAATCTGTTGGCTGTAGTCGATTGCTTTCCGTTGCGGCAATGCTGCGCCACCCATTCGCTGGCGGAGTGTCTCACCTTCCAATAATTCTGAAACTACATACGGTGCACTGTCGTCGGTCCCGACGTCGTAGATAGCTAAGATATTCGGGTGATTAAGCGCACCTGCCGCGCATGCCTCCTGTCGGAAACGACTCAATCTGGTCTTATCATCGGCAAAGGAAGCAGGAAGAACTTTAACCGCGACATCACGACCAAGTCGCGTATCGCGCGCCCGATACACTTCACCCATTCCGCCGGCGCCTAAAGGACTGACGATTTCGTAGGGACCGAGCCGACTACCCTCAGGGATGTTCATGATTGAGAAGAAAGGGGGATTTGGAAGTGAATAGAAACGCGAAGATTCTAGCTGTATTCCTGGGAGCGCGCCAGAGTAAGCCTAACAGCAACATTCCGTTTCAAGGAGAGCTAGGCTTTCGACTTCACCATCAATATCTGACACTAAAAAAGGCGTCATCATTTATCGATGAACGCCTTTTTCTTCAGCCTCCTAAACTCCGATCAGACCTCGGTGTCAAACGACGGTGCCGCCCGTTAGCAAGACAAGAAAAAGTCTTGTTACGCGAGCAAGCAGGCCGGCGGAAGTTGGGCGACGATCTTAAGTTTTTGCCGCAGCACGGCCCATTTCAACAGCTTCGTTTGGTAATACTGCCGGCTCCGAGTGTGGATTGTCGGCAACCCAACCCATAAAGATTTGATGACCCAGTGCAAACAAGGTCGCGCCAACAAACATTCCCAGGATCCCCCCGCTAGCCATGCCGCCTAACGCCCCAAGCAGCATCACCGGCATTGGTACATCGACGCCGCGACCCAGCATTAGCGGTTTCAAAACGTTGTCCGCGAGCCCCACCACGAGCAGGATAATCGTATGAGTGATCGCTGCCCCGGTGCTGTATTGACCGCTCGACCAGATGTAAATGATGGCCGGAATCGAGACGAGCGCGGCGGGTAATTGTGCAATAGCCAGAACGAGAACAATCAGCGCCAAAACACCCGGCGCCGGGACGCCTGCAAGCGCCAGCGCCAACCCGACGAGTATTGCCTGAATGAAGGCGACGCCGATAACGCCAGACGCGACGGCGCGGATGGTTGACGTTGTGAGTTTGACAAAGGCCTCGCCTTTTTCTGCGCCGGCGACACGGACAAAAATCCCTCGACTGGCGTTCGCAGCTGGTTCGCCGTATGCCATCAGTATTCCGGCGACGATAAACGAGGCCAGGAACAGCAACAGGCCCTTGCCAATGCTTGCGACCATCACGAGTGCTTTCTGGGCCAGGTCACCAATCTTCGGCTGCATACTCTTCACAAATCCGGGCAGGTCGGTGTGAGCTTTCGACCAACCTCCGTAGATCTTCTTGCCGACCAACGGCCAATTCGCAATTCCTTCTCGCGGCGGGGGGATTTGCAGAGTGTTTTGCTGCACGGCGCCGATGAAATGACGAGTGGAGTCGGCAAACGAATTCAGCAGCAACGCCACCGGGATGATGATCAGCAAAAGCCCGACAATTATCAGAAGAGTCGAAGCCAGCCATTGCTTCTTGCCGAGCCTGCGGGCGAGCCATTGATGAAACGGGTACAACGTAACCGCCAGGATGACTGACCAGCACGTCAGTGTCAGGAACGGTGAAAAGATTTGGTAGCACAGTATCGCCAGTGCGCCAATCAAAACAATTCGAATCAACACATCCATCATAGGGGTGGATGCGCGCTGTTCTAATGCAGAAAGCGAAACGGAATTCATTTGGACTGCTCCCCTTAGGAGGTAGGATTGGGGCGCTTAGTGAACGAGGGTGGCTAAGTGTACTACGTGAGGATAGTGAGTGCCACTAGCATGAGCCATCGGGTGGTGTCCTAAGCTAAAGTTGTTGGGGGTCCCGTAGTGTTGGTAGATGAAAGAACGATCCACCAAATCACACGAAACAACACGAAAGGTAATGTCACCAAGAGATACTTTGGTGTTGTTTAGTGTGATTTAGTGGATCGTCCTTTTGTTTTTCTTTTTAGTAAACAACTCAGATTAGGACACCACCAGCCACCGAACGTGTTTTAAACGAAGTACCGCTGGGTGATCCTGAATCGCAGAATGGTTCAGCTTCCCGATACGTTTTAACTGAAACGAGATGAACACCAAATTCCGCAAATTTACATTCCCGCCATTCCGCATTAGTGGTGTTGATCCCATTCGTCATCATCATGTCTGTGAAGCGGTCGCAGAAAATTCTTGAAGACCCAGTTTGCGACTTGTTTTCCTTGTCTTCGTCCTACTTCATCCGCGAAGCGGAAATGGATTCCTTCGTATATGCGCGCGTCGACGACATCCTGCGCCGCATCCGAGAAGCGATTGTAAGTGCGCGTGTCGACAATCGTAGGACCAGGGTTTGTCGTGGTCACAGAGAACGTAAGGTGATCTGTTTCAAAGAAGAGCGCGAGTATTCGTGTCACTGCGCCGGTGAAACTGTTTGCGCCCGACGAGTGGTCAGGATAATTCGGCGTCGTGATGAGCGACTTCCAATTTGGATCGCCCGCAGTCAATGGATTGTTATCACTGTTGCCTAGTTGTATGGCAGTGATTGGTCGCCATGAGACATAGAAGTTTTTTGTGTTCCAGCAATTGATCAAAGCATCGGCAATCGCCATATCTGCCAACGCGAATAGCCGCGAACTGTCGGCGATGTTATCCACGCGCGCAGCGACGATGTCACGTAGAGCCTGGTTCCAAGAGATACCGTAGTTCGTATTCCAGAAATGGGCGATGTCAGTTTGCTCGGCAGTACGCGAACTATTGTCGAAAGCACCAAGCGCCTTAATTTCGTTGTAGTCCTTGGCGTACTCTCGACTGGTCAAGGCTGGTGGTGGTTCAGCGCGGAATTGAGATGGCCGCGTCATTGCGAAAGGAGTGACGTTGCCGAGCCATGGCGCAAGCATCGGCAAATTGCCTGGAGGTGTCGGTCGCCAGACGCCAATATCTGTACCGCCGATGAACGGTGGAGGTGCGGGATTGGGAAAGCTGCCGTCGCACGCGCGAAGAGCAATTATGCCCGCAGCAGCCTTTGCTCCAACTGCAACACCAGGATCGTTGTCTGCGAGGCCGTGATTGAACAGGTATTGTTGATAGGTCGTGTCGAGGTTAGCGGCTTGTGCAGGAAAGCGGCTTACGAGTATGTCGTGAGCGGCCTTGGCGGCGGCAGCTTCCGGTGAACCGGCGGCTCCGGGAATCTCGACGTAATAAGGCTCGTATTTCTTCTCGATCGCTTGTACGGCATCGTAGACGGCTAATTGGACCATGGCTACATCGATCATCCCCGTCTGACCTGGACGCGCGGCGGTGATGGTCGACTGTACCGCGATCGCATTCCAATCAGACACAGCATCAGCCCTGACGCACGCGGGTACAGCGAGCAAGACAAACAGCATAGAGACGGTCTGCGAGATATATAATTTCGACTTCATAATTGCTCCTTTCAATTCGAGAGTTTAGCTAGAGGGGTGATTCATTTCGCTGAGTAGTCGTTGGTAGTTCGCACGACAGGTCGTGACCTTTGGGTGCGTTGGTGGAAGCGAGTGCTCGAAGATGTTAAGCGCGCGCGCATAGAGCCGGGCGGACTCTTCAAATCTACGCTGTGACCTGTAGAAGACGGCGAGATTGTTGAGGGTTACTCCGAGGTCAGGATGATTGGCGCCGAGCAGTTTTTCCTTGCTGCTGAGCGCACGAAGATACAGGGCCTCGGCTTCACTGTTTCTTCCGGTAGCTTGATAAAGCGCAGCGAGATTGTTCAGGTTAATGGCGACTTCATAGTGGCTCGGTCCGTAGAGACGTTCGAAGATTGAGAGAGCGCGAAGGTAAAGCTTCTCGGCTTCGTCATATTTGCGTTGACCGTCGAGTAGAGCAGCCAGGGCAGCAACGTCTGCCGCCGTCTCTGGATGATCTGGGCCAACCAGTCGTTCGCGAATCTCAACTGCTCGACGCGCGAAGGGTTCACCGGTTGCGAATTGTCCACGAGCGTGTTCGAGTCCGCCAAGGTTGTGAAAGATTGTGGCGCCGAGTTCGCTGTCTAGCCCGCTGGTTTGCTCCACTATACGAAGCGCGCGACGATAAGCGGCTTCCGATCGTTCAAATCGTCCGTCGTATTTGCCAAGTACTCCGAGTTCGTTCAGTGCGTTGGCAGTCTCGAATGAATCGGGACCGAATGTGTCTTCTGCTACCCCGACTGCTTCCTGCAGTAGCGGCTCAGCTTCTTCATACTGACCGGCCTCGCGCAGCTGAGTTCCACGCACTACGAGTGACTTCAAACGAAGCTTCGCGGATTCGACGCTCTGGCGCGGTCCAATATGGCGCTTCGCTATGACCACGACTGCTAAGAGACAAAGAGCTACAAGGAGTGTCGCGGACGTGGCGGCCAGCACCTTAGGCGATTTCGTGGTGAATGTTTTCATGGCTCGGTTCCTTCTGTGTGGGTTTCACCGAGTCACGTCTGCTATCAGGGTCTCGTTGTGGTTTGTGCCACAGCCCCATTCATCGCAGCCACCTTTTCCACCGCGTGCGTAACTTTCAAATTGTGTGACGACGAACCAACGAAACCACAGGCTCGCTGGCTCGACGAATGCCACGTCACTCACCATCGTCTCGTTGTGATTCATGCCACAGCCAAATTCGTCATCGCACCCGACTTTTCCACCGCGTGCGTAAGTCCCAAATTGTGTGACGACAAACGAACGAAGCCACAGACTCACCGGCTCGACGAATGCCACGTCACTCACCATCGTCTCGTTGTGATTACCGCCACAGCCAAATTCATCGCACCCCCCTTTTCCACCGTGTGAGTAAGTCGCAAATTTTGTGACGACA